>Ga0255781_10001489_pt1 | contig 19167 bp, 46 predicted proteins | sample 101ome_21_FD_179979 | JGI IMG/M metagenome (GOLD analysis project Ga0255781, IMG submission 179979) | Coastal salt marsh microbial communities from the Groves Creek Marsh, Skidaway Island, Georgia - 101413BT metaG (version 2) | ecosystem: Environmental > Aquatic > Marine > Intertidal zone >... | reverse complement strand
GTTTTTTTGTATTGTTTTTCTGGGAACAATGGATTTATCTCATGAGACCATTCAGCGTGCGAACGAAGTTCGCCACGGGCTGCGCCACAAGGACGTGAATGCAAGTTTTTTCTTTGTGCAAGGCGCCAAAAAAGTAAACTTTTTACGTTGTTTTACTACTATTTAAGTGCAATTTGTCAAAACTAGTTTATTATGTACATTTTACGTAAGAAATAACTTTATTTGCCAGCGTGCGACCGTAGGGAGCCACGTTAGGCTTGCCAACAAGCCAAATGTGTGCTAAAATACCAGGGTGGGCACGGGGTCTAGGCTCATTTAGGTCACATTGCATTGATTTTATAATCTTTTAGCTGTTCAACTCGCGTTGCAACGGCTTTTTTATTGCATAATAGGCTAAAATGTGCTATAATTGGACGGTGGATGGGGACGGGGGTGGTATATCTAACCACAGACTTGATAATTTGATTGAAAATGCACTAATGTGAGCAGAAACTTCAAAAAACTACTTCACATTTGTACTGGTGCAGACAAGGACTTGCTTTAAAACTTCGTTCCAAGTACAAGTACGATAGAATTTGTACTTATTTTGGTCGTTTTGGTACTGGTGCAGTTACTTTTAATGTACTTCGTACATAAGTACATAATTTTATTTAATTTTTTTAGTAGTTTTTGTACTATTACTTTGAAAATGTACTTGACTAATGGTAGACTTGACTCGAAAATTTACTTTCTAGCAATGCCAGCAAAAACTTCAAAAAACTACTTCACATTTCTACTGGCGCAGGGCGCACTTTAACTTAGTTGGTAGGAATGGTGCAAAAAGTTCTTGACTTTCAATGGCTTATGGGGCCCCCGGGGCGCGGCTAACCCATTGATTATGCTAGTAAATTCCCATCTTATCAAGAGCATAGAACGAGTTTAGCCTGGCCTGTAGACGTTTCAAATCTTTGCGTGAGGCTGTGGAATCTTTAAACACGGCACCTTTAGTTCCTGTGCTCGTGTTCACAATATAAAGGTTTCCGTTTTCTTTCACAATTTGAAAAGGGGTTATGTTTTCTTTTTTCATGTTACCTCACTAACAAATAAATGATGCCGCCTAGCACAATCGTTTCCGACACAATGCTATAGCAGAGATAAACCTTGATAATCCAAGGCCATGCTTTTTTTATGCGACTAGGGCTATCAGAGCCACGATCAAATAGCCGAAAAATCCTATTCCGAAACATCCCCATTTTACCGCTACCTCCCAAGGTTTAACTTGACCATCGCCATCAATATCCCATTTTAGGTCGATAGTTTCTTCCACTTCGACTTTGCCTCTTTTATTGGAGGAGTTAGCTCGCACCCAATATGTCCCACTTGAATGGGACTTAGGTTTTAGTCCAGCCTGTCGCATTAGTCTAACATCTCTAATGCTTGAGCCAAACCGCTACCGCTAAACGAACGCGCGCCTTGGTATTCGATTGCGGCTTGCTCTGCTTCTGTCTCATACGGACAAGCCTTGACACCACAAGGCATGATAGATGGGCGATTACTGGTTTCTGCCCAAAGATTGATTCCGCAAATTTTGCACGTTCCTGTTTTTTCCATCTGTCATTCCTTCTATTGTCAAGTTGTGGGGAGATAGTACCATACTATCCCCCCCATTGTCAAGCGATTTATTGGTCTGTGACCATATCGCTCTCTGCGACAGTGCTATCAAAGTGAGCAATCAGATCACCGATTGCCGACTTCGTTGCACCCATGAAGCCATCGACTTCAAAGGGAGCCACAGCTTCAAGCTGGTGAAGCAACTCCTTTTTAGTCGGACCCTCACGCTTGGCCGCAGAGGTTTTAGGCGAGGCGACATATACGCCTTCTCGCACTAGCTTGGAACGTACAGAACGCACGTTCTTTCCGATTGCCTCTGCAATCTGGTCGAGACCATCATTGCCGAGGTCTTGGTACATGGAAATGGCCTGTTCAACCATTTCGTCGGTATAGTTGGCCTTGCCAACTGGTTTCGTATCAGCCATATTTATGTCCTTTCATATGGGCTAGTGGTTAGTGATGAGTGCATCATACACGCATCTTGTGAAAATGTCAATCATTTATCGAGGAAACGGTCAATTTCTTTTGACGGTGTGACATATTCGCCACACACATACCTTAACCCTCCGTCGCCGTCGCGTTCAAAGAAAACGGTCGCAAAGGTTCCGTCGCCATTATCGCGCTTCACTTCCACAGCGTAGCGCATGGTGTTGGAGTAAAGGATTGTGTTAGCTGAATATGTCATATGTCCTCGCTGATTTGATGAACTCATTATATGCTAAAAGTTGCCAAATGTCAAACGCTAATTCGCTGTGAAACGTCAATGATTCCAATAACTTACGCGGCCCCCGGGCCGCCGCTAACCTTTTGACTTAAAAGCATTTTCCATCTGATCTAGAAAACATTCATAGCAGGTGGTTGGCTTGTCATGGGTTTCTGTGAGGATCTCGCAATCCTCACAGCCCTCAGTGGGAACCAGTTTGTAGGTTTCCATTATGCAGCCTCCTCTATTAGACCCATTCGCTCATTGGCAATGCGAGAACAACGCGCACCCAATTCATTGAAAGGTATTTGTTTCTTTCGACCCAAGACTACACGCAACAATTCCGCTTCGCCTTCAGCATCCGCAAAGCCTTCATGCAAATGCTCATATTCTGGATCGATCTCAAAGCGTGTGACGCTTTCTGCTGTGGTGGATGCTCTACCTGATTTGATCTTAGGCAGAAAATCCTTGGCAGATTTAGGACAAGACATCGCCCAAAAGAGCCAGATATCGAGCCAATCAACTCGCTTGGATTTGACGAATTTGGACCTGTGACCAACTAACTCTTTAGTTGTCTTATCCAGAACACGCTGGTCAAAAGCGGCATTATATGCACACACTACCACACGATGACCCTTACATTGCAAGCGAGATATTTCCTGATTGAAAATATTTCTCACTGTTGCAAAATTTGCTGGCGTGATGGTTTTGTTAGTCTTAAACCAATAAGCCGCAATTTTCTTTTTGTAAAAGGGTTCATCCTTTTGCAGAACATCCGCACACAAATATGAACCTTGCGAATACTCTCGACCTTTTCGGTCTATGGCCTTCCACCCTATGTCGAACACCATGCCGTCATATCGGCAAGTTTCAGTGTCGATTACAAAAAATACAGTTGGCTTCATTAAGCAACCCTTTCGTGCTGTTTACATCGTTCCAAGCATTTTACATGATGTTGTATGCGTTTGTCAAGTCTTTTCTGCTCGTCACGATCCACATGATTCATTTTCAACCATAGATGGCGAATGATCCGTTCGTGCTTGAACTTCTCTTTTCTTACGATGCCGTTCATTGTTTCTTCCTTCTCTCGAATTTAAGGGGCAATAGCTTGTTTGCCGTTGTCGTTTTGGTCTTGCCGCCAAGGTTTGCCATTGTCACCTTTAGTGGGGCGAACTCTAGCATAAACTGGCGACAAGTGCCACATGGTGTGATAGGTTGCTCTGCGTCTGCTATGAGAGCGATATGCACTGGTTCTGCACCGTCCATGACACAATTCGATATTGCGACACGTTCGGCGCAGATACCAACACTAGAACAAGCGGCTTCGATATTTGCACCATGATACACTTTACCATTGTCACCGATAACGGCGGCTCCTACACGATAGCCAGAATAGGGCGCACTTGCTTTTTCTCTGGCTTGCCTTGCTTGTTCTACTAGTTTCATCCTACTACCTTTTTCGGAAGAATTACACCACGATACTGTTCTGGCGCGGATTGTACTTCAAAAGTACCGTTCGCCTTAAAGTAGTCGTCAAAAGGAACCCATTCTTTATTGACTAGGAATCCCCATTTACGGACGCGCTTTAGTGTGCCGAATAGCGTCCATACTTTGCCTTCGGTTCCTGGCTTCAGATATACACGATGGAACTCTTTCGCACCGCGCCATGACCAGTCACCTGCTTTACGTTCTAGGGCATAGGTATTGTCGCCCATTACTTCAAGATACCCTGTTTTTAGAATACGACCGAATGATGCCCAAGGATGGTCATGCACATCCTTTGCATCGCTCATAAAGAATTGATGAATCATTAGTTCAAAATACTTGGACTTCACCAAGTAAAAACGCCGCATATACAGTTGAGGACTGCCGTCCTCACCCTTACGATAGAGTTCCCTCATGCCACCGCGTTTTTCAATCCACTTCGCTAACTTCTCAAACCACATTTCAGTTTTCTCCATTGGTTTCTATGTGTCGTTCAGTCTGTGTATAATACACAAAGGAAACTAAAATGTCAACTAAAAACGCACATAAAAAACCTAATGAAATCAATCACCTAGTCGGCCCCCGGGGGCTGGCTAACCCCTTGACTCTAAAGCCGTTTTCAAGGGGTTGCCGTGTTCTCTTGGTTCACCATAACAATGCTCTGACCAAGAGACGACACCGAATTTTTTTGTGCAATAGGCTTCTAACCAATCGACAATCTTTTCAGTGTCCCAGTTTAGGCGTTTACAAATTTGAATGGCTTTTCCGAAATATCCTGTAAGCTGTTCTCGACTTACTTCAAAAATTTCTGTCCAACCGTCACCATGTATTTCTTGGTTTCCAGCGTGTAAACCTTTCGACCCCATTAATACATGGCTGACTTGTTCAACGGCTAAGGTTTCCTCATCTGCATTGTCACTGTCTTCTCTTGTATAGATACGCTCCAATACAGCATCAGGAAAACCTTTTTCCGCATATTGCTTTTTTAGCCCATTAATTCTACGCCAATCACCATTGGCGTTTCTTTGTTTGTTGCTAGTATACCCTGATTTTCTCAAGGTATCCGTTATTGCGATATGGTAATTAGCCATCGACAGTTTCAAACCTGCTTGCTAGAGATTCTGCCCATGTGTGGAAAGTTAAGGCTTTTTCCGCAACAATCTCTTTTTCGCTTTCACGATAAGCGGTCATTGCCATCATGTAGCCTTTTTTCCAATCGCTTGTTGGTAGCTTCATAAACAAGGGATGATGAGCGTAAGCCGCGTCACTATCTGCCCTCGCCCTAAAGCTATCACAGTCGCCAATCAAATAGACTGGAGTGCCTGCACTCAAAGCACCTCCAATCTCAACCAACACACCACGCTGGTTGTCGCCTTCTTCGGCATACGCAATTAGCATATCTGCTTCTGCTACTTCTCTAGCGCAATCTCTCCAAAGCTCACGCTTCTCACTTGCGTCAAGAAGTTTTGCACCTGTTGGATTTTCTGGTGTGCCACATGGCACGTTAATCCAGCCAGAGATAACATTGTATCCCATCTTATCCCTAGCTTCCAGCCACTTGTTAGCGTGCCAAATTTTGCTTGCCGAATATATCTTAGGCGATTTTGATAACATCGTAAACGTCTCCGTTTGTTTCAATTTTCTCGTCTTCATATGGCGCACATATGCGACGATACATTTCCAACTTGGCACATTCTAGCGCACCAACTATCTCATTCATAACGCTGTAGGATTTACCATGCTCAAGCATGAAATCATCCACCAAAGTAGAAATGAGATAATTCAACTCTCCAGCATTTACTGGCAAGTCGCCGTTCTCAAGTTCCTCACGATCCGTCTTACTAATATATGGCATTTCATCTCCTGTTTTTGCCGTTTCAGTATGTGTAATATAGCACAGATAAATCGTAAAAGTCAACAACTTTCTGCATAAAAAAACCCATTGAAATCAATGGGTTATCTGGCCCCCGGGGCCTCGCTAAGTTGTTGATTTTACTACCCTTCTCCGCCGTAGTCTTGCCAATCTTTCCAAGGGTTTTCTTCTAGTACGTCAAACATGGTGTTCATACTCTCCCTTGCCCTCTGTATCGTTTATAAGAGCGGCGCTTGCTCTTATTCATGGAACTGAACTTGATACGAGCGTGGTTGCCCCCAATGCTCGTTTTCTTGGGGGCACCCTTCTCATATACTGGCGTGCTTTTACGCATTGCCACTATGCTTCTCCCTTAAAGTGGTTGATAAGTGTAGAGATTGCGGTTTTGGTTGCACCGCTAAGACCGTCCACCTCAAACGGTGCAAGACCTTCTAACTCAATTAAGAGTTCTTTTTTGGACGGCCCCATCTTTTTGGCTGGAGCCTTTTCGGCGGCCTTATAGACGCCTTCGCGCACTAACTTGGAACGCACTGACCGAACGCTTCGATCCACGCTCAAAGCAATATCTTCAACAGGCAGACCTGCTTCGTAGTCTGCGACGATTTTCGAGGTCATTTCCTCACTGTAGTTTACTTTCGACATGGTATCATTCTCCATAATAGTGTTGCAAATAAAACTGATTTTGTCCCAAAACCTCGCACGACGACAAGTATTGCCGTCCCTGACGTACTTGGGAAGTGCTAAGATTGCCATTTGGCCTTTCCCTTTCGTGAATACGCCTTCTTGTTAGGCACGACTTTGTGGCCCATCGCTCGCATGAAACGCCAGTTGGGACTGCGTGGCTTGATTGTGCGTGTGTTTTGTTTCTTCATCATGTTTAGGATAATACACGAATAAATCTGAAATGTCAACTAAAATCGCACATAAAGTTTCGTTTAAAATCAAGGACTTAGCTGGCCCCCGGGACTCGTCTAAATGTTTGAAAACATTTAGCTTTTCAACTTAGCGTTCATACTGGCGCGAAAAGGAGGGGAGTCGAACCCCTCGTTACGAAGCATCACCTTCGTTGTTCTGGCGTGATGTTCCAGAACATTCACTACCGCGCTTTTCTTAAGCTGAACCAGACGTTGGCATCATTTGGGCGGCCAATTGCGCACCCAGATGATTTTCTGGATCACGTTCCATTCGCTCTATGGTAATTTCACCACTGCGAATCTTGTTAAAGGTTTTGTTGGCGATTTCTTGCGCGCACAAGAAAACGTCTTTACTGGCTGGACGCAGACCTACTGTGGCACCGAACAGCTCGTCGATGTCAATGACAGGCTCATCAACAGATGGGTGGTACACTTGTACAAAGTACCCTGTCGCGAGGTCGTGACCATATGAAACGCTAAACGTCTCTCCATAAATTTCAACTTTTGTATCGTAACGGCTCATTTGAATACCTCTTGTCTGATTCAGTAAAAGGATTATAACATTAAAAAACACTAAAAGTCAACAATAATCTTAAAATAATATCCTTACATTTCAACTACTTACTCGGCCCCCGGGCGGCGGCTAACCCTTTGAAACTATTGAAGAATTACTCTGAACAATCCTGCAATTAGAATACACGTTACCACACCGTTAAGGAGTAGGATGGAACGGTCATGCCACATATAACCAACCCATGCCCAACCCATTCCACCGATAATGGTGGTGATAAAGTCAAAGATAGGCGACCCACCTGCGGACCTAGAAATGATGCCTGCTAGGATGAATACTGTGGCTACCCACTTTACCCACCATGTGCTATCGTGTTTAGGCGTAATTTTTGTTATTACTTCGTTCATCGTCAAGCTAACCTCTTATTCACTTTCAGGCTATTTAGTGCCACTATTCCGTTTTCTCTCATTTTACTGAGAACGGAACCATTATCATCAAACATTAGTTTTGGAACATTCTTGAATTGTTTGAGATTGAACAGTCTGTTCAACTTGTTCCATTTCAAATCAGCATCAGGCTTTTTCAGTTCCTTACTACTTCTACTGATAATAATATTAGGATTGATACCGTTATCGACTAAGAACTTTCTATCTGCATCAGTAAATACTCTTGCAGTTGCTACTACAACGAAATCTTTACTTGCTACAGCTTTTTTCATTACTTTAGCCAACGGAAGTAGTGTGTCTTTAGCAATGTTACTTGGAGTTGCCAAGTCTACCCACTTGCTAATATCTACACTACCGCTTTTTTTGCGTGGTGTCCTCCATTCGGAATCTACTACAGTGCCATCAAGGTCAAATATCATTATCTTTTTCATGGTGACATAATACACGAATGAACCCCCAATGTCAACAACTATTTCACACTAAATGAAAGAAAGTTTCGTTTAAAATCAATGACTTACGGCGCCCCCGGGGCCTCACCAACCCATTGGAATTACTACCAAATATGCTGCCAAAGTTATACTAATGCCCATGACCACCCCAAAAATTAAATCAGTCATCAAAACCTCGCTGGTTTACCACGCAACAATAGCTTCAATACTCTGAACACATCATCAAAGCTAGGATGCTCACTATTTAGCACTGATAGATTACGAACTAGCCAGCGCACATTCTCTGGCTTGCTCGTATCTCTACGGTTCAAAGGCACTTCCATGTCTTCTGGAATTAGTACCATTCGTCGGCTCCTTCAAATTCCATGTTTTCGTGTAACTCGTCCGACCACCCTCGGTCGCCGTCAAAACCCTCGTCGGCGTAATCGCCCCATTCTAGATCGTACACACGATCTTCGCACGCCTCAAGGACGGCAAGTTCCCTCTCACTTATGGACTCTTGCTTGATGGCAAGAACTGCCATGATATTACGGCACTCAGTTTCGGTTAGAAACTGAACATCGGAAGAGGTAATCTGACGGATGGTGTTTTCAACTTTAGTCATGTGATGATATTCCTTTGAGTTATGAGACATTCAGTGCCTTTTAGCCTAGTCGTTTAACGATGCCAGTTGTCTCTGTTCATACCTATAATATAAGGCTTTCCACCCTAAAAGTCAAGAACTAATTCATCCACAGGCGCATTTTTTTGTATGGTGTGACATACTTGCAACACGTCTTGGGATGTCTTTTGCTCTTTCATCTTGGCCACATAATACAGGAAACTTCCGAGAATGTCAACAACTATTTTACATAAAATGAAAGAAAGTTTCTTTTTAAATCAATGACTTAGCCGGCCCCCGGGGAACTACTACTTTTTATCCGACTTACCTACTAAATTTTACCACTTACTACTGGCGCGGCCAGCCCCCGGGCTGTCCCCGGGGGCGACCTAACCCCTTGATTTTATTGAAGTTCTAAATATTCTCCAGTGTCCAACTCATGCGAATAAAAGATATCGTCCGTGTGAGGCGCTCTCATAAAGTGCTCGTCTTCATACTCATCTATGAAGCGTTCCGCTCTTGCAGAAAGATGATCTTGAGGGCAAAACTCTTCTGTCAAATCATAGTTTGTGAACACGTCGACTTCACACAAATCAGAATCATACACATGGATTTGAGAACTGCCGAACCATGCGTAAACACGTTCGTTATCTTCTCTTGCCCCATACACTTTTACCAACAAGGCACCATTTAGATTTGAGACAGTCATCACTTAACCTCCAAATACTACTAAGAAAACATACCCAAGGGCGAAAATAGAAAACATACAGGCGAATTCTCCAAGGGTGCGGAACGGATGCGCCGCCATGTCGCGGAGCGTGTCTTTCATTTCTGGACTCATTTATTTTCTCCTCTAAGGCGTTCTGCTAGTTCAAACCACGCAATAGCTTTTAGCATGAGGGCTTCCGCCTTGTCGAGATCTTTTTCGGTCTTGGACTGGACTCGGTACTGGATCGCCATATACTCGGCGGAGTCTGATTTCTGGTTATGCATTGGCTTTTTCCTTTTCGATGATCGCTTCGTATTCTTTGCGGAGTTTTTCGTTTTCCTCTTGGAACCGTTTGACCGCTTCGGCGTTCGCCTTGAGATAGTCTTGGAAAAGTTTTTGTCCTGCGTTCATTGCGTCAACTCCGCTTTGATTTCATCTGCCCTCGCGTACCAAAAGGCGGCTTGGTCCTTTTTGTTGGTGGTCCATAGGGCGCGAGCCTTCTGGTCCGCCTCTTTCCATTTGGCTTGAAGCCATTCACGTTTTTTCTTAGTCATGCCCATAATATAATGCTTTTTGGTTTGAATGTCAACAACTAAATGCGACCGCTCGTCGTTTTTTGACAGGGTGTGACATTTCTGCCACGCCCTCAACTGTCGTAGTTGGCAGGATTGTCGTAACTCTCGCCTTCCCAATTTGCATCATCGAACCACGAGTTGATGAACTCGATCGAGAGCTGCTCAGGGCTCGCCACGTCCGCGTGTTTGACGATGTAACCGCGAACGTGCGTGGGGATGTCAGCGTGGGTGCGGAAAATGTTGTTGATGCTAGCCATTGGTCTATTCCTTTCTCTGTTGATACCTATAATATAGTGATTCCGACCCCCAATGTCAACCCCTTGAGCGAAAAAAAATCATTTTTTTTTAAATAAAAAATCCTTTAATATCAATGACTTAGCGGGCGCCCGGGGGGACTCGTGTTCACGTTTTGTTCTCTTGCCGAGCGTGGTTGCGTTGCAATTGAGAATCATTCGCATCCAGCTGGCGCGTCATATAAGCTAAGTCATTGATATCATTGACAAAATCGCGCCCCGGGGCCGATTTTCCCTTTGTTTTCAAAGGGTTACCTTACTCCCAATTCATTGCTGCGAGGACGAAACGATCTTCATCAAAGCGAGGGTTGCCGCTGTCCTCTTTCAGAGCCTTGGCAACCGAGCGAGCCTGCTCAACATCAACGGCGGCTTCCAAAAGGGCTTCCGCTACGATCTCAAAGTGTTTGCGTGTCATCATGATTTCAGTTCCTTGTTGCTGTTTCGATATATATAATATGGGGATTGTGTGGCTGAATGTCAACCCCTGCTAGGCAAAAAAATTGCGTTTCGGCAATTTATTTTGCTGGTCAATAGGATCACCATATTTCGCGATAAAGCGGCGACCGCGTGCGCTGGCCTTCATTTCAGCCGAACGCGCGGCCATTAGATCATTATGGCGAGCCATGCGAGCCTGCTCGGTGTTAAACGCTTCCATTTCCTTGATCGCTTTTTCGAGTGCGTTGTTCATTAGATCGCTTTCCATTTGCGGTTGATGTAATCATGTTGGCCAGTATGGACCGAGGGGAATCCGCCCCATTTGTTTTTCAGGCTTCTGCCATTCTGCTCGATCATGCGTATGGTCGAGAATGTTTCACGGCGAACCAGCTCAAAAGTAATTGTGACAGGTCCAGCGAGGGTGTTAGTGGTCTTTGTCTTTTTCATGATGTTTTCTTTCTCTGTTGATACCTATAATATGGGGATTGTGGGGCTGAATGTCAACCCCTTGTACGAAAAAAAAATCATTTTTTTTAAGTAAAAAACCTTTATATATCAATAGGTTACGGGCCCCCGGCGGCGAGCTAACCCCTTGATTTATAAGGATAAAATAATTAAAAAAAAGTGAAAAAAAGGGTTGCAATCCGTCGCGACAATCCTTATATTTAGATCATCAAACAAGGGAGTTATTCAGATGATTAACAGTTTCCAAGACCTCACCACCCGCTTCGCCGCCGTCGCCAGCCAGCCGCACGTTGTCACGCGCAAGAGCGCCGGAGCCGTGGGCGAGCTGTTCGAAGAGCTGATGATCGGCGGTATCGTTGGCAATCAATCGGGCGCGGATTTTGCTGAGATTGCGACCGAGGCGAAGGTGCATTATCGGACGGGCGAGCTGACCATTTTCTCTTGCAAAGGCGAGGGCTTCAAGCCCGCCGAGATCAAAGCCAAGCGCAACAAGTCGACCGTCCGCGTCGGTGATGGCCTGACCGAGCGCGGCAATCAATTTGTTGTCGAGCATGGTGGCGAGACCTTGGTCGCATGGGACAAGGCAACGCTGATCTCTCGCATTGTTGAGAAAATGCCGAACCTCGCAATGGTTAAGGCGACCAAACAAGGCGAGACCGTGACCTTCGACGCGCTGACCGTCTGCCGCCAGATCATCCCCAGCCGCTTCATTGATAGCATTCGCAACGGTGAGGTGCGGATCGAGTTGCGGAGCAAGGGCACGAGCTTCCGCGCCAATCCTGATGTGATTGCAAGCTGGTTCGAGACGGTGCATTAAAAAAGGGGGCGGTTAGCAGGACTTGACCTGCACCGCCCGATTTGGGCACCTCCGCTCGGCCCCGAGACAGGATTTTTGAAAAATCTGCAAGAGAATTCTTGACAAGGTAACCTTGGTATGATACCATTACAAATGATTTATGAAAATGACAGATTCCAACTATTAAGTGTCAAAAAAATAGTAGGATTACAAGATCAACATATTAGATATGATATGTATATTAAATCAAAAGAAACTGATAAAATATTTTATAGACCAGTAGAACCTAGTTTATTAGCCCATTTAGCTAAAGGAAAAATTAGAACAATTAAAATTACGTCAGAATCAGATTCTCAACAATTTACTTTACCAAAAGATTATGTTAATTATGTTTTATGGTGCCAAAAAAATCCAAACTATAGTGTGGAAAGATTAGAACATCATGAAATTAATATAGATGACTTGTCTGTAGAAAACTTTATAAAATACGCTGAAATTTTTTTTGATGAGGTAAATGTGATAGAACTAGAGATGCCTAGTAAGTTTGAGGGAGAGGAAAACTATACTTATGAGTGCAAAAAGTCCTGAAGGCTATATAACTTACGGACCCTTAATTTATGCAAAAGACTTTTTTGAAGATGATGGTATAGCTAACTACTTTTGGCCAGGCCACCCTCCTGTTGAGTATAATAAACGAGGCATCCCTGTAGATGGTGAAGGTAGGGAATGTTTAGATTTACGCTGCCCTTTACACCCTGATTGGAAACCTTTGGAGACCGATATGGTATACAATGAGTATTTAGGTTTTAGTATTCCTAGTTATTATTGCTATATTGAGTGGCTTAAAGAAAATAATTTAAGTTGCACCCCAGAGCAGGCTAAAAAATTATTGTTCAGGTGGATTCTTAATAGAGAGGACTATAATAGATTAAGAAGTAAGATAAAATATTCAATCTTACAAATCATAAGAGATGAACTCATATCCATGAGTGAATTGTTAAAAAGGGTGTACGAATATGAGTCGCAGAACACAAATAATTGACTTTTTAGTAACTGAGTTAAAAAGAATAAATGGACAACAGGATGCTAGAACAGTTCCTGTCCGTAATGGTTATACCTATAAAACAAACGTCTTTAACAATGTATTTCGTCGCATGAAATATTTAAATGAGATTAATGATTTTCCTACTCTTTGCGTAACTGCAACTGGAGAAGATCGAATTGAGATTGGTGCAGGTGTTAGATTTGGAACTTTTGGTTTTGAAATTAGGGCATATATTAAAGATGAAGCAACTATAGAAACAGAAGAGGACTTAGCAGATGACATTGAATTTGTATTAGAAAATTTAACGTCAGAAGCTACAGCACAAGCTAGAGAAATTACTGATGTTATAATTACGTCAACAGAAACTGATGAGGGGCTAATGACTCCTTTTGGAGTAGTTATTATTAGTGGCATCCTTCGTTATCAGCAGGACGCTACAGTTTAAAAAAAACAATTAGAGGTATGAGGTAAAACAGCGTATACTATAATTAAGGAGAAAAGTAATGATGGCCGATGAATGGGGCGTATTCTACTGTAAAAATTGTGGACACGAATCTCATTGTGGTAACTCTTTATGGAAACGTGTGGATGATGTTCATAGAGAAATTGAAGTATGTAATTCGTGTAGGTGCGAAAAGTGTCAAGCACCTGATTGGGGATAAAAAATGAAAACACTTTTAATTTTAGCAGCTACATTAGTAGCAACAGCATGCGCCCCTTTATATAAAAAAGGAGAGATTGCTTACCACTGGGTAGGATGTCATGAAGTACACACCAACCCTGCTCCTAGTGGAGAAACAGCTTTTTTACTTGTTAAAAAATGGAAGTTGGAAAAAGGTGATAAACTCTTTTTTAAACAAGTTAATACCGAAACCGGAAAGGTTGAGTCAGTTAAAACTGCTGACCCTTGTTAAGGAGATAGAAATGCCAGCTAGAAAAAAGGTTAAACGTAAAACAAAAAGTCGTGTGAATCAGGCAGGTAATTATACGAAGCCAACGATGAGAAAAAGACTTTTTCAGAGAATCAAAGCTGGCGGCAAAGGAGGAGCGCCAGGGCAGTGGTCTGCCCGTAAGGCTCAAATGTTAGCCGCAGCTTACAAACGCGCCGGAGGCGGATATCGTTGAAAAAACGTAAACCACGTATCAACTACGCTGCCTTGCTCCGCAAGCACCGTGCAGGCAAAGCTATCGGTTCTACGAACCGTGCTCGCCTAGTTGCACGAGGTTTAATTGCGAGAAAGTCAGGGCCATACAAGGGCAAGAAGAAAGATTTAGGACGTAGGGGCAAAAGCTAATGGCGCCAAGAATTCCAAGACGTAAGGGCCAGCGGGCCAACTCAAAAAAGCATTCGGACTTGTATACTGATGAGAATCCCAAGGGCACGATTAAGGGGTTAAAGTTTGCCACCGTGAAAGACGCTCGCTCAAGCGTGGCTCGCATTCGTCGAAGTGGCAAAAGTCATGCTCATAAGACACAAGCTGCTATCGCTATGGAGCAGCGTGCCCGCGTAGCGGGCAAGCCAAGCGCAGCCCGTGTATATAGAGCATTTATTAATCAGCAAAAAAAGATAACTGCTAAAAAGAAACGAAAACGATGATTGTTGAATTTTGGACATGGTATACAAACACAATGTTAACAATTTATTTTGATCGAATGATAATGGGATCAATTTGTTAAGGAGAAAAAAAATGGAAGTTACTTATACTTGGGAAATCGGTCCAATGGACGTGTCCAACGAGCTTATGGGAGATGATGTCAACGATTTAGAAGATGCTATTCGTGCTATTCATTGGAAGTTTACTGGCGCAACTGAAGACACAGAAGCTTGGATTTATGGATCTGCTGCTCTCGAACCTGTTGACGCAGAGAATTGGATTGCATTTGAGAACGTTACAGAAGAAAAAGCTCTTGAATGGATTTTAAAGACTTACGCTGATGTAGAAGGAGAGTCTCTTGAAGAAGCGCAAGCTCGTAAAGAGGAGCAAATTAACCAACTAATTGAACTAAAATCTTATGTTACTACAAAACAAGCGCCTTGGGCGTAAAAAGGAGACGATAATGGCTATGCATAAAAAAGCAAATGGAAAAAAGAAGACAATGAAGAAAAACGGAGCGAAGAAGGCTGGTAACGGTCTAACCGCTGCTCAAAAGAAACTTCCTCCCGCACTTCAAAAAGCGATCTTGGCTAAAAAGAAGAAGAAGTAGATGGCCTTAAAGAAATCTCAACGGTCCTTGAAAGCTTGGACTCGTCAGAAATGGGGATATTCATCTAAAGGCGAAGCTAAAAAGCCTCGTGCTAAACGTGGAAGGTATTTACCTAAAGCTGCTTGGGCTGCTCTTTCTCCTGGTGAGAAGAGGGCAACGAACGCCGCTAAACGCAAGGGCACCAAAAAAGGTCGTCAATTTGTGAAGCAACCTCGTAAAATCGCGAAAAAAACGCGGGCATACAGAAAGGGAGTTGGTGGTTAAGCCAATTAATCTATCCAAGTATCCACAACTCCCTTTTATTTTTACGCCGGAGACTGAGGTAAAGAAAACTATCATGGTTTATGGTGATAGTTTTGCAGACGCTGCGGAAACGCATGAGATTGGAATGAGCCTTGACCCTCCTGCTAATAACACGGTAAATTCTTGGATGTGGTTTTTAGCTACTTTTTTACAAGCTAGAGTTATTACTTATGGGGTATGTAGAGGCTCAGAGCAACTTTGTTATGAGCTTTTCAAGCGTACTCTAGATGAACCTAGAGATGCTACAATTATTTACCATACCCGAGAAAGTAGATTAGATTTCACTCATAATCTGCCACACTTAACATATTCAGAGTATGCAGAGTGGGATAACTATATAAATGATTCTACCGTTCATTTATATTGGCTAGATGAAAAGCCTATTTATAAATTTAAACAGGGGACGAGCTTTCACACTAAATATCATTTAACTCATTGTACTGACTCTGTTCCAAAATTCAAAGATAAAGATTTTCGCTTTGATGAATCACTACAAGGTAGTTCAGCTAACCATGCTACACAACCTGGTAATTTACTACTAGCTATAAAGCTAACGCAATATTTTAAAAAGCAATTAAACTGGGAGACAATATTCTAATGGCATTAAATAAAAAAACAGCGCCGGGTCGTCCTATGAATGTGCCCGGTGCACGTCGTATAAGAAAGCTGGCCGTGCGAGGAAAGCTTTCAACTAAACGTTTGGAAAAATTTATTGAACAAACACGCAAATTGGGTTATCCTATTAAATATACAAAACCCCTTGGATTTAAAAAGAGGCGGTAGTGCATTTTTACTTTAAGTATGAATTACCCGCTATCGTAAATGATGGCGCAGCTAACCGAATTTTAGTTTTTGGAGACTCTTTTGCACAACTAGCAAGAATGCCAAAACATGTTAGGCAAGGATCTTGGATAAGTCACTTAGCTTTGCAATTAGATGCAGAAATACATTCTTATGGTATATCAGGGGCGGCAGAGTCAACTATTTTATATACTTATTTAAAAACGTATAGTGAAGAGCGTGATTTTACTATAATCTTTCATACTCATCCTATGAGATCAGATCAGTATTTTGAACAACCAGATTTAACTTTACATGACTATGAAAGATGGGACAAAGCTTTAGAAAAACATTCATGCTTGCACATATACTGGACTGATGCACAGCACTACAAATTTACGAATGGACAAAATTTATCGTGCGATTACTGGACAAATTTATATGAAAAAGATAGCAAAGGTGATTTAGTTTTGACTTCTGTTATCGCTAGAAACCATATGAATCTAGAAGACAATAAGCATTTTGCAACGGACGTATACAATAAAATTAAAGGAGAATTTTAATGGCAACAGCTAAAGACACAAAAAGAACAAAAGGAGGTGTGGTTTATCGAGGAGAGCGTTTTCCTGGATTCAATAAACCAAAACGAGCACCCTCTTCCTCTAAAAAGAAAATGAGAGTTTTAGCTAAAAAAGGTGATCAAATTAAAGTGGTAGAATTTGGTCAAAAAGGTTATGGACATAATTATTCTTCTAAAGCTCGTGCATCTTATATGGCTCGAAGTGCGGGCATTAGAGATAAAGACGGTCAGTTGACCAAAAATGATAAATTTTCAGCTAATTATTGGGCACGCAAAGTTTTGTGGGCAGGTAAAGGAGGCTCAAAAGCCTCTCCTAAACCGGGAGGCCCAAGGAAGAAGTAATGTCTCAAGAAGTATTAGCCCCTAAACATGATGTAGATGCTTTAAATAAAAGTTTAGAAACTCCTAAACTTGACCCTGTTTTATTAGCAATTGCAAATGATTATTTAGATGGTCGTGATTTAGATAAGATTTCTGAAGAGTATGGAGTGACTCAGGACAGAGTAGCCGCTGTATTAGAAAAAGATGATGTTAAAAAGTATATTGATAATGTCTATGTTACACAAGGATATTTAAATCGAGTGCGTCGTATGAAACTTGTTAATCAGGTAATTGAACAAAAAGTACAGGATGCACTAGAATCAGGTGTTTGGTCTAAACGCGATTTGTTAGACTGGATGAAACATTTAAATGATTTACAGGAGACAGCTAAACCCAAAAAACAATCACCGCAAGTAGCTATTCAAGTTAACAACTATGATAAGCTAATGAAGGATTTGTTCAATGGCAACGGCTAAACAACCTAGAGACGCTGCTGGAGCAGCTATTCCTGTATTACGATTTAGAAGCGGGTCTGCACAAGAACTAACCTCGGTAACTTCTAGTGCTGCTCAAAGAAGCAGTGCTTTTTCTACCGGCGCACAAGTAATTACTGTGACAGCGACAGAACCTATGTACTTTGCAACAGGTGATTCTAGTGTAACTGCTACCTCTAGCAGTCATTACATACCTGCAAATGTGCCGTTAGATATGGCACTAGGCACAGACGTATCAAGCACTGTAGATTATCATACACATATAAGTGTAATTGCAGTAAGTTCAACAGGAATTGTGTACATAAGCGAGAGAGAATAATGGCCGGTCTCGGGTCGGGTCTAGGAATATCTCTTGCCTCTATTTCTAGATTAGCGGCCTCCACAGGACAACAAGATTTTTTATACCTTACCACGCAAGATGGAAGAATTTTAAGAGGACAACAACTCAGGGGTGACCCCGGTGAACCTGCGTTAATACTTTTTGAACCAAATGATATTACGTCTGATGTAATACCTGATCCACTAGATCTGTTATTAACACAAGATGATAATGTCTTGCTAACTCAAAACGATAGAGGTATTGCAGGAAATGGTTTAGACCCCGCGGTATTTAGGCTCACTGCCCAAGATGGAGGTTTCTTACTAACTCAAGGTGGAGATATTATAGCATCAGAGCAGCTAGTCCCATAAAGAGAGAACATAAATGGCTAACGTAAAAATCACAGACCTAACAGCACTATCAGCAGCAGATGCCGCTGATGCAGACGTTTTCGTTGTTGTAGATGTTAGTGCCGATCAAACTAAAAAAATGACAAAAACAGAAGCAACAGCTAGCTTAGCTGGTGCTAATGATTTTGTAACCTATACTCTTTTAACTGCAAATATTAACACTGTTCAAGACAACGTAGCTGCTACTGAAAGTAGGCGTGTTGCTAATGTTACTTTAATGAATGATGAGGACACCGCACTACAAGCTAGAATAGCGGCTAATACGTTAGTAGCTGCCTCTAATGACTTTATTACGTTTACTAGATTAGACGCGAATATTAACGTGGTCAGTGATAATGCTGCCGCAGTGGAGACTCGTAGGACTAATAATATTGCTGGTGCTGTTTCTACTATTACTACTAGTGATTTAACTGCTTCAAGAGCGTTAGTCTCTAGTGGATCAGGAAAAGTTGCTATATCAGATATCACGACTACAGAGCTTGGACATCTAGACGGAGTTTCTTCAGGAATTCAAACCCAATTAGATGCTAAAGCATTAGAATCTACTAGAGCCACTAACGCTGCTGCCCTTGCTGCAGGTATTGCTTCTGCTTCTTCTTCTGATATTACAGTATCTAACATTCTTCATACTACTAGTACAGCAAACAGTTATGCAACAGGCGGGACAACAAGCGATATAGACAAAGTTTTAGTTTATTTAAACGGAATATATCAAAACGAAGATCAATATGTGCTAGGAAACTCTACACATAATGTACAGTTTAAGGACGCTACGTTAGCTTCAGGTTTAGCTCTGGAAATACGCAAATTCTAATATAGTTTACAAATTTTAATTTGACTTCTAGCATATTGTAAAGTAAATTAT
>Ga0255781_10001487_pt1 | contig 19169 bp, 12 predicted proteins | sample 101ome_21_FD_179979 | JGI IMG/M metagenome (GOLD analysis project Ga0255781, IMG submission 179979) | Coastal salt marsh microbial communities from the Groves Creek Marsh, Skidaway Island, Georgia - 101413BT metaG (version 2) | ecosystem: Environmental > Aquatic > Marine > Intertidal zone >... | reverse complement strand
CGAGCGCGCCCATCGGTCTTTGATTTTTGTGAACGACATGGCGGGTGCGCGCGACGACGACGACGTGATATCGCGACGACGACGGGACGATAGCGGTGGATCGATCGGCGAGGATGACGACGGGACGAGGGCGCGCGGACGGACGCGCGATCGCGCGAGGGTGATGATGAGGGCGACGACGACGGTGACTGACGCGACGACGACGCGGACGGTGGTGACGCGCGATGTGTAGGTGATTTACCGCCCGGGTTTGGCATGCCTCCGGGAGCGATGGCGGGCGCCGGCGCCGGGTCGCCCTTCGACATGGAAAAGCTTCGAGAGATGTTGGATGATCCGGAGATTAAGAAGATGACGGAACAGATCGCGAACGATCCGAGTTTCAAGGTGATGGCGGAACAGATGCAGGCGAACATGGCGAACATGCAGGCGCAACTCGGGGCGTTGCCGGGAGGCATGGCGGGCATGCCGCCGGGAGGCTTGATGGGCGCTCCGGGCGGCGGCATGATGCCGGGCATGCCGGGTATGCCGGGCATGCCGGGCATGGATCAAGCGGCCGCGATGGAGGCCATGCAAGGTGTGATGCAGAACCCGGCGTTCATGCAGATGGCGAAGAAGCTCGGGGAGCAAATGATGGAGAACCCCGAGATGAAGGCGATGATGCAAACGATGAACGATCCGGAGACGGCTGAAAAGATGAAGGCGAAGATGGAAGAATTAAAGAACGATCCAGAAATGAGCGAAATCATGAAGGAGATCGAGACCGGTGGTCCGCAGGCGATGATGAAGTACTGGAACGATCCCAAGGTTTTGAAGAAGATCAACGCCGCGATGGGCGACGTCAACCCGATGTTCACCGCGGGTATGCCGCCGGTTCAACAGGAAGCGGAAGCCGAAGAGGAAGAGGAAGAAGCCGCCGAAGATGAGGAAGAATCCGTCCTCACCGCGGCGTCCGAAGGCGATGCCGAAGCTTTGGAAGAATTCTTAAAGGCGGGACAAGACGTCAACATGAAGGACGCCGAAGGTCGCACCGCGCTCCACTTCGCGTGCGGTTACGGAGAGATCAAGTGCGCCAAGATCCTCATCAAGGACGGCGCGGACGTCAACGCGACGGACAACAACAAGAACACGCCGTTGCACTACGCCGCGGGTTACGGTCGCGTGGACCTCGTCGAGCTTTTGGTCGACGCCGGCGCCTCCGTCACGCTTCAAAATAACGACGACAAGTCTCCGTTGGATGTCGCCAAGTTGAACGACCAAGCGGACGTCGTCGCGGCGCTCGAAAAGGATGTTTTCCTGTAAGCTCGCGCTCGATTTCTCTCAAGGATGATTCTAATCACACGATAGTGAAAGTTGTTCATGGACAAATTCCAAATATCTCACACATCGGTTCCGCTAAAGAAATTTCACTACATGGACTACACATACAACCCGTGCTCGGCGTCGACTCGTTCCCGAAAGTTCGTTCCCGGTCGACAAAACTTTTCGAACAGGTCGGCGCGCATCACCGCGAGCGCGGTGTTATCCACCAGCGCCGTCACCGAGCACCGCCGCGGAATTCTATCGCGCAAGACTTCGTAGTCTCCTATGATCGCACCTCTGATGAACTTTGCGACTTCGACTTCTGCCGAGTCATCCGCGCGCTTTAAATCCATCGCGCGCTGCCGAATCGACGGTGTGGCGCTGTACGCGTCGTTGTTGAGGTGCGTGAATTGCGTCGGGATGGGTCGCAACACCGACATCGGATCCTTCACAAACTCGAGTGCCTCCGGCGTGTGCGCCCGCGGATGTCGCGGGTGCACGAGCTTCGTCGCCGCGCACGCACCTCGCACGACAAAATACACGCAATATCCACCGCTCGTCGCCTCTTCGTCGCTCCAAGACTGTCCCTCCGCGAGCACGCGTTCGCCTTGCTTAAAAATCACTTGTTTCGCGAGCGCCTTTTTAAACAATTCCCTCTCTCGCATCCCACCTCCGAACGCGTTCGGATCGCGCACCACGTCGATCTCCGACACGAACGCCTCGATCGCCTCCGCGCTCGCGTCCGGTCCGCACTCCACCTTGGTCGACGTCACGTCTCCGACGCTCTCTTCTAAAATCGTCGCTGCGCCGACGAGCACGTCAGCGCCCTCCTCCTCGGCATCGCTCGCATCGCTCTCGGTCGCCTGCGAATCAGAGGACGAGCTTGATTTTCCATCGTCCGCCCGCGACGCCGACGTCCCGCTCCCATCGTGCTCGTCGTCGTACTCGTCGTCGACGGAGCGCGAGACCGAATACTCGGACGAATACTCGGACGAATACTCGGACGAATACGACGAGTACGACGAGTACGACGACCCGTCGCGAGACTCGGTGAACGTCCCAGTGCGCGCGCCCGCGCTCGCGGTGCCGTCGTCGCGGGACGAGCGCGACGCGCGAGAGACGTCGTCCCGGTGGTCCTTGGGCGCGGCGTTCGCATCGTCGTCGCGGCGCTTCTTAAAGTGCACGCACGGCAGCGTAAAGGATATGACCTGGTAGAGTCCTCGACGTATGTCGCGACGCGTGATTCCCATGACGCGTAGCGGCCGTGCGCGCGCCCGCGCGGGCGAGGGACACAGTGAAGTCTAACCGCCGACGACTATCTACAAGCGAGCGATTGAATTACACTACGCGAATGAACGAAAGAATGATGCGCGCGCGATGACGTCGAATCGGACGTCGTCGCGGTTCAAGTCTGGGACGTCGCGAGCGATCACCCTATGCGCTTGGCCATGAGAAGTTTTCTTTGATTTTTCACGACGTCGTACGGCGTGCGAAACGGCCTATCCAACACTTTATAGCCGCACCGTTCGTACGCGCGACGCGCCGCGTCGTTTTCCTCGTACACGTGAAGAGTCGTGAGATTAAACTTCCACTCCGCGGCGACGGACTCCGCGGCGCGAATGAGTGACGCGGCTATTCTTTGTCCTCGAAAATTTTCGTCGACGCACATGCACGACAGGTACGCGTACTCGTCGTCTCGCGTCAACCCGCGCACGTCCTCCAGCGCGCGCATCACCTCGAAATCTCGCTGCACGCTCAATTCGATCACGCCGATCAATTTCTCGTCCTCAGATTCCATCACGAGCGGTGCGAAACGACCTATCGCCGCGTACTCGTACTTTTTTCGCAGCGTTCCCAAGACATCCAGCTCAAAGTACGCCCGCAGCGGCGCGTCCAACGGCGTGACGCCCGCCGCGCGTCCCAACACGGGATCGTAAAACGCTTCCGCTTGCAGCGCTGACACAGCTCTAAGCTCTCGCGCGTCGCAAAACCGAACGACGCGCCCTCGGCTGTCCCTGTACACGTTTCCTATAGGCGTCCCCTCGCCGCGCGCGACGCCTCCCGACCACGTCGCGCGAGGCGCGACGAGACGAGCGCGCGACGAAGACGACGACGACGACGCGCGCATACCGCTCGCCCGTCTCGCGTCCGTCGCCGCGGTGAACGTCCATCCCGGCGAGACGTGCGGCGCCGCGCCCATCCGCGTCGTGCTTCAGAATGCGGAGCCTCGCGCGTCGTCTCGTCGCCCTTCCATTCTCGACGCGCGCGCGCGACACGCGCGCGACGACGACGAAACGTTCGACGAGAGTACGTGCGCGCGACCGATCGCCCCACCGCGACGACGACGACGCGCCACGCGACGCGACGACTGATGCACTTTTTCTCCTTCACTCCCAGCGAACGCTCGAGTCGCGCGCCATGGCGACGACCATCACCTTCGTCACGGGAAACGCGAAAAAGCTCGAGGAAGTGCGCGCCATCGTCGGCGCCGACGCCTCGTTCTCGCTGACGTCGAAGAAGATTGACCTGCCGGAGCTTCAGGGCGAACCCGAGGACGTGGCGCGCGAAAAGGCGAGACTGGCGGCGGCGGCGCTCGACGGGCCCGCGCTCGTCGAGGACACGTCGCTGTGTTTTAACGCGCTGAATGGATTGCCGGGACCGTACGTGAAGTGGTTTTTAGAGAAGACGGGACACGAGGGATTGAATAACATCCTGGCGGCGTACGAGGACAAGTCGGCGTACGCGCAGTGCGTCTTCGCGTACGCCTCGGGTCCGGACGACTCGAAACCGATGGTGTTCGTCGGAAAAACGCCGGGAAGGATCGTGCCCGCGCGCGGACCGACAGATTTCGGATGGGACCCGGTGTTCGAACCCGACGGATTCGACGTGACGTACGCGGAGATGGATAAAGAGACGAAGAATTCCATCTCGCACAGGTTTCGAGCGCTGGAGGCGTTTCGAGCGTACATGTCCGAACGCGACGCGTGATCGCGCGCGTCGACTCGATTCGACGGTGCGTCGATTGTATTTTGAGTCACATGAATGTCATCGATTCGCTCGCGCGCTCGCGCACACCGCGTCGATCGAACCTCTCGCCGCGCCCGCGACGACACACCGCGACGCGCCGACGCCATGGCGTCGGAGACGGAGAATGCGTACGAACGCGCGCGCGCGGCCAACATCGCGAAGAATCGCGCCATCATGGTCAAGCTCGGGATACTCGCGAGCGATCTTCGCGCGCACGAAGGTCCGGCGTCGTCGTCGCGCGGCGCGAGCGCGCGGGGCGTCGATGACGATTCAAAACCGACGAGGACAGCCAAGAGACCGCGGCGCGAACGCGCGACGACGTCGACGGCGACGACGTCGACCGCCGTGCGTCGATCGTCGAGAAGTCGCGTCGCGAAACCGTCCGTCGTCGAGCGCGACGAGGACGAGGACGAGGACGAGGACGAGGCGCGAGACGACGGCGCGCACGAGGTGGCGGCGCGGGCGCACGCGAGCAGACACGCCGGGAAACAGGCGAGAGCGGCCATCGTTGGGACGAATTCGTATCAGCACACGCTCATGCGCGTGCGAACGATGGATGATGCGGCGTTGATGCGACGAGTGGACGCGATCGAGCGCGCCAAGGGTAAACACTGCGTGACGAAGATGCGTCTGTTCGCGCGCGTCTTGTACTTGGAGGGCAAGGTGGACCTGGCGGGCGAGGCGGCGGAGAGTTTAGAGCGCTTGATCGAGGAATTGGGCGATCCCGAGGAGGATGAGACGAATAAGGCGCGAGAGGATCAAGCTCAAGAGTGCGCGGCGGCGCGAGCGGCGGGAACGGAGACGATGGTGTTCCATTGCGACGCGGCGACGAACCTCGAGGACGCGTCCGTCTACGCGGACGTCGTCCGCATCGAAGCCGAGGCGTCCAAGGAGTCTGGAAAACCCGCGAGCGCGATGAGTGACGTGTCGACGATCAACGTGCCCAACGCGAACGTGTGGCAACGCGCCGCGGTGAGACTGGCGGGGAAAGACGGGTTGCTCAGAGGTTCCGGCAACTTCGTGAGTCTGAGCGACACGGACGGCACGTATCACGTCGAGCGAGCGACCAAGGAGATGAAGCAAAAGATGATTCGAAAACCGCCTCGATGAGACGATGTAGACGCACACTGATGATCGTATACCTCGATGAGACGATGTAGACGCCCGCTGACTGTAAACTGAAAAGACGCGAGACGACGCGTCGCCGCGCGTCATAGCTCGACTTTCGCGACCATGCGCGCGACGACCGCGCCGGCGACGACGCCGAGCGTCTCGTCGCGAGACGAGAGACCATGCGTGCGCCCCGCACGCCGATTCTCGCGCGCACGCATCGCGCGAGCGCTCGCGGAGGACCGCGACGATGCCGTCTCTGGGTGCACCGAGTGTTCGCTGCCCAACGAACGCGCGCGCGCGGACGCGATCGCGCGCGCCATGGCGCTGCCGCGAAACGGACACGCGCGCGCGCTCATCGTCGGCGTCGAGACGGGGGCGCTCGCGGCGGCGATCGTGGGTGGTGATGACGCAGCCGGGTGCACGGCGTTGTGCGTGGACGCGTCGAGCGCCATGCTCGATCGGTGCGCCGAGGCTCTCGGACGCGGACCGGGAGGCAAGGCGCTGGAAAGCGGCGTGAACGTACTCGGAAATGAACCAGGCGTGAGATTTTTGCGAGCGAGCGATTTGAAGGCGTTGAAGCCGTATCACGGCCCGTTCGACGGGGCGGCGTTCAACGCGCACTTGGCGGATAGAGGCGACGAAGAGGCGATCGCGGACGCGTTGACGAGGGTCGTGATGCTGTGCAAACCGGGAGGCAGAGTGGTGATCTCGGAACGCCCCGCGGGGGCTGTGGAGGGCGGTGTCGACGGTGGGTTTGATTTCTCGAGCATCGTGAGACGACTTCCTCTCGCGGCGGTCGGATCCGCCGGTAAGGATTTGAGGGCTCAAGGATCGTTGCGCGCGGACGATGACGAGAATCCGTTGGTGTTCACGATTCCCGAGGCATTTGGGTTGTCGGAACGTTTCACGCTCGAGGCGCCCGTCGTGACTGGGTTCGGCAGAGGGAGTAAACAGATGGGCGTGCCGACGGCGAATTTGGATCCGGAGCTGTGCGGCGGCGAAGAATTTTTTAGTACGCTTCCTCTCGGTGTTTTCTTCGGATGGGCGAAACTCGCCGGCGAGTCTGCTTGGCACGAGTGCGTGCTCAACGTGGGTAAGAGACCGACGTTCGTGGACGGAGACGGAACGACGATTGAAGTGCATGTGATGGGTTCGACGGACGCGACGCCAGAGTACGATCGAGATTTCTACGGGGAGACGATGCGGGTGGACGTGTGTGGGTTCATCCGTCCAGAGTTGAGATTTGATTCTCTCCCAGAGCTCGTGGCGCGCATCAAGGCGGACATCGGCTTGGCGCGCAACGCGCTCGCGTCCGGCGCGCACGCGCGGCCAACTGCCAACTTGTAATTCATACGCTCGAGCGACGCGCCGCGACGGACTCGATGCGAGCGACGCGAACCGATTCCCACCGTTGACCACCGCGCGCGCGCGATCGTGTATCGAACATGCACGACTCGTCTGCGATTACAAAGTGATTTATTATATTCGAGCCGCCTCCGTGTAATTAAATTAACGCCTCGCGAGGAGCATCGAGCGAGCGACCGTCGGGCGTCGCGATGATCATCAGAGTGACGTCTGTCCAACAAAACCCGTGTCGGAATAACTTTCAAACGTCTCTCGTCACCGTCATCGCGATTCATCCTCATCGCTCGCGTCCACCCCCTCTCGAGACTCGCGCGCGCGCGCCCTTATCCGTCCGGCGCGTCTAGGCTTGCGCCTTCATCACGTCTTCGATAAACTTCCCGAGCTTACCCTCCGGTCCGCCCTTACCGTCGACGAGGTGCGATCCTTCCGCCTTCTTAGAGTACAAAAGCTCCTTGGTGTCCAATCGCAACACCTCGAACGCTCCCTTTCTCCACAACGCGTTTTCGCCGCCCGGAATGGGCTTCTCCGCCTGATTCTCCAGGTACCACCCCTGTCCCTCCGGCACCGTCTCTCTCAACACCGCGTCGTCGTTATACGTGAAATCAAACTTCCCCGGTAAAGCCTCGTTCGTCTTATCCATGAACATCTTCACTCGGGGCATGTAGTTTCACTTCTCGCAGTACTCGATGTGAATCGGAATGCCCGCGCGCGTCGTCGTCATCATCCCTCGTCTCGCGCTTCTCGCGCGGTCGACCACGAACGCGCGCGGTCGCGCACCGAACACCGCGCTCGCTCTCGCGGCGTGCATCCTCGTCGTCGTCCGTCGAAGAGTCACGCGCGCGCGCGTTCCCGTCTCAATCGCGTCTCGTCATCGGCGACCGACCACCACCTCGCCCGCGACGACGAGGTCGATGGATGGGCACAGGGGGCCCATCGCGCGCGAGGGGGGGGACTACGCGACCGGTCACGACCGGTTACGACCGATCCCCGAGACCGACCACACACCGCGCGCACGCGCGAACGTGCGCGCGGGTCCGTCAGTCCGTGTGTATTATATACCGGTACGCACACTGGTAGTACGTACTACTACTTCGTACTTAGTAGTGAGTACGTGGTATCACGATCGGTCGGTCGGTCGGTCGCGTCGATCGGTCGGTCGGTCGCGTCGATCGGTCGGTCGGTCGCGTCGTCGACGGCACACGCGCGCGCGCGTCGACGGACCGACCGACCGACCGCGACGATCGCGACGATCGCGCACGCCGCGCGCGCTCGACGACGACGACGACGTCTCGTCCTCGACGTTCGCGACGGACGGACGTTCGCGACCGGGCGTGGACCGACGGGGACGGCGAACGCGTGGACCGACGCGCGGTGTTCACGGCGAGGCGGGGGACCTGAGGGACACGTTCGTGAGTCACAACTCGTCGCGCGGGCGACGATCCGGGTGGATTCGGTGAATCGTCGCGACGATCCGGGTGGATTCGGTGAATCGTCGCGACGATCCGGGTGGATTCGGTGAATCGTCGCGACGGGCGTGTGGTGCGGAGGTGGAGGGTGTTTTCTAACCTCGCGCGCGAGGAGCGGGGAAGAGCGGGGAAGAGCGGGGAGAGGGGCCGTGATCGGAGGCGTGATTGATCGAGAGAGAGTAGAAAAGAAACGTGTGTCGAGATGCGGCGCGTGGAATCGATGCCGGCGCTGCGCGCGCGGGAGACGAAGGTGAGGGAGGCAAAGGCGAGGGACGCGAGCGACGAGAGCGACGAGACGACGACGGCGGACGGGTTCGTCGCGGGGTGGGAACGCGGAGACGGGATCACGTTGTGTGAGGTGCGAGAGGAATGCGCGAGAGAGAAACGCGCGTTCGATGGCCCTCGACCGACGGTGCTGGTGGTGGATGATTCCGCGGTGAATTTGCGAGTGGTGACCAAGGTGCTGCAGTCGACGTTTACGTGCGACGTGCGCGTGGAACTCTCGAGCGATGGGCGAAAGGGTATTCAGCAATACGAGGCGTTGAGAAATGATCCGACGTGTGATTTAGCGCTCGTGGTCATCGATTATAACATGCCAGAATGTGATGGAGTGACGGCGGCGCAGTACATGCGCGCGTTGGATGCGAAACCCGCGCCGCGCGGCGGCGCCGGCGCGAACGCCCGAGTCAAGAGTGACGCGCGAGAGCGGGTACCGATCGTGATGTTCACGACAGAGCTACAGGTGTTACTTCCTGCGCTGGTCGATGGCACCATCGATGACCGTTTGCCAAAAGTTTGCACGCGAGAGCTGTTTTCCAAGGTGCTGGTGAAACATTTGAAGGCCAACCATTTGCGATTCGTGCTACCAGAGTGGCGCAGCGATGAAAGGTCACTCCGAAGATTTAGTTGCAACGATCAAGTGAATGTTCAATTAGAGATTGAGACGTTCGGTGCTTTATCTCTTGGCACGTTTGATGAAGAGACGGTACGCGAGGAGGAAAACGTATTAGCGCGCGCGGACAAACGTGGAGCAAAGCGATCTCGAGGAAGTAGGCATTCGCACACGGGCAAAACACGGAAGGGAGATGACGGGGAGATGATCGTTTTGGAAGATTCGAGCACGCGTTGCGAGGATAGTCGCACGCGAGGCATGTTACGTGGCTTGAAAAACTTTGTGAAGCACTTTTTGGCGAGTCGCTCGCAACCGACGGTTCGCGCTCAACGCAAGGAAGTGAAACGCGTCCAACTAAGAGCTTTATTCGAGTCTGGTGCACAAGCGCACCAAGGGAGCATGCGTGCGCGCTCATTAGATGCAATATTCCCGCGTTACTCCATATGAGTAATGTCACGGTACCCTCGTCAGTACGCTGTATAATACATTTATTTCATCAGCTAATCGCGCCTCCTCATTTTAACAGTTTTCCCGGTAGAAGAGTTGCATCTATGATGGCTTGTGGTACGTCGTGGTCCTCTGAACTGAATGCGCTTCGAACCGCTAAAGCTTGCATTCGTCGTAACGCTCTTTTCGTTATCCTCTCAGCTTTTGTCTCCTTCTCTTGGGCAATGTTGATCGCTTCGCCCTTACTGTGTCGACGAACGTCTGTGAGCGTCGGCCACGCAACTTTCCGACGCTGAAACAATTCGATTTGACCGGGATACTTTGGAACGACGTAATCGAGGTCAGCGGTGGATTTAAATCCGAGTTTGTGGCTGTCTGGAACTGGCGGGGGCGTTTCTACTTCAACTTCTTCCTTCTTCAACCACATCCAAGAACCAACGGCTTCGCTCGTCCCCTGATCGACGACGAGTGAGTTGATTCTTCGTTCGTGGTTGGACTCGATGGTGACGTGTCGCTTGTGAACGTCATATTGATTGTACATGGCGCGGGCAACGCGATGCGAAAATGGCTCGATTTGATCGATGACCGATGTACCGCTCTCGGGGGCGGCTGCGACTCCGAACCCCTCGTTCCCCTTCACGAGCCACTTTCCCGCGGCGGCGGCTTCCGTTCGATTAACGACGTAGGGCATATTTGTGTTCACGCGATACGAGGACCGAGCACCGCACTCTGACAGCATGCGCGCTATGCAAAGTCGAACACTTATGACGGACTGATATCGATCCTGCGACACGCGAAACAAGTCTTCAGCCGTACCCCACAGGTAGAGCACGTTACCAGTACTGAATCTCGCGTCGGGTCCTTTACGTTCTCCGATCGGTTGTAACGAAATTGAGGTCGGATCAGCGCCTTCCATGAGCATGTAGCGAACGATTTCTTCGCAACCGAGTTTCCTCGACTCGGCGCGAATCGCCGCGGTGACAGCCCACATCAAAGGATAACTTCTCAACGACACCGAATCCGGTGGCTTCAGTGTGAATTCGTCATCGAGATTTTCGTTAAGGGCCGTCGTATCTCCGCCGTTGACGTACCTATCGCGGAGTTCTCTGTAGCGTTTGACGCGATGCGACTTCAACTGATTCCTCGCCGCAACCGCTTCAATCTCTGTTCGCGGCGCAAGTACCGAATGTAAACCAGTCTTATTGACGTCGGCTCCTTTGTTCAAGCAGAGTTTCGCCAATGTTATGCCAGTCTCAAGTTGACTTTGTGATGAGGCCGTCGCAGCGCCGTATAAAGCAGCGAATAAAGGAGTGTACTCGTATGGAACCAAGCCGACGCCGTATTGCTTCAGCAGTGGGTTTCTGGCAAACGCATCGATGTTATCCGTCGCGCTCCGTTCTATGAGAGCTATCGCCACTGCCATGGTCGTCTTCGCGCGTGATTCGTGACGAATTTCAAGTTCTTCGCGCGTCAGCGGGCGAATTGTTTCCCATTCCCCATCAAGCACCTGATCGTCGCCGTTCTCGCTTCGGGAAGCCAACCCACTCGCCTCGTTGTATAATTTTTCCATCTCCGTTTCATCTGGCCGTGCTGCCTCGTCGTCAAATTCATCATCTGATTTCCACGCGGATGGTTGTTTTGTGCTCACGGTCGACTCTGATGTGGCTTCAGATGCGCTATCACGAAACTGTTCGGGAGAGTGACCGTGCACACCGTCATCATCCGCCGCAATGCGCCCCTCTTGCCCTTTCATCTTCGATGCTTGGGCTCGAATGCCGACATCTTTTAAGCCTATCGGTACGATGTTGCCGTGTACAACTTTCTCTACATCTCGCTGCTCACGCTCTTCAGCCTCCTGTATATCCCACTCCGTTTCCTTGATGTTAACTTTTTGTAGTTGTTCGGTGATTGATAAGTCTGAATCCTCAGAAGAAGACTCATATATATTCCTGTCGCTCAACGTAGATGAGACGTCTGAAACATGATGGGTGTTGGCGGTATTTAAAGCGCGCGCTCGCAACGCGCGCTCCAGTTCTTGGTTCGCCTTTTTCGTCAACTGCATTGCCCTCGCTTCGATCGACGTGTGACCGACAATAACAGTACGCACAAGACCAGGAATATCTCGACGAGCGGCTAAATGGGCTGGACCAAAACGAGAACCTTCCGGACGGAGTACACCTTGAATCATTTTGAGAGCAGGAGGTCCGCCTTGTTCTGCGTTTAGACCATCATCTGAAGCTTCTTCGACGGTGTATGCGTGCTGATTGGTCGGACGGTCTGAGACCAATCTTTCAAGAACGGCTCTCATCCGTACTTTTTCGACGCTGTCATCTTCTCTCAATTCGTTGACGATTTCATCTCGAGTCTGCACAACTTTTTCGTAAAAACTTGGCGTGTCATCGCCCTTTTTGTACTTGATGCTGGGGTGTCTCTTGAGAACGGCGTGCTCCAGAGCATGCTTGACAACGTTGTCCATGCTATCACTCTTTCCTGAATCCAGCGGCGCCTCGGGCTCAGCCGCCTGGTTGAGTCGCAATAAAATGTCTGCAACGTTTACCTTGTCATACTCGAGCTTTTCATCGGGCGGTGGCAGCGGCTCAGCGGCCCGTATCGCAGCCGTCACAGCCATGGCGACCAGATTGCCTTCAACCCAAGAGTAGAAATTCTGGCCGATCATTCTTCTGACATCAGCGCCAGCATCGAGTAAAACCAAGACGAGTTCGAGTGACTCTTTATGTCCCTCTTTTGCCGCAGCTTCAATCGCCCAAAACAAAGGGGGGTATTGACATTTGCCCACCCTGGAAGGCAGCGCCGGGAACGGTGCTCCAAAATCAAAGTTGCTCACGGAACCAAACATGGAAGATCTCACCGACTCAGAATCGTCATCAGCCCCAGAATCTTTGATTTTATTTAGATGTGCGACCTCGTTGAAGATTTTTCCGAATTCTAGCGTGCTCATCTCGGCATCGGTCAGGTCGTACTGCTCGCCATCTTCAACCGGATCAAGTTGCATCGATGGCCTTCTGAGTCTGTGCACAACCGATGCCACTTGTGCGTTCTCCTCGGCGTGCGAACCAATCATAGTGTCCTCTGGCAGCATGGCGAATGATACGGGTGGCAGTAAACGATTCGTCAGCTTAATTGCTTCGAGATAGGCAGGTGGTACTTCATCGTTGTATACTTCGATGCAACACAAGTTCGGATCCGCGCCCATGCTGATTAATTGTTTTATCAGCATTAATACTTTGGCCCGATCTGTTTTACCAGCGCGTAGAGCATGTATGAGCTGGATCAACGCCGTACTTTTACTGCCATCCGGGAAGATTGCGTTGAGATCAACGACGGCGTTGCGAGGTAGGAGCTTTTGCATGGCGTCGTCCGCACCTTCGACGCCGTGGTAGAGCGCCAACGCTATCGTGAATAGTGGAGGCGCAGAGATGGGATATGGACCTAGGCCACGCGTGTTAACGTCTGCGTCGCACTCGAGGAGCATATCAAAGAGCGGATACACCTCGAGCATATTCCTTGCAATGTAACCACACACCATGGTCAACGGAGTTGCACTGGTTTCGGCACACGTGTGCGCAAACTCTCTTCCAAGAGGCATCCGTACGTTTGGGTTCGCTCCAAGCTTCAATAAGGATTTGGCAACATCGATACAGTCGAGCCTCGCCTGTGTCGCTCGATTGAAAACGAGCACCTCATTTTCATCATCGAGCGCCAACTTCTCGCTGACTTCGAATAGTGCTTTGTCTGAGTTTTCAATGAGGGAGAAAGTAACTTTCTTTGCCATCGCAATTACGCTCTCAAAACGTGCGTTACGCCTCGCGCACGCTTGTGCACGGGCCTTTTCAAGCTCTTCGGGTGTCCTCGTTGCCTCACCGAACACACCGCTTCGTGATTTAAGCATTTCTTCAGTAAATCCGACGAGATAGGACTTTCCGTCTTCATCCGTGTACATGGTGGCACCTTCCACTGCTATTGGTTCTGCGTTACCCTCTTCGTCTACCGCCACAGATTCCGGAGGGTTCGAAATATCTTCGCTGCGTCTTTTATCTCGCTCTGCCTCGGCGATCGCCGCGGCAATGTCACGCGCTTTTCTTTCGTGCGCCTCCTCCGCCGCGATCTCAGAATTGGTCTTCAAGTGCTCCTTTCGATTTCTCTCCGTCTCGAGCTGCTCGCGACGCGCCACCGCACCTTGCCCATCGAAAGCGGCATCATTGATATCAGGTAAGAAGGATTCTAAAGAAGCTACATCTTCTTCATTTACGCCGTGAAGACTTCGTTGAGTCGGTCCCCGCGAAGAGAGTTGCGAACCCATGACGCTTCCGGTGTCTGAGACGTTCGCCTTCACAGCGGCAGACTCCCACCAACCCTTTGTATCTAAGACACCTTGCTCGTTGAATCCATACGGCGCGTCGATACAGTCGATGATCATGGCGAGCAATGGTAATTTCCGACCGTGATGAGGTCTGGCTCCGACCACGTCGAGTTGGTATCGTTCAACCTTTTCTAAAAGTAAGTCCAAAAGTACCATCGCTGGAGAGCCGACACCCTCGGCGACGGCGCACGCAAGTATGAATAAAGCTGTGCCCCGTAAAGCCGTGTGGCACTCGACCGGCGCTATTCGCCGACTTTGGATTTCTTCCGAACCGAGTCTGTGCGTGAAAGTCGACTCGATGCTGTACTTGACGTCCTTGCACTTCATGCACATCAAACCTGCGAGCTTTACTATTCTGCAACGGTGCTGGTAATCCAACTCGTACGCTATACTTGACTCTAAAGCAGCGCAGCAGACTGTCAAGGGTGTGAGGAATTCGCCACAGCATGCGTTGCGACCAGGTCGCTCACACTCGCTGTTCGCGCTCGCGCCCTGAGTTATGAGACTCGCTGCCAATTCGAGCACTTCATCACCAGCGCCCGAAATGATGGCCAACGCGCAGAAGAAAAGCGCTGTACCCTTAGTCCCTGGAATGCCTTGATACGGAGCGATTCGACTATCGGCGATATCACTCGTTTCCGGTTGTATGCAATACTTGCCGTCGACTTCCGCGCCGGCGGCGAGGAGCGCGGTGGCGAAATCAACTATCGCTCTCGGAGTCTGCGTGAAAGCGACGTTACGATCGTCAACTTGCTTTCTGATCATCTTCACTCGATCCTCGTACAGTTTCCCTTCCAAAGTCACCTCGTTCATCGTCTCCTCGTGGTGATTGTCTCTCTCGAATGCCCGCTTCTCTCGCACGGCGCGCTCCGCGGGCGTCAACATTTTTTTCTCCAACAATGAGCACAACAACGCGAGCGACGACAACCCTTTCCCATGGTTGATACGGTTTCCAGCGCTGTTCAAATCCACCTCAAACTTGACCAATTCCTCAAATAAAGGTTGCACTTCCTGCGCGCTCGCCCCCTCCGCCATGGCGCACGACAACAACCACACGGCGCTTCCGCTCGTTCCATCGCTCATCACATCCTTCTCCTCCAGCGCGTATGCGTCGACGCCGTCCTCCACCAACACTTCCGTCTCGTGTTTCGCCTGCTCTATGGCCAATCGCACGCGAGACAATTTCTCACGACGCTTATATTCAGCGAGTTTGCTCGCCACGTGCACGCGTTGCGCGATGGCTCTCGCGACGCTGTCGCTATCGCTCGCCTCGCTCGTGACGGACGGCGCGCTGTCGCGATCGGTGAAGGCATCGAGACGACCGATGTGCGAGACATCGTCCGCGCCGGACGCGCGCATCGCCGTTGTCACGGCGCGCGCGTCTGCGGAATCGTCGCCGCGCGCGTCGGACCGGCGCGAACACTAAAGCGCGCTATGTATGGGTAAACACTATCTGACTATGGTGAAGGGTCGTGAACGGTCACATCACCCCCACTCGCCACGGAAATCCGAGATTTGAATCTCGCGGCTGTCGGCGGCAGCCGGCGCCTCGCGCGAACGTCTGGCGCGATCATGGCGCCCAGTGTCGTCCCGGGCGAGCTGGGTGGTCCCGTGCGTAAGCGCGCGAAGACGGAGGCGAGATACGATGAGCGCGCGTACGTTCCGGGAGCGCTGATGAAGGTGCGGATGCACAACTTCATGACGCACAAGGACGTCACGTTTGAACCGGGACCGAGGCTGAACGTCGTGCTCGGACCGAACGGAACCGGGAAGAGCGCGTTTGTGTGCGCGGTGTGCGTCGGACTCGGTGGATCGCCGAATCTTTTGGGGCGAGCGGGGTCGTTGGGGGATTTCGTCAAGAGAGGCGAGGAGAGCGCGTACACGGAGATCACGCTTCGAGGGCGAGAGGTCGGAAGACCGATCGTCGTGCGGAGAGAATTTAAGAATCGCACCGGTGGACAATCCGTGTGGAAGTTGAACGGGGTTGTGGTGAAGCACGAGCAGATTCTCAAGGAGATGAAGGGATTGAACATGCAGTTGGACAACTTGTGTTCTTTCCTTCCGCAGGACAGAGTGGTGGCGTTTTCGATGCTGAACCCGCAAGAATTGCTCTTGGAGACGGAGAAAGCCATCGGTAACGCGGAAATGTACGAGATGCACGACAAGCTGAAGCAAATGAAGAATGGTATCGCAGACTTGGAGCGTTCCGTTGACCAGAAGACCATGCGAATGGCCAAGTTGGAGCGAGACAACGAAAGCTTGGAGCGTGACGTGAAGCGATTACAAGAGCGAGAAGCATTGATCACCAAAGCGGATGACATGGCGAAGAAGATCCCGTGGCTGAAGTTTGACAGAGCGGCTGAGGAATACAACATTCTCAAAAACGCGTACGCCAGCGCCAAAGAGAAGGTGAACAGAATCAAAGCGGATCACGGCGAAAAGCTCAAGGAATATCACGATGTGGAAGCGCCCTACAAGCAGGCTGTCGCTCGAATCGACGAGGGTCGTAAAACTAACTCCAGGCTTAAGGATGACATCAATAAAGCTGATGCAAAGTTCAACAAGCTTGGCGGTCGTTACGATGGATTAACAAAGCAGCTTAGCCAAGCGAAAAGAGATGCGGTTGAGGCTAAAAAGAGGGTGGAAAAGCGTCTCAAGATAATTGCAATGGAGGAATCGGAACTCGATAATTTGCCGCAGGTTCCAGATGATATTGACGAACAACGCAGAAGACTGAGAGAAGCTGCGAACGCCAAACAAAATGAAATTCGCGCCGCCGACGATGAATACCAACAAGCTGAACGCGCGAGACGTCCGCTTGAAGAAAGAGTCGAAGTTCTCAGGAAGCAGAAGAATGCGATTGAATCGGTTCGTATGCAGAAAATCGATCGACTTTCGAAACTCCCTCGATTCAATCGTATCAAGGACGCCGATGAGTGGGTGCAGCGCCACAAGCAAACATTCCACGGTGAAGTTCTAGGCCCATTGCTGGCGGAGATAGAAGTGAATGATCCGACACATGCAAACTACGTTGAGCAACATCTTGGTCCACACGCGCTCGCGACGTTCATCGTCACCGATCAGCGCGATGAGCGTTCGGTGAGCGATGCCATGAAGCAGTTCGGGATCAACGTTTGGATGCCACGCAGTCTACAGCAACATGTTCCGGGCGTCGTGAGCGCCGAGCTTCAGCGTGCAGGCGTGATCAACACTTTGGACAATGTGTTTAAGGCTAAATCTGCGGTGAAGAGGGCTTTAAACGATACGCACCGAATTTCGCGGGTGTTGGTAGGAAACAACACGCTCAACTCGGAGAGCGTCAATCAACTCTTCCAATCCAAGTTGGCCGATCAAATTTACTGTCCTGGTGGAGTTTATGTCACACGAAGGTCGCGTTACGATGCATCAGCCTTTCAGATGAGTCAGGCACCGATTCGTCCGACCAGACTATTCGTTCGCGAATCCAATAACAACATCAACGACATTCAAAAGAGACTCGCCGAGGCAGAGGCGCAACTGCGCAAGTGCACCGCTAGAAGCGAGCACATCAGGCAGGTGCGCAGTGAAAGGCAAAGCGAGTCACAACGAATTTCGAAACAACGAAGTGATCTCAACAAGCTCGCCGAAGAACCGGAAAAGCGCCGTAAAACTATCCTCAGGCGAATTGAGCAGCACAAACTGCTTCTGGCGGATGAGGAAAAATCTGCCGACTTGTCATCCTCTGAGAAAAGAATCAGAGACGATCAACATAGAGTCACCGCGGAACGCGTCGAGTGCGCGATGGAACTGTTCGATACCATCATCAAAGGTCACGAAGCTGCGACAAAATTGACGTTGACTTGTCTCCAGAGCGTCGAGACCTCCGCGCGAATGCAACGCTTGGACAACTCGTTGCGAGAACTAGAAGAGAAGGTGACCGTGGCGAAGACGAAGCGTGATGATATCAAAACAAAGTTTCACCACATGAGAGATACCGCGGCAGAATTGAAACAGCAGGCGCTTAATGTCGTGCAGCTCACACCTGAAGTCGAAAAGCGCTTCTTGGACTGGCCGAACACCGTCGAAGAGCTCGAGCACAGCATCGACACTCTGCGGGGTCAAGCGGATGCCATTTTGTGTCACAATCCGGCTGTCTTGGATGAGTTCAACAAGCGACGAGCGGAGATGAACACTCTCGCGCGCACTCTTGAAGCTGAAAAGTCTGAGCTCGCGATGAAGCAACAAGCCATCACTGCGAAGAAGGAAAAGTGGCTCCCACAACTGCGAAAGACTGTTCAAAAGATTAGCGAAGAGTTTCAAGAGAATTTCGCGCGCATCGGTTGTGCCGGGCAGGTTAACTTATCTGGCGATGGGTCTAGGGATCACGATGGATTTGGCGATGACTTCAAAGAGTACTCTCTCGAAATTCGCGTCAAATTTCGAGCTAATGAAGACATGCACCTGCTCGACGCCCATCGTCAATCCGGAGGCGAGCGTTCAGTCACGACGATGCTGTACATGATCGCGCTGCAGGCGTTCACTTCGGCGCCGTTCCGCGTCGTGGACGAAATTAATCAAGGCATGGACGCGAGAAATGAGCGAAAGGTGTTCAAGCGCATGGTCGACGCGGCGAGCGCGCCGGGCACGCCGCAGTGTTTTGTCATCACGCCGAAGCTGCTAACGCAACTCGAGTACAGCGAAGACTGTACAGTGATGTGCATCTTCAACGGGCCTCACGTGCACGAAATGGCACAGAAGTGGCACGAGATGCAACACGCCTTCGACGGCGTCGCGAGGACGGCGCTCGAAAGCACTGCCGCCTAGACCTACCAACCCAATAGCAGCGCTCGCAGAATTTACGTAGTAGACAAACCTTTGTGATGACAACCAGCGACAACAGTGTACGTGCACACCGCCCGACGACGAGAACGCGGATCGAGGGGGAGGCTTTTTTTAACGACGTGAATGAACACCAAAGTGTTTTTTATGGCTAATTAAACTGTTTCTAGATGCTATGCTTAACTGTTGTATGGTACACGCGAGCGTCGGCGCGGCCTACGCGCGAGAGCGCGATTAGCCGCCGAAACCGTACAAGGTGCGGCCTTGGCGCTTGAGCGCGTAGACGACATCCATGGCGGTGACGGTCTTTCTGCGAGCGTGCTCGGTGTAGGTCACGGCATCGCGGATGACGTTCTCGAGG
>Ga0255781_10001484_pt1 | contig 19187 bp, 22 predicted proteins | sample 101ome_21_FD_179979 | JGI IMG/M metagenome (GOLD analysis project Ga0255781, IMG submission 179979) | Coastal salt marsh microbial communities from the Groves Creek Marsh, Skidaway Island, Georgia - 101413BT metaG (version 2) | ecosystem: Environmental > Aquatic > Marine > Intertidal zone >... | reverse complement strand
ATGGGCGTTCCAATCGGATGGGGAGCTTCTATTGCCAAATCTGGTACGCGTAATTTTGTGCGCGGAGCAAGAAGCAGCGCAGCCCTTGGTGGAGCCGCAGAAACGGCCCTAGAATTAGGCAGATCAGACTTTGACCCACTAAGCGACCCTACAGATAGTTTGGTGCGTGTAGGGGCTGCTACGGTATTCTCAGGATTATTAGGCGGCGGTGTAGCTGCATATAAAGGCGTTAAAGCAAACAAGCTTGTGGATAGCATTACGCAAGATATTGCTAAAGCAAGAGGCATTGGCAAAAACACAGCATTGGTTGATGGCTTTGAGGTTAAATTTCAAAATAACGATTCACCTACTGGCGTAAAAATTACTAATTCTGTTCGATCTGAAAGTGAAATAGTTAAAGAATTTGATAGTCTTATTCGAATTAAAAAGAATTTTGAGCAAAAAAGAAGCGAAATAAACGACGAAATTAGTAATTTATCTACCGCAAAAGCTAAGGCACAAAAAAAGAAATTTGCTGCAAGATTAAAACCTATTAACGACAAAATTCGTCAAATTAATGATAAGATTATTAAGCTTGGTGATGAACTTGAAGCTAAAAAAACAAATACTGAAATACATGTAGATGAAGGAAAAATTCATCAACGTTTTGACGCTGGCGATAAGCCGCCAAGCATTAAAAACAAAAATGAATTTGTGGAATATGAAGTTAAACGCGCAGCCGAATTAAACAAAGCTGGCGTTGTTGAAATCCCTATGAAAGGGGATGTGCAAGCTGGGTGGAAACCCAAGAAAGGTGATTATGAAAAAATCCAACAAGCCGAAGAAGAAGCCCTCAAAGCCGCCGAAGCCTACAGGGCAAAAAACAACAAAATATTAAAAAATGCGCGGCTGGAAGCATTGGCTCGTTTAATGGACAGCCCGTATAAACGTGGTCATAGAAATGCAAAAAGCGGAACAACAAGAGATTTGTTTGACACGCTTGTTGCTGATGGCGGGTTTTTGCGGGAGTCAGATAAGACGGGCTTAACTAATGGCCCGTCTGTTTATTCTACAACCAAAACATGGGATGGAATTGTAGATCGTGTTATTGAACTAGAGCACGATATTTTTGCCAGATATTTAGGCGTGTCAGACAAAAAAGTGCTGGGTGTGTCCGCTGCCAAAACAATGGGCAAAGAAGGTAAAATGTCTATTGAGCAATTTAGAGACGCGGTTTCTAAATCTATTGTTATTGGCACACGGCATCAGGTAAATGAAGTTAATGAAATGGCCGAGCATATTCGAGCCGCTTATCGTGAGTACAAAGAGGCCGCTGATGAAATGGGCGTTTTTGTAACGGGTAAAACATTAACCAAACAAAAAGAAATTTTAAACAATCGGCTGCAAACGGCTAAAGACGATGTTGAGCGCCAATCAATTCAAAATGAAATAGAAATGACCGATGAAATGCTGGCTATGTCAAAAGACTATCCAGCCGAAGATTATTTTACGCGCATATACAAAGGCAATAACATTAGAGAACATCGCGCTGCGTTTAAAAATCTTGTTAAACAATGGATGCGGCAACAGCCTTACATAGATACATGGGTGCTTGGTGCAGATGAATTAAACGCATTGCTTGTGCATTTTAACAAAAACCCAAAAGCAAATGCTGGTAAAATCTGGAAATTAAAGCATCGGTTAAAAACTGCGCCGCCTACCTCAAGATGGGCTAGGATTAAGGCAAGCACCAATCCGCAAGCAATTGATGATCGAGCAGAAGAATTTATCGACATTATTATGCAAGAAGCCGAGCCAGCCGATCTTAAAGTATTTCGGGAAAGTCACAGGCCAACATTTGGGCGGCACAGGCAGTTAAACATACCAAATTCGTTTTTGCTAAGAGATGGGCCAAACGGCAATGGCGTAGCTGATTTTATTGAAACCAACTATGTTATGAATTTAAAAATGTATAATGATCGCATGGCCCCAGCGATAGAAATGTCGCGGCGTTTTGCGCGACCTATTGATGGCGTAAACTGGTCACAAGGATTTAACGAAGCTGTTGAAAATGCGCGTGTGGCTGAACGCAAAAGCTTTAAAGGATCTGATGCTCAATTTTTAAATCATTGGGCGCCTATTGAGCGCGATCTTAACGAGCTTAAATTACGCGTAACAAACCGCGTCTTTAAAGATCCTAACAGATGGGACAACCGCGTTGCGACTGTGTTGCGCGATTGGAGCCATGTAACATTTATGGGCATGTCGGCTTTGCCAGCTATACAAGAGTTTGGCACGTTAATTATGCGTCACGGTTTAAGCAAAACATTTAACGCTGCGTTTCACGATTTAGACAGTGCAGTAGGACAAGTTGCTAAAGCCTCAATAGCAGAAGGCAAACGCGCTGGCGCTATCATGGATATTCATATGGGAACAGCGCTCTCAGGATTTGGCGAAACTGGATTTGATGCAGCGACAACTTCTGGGCTTGAATATCATTTAAAAACATTTGCTAATAAATATTTCTTATTAAACGGGCTGGCTCCTATGACAGCGCATTTAAAGCAACTGGATTTAAGTGTGCGCGTTCCTGATTTGCTGGAAAAAATCATACATGTTGGCGAAGAAGTTGCGACAGAAGCGGAGCTAGAGTATTTAGCAAGATTTGGCATTTCCAAAGCAGATGCAAAATTAATGTCAGAGCAACCAATTGATGAACTTGATGGCGCGTTTCTTGCTAATACAGATACATGGGGTGATGAAGATTTAGTGCGTAAATTCCGCGCTGCGGTTCGTCAGGGTAATGAAAACACAATTTTAGCGGCCACGGCTGCGGATAAACCAGCTATAAATGACGGTGTAATTTATCTGCGCAAAAATCGCGGCATGGATAAATATGCAAAATCTTTAGGACTGGAAGAAGTCGGAGATTATTACAGAGCGCAATCTGGTTTGCTGTCTTTGCCATTTACTTTTTGGAATTACGCAATAGCGGCAACAAACAAAATCTTAATTGCTGGTCTTGATGAACCAAGTTCTCAAAAACTTGGCGGGATTGCTGCAATTGTTGGTCTTGGTTACATGGTTGCCCAAATTAAAACAGATCCAAATATCTGGGAAAACATGTCAACAGAACAACGCATGACACGCGCAATAGATCAATCTGGCGTTGTTGGAGTGTTGTCTCAATATACAAATCTTCTGCAGGGAACAGCTATTGGTTTAACGGGGCAAAACCCGTTTCCGTTTGATCCGCGTAATGGATACGAGCCTTCTTTAACTGATGCCGCTTTTAACATTGCAGGGGCAGGGCCATCTGTAGCCCGTAACGCAGTACAAGGCATTGTTGAGGGCGATATAAATAAATTTAGTTGGGCTTTGCCAATGAGAAATCACATTGGTTTAAAAGGCTTGTTTGACAGTGCAGTAGACGGAATGGAAAGAAAATACGCAGGGGTAGATTAATAAAAAAAATAAGCGTAAGTTTAAATCAGCGCCGACCTGCCAGTCGGACTAACAGCAATAGCAGTTTGGCGCATGGGTACATTAACATCTACAGAAACGCCCCGAATTATTAATTATTCGGTTGGAGGAACAGCAAGTGCTGGGCCTTTTGACATTCCGTTTACGTTTCGGGATGAAGATATTATTGCGGTTTATATAGATGGTACTGAAACAACAGCTTTTGGTGTAACGCAAACGAACGAGTTTTCAACAAGTGGCAATACGCTAACGCTAGAAACAGCAGTTTCTAATGCAACTGTTACTATTGCGTCTGTTACGTCTAAAACACGCCTTACAACAGACACGTTTACGATTGCTGATTTAAGTGAAGAAATTGATAATCTTTATACAATTCTTCAAGAGCAAAAGCTTTTAAGCAATCGGGTTTTGCAAGCGCCAGTTCAAGATGGCGCAAGCATTGATATGGCATTGCCATCAGCGCAATCCAGAGCAGGGAAATATTTAAAGTTCAATAGCACAACTGGTGAACCAGAATTGGACAGCGAATTTTCTGAGCGCATAACAATTAGCACATCATTTCCAAGCGGCGGTCAGAACGGTGACGTTTGGTTTATGGTTTCTTCCTAATGCAGTCAGACACAGGAGTTTAAAATGGCCGCACTTTCAGACTACGCAGAAAATTTACTGCTTAATTTTCTTATGACAGGAACAGGCTCAGCGCCCTCGAGTCTTCATTTAGCTTTGTTTACATCAGCCCCTAATGACGCGGGTGGCGGCACAGAAGTTTCTGGCAATGGATATAGTCGCCAAACAATTACATTTAACACAGCAAGCGGAACAGGCGGCACAACAGATAATTCTAATGCTCCTACATTTACTGCTTCTGGCGGTGATTTTGGAACAATTCAAGCTATTGGAATTTTTGACGCTGCATCAAGCGGCAATCTTCTTTGGCATGGAGCCATAGCAACTAACAAAACTGTTAATTCTGGTGATTCAATTCAATTTGCTGCTGGCAGTATTGATTTAACCATAGCGTAAGGAGTAGCAAATGGCTATTTTATCTGACTATTTTGAGCCTAAGCTGCTTGATCACATTTTTCAAAAAAGTGAATATACGCGGTCATCTCAGCTTTATCTTGGTATAAGCACAACAGCTTTTACTGAAAGCGACAATGGAACAACCGCAGCAGCAAAAGAACCAGGCTATAATTCATCTGGCCCAACTTATTTTGGCGATAGTTATGCTCGTGTTCAGATTGATAATAAATGTGGATACGATTCAACGGCTGATAAAATTAAAAACAGCAGTGGAATTGATTTTGCGGAAGCTGGCGGTAGTGGATGGGGTGATATTGCTTATTGGGCAATATTTGATGGAGCAAATTCTGACGATAATATGCTTATGCATGGCTCTCTTTCGGCGTCTGTAACAGTTTCATCAGGAAGCCAGTTTAGAATTTCTAGCGGTTCTTTAGAAATTAACTTTCCTACAATTTTAAATGATGCACATACAACTGGTGGACGGGAATGGAGAGCGCAAACTGCTTATCTAATGGGATTTGATGACAACGATATATCTACGGGTTCGCAGTTTTATTTTAGTTTTCATACCAGTACTTCTGCTGGATTTGAAGATCACCGATTGTATTTGGGGGTTTCAGCTTCGGCTTTTCCAACTGGCGCGGGTTTAACTTCTGTAGAAAACACAGGAACAAGTTATGCGCGTGTGCAAGTTTCTGGTAGTGATTTTGGAAGCGCAACAACAAGCGGCAGCGGAGTTACAACAATAAGCAATACATCTGCAATTGCATTTCCAGAAGCGGGAAGCGATTGGGGCGATATGGCGTATTGGGCATTATTCCGAGGCGGCAATGCGGCTGATGCGGCAAGTTCGCGTGTGGATGTATATAATTCCAGCGTGACAGGAAGTAAGCAGCCTTTGCTTATGGGGTCTCTTTCAACATCAAAAACTGTCAATAGCGGTGATGTTTTGCGATTTGGGATTGGCGATTTTGTAGTGACTTCCAGCTAGGAAAAATAAATGGTTAAGTTTGCAGATCGAGTTAAAGTTGCGATTGCGCAAAACGGTGGGGCTTGGCCAAGCACTGGAACAATTTATTTAGGTTCTGCTGCGGCGGGATTCCAGTCAGTACCAACCTCGCTCGATGGTGAGACAATTCGTTATGTTATTGAGCATGGTACTGATTGGGAAATTGGATCAGGAACATTCAATAATTCTGCGCAAACTGTTTCTCGTTCTTTAGCAAGTTCATCAACTGGCAGTTTGCTTGATATTGATGGCGCAGCTGATTTCTTTATTTCGCCTTCTGCGGCAGATTTGCAAACACAATTAGATTCTACCAATTATAGCGTTACAAACTACACCGCTTCTTCTGGATCTAACACGTTTGATGCATCTAGCACCCCTGCATTGCCAGCGTATCAAGCGGGTAAACTAGCTGTTTATGTAAATGGTGTTTTAAGGCCAGCCAGCGAATACACAGCTACGAATGGCACTTCTGTTGTGATGACTTTGGCAGCTAATGATGAAGTGTCTATCGTTAATCACGGTAAGCTTACTGGAAGCATTTTAGATTTTACTGATACGCCCTCAAGCTTAGGCACAGCGGGTCAAATCTTACAAATGAATAGCGGAGCTACAGCGTTAGAGTTTGCTGATGCCGCTACGGGTGGCGGGGGCGGTTCATTAGAAGCTGTTGCATCTGGGGCTTTAGCAAATGGTGATACAGTTGTCGTAAATTCTAATGGCACTGTGAGCGCTGTTGCTACCTCTTCTGTATCTCAGGCCGTAGGAAGTACAACTACCTTTGAAAGCTCTGAAACACAGTTTCTTGCCGTTGGGTACGACAAAAACGCACAGAAAATTGTTGTAGCTTACCGAGATGGCGGTGATGGACAAAAAGGCAAGGCTGTTGTGGGTACTGTAAGTGGTACTACAATAAGTTTTGGCACACCTGTGGTATTTCATAACAGTTCTGGCACTAAGGTGGGCGATGTAATTTATGATGAGAATGCTCAGAAAATAGTAATATTTTATAACAGCGCATACGCCATTGTTGGGACTGTAAGCGGAACTTCAATAAGCTTTGGTAGCGCTGTTCAGTATTATAGCGGCTCATCTGATAATCCTGCTGGTGTATATGACCCTTCAACTCAAAAGGTTGTGGGGTTTGCAAGAAATACTTCATCGAGTTTAGGCTATGCCGCTGTTGGAACGATTAGCGGAACTTCAATAAGCTTTGGTAGCTCTGTTCAATTTGGTACAGACCCACTATATACAAACGCAGTCTACGATAGTAATGCACAGAAAATTGTAATTTGCTGGTCTGATTATGGAACTTCTGGTAGCGCCGTAGTTGGTACTGTTAGTGGAACTTCAATAAGCTTTGGTTCTGCCACCAATTTTACTTCCAATACCATTGAAACCACTAGCATTTCGTATGATACAAGTTCTCAAAAGATTGTAATTGTTTACAGTGATAACACAAACTCTGAATATGGTACTGCTATTGTTGGAGCCGTTAGCGGAACTTCGATTAGCTTTGGAACACCAATAGTTTTTGATAGTACCAAAGCCCGTAACACTACTATATCTTATGATAGCAGCGCAAATAAACACGTTATTTTTTACAATCGTGGGTATGGATCAGATAGTAAATTTATTGTTGGAACGGTTAGTGGAACGTCGATGAGTTTTGGGTCGATTGTGCAAGCATATAACGGTTGGGCTTTGGATACCGACTCTGTTTATGATCCTAATTCCGATAAGGTTGTGGTTGCTTTTAAAAATTGGAGCGACTCAAACTACGGCACCAGTATAGTTTTTCAAAACGCTAATTCTGGTTTGACCAACTTAACTTCTCAAAACTACATAGGCATTTCTGACGGAGCGTATGCTGATACTGCAACTGCCACAATTCAAATTGCTGGTTCTGTAGACGATGCGCAAAGCGGTTTAAGTGCGGGTCAGAAATATTATGTTCAACGTGATGGGTCTTTAAATGTATTGGCTGATAGCCCGTCTGTAGTTGCTGGAACAGCAGTTTCTGCCTCCAAAATAATTGTAAAGGGTTAGTTATGAAAACGATTGTAGAGAATAGCACCCAGCTTTCAAAATATCTTCTGGAAGACAGCATTTTTGTGGCTTTGAACGAAAGCAATATAATCGTAGGTGATCCCGCTCAATTTATTATCTCTGACTTGAATAATGCTACGGCAACCTTGCATACAAGTGTTTCTAGCGCCCCAGAAGATTGGAAAGGCAACAAGTTTACCTTTGATGGAACTGATTGGACTGAGGTAGTTTAATATGAGCAACGCATCAAATCTCAGCACCCTTGCAAACGTCTTAGACGATGGCTCTGACGGTCAGTTCTTAAAGTCTACTGGCTCTGGCGGCGTTGCGTTTGATACCGTTGCAGCGGGGGCTGTAGTCTACGCTACGGCTGACTTATTACCTCTCTCTGGCAATAGCGCTGGCGATATGGCTTACGTCACTGCCACTAATCGTTTTTATATCAATAATGGCTCAGGCTGGTACTCTGTTAGCTTGGTGAACACAAATCCTAACATTACCTCTGTCCAAGACGCCTCTAGCAATACTACGCCATTTACTTTGGCTACAGATCAGACTGCTACAGTTGTTACCGTTACAGCCGCTGATCCAGAAGAAGTACCTCTGACATACGGCTACAGCGTTACTAGCGGATCGCTAAACGGATCTACAGTAACGCAAGGCACTGGCAGCAATACAAACGTATTCACAGTGACGCCTCACGCCAGCCAAGAGGCTACGTTTACTCTTACGTTTACTGCTTCAGATGGTATCAATCAGGCTACAAGCGCTAATGCGTTCAGCCTGTCGTTTGTTACGGTTGTGACGGACAGTAAATACACAACTTTGTTAGCCACTGCTACAGGTACTTCAGACAATGATAACATTACTTACATTGATGGGTCAGGAAATTCACAAAACTTTACAGTAACTGGCAGTGTTGCGGCGGGTACGTTTAGCCCTTATCGTAGTGGAAAATATGCTGTCGAATTTGACTCAAGCGATTATTTAACTATTGCGTCACATTCTGATTTTGCTTTTGGGTCAGGCGCATTTACTATTCAATTTTGGATTAAACCTCTGTCTTGGAATAATTGCGCTTTAATTGATTTTCGCCCCAATTCTACAAATGGCCCCTATCCAACAATTCAATTAAGTGGGTCAGGTCAGTTAGGTTATTATAAAGATGGCGGCGGTTTTGGGATTTCTCAGACATCTACTACACAGCTTACTTTAAATGAATGGCAACATATAATTTATCAAAGAAGTGGAACAACAGGCACGCTTTACAGAAATGGATCAAGCATTGGCTCTTGGTCTGACAGTACAAATTATTCTCAATCACTACTGAGAATAGCGTATCACGCACATAATGGTGCTGGTTTTATAGGTCAGCTTTCAAATGTGCGAATAACTACCGCAGCAGATACTGTTGAAATCCCGACAACCCCTTTAACTGCAAATTCTGACACAGTATTTTTAGGATGTTCTTTACCTTATTTTGGAGATGCAAACTCTACTCCAAAAACAATAACTGTTTCTAGTGACCCTAAAATAGTTGCTGTTGGCCCCTACGACTACACTGAATACTCAGCAACAGATCACGGTGGGTCTGTATATTTTGATGCGTCTAACTACGCAACTATCTCTAATTTTAATCAACAAATTAATGGTAATTTTACTTTAGAATGTTGGGTTTATGTTACTGGCTCAAACGCTACTGATGATACTTTTTTAAAATGGGGAAGACTTAGATTAAGATCAAACAATGATAGTGCAGTTAGGGATGTTTCTAATATTGGTGGACTATCAAGTACTGAAACAAACAGATGGATTCACGTTGTTCTCGACAGATCAGGCAATACCTTAAAAGCCTATAAAAACGGAATAAACTTTTACAACAACACAAGTTATAACGCTAGTCGAGTAGGTTCTGATGGTACAGAAAGCACTGTAGACGCAAGTTTATATTTAGGATGGGATGGAAGCAGTGAAAAATTTATTGGTTATATATCAGACCTTAGAATTGTAAGCGAAAGTCTTTATGGTTCGTATGGAACTAGCACTTCTACTTCTAATTTTACTCCACCAACAGAACCTTTAGCTTCTAACTCTAACGCAATTCTGCATTTCAAAGGCACTGACGCTTCGATCATAGATAAATCGCAACGGTATAATATTGATTTAGGGTCTACCTCTATTGTTGGTGATTCAACGACAAAGTGGAGTGGAGAAAACTCTATTTATATAAACAGTAAATCTAATAGTTCAGACATTATTACTATCCCTGCGGGAGTATTAAATGCGTCTGAACCATTTACTATAGAAATGTGGTTAAAAACAAATAGCGGCGCTTCTTCGGGTTTTTGGGCAATATATCAAGATGCGTCAAATGAAATGCGCCTTAAAATGCGAGGCGATGATAGAATAGAATTTTATCACAGAGGAAGTGGGGCGGCTGCTCAAGAAGTTAAAGACGAAACAAACACTTATACTTTGAATAACACTGATTTTTATCACGTAGCTATTACTAGAGATGCAAGTGCTGTTTTTTACTTACATCAAAATGGAATAAAATTAGGAAACTTTACAGCTAATGGTAATTACGACAGTTCTGCCGTAGAATTTAAAATAGGAACATCTGCCCCCGGAAGTTCGTCGTATATGAACGGCTACATCCAAGATTTTCGCATTACTCAAGGTTTGGCTCGCTACACTGCAGCCGATGAAACCAGCAACATCCCAACAGCGCCCTTAGAAGGCTAACAAATGCTAGGCTTTAGTCCTCTCGCATCAGCACCACTTGCAAGTTTACTTGAGGATGGCCAACAGCATAGCGGCAGCGCGTCTATTGCTGCAACAAGTTCTTTAACAGCTACAGCAAGCATAACAAAACAAGGATCGGCGTCTTTAAGCGCTACTGGTACGCTTGCGGTTACATCAAGTGTAACGCAATTAGCAGCGGCAACTTTATCTGCCAGTAGTACGCAAACATCAGCGCCGACTTTAACGCAAGCAGCTTCTGCGACTTTTGCAGGAAGCAGTACGTTATTGGCAACATCTAGCGTTACGCAGACAGCTTCTGCATCTTTGTCAGCAACTGGCTCAAAAGTTTCTGCAAGCAGTTTAACGCAGGTTGGAACCGCGTCATTTAACGCAAGTAGCTTTGTTTCAGCTAATGCAAAATTAACGCATAAAGGATCTACGTCATTAAGCGCAAGCAGTTCTGTATTGGCTGCATCGAGTCTTACGCAACTTGCGGCTTCAAATTTAAATGCAAACAGTTCTTTAACTTCGGCTGCGCTTCTTACACAATCAGCAACAACTGCATTAAGCGCCAGTAGCGCTATATCAGCGACAGCAAATTTAACGACAATTGCAAATTTAAGTTTAAATGCAAGCGCGTCATTAGCGGCAGCGGCTAAACTTATTCAAACAGCAACTTCTGCTCTTAGTGCAAGTACATCTATTTCTGCGTTATCTGCATTAACGCAAACAGCATCAGCAGATTTAAATGCAGTTGGTTCAAAAGTTTCAGCCAGTACAGTATCAAGAGTAGGCACTGGCTCGTTGAGCGCAAACAGCACAATTGCAGCTGTAGCGTCTTTAACCCAATCAGCAGCATTGTCATTAAGTTCAAATGCATTAATAACTGCATCTGCTAATGTATTTGATTTAGCGGAAGTAGATGCAAGTTTTGCATTCACAGACAACATTGACGGGCAATTAGCACAAAATGCAGCGCCTAGCGCAGATTTTGAATTTACAGACAGTATTGACGGGCAATTAGCACAAAATGCAAATGTATTTGCTGCGTTTAGTTTTACTGCTGCTAATCAATCAACAAGTTTTGTGGATGTAGAAGCAAATTTAAGCACTGCTTTTACGTCTTCTGCGTCAGGTCAGCTTGCATTAGACGCAAATGTTAATGCGAGTTTTAATTTTACAGCTTCAAATCAACCAGTTAGTTTTGTTGACGTTGCAACAAACGCAAGCGGTGCGTTTACATCAAGTGCATCAGGTTCATTAACTGTTGATGCAAATGTAAACGCAAGTTTTGCTCTTGCAGACGATAGCGATGCTGTTCTCTCAGATGATGCAGCAACAAATGCAAATTTAGAATTTACACAAACAAGCGTTGGCAGTTTAACTGTTGATGCTGGTGTTAATTCTGCTTTTTCTTTTATTGGCGCTAATCAGGCAGAGCAGTCAATTGACGCTGAAGTAAATGCAAATGGCGAATTTACGGCAAATGCGTCTGGCTTCTTAGCTACTGATTCAGATGTTAATTCAAATTTAACTTTTACAAGCAATTCTGTTGGAAGTTTAACAACAGATACGAATGTTAATTTTGATTTTGAATTTACTGGTAGCGCAACTGGCACTATTGATATTCCCGCAGAAACCAGCGTTGATTTTGATTTTTCTGCAAATGCCAGCGGTGAACTTGCAACTGATGCAGACTCTAATGTTATTTACGCGTTTACAGCAAATGCATCAGGTGAATTAGCAACTGACGCAAGCACTAATGCAGATTTAAATTTTGCAGCTAATGTTACTGGCGAGTTAGCAACTAACGCAGAAGTTAATGCAGATTTAGAATTTACAGCTAATGCTGTTGGAAGTCTTACTACAGATGCACAAAGCAATGTTATTTATGCTTTTGGCGCAAACGTAACAGGCGAATTAGCTTTAAATGCTCAAACCAATGCTGATTTTGATTACAGTGCATTAGTTACAGGTAAGTTGGGTTTAAATGCCGAAACAAATGCTGACTTTAGTTACAATGCGTTGGTTACAGGTAAATTAGGCGTTAATGCACAAACAGATGCTGATTTTTCTTGGAATGCAGTTGTTACTGGCAAGCTTGGTGTTAATGCTGAAGTAGACGCTAACGCCGAGTTTACTGCAAATGTTACTGGCGAACTTGCATTAAATGCTGAAACAGATACGCCATTTAGTTTTACAGCTAATGTTACAGGATATAGAGCAAAAAATATTACAGTTGATGCTCTGTTAAATTTTGACGCTTACATTGTTCCAGAACATTTAGGCGCTCAGCTAAGAGCCACAACTTCACTTGTTGCTGTTCCTAATTATATCGACGGGCTTCATGCAAGATTGACTGCAACCTCTACAATTGCAGCAAGTCCAAATGTTATTGATTTTTTAGCTTATTCTTACGCTTATCACGATAATCAATGGAAATTGGTTGCGCCTTACGTTAATTATAAAGGCAATTGGGTTTCGCCACTCCAATCTTTTGTAAAAGACAATGGAATATGGAAGCGCGTAGCATGATTGAAATTACCAAAGACGAGTTACAAGACATGTTGCACAAAGCTGCAAAAACAGGAGCGCAAGAAGCTCTTGAGCGTTTAGGCTTGGAAGATAAAACTGCAACTAAAGATTTAGAAGACATGCGCCAATTGGTATTAAGCTGGCGTAACATTCAAACGGAAGTAGGTCGGACTGCCATTCGCCTTTTAACGACAGGAATACTTGTCTTTATTGGAGCAGCGATTTGGCTAAGTGTGAAATCCAAGATTTAGGTTGTTAGCTGAGTTAGCAGCTGCCAATGCTGCATACTCAACAATCAAAAAATTTGTCGCAAACGGCAAAGAGGTTAGTGATTTTCTAGCCCCTTTAAAAAATCTTGTTAGCGCAGAAGAAGAATTAAAAGCTCGAGGTAACCGCAAAAGCAACGGTTTGTTTGCCAAAATTATGGGCAAAACTGGCAGTGATTTTGACGAGTTTATGGCTTTGGAAAAACTTTCCGAGCAACGCAAGGAACTCGAGTCAATGTGCCGCTTATACGCAAAAAGTGGCACTTGGGACAAATTTGTGTCTTTTGAAGCCAAAATGCGTGTTGAGCGAAAAAAAGAAGCCGAAGCGCGTCAAAAGAAAATTGCTCAAATAATTCGTTATGTCACATGGGGTATTGTGACGGTTTTAAGCGCGGGTGGGTTTGCCTCGCTTTATTTTTTCACTGAATTTCTGAGAGGTTTAAAATGACTATAGTTATGGAAAGAATCTTGGCGTGGAAAATTATGCCAAGGCTAATGATGTTGGCTATGACAATTATGTATATCCGCGTCATTGAGTGGTTTATGTCGCTTCCGCAGGGTGAGGTTACAACGCAAGCTACAGCGCTTACAGCAACCGTTACAGGAGCCATGACAGGTGCTTTTGCCGTTTGGTTAGGGCATGAGAAATGATCCAGCTTCTTACACCTTTAGCAAATTTAGCTGGCAGTTATTTGCAAAACAAAGCTGACGGTCAAGCGGCAGCGGCTAAGCTCAAGCTATCAGAGGCTGAAGCAAAAGCTAAAATTATGCTTAGCAAAGAAACGTCTGTCGAAGACTGGAACCGCATTATGGCAGAGGGTTCTAAGCACAGTTGGAAAGACGAGTTTTTTTCCGTAATCCTAGCCGCTCCTTGCTGTCTCGCATTTTGTGGCGAATGGGGCCGCACAGTAGTTGCAGAGGGCTTTACCGCTTTGGAAGCCATGCCCGACTATTATCAATATTTTCTAGGATGCGCGATTGCAGCCAGCTTTTCTTTGCGCGGCGCTTCTAAGTTTTTTGGAAGGAAGTAGAATGAAACAGAACTTTAAAAAATGTTTAGAAATGCTTCTTCATCACGAAGGAGGATATGTTCATCATCCAGAAGATCCTGGTGGGGAAACAAATCTTGGAGTTACACGCGCTGTTTTTGAGCAATGGAAAGGTAGCCAAGTAGTAGATGGGGAAATGAAAGGCTTAACTGCTGAAGATGTAGCGCCTATTTACAAAAAAAATTACTGGGATCGAGTGCGCGGAGATGATCTTGAAAGCGGTTTAGATTGGTGTGCTTTTGATTGGGCTGTTAATTCGGGCAGTGGCAGAGTGAGTAAAGTTATTCAAAGATTTGTGTCTGCTAAACCTGATGGCGCGATTGGGCCAAAAACTTTACAAGCTATTTCTAATCATGATGCAGGTGACATCATTGAATATGTGTATCAACAGCGTCAGAAATTTTACGAAGGGCTAAAAACTTTTGAGCATTTTGGCAGAGGATGGACGCGCCGTAATCAAGAAACTTTCAAAACGGCGCTTGAAATGTACCATCACAATTGATCATTTTGTTGACGTTACCAAAATGATCGCTTGAAATGTACCATCACAATTAATCAATTTGTTTGATAATTTGATCTACAATTGAATGTTTAAGATTTAGCATTAGAGCAATTTCGTGGGTTTTAAAATTTTTCTTATGCCAAAATTTTACATCATTTTCTCGCTTAAAAGATTTTGTGCTTAGACGTTGATATGCAGTTTGATCTGCAAAATACGGGCGTCTGTTATGCCAATGTATATTATATCTGCGAATGTAACTTTGAAAATGACGATAGCTTAATCCGCAGATTTCAGCAGCTTGAGCTTGGGTAATTTTTAAAGCGTTTAAAGATTCAAAATAGGCTTTTTTTTCTTCAAACTGACGTTGTTTAAATTTTTCATATGACGGTATGTCGTGCAATTTAATCATAATGTCCTCTGGTATTTTAAGAACAAATAAAAGACGCCACATATAGCAAAAACAACGGCAATTGCAGGGGATGCCATTGTTGCTACGCCAAGAACATAGCCAACGGTAAAAGGCGTAAAATCACTTAACAGTTTTGGTGCTTTTATTTGCATAAGTTTTCCTCATTGGCAGAATGACGAGGTTTGTGGGATCGGAATTAACAAGCATCGCCGCAGACAATTGCTCGCGGCGACACTTTTGCAAAAGATTACACCGTTTTGGTGTATCGCAGCCTTTACAATTCAAAACGGAATTTCGTCATCTGTTTGATGAATTGGGGCTGATTGCGGTGTTTCTGCAGCGGCAGTTTGTTGCTTTTCAGAAACATTTAAAGACATGTAATGCCTACCGTCTTTTTCTTTAACCCACGCAGCCATTCTTAAGTTTGGATGCGTGTCAATAGGGCCAGAGAATTGAGGCGCTTTTTCATTGCCTTTTTGATCGTTGTTAAAAAGAACACCCAGACGGGCATAAACAACGCGAACAGGATCGCCGCCTTTAGACAGGCTTTCCTTAATAGTAATGATTTTATGATCAGTACCTTCGATGTTTAATTTACCAGCGCCAGCAAATTGCTGATCTTCATATGGTTGGTAAACCACACCGCTGTTTGTGTTGTCATATTCAGTCATTAAAGACCTCCATTAGCTTGTTGTTGAGGGGGTTGAGATTTAATTTTAGGAGAAGACGTTTGCTTAATGGCTTGAGTTTTTCGATCTACACCGTCCATTTCGTTAATGGAGGCATAGGTTCCACCATGCAGACCAAGGCTTGCTAAAGCGCGACCAATTGCACTTGTTTCACAATTTTCAATTGCGCTTGTTTTATTAACGTGGCCTGAACCACGAATTTCCTCTGCAATGCCAGAGCCAATAACAAATCCATTTGGGTCTGTTATTGTTGCTTGAACAACAACACATTTTCCATCGTTTTGAAGAATGTTTGTTGAAATTCCATAAGATGTACCAAACGCCATTCTAAACGCTTCGACACGAACAAATACTTCTGTGTATTTTTTGCCGCCGCGCTGAACAATGCCGTGGGTTCTGTTTAAATCATTAACCTTAGACATAGCATCTCTAAGGTTTTTGTTTTGAAGCAAATTATTTTCTTCATATTTTTTAAGCAAAGATTGGCTAATGTTTTCTTTAGTCATTCTGCTGCCTCCTGATGGGAGGTAAGCGCTTCAAGTAATTCTTCAGCTATTGAGTTTTGTTGCTTATCAAATTTAGCAATTGTTTGATCAAGAACTTGTAAATAACAATGAAAATGCCAAAACAGATCAGAAGGCAAATCGCTATACATTTGCATGTTTGGGCCAATCATTGCCTCAAAAGTTGCTTTGAGAGCTTGAGATTGGGTGTGGATTTGCTTGAGTTGTATATCTAAATTTTCTTGAGATTTACTTTCTGCAACTGATCTAACCCAGTCACATGCAGCTTGATCTGGAATTGTAAGTTTAAGCATCTGATGACTCCTTGTTTTGCTTAATTAAAATTGCGCCACGCGCATTGCGTTTGAGCGTTAATTTGGGGTGATAAAGTTCAGCTTCGGACTCGCTCATAAGAGCTTTGAGTTCGCTTTTAACTTTATTAAATGTTACGGCTGCGGGCTGATTGATGATGTATTTGTCAATAAGCTCTTGAGCATGATTGGAATGCTCGAGCGAGCGCCGCGTCATGCCGTTAATTTTGATTTGATCTGTGTGAGATCTTTTTTCTTCGACGGGTTTATACCCATGTGGCGGTGATCGGCTTTCAACCAATCGCCAAAACTCGTCACAACGTCTGATGTAATCGTTTTGATAGTCTTGATCAGCTTCGATCCAAGCGCGATCTGGTTCTTTGTTGCCTATGATTACAGATAAGCAAGCAACGCTTTTTCTAGTACAAATCATAAGATGTTGAAGCTGCGGCATGTAAAATTCAGCAGCCTCTACAGCGCTTGAGAAGCGCATAGAATGTTTAACTTCCAAAACATAACGCGCATTGCCAGCAACAAGTATTGCGTCTGTGTGAGCGCCAAGAGGCGTCCCATTATGCGTTGTTAATTTATAAAATCCCTGCTTGCCTGCTGCATGGCATGGAAAATCATGTTGAGCAATGCGCTGAGTAGTCCATTCTATGTGAAAATCCTCAGTTGCAATGCCAAGTTGCACAGGAAAATTATCAGACAAATCATCAGGTTCACAAAGCCCTGATTTTTTTTCAAACAAGTGAGACCAGTTTGAATACATAATGTCTCTGGCATCAGACGAGCCGATATATTTTTGACGCATTTTATTTGTAACTGACAAGGCGTTCCTCCAGTTTGTTGACTAAAATTTGACGCAGAAACGCCATGTCACCGAGAAGTGCATCGAGTTTCATTCTCAAATGTGAAAGAGTTGGGAACCAAGCATTGTGTGTCATTTGCTCTTGGCAAATGAATTGAATGCAAGGGATTGGATAATGAACAAGATTTTTAACATATGTTTGAAACAAAATGTCTAAATCTGTGTCAGATTGAATAAGCGATTGTCGCCGCGTAACAACAAAAAGCTCAAACAAAATTGCTTTGATATTTTTATGTGTTGTTGCGGTTTGTTCAGCAGTTAAAAAGTTTATTGCTTTAATAATTTCTTCATTGTGAAGACGTTTTTCAATGCAATAAGCTTGATGATTGATATGACACAGATGTTCAGTGTTTTTTTTTGTGTGAAATTCTCGCATTTCCAACCAACTGTTTAAAGTTTGGTATTTTTTTGCTTTAACTAAAGAGAGTGCTGAATAAACTTTGTCGTTGATGGTTTTTTTGATAACCGATTTTGACATAACCAGCGGGTCTACGCTCAAGGATTGCTGAGATATTTGCGATGAAACTTGCGTCTCGAGCGGATGGTTCAATTGAGATTTCTCGTCCGTTGACGAATTTAATAAAGTCATGAGCGGCTTCCTCGCTGTCAAAGTAATGATGGGGATAGGTTTCAGTTAAAACTTGCAGCGCATCACTGCTTGGAAACCAATCGTGGGGAATTGAGACAAAATTTTTGTCAGGAAGTTTTAGATTGAACTGCCAACCGTTATGGCTGCGTTCAATAATCTTATTTTTTATTAATTGATCTAAAACGCGGCGCACTTGGGGCGCTGTCATTTTACAACTTAACGCAATGCGTTCTGCTGATGGATTACAAACGCCAGTTACATCGTTTTTAAATGCTGCAAGTTCGTAAAGAACAAGTTTTTGCAGCGGCGTAAAACAATTTAACTCGTTAATAATTTTAAACATTTGGAATGACATATTTTGCGTCAACCTCTTTGATATTTGTTATTTTAATAGTCCAACGGTTCTTGTTGGTTTTAAGCTTGCGCCAGCCATGGACTTCGATGGAAAAACCCACGGCCAGCGCAAGACACGCGCGCGGCTCTGCATTTATTTTGCGAATGCGAGATGACCAGCCTGTTGATGTCACTTGAACAAGCAAAGGAGGATAATCTTGTTTAAGACACAACAGATCGGCAAAGCCGAATAAATCTTGTCGAACTTTGGAAAACGGAGAAAATCGTTCGACTATTTCGCAATGCCATCCGTTATTTCGCAAATATTTGAGGCTGCGCTGTGTAGGGCTTACCACTCTCGATACGATGTGGTTTGTTTTGCTAATTTATCGTGCAAAAGTTTAATACGATCTTTTAGCTTTATATTTTCTTCCTGATATTTGAGGTTGTCTAACTTCAAAACTGTGATTTCGTCTTGTAGACGCTCAACGTCTTCTCGACGTGGGTTTCTCAAGTTAAAAAGTGCTTCGCCTTTAGGATCTGAAAGATTAATTCTAGACCTTGGCGGTTTTACTGCCTCACTAATTTTAAACGGTTTTTTAGATACAGATGTATCGCTCATTGTAAGCTCCTTGAGTTTACAGATTGCAGGTAACTAATTGATATTTTTGGCCGTAAACTAAAGATAGTTTACAGAAAAACTGTTTGTAAACAGTTATTTTGTCCGGTTTTGGGTACCGTAGGTCGCAAGTTCGAATCTTGCCGTCCCGACCATTGATTTTATTGACTTTTTTCTGTTTTAAAAAAATAAAAAAAAGTTGGGTTTACACCTCAGTTTACAG
>Ga0255781_10001477_pt1 | contig 19235 bp, 6 predicted proteins | sample 101ome_21_FD_179979 | JGI IMG/M metagenome (GOLD analysis project Ga0255781, IMG submission 179979) | Coastal salt marsh microbial communities from the Groves Creek Marsh, Skidaway Island, Georgia - 101413BT metaG (version 2) | ecosystem: Environmental > Aquatic > Marine > Intertidal zone > Salt... | reverse complement strand
ATAAAATATTGTCCCTTATTTACGAACGTTCGACCGTTCCCGCGAAGCAGCGCGATGCGATTTCGTTCTCTCGCCGGTGCGTCGTCTTCGCGCTTCACATAGAAATTTCAAACTTTCCAGAGACAGCCAGAGCAGAAGAACGTGACACTCCAGTCACCGACGCCGCGGAGACGACGACGACGACGGCGGGATAAAACGTGATGACGAAAGACGTCACGATGCGCGTATCGGGCAGTCGTCTCGCCGCGTGTCCCGTGTGCGACAAGTCTGTGCACGTCGCCCTCGTCGCCATGCACGTCGAACGTTGCCTGACGATGAATGCGACGACGAGCGCGAGCGATGCGGGGGTGGGAACGGCGTCGCTGACGACGACGACGACGACGACGACGACGACGACGACGACGACGGACACCGGGCGGAGAGGAGAGCGGCAGGACAGCAGGGATCGAGAGAACGAGGGAGACGCTCGTCGTGCGTCAGAGGCGTCGGCAACAGGCAGAAGCGGCGGAGTGTTGAAAGAACTCGCCGCGGCTCGACGGGCGAGCGCGGCGCGAGAAAGCGCGAGCCCGAGCGTGGGTGTAGATTTGAAGCGTAGAAGAATTGCGTTGGCTGATGCGACGAACGCGCAGGGTGGTGTCATGAGGGGCTTTGTAAAGGCTATCGGTGCGACTGTCGTTCGCTCGGGCATGGACGCGGCTACTCAGACTGAAAACGACGATGATGGACCGAACGGGCTCTGCGCCGATAACGACGCCACCGTTGACGAGGTCGACGTGGAGAAGGTCGTGCAAGACGTCGAGGGTGGCGAGCCTTCGAGCGTCGTGTTTGATTTGAGAGTCATGTCTGGTAATCACGAAGAGTGCGGAATTTGTCTCACGGCGTTTGACGACGACGACGGAGTCGTGCGTCACATGTTTTACCCTTGCCAGCACGTCAGACAATGCGGAGAATGCGCACAAAGGGTTTGGCAGGTCCCCAAGGCGAAGAGGCGCTGTCCTTGGTGCAAGTCAAAAATTGAAATTCGTCCTCGTCCGTTCAAGCCATTTCTATAGTTACAAAACGCCACTCCACAGCGTAGCGGCAGCTACGAGCTACACACAGTTAGAATCCCCCTAGTACTAGTACATGTATTGCGATCACTTAGCATTTACTTCACATCATCAGCATCACCATCATCTCGGCCAGAGCATGCAGACTAGCACGCCGACGACGGCTATGCTGGCTCCAATGAAGTCCCCAGCGTCGGGTGTGAAACCGTCAACCAGCGCGCCGAAAGCGTAACTCAAAGCGATGAAAAACCCCCCATAAACTGCCAAAGCGCGCCCAAAGTCATCCATTGGCATGGCGACGAACGTACATCCGTACGCGAAGAGCGTTACCGCGCCAGCCACGGCGTACAAGGCGTGCTGCTTCAGACGGAACGTTTTCCACACGAGATAGCATCCACCAATCTCAGCGAAACCGGCGAGAATAAATAACCCTATGGCGAGCGCTATTCGAGCCGCCGTCCACTTTTCGCTCATGATGCCAGACGAGTGGAGGCTTGATGCTCGAGCAAAGAAACGACGTGTGACGTCTCTTCACCTTCACGAGTGAAGGTGAAGAGTGAAGTGTTATCAGCGCGACTCGGTCAACTACAGCTTTTTCAATTTTCGTACAAAGTCGCTCAACTACAGTACGAGTACACGAATTGTCTACTATTGTTGCATCGCTTTGAGGAGTGAATCGCCGCTCGCTTCGCTCTCCGCGACCACGACGCTCTCGCGCACGTATCGAACCTCACCTTGACCGTCTACGTCCGCAGCGCACGAATCAGGACAGGTGAACACGCACACGGTTTGCCAATCCCACGCCAGAAGCTCTTCCTCGGACGCGAGGTAACTTTTGTCACCTTTATACATACCGACGGCATCCTCTACGTCGCGCAGAAGCGCGGGCGTGAACTGGAGCTCGCACACGCATGACGCACCGCATTGAGAGCAGTTCGGAGGTTGCGGCGGCGACGCGTTTGGCCATAAAAACTTCATACCCTTGGCCTCGTACCGCATGCATTGGTCTGGAGCTCGCTGCAGGCGCTTGTTAAACTTGAGATATGCAAAGTCGACGTTTGTCGCTGCTGCAGATTCGTACGTTTCTGCACCCCATTCTGTGTCGGCTTCCACATCGTGCGCCGCCGTGACTTCGTCCACCGACATGCCTTCCCGCTCGGCGTACTCTGCCAGAAGCTCTGCCACTCTCGAAGCATCTTTGCTCGAAAGTTCTTTCGTGGGCATTGGTTCGCTATCCGCCACGACGTAGTACTCCACCAGTTGCCTGGAGCACGCCGCGTTGTAAGCTTTGCGCACGGCTTTCGCTACGGCGTCTTCGTTATCCGTCTTCGCGCTCGCCTTTTTGGTCGTCACTGAAGACGCGCTCGCACTCGCGCCGCCCGTGCTGGTCGCCAACATGGCATCTAATTCCGCCGCGAGAGCGTCCGTGTCGTCGCCGTCACCGCCACCGCCGCACCATTCGCTCGCTTCTGGATTATCCCAGTCGTCGACCATCGCCGGCGCCAACTCGACGACGCCGGTGGACGCGGGGACGCGCGTCGCGTCCGCATCCACCGAATCGGCAACCATGGCGGCGTCTTTCGCGCCCGCGCCGTTGACGTCGTCCTCGCCTCTCGAATTCGCTTTTTGTCCGCGAACGCACACCCAAGACTTGCCGCCGCACGCCGAACGAACGCACGCGTACACGTAAAGCGCGCGCTCTCGAACCGACGAAACCGGCGCGTACGTCTGCGCCACCAGCGTCATCGTCTCGCCGCATCGCTCGCACGACACGAACAGCTCGCGCGCCGCCCTCTCCACAGCCGCATCTTCGTCCAAACCCTTCCCTTCACCCGTCGACGCGTCGTCAATGATCGGTACCGGTGCGCCGCCAACCTTGTGCGTTTCGTGCGTCATCCCATCGCTCTCTCGCTTCGCCAACCTCCCGGCGTAGCACACGGCAACGAGATCATCAATCTCGACGTCATCCAAGGAATCCACGTCGGAATCTTCGCCCGCATCGGCGGCGGCACCCGCACGCATCGCGACGCCACCCGAGACGACACGTGCGGCGAGAGTGAACGAAAAGCGCCAAAGTTTGACGCCAAGTTCGTCGTTCGTCGCTCATCGCATGCGACGCCTCGCGTCCGGGTCCACGCGTCTCGGAAGGATGGTGATCGCGCGCGGTGGTTTCGTCTCCACCTCTTTGTCGGTGAACGCGACGACGAAGACGACGTGCGCGTACGCGACGAAGAGGAGAACTGAGCGAGTTTTGCGTTTTTCAACGACGACGAAGAGTACGACGTCCGGTGCGAGTGCGGATGAGCGACGCAAGGTGATGGTGATCACGGGACCGACGGGTGCGGGTAAATCGGCGCTGGCGATCGAGCTCGCGAGTAGGCTTCGGGGCGGTGGAGAGATTGTATCGTGCGACAGCGTGCAAATTTACAAGAGTTTGGACGTCGGCAGCGGCAAGGTGACGACGAGCGAAAGAGAGCGCGTGAGACATCACATGCTCGACGTGAGAGAGGTTGAGGAGGAGTGCGACGCGGCTGCGTATTACGACGCCGCTTTGGAATGCTTGGATGACATACACGCGCGCGGAAAGACAGCCATCGTCGTGGGTGGGTCTGGTATGTATTTGCGTTGGCTGGTAAACGGCAAACCTTCGGCGCCAAAGTCCACCGAGGAGAGTCGTCGACGCGCAGAGGCTGATGTGTCCGCGGCAAAGGAAAGAGGCGGGTGGAAAGCGGCGGTGGTCATGCTACGAGACGCGGGCGATGCGCACTCGGCGGAAACTTTGAGTGAAAACGATTGGTATCGTCTCACGAGGGCGTACGAAATTGTCACCGAGACGGGCCGGGACGTGCGGCAATTTTCTTCGACGCCGGATGCGCGATTTGATTTCAGGTGTTTCTTCCTCTCGGTTCCTAGACTAGATTTGTACCGACGCATAGATGATAGAGTAGAGTCAATGGTTTGCGATGGGATGATGGAAGAAGCGGCGTGGATGTTGGACCGGGGAATAGCGCCCGGTGGGAACACGGCCGCTCGATCGATTGGTTACAGACAAGCCATGGAGTACTTGGATCGCTTGAGGTCTGACAGAGCGACGCTCGGGGAGGAAAGCCTCTTGGCATTTCTAGAAGAAACGCAAAAGGCAACTCGATCGTACGCGAAGCGCCAGTTTACGTGGTTTCGGGGCGAACCAGAAGGCAAGTACGCGTGGATAGACATGTCAACGGATCGCGAGAGCGTCGTGCGCGACGTTTTGGAAAACTTTGAGCGCGAAGAGCACGGCGGCGGTCGCGAGAACCTCGGTAACGTCTCTAGGGAGGTTGAAAACGAACTCAAGCGGTACAAGGTGGATATGAAGCGCTTGAAAAATCCAATAGAACTCCGAGGTGTTATTGATAGGATTAGAAGATTGTTGTAATTTGCAAAGAAAGTCACGTTTGTTCGGTCAACTTTTCCGCTGACAGAGCAGTCTCACCAGACGCTTCTTCGGCGACGTCGTCGGTTTCAAGAGTGGACGAGGCGTCTTCGCTCGGCGAGTCGACGACGTCCTCAGAGTCCAATTCGGTCGCCATAGCTGGCGCCAGGCACGTTTGATCATCCTCTCGCGCGTCTTCTGTTTCCTTTGTGGACGCGACGAGCTCCTGCGTTGGCGCGTCGTCCGCGACGTCGATGGCCTTTTCAACCTCAACTTCTTCGACAGGTTCCTCGACCTTGATGGCGTCTGTCATCGCCGTCGTCGTCGTCGTCGTCGTCGTCGTTATCGTCGCGTCCAAGATGCCGCTCTTCAAATCGACGAACGCTCTCGCGTGTTCGAGGCTTTCCTCTGGGTACTCGCTCGCCAAGTACTCCAAAATGTATTTGACTGGAGCGCTCGGCCTTTGCTTGAAACACCCCGTCATCAAGTCTCGAAACAATTCGTCGACTTTGCTCTCTTTCGCGTACCGTTCGAGCTCCTCAATCATCGTCCCCCTTCCTCTCGCTCTGTCCTCCGCGTCGCGCTCTGCGTCGCGCCTCAGTCGTGGTCCTCCTTCCAAAAACAAAAGTCAAACGCTTCTAATTTTAGCGATATGAATCGTCAACCAGTTTCGTGTCGCTCGAATAAATGTCAACACGACGACCGACGCGTCACAGCGCGACGCCGCGATGGACGACGGTTGCGCGAACGCGGAAGACGCGCGCGTCGCGTGGATTGAACGCTTGGCGCGACAGTTGTGCGATCGCGGCGTCGTGGATGGGTACGCCGAGGGAGCGGTCTCTGACGTCTTGGACTTTTTGGACAATGGGATGGGAACGGTGCTCGTCATCAAACTGCGAGCGTCGACGACGACGGTACCGACGACGAGGACGAGGACGAACACGGTGGCGGCGACGACGCGAGAGAAGAACGATTCGTTGAACCGCGGCGGCTTTTTGGGCGACATTACGAACGCACCGCGAGTGATCTCCGAGCGCGTCGTGGAGACGCCGCGGGAAGAAGACGGCGCGCTATGCGACGCAACGACTGAGACTGAGACCGCGACGCGAGAGATCGTCGTGGCAAAGGGAGACGAAATCGCGGATAGTAGTCAAGATCCTGTGATCTTCATAGTGCGACCGGACGACGAAGAGGAGCGTTTGAGCGTAGAGGCTCTTTCAACGTCTTTGCATGGGTACTACTCGCGAGGCGCGAGCTTGAGCGGACTAAACGCGACGCTCGAGCATCTCTTCGCCCCGGCGCTCGCTGCGAGCGAAGAATCAGTGAATCGTTCATTCGCACAACACATCCAGGAGTTTTTGGAACAAATTTCGTCGAAGCGTGTCGATTCAGTCGGTGCGCTGCAGACGCCGCTACCGAATGAAACGAGAGAGATGAAAACGGTGGATCCGGGAGTGGCGAGCGAAGACGAGGAATACGTCAATCAGATTGAGGGCGCGCTCACCGAGTGGTGTGCCTACATGTCCGCGGCAAAGGCGAGAAATTCAGGCGAAAAGCGAGGAGGCGATGGCAAAGGCGGGGAATTGGATCCAATCGGGGAGATTCAAATCTGGCGCGAGAGACATGACGAGTTGCTCGGGTTGATCACGCAACTCAAGGATCCGTGCATGACGAACGCGGTTGAGGTGCTACGACAGTACGTGAGGAAACGAGGCAAAACGGATGCATCTCATCGTGTGGGGCGACTTTTATCTACCTACAGCTCGCTTGAGGTTGATCTCGCGCAGCTATTCGACGAGTGCAAAGATAACGTCAAGTTTTTACTCGCGCTGGAGAGTCATTTTAAAGTGCTAGCTGAGGATCCACTGTCCAACGTGCTTCAGGGCATCTCTCCGACCTTGCGAGCGTTGAGAATGATTTGGACGATATCGCATCATTACAACGACGACTCTCGCATGGGTTCTTTGCTCATGAGCTTATCCGAGCTGCTCGTTCGACGCGTGAGAGGCGCTGTTCATTATCAAGAATTGATTGTTCGAATTGTCCATGGCGATCGCGCCGATGTCGTACTGGAGCAAGTTCGGCTTTCGAGCGAAATCCTAAAGGCGTGGAAAAGTGAATACTATAGAACGCGAGATGACATAGCGCGATCAAACAGGGAATCGAGATGGGAGTTTGACCGCGATCGATTATTCGCGCGGACGGATCATGCCGCCAAGTTGTGCGACGAATTCATCGAAATGACAATAGTGGTCAAGGATTTGAAGACGTTTCTCACGCCTCGGCTCACTGCGATGACGCTCGAATCGGATGCAATCGTCGATATTGCTGAAAGAGTCGACGCTCTGTGTTTATCGATAGAAATTTCAAAGGTTGATGCATTTGATCCATCGCAGCAAGGAGAATGGAAGTCGATTTTTAAATCATTCACAGTTGAGAAATCGAGGATAGAAAACGCGCTGTGCAGCTTCATCGACGCGTGTTTCAAACGCTTGCGCAACAGCTCATCAGCCTTTGAGCTCGTGAGAGGACTCAAATCTGCCATGGAGAGCGGCGTCGAGTCGTCTTGCGTTGGTTCCACTCACAAAACGTTGAGCACTCAAATCCTGAGCAAGACACAGGACGTGTTGGAGCAGTTCTCAAGAGAGCTAGATGCGGCGCGGCACGCGTTCAACGCGCGTCGACGCTTTCCACCTACATTTCGCGATCAGCCTGGTATAAGTGGCTCGATAAATTGGGTCCGAACGCTATTTTATAGATTACGTCTCACAATGAGGCTTTTCAGCGCTTCGATGACGGATCAACCGAGTGTCAAGAAAACGCCGTTAGCGCAGCAAGTTGAAGCTAAATTCCGCGCGCTAGCGAAGCTTGTCATGAATTATGAAAAGCAGCGATTAACTGCATGGAAGGAAGAGGTTGAGTCTTCAATGGTGCATTTGACCGAACCCATCTTGACGTGCGGTCCGAATGGTGATTTCGTGGTCAACTTCAATCCGGCGCTGATGCGGTTGATGAAAGAAGCACGAAACTTGGAGCGCCTAGGCGTTGACATCCCGCAAGAGGTTCGCGGAGTCGCTTTACAATCTGAAAAGTATGCGAATTATCAGTGTTCACTGACGAAGCTCCTCGGGCGTCGACGTTCCGTTCTCAACTCACTCACGCCTTTGGAGCGCGAACTACTCAATCTTCGCATCAAGACGATGAATTCATCATCGATACGCAAAGGTTGTAAAATGTTCAACTGGAACTCGCTCAGTATACCCCAGTTTTTGGCTGCTTGCGTTCGAGATCTTGACGATTTCGAGGTGCTATCGAAGAGTGTTCGCGCCAATGCGTCTGAAGTAGAGCGAATCATCAAAGACATTTCAAACCACGATTTGTTCAAGCCGACATTTTTCACCGCGCCTGATCAGGCGTGCGACAGCTTTGAGTTTTTATCAAAAATCGCCGCGCACAGTAAAGCGGGTGTGCATTCGATCAGGACGATGTACTCGACCATCATGCGCCTGTTGCTCAAGATTGAAGAGACGACGTTTGGATCCTCGAGTGGACGCGTTGAGAGCATCAAACAGTATTACGCGCACTGGGAAGAAGAAATTTATTGCGCCCTCGTGAACGCCGCCGAGAGAGCAATTTTCAACATTCAGGATTGTTTCGATCAACCATCCATCTCTGGTGCGAGCGCATTCAAAATGAAGATTGTCGTTCACGCCGGCGAAATAACGTGTGAGCCTCCTCGCAGTGAGCTCGTTGATGCTGTGCACAACGCTGCAAAATCCATCGTAGAGAATATGGGTACGCTGGGTCGTTGGATGGATGGAACGTGCGTCGAATTCCCGCCTCGTCAGAATTCTCAGGAAGAAAATCTTAGTCTCTCAGCGCTGCTCGCGATCCAGCTCGGTCAAGAAAACGCGTCGACCCGCCCAATGTATGACTTTTCCGAAGAAGTCATGGCGCATGACCGAATACAGCGCGCTTTCACAGCCCTGAGCAAGTCGACCGAGCTCTTCGAGCGACGAATCGGAGGCGAAATAGAACGCTGGAAAGCTTACCAGGACCTCTGGAGAGAAAACACCTCTGCGTTCGCGAGAGAATACAAGGCTAACCGAAACGCGCTCCAGTTACATCGCTTATTGATGAGTTACGATCGGATAGCAACCTCGATAACGCGCGAACACGGCGTGCAGATTGCCGGCGTATTTATACAAGTGCAAGAAGTCACGAGTCAAATCGAAGAACGGTGCCGCGCGTTGATACTTGAAGTCATGCAAGCGACGTGTACTGATGACAATGAACTCGTTGATGGGTTGCTTGAAGCGTTGGACGCACGTAAAAATGTTGTGAACGGCGACATTGAGGACTTGGACAAGACGACGAAATTTTTACATGCATTCAAGGATTTGCACGGCGACACTACGACGGAAATGCTGGCCCGGGATATCAATGCGTGCTTTGATGTGCGCTCGTCTTTTGGATACGCGCATCGCGATGAAGATAAGAGCCGAGCCAGTTCTATCGAGAGTATATTTACCGAGCTAAAAAGGCAATCACTTCACGTCTTGAAGAAATGCCGCACAACCATCGAAGTGTCCAAGTCTGAGCTCGCTCGCAAAATGAAAAACTTCAAGGATGACATCGGTGCCTTTCAGGCGAGACTGCGTAACGAAGGCCCCACGAGCGCGGGATGCTTAGAGAGTCTCGAAAGAGGTCGGAGTGCCTTTGATTCGTTTAAAGAGGAATTTGCCGGAATGCTCGAAGCTTTGGATTGTCTGCGTCAAGAAGAAAGTGTTTTTGGTGTCGCTCACGTGCCGATTGACAATCTCGATGCGCTGCAGTATGATTTTACGTGCATGCTCTCCATATTCGCCTGTCGAGATGCGTTTGTCGATAAACTCAAGCTTGTTTTGCAAAATTGCATTTCGGAGACGAGTGGAGCTGATTTGATTTCATCGCTCATCGAAGTTGGACGCGGCGCGATTATGTCGCTTCCAACTGGATTTCGCTCACACAAATTGTTCATCGCCGTCAGCAAAGAAATTGAAGCTGTAGAGACCAATTTTTCTTTGATAGACATGATGAAAATGGATTCTATACGTGTGCGCCACTGGCAGAAAGTTTTCGAAGTTGCAAACGTCGAGGAAGAGATGGACTCGTCAAAGATGTCCATCAAAGAATTCATGGATATGAAACTCGACGAGCAAGCCGAGCAGGTTCGCGATGTTGTAGCGGCTGCAGAAAAGGAACAGAAAATTGACAATGATCTCTCAGAGATTCATCGCACGTGGAAAGAAATGCGTTTTGACATACGGCCATATGCTAAAAGCAAGAACAAGAAACATTCCCAGCCAACGCACGTGCTGTGCTCGGTGGAGGACATCACGCTGTGCATAGAAGACACAGGATTGACTCTGCAAAGCATGGCCGCCAGCCGGTACGTCGATCCTTTCATCGAGACTGTGCGTGAATGGCAAGAGAAACTTGCCCTCATGGCCAACGTCTTGCAAGTATGGATGGATACGCAACAGCGTTGGATGTACTTGCTGACCATATTTGGTCACTCTGACGACATCAGAATGCAGTTGCCAAAAGAAGCCGATCGATTTGACAATATCGATTCCGAGATTAGAAAACTCATGTCGGAAACACTCAAAACCAAGTTTGTTCTCGAGACGTGCAAATCTGAGGGTCGGTTCCAGACTCTGACCAGTCTGCGGGGGGAACTTGAAATTTGTCAAAAGAGTTTAAGTCAGTACTTGGATACGAAGCGCGACGCGTTCCCCAGATTCTTTTTCATTTCAGACGAGGAACTGCTATCCATTTTGGGCGCATCTGATCCAGTCATGATTCAAGAGCACATGCTAAAACTGTTTGACAACTGCGCAAAGCTGTTATTCTCGTCAGATAAACAGTCGGTTGTGGGTATTGTTTCGGCGGAGGGCGAATCGTTCTTGTTAAAGTATCCCGTCAAGATACAAGGCCCCGTCGAATGCTGGATGGATGCCGTTGAAAAAGAAATAAAAGCAACGCTCAAGTCGATGTGCAAATACGGCGTCGCAAAGTACATGACGACCGAGCGCACGGTGTGGATAAAGGAACAGCTTGGAATGATAACTCTTGTGGGATCACAAATCTGGTGGACGTGGGAGACGCGCCAAGTTTTCCAATCGATCAAGTCCGGTGATAAGTTGGCGATGAGAGATCACGGCGCTCGACTTTCATCAAAACTTGAAGATCTTACGAAAATGGTACGTGGGGATCTCACCTCTTGCGAACGAAAGAAGGTTAATACCCTGATTGTGATAGAAGTACACGCTCGGGATATCATTGAAAGTTTCGTGAAAGACTCGGTGTTGGACGAGACGGACTTTGCTTGGGAGTCGCAACTGAAATTCAAGTGGGATCGAGATGCCGGAGACATCGTTATAAATCAGTGTAAAGGCGAGTTCAGATACGGTTACGAGTACATGGGTCTCAATGGAAGACTGGTCATCACCGGATTGACGGATCGATGCTACATCACGCTCACGACGGCGCTAAGTTACAAGCTCGGAGGCGCACCTAGTGGACCAGCTGGGACAGGTAAAACTGAAACGACGAAGGATTTGGCCAAGTCAATGGGACTCTTGTGTGTTGTGTTCAACTGTGGCGAAGGCTTGGACTACAAAGCCATGGGTGCCATTTTCAGTGGTCTCGTTCAGTGCGGGGCGTGGGGATGTTTCGACGAATTCAACAGAATAGAGGCAGAGGTGCTGTCAGTCGTTTCATCGCAAATCAAACAGATACAAGAGGCACTCAAAGCAAAGGTTAGCAGATTCCAGTTTGAGGGCAAGGAAATCAAATGCAATCCGAGAACTGGTGTCTTCATAACCATGAATCCTGGATACGCCGGTCGAACAGAGCTTCCAGACAATCTCAAGGCTCTCTTCCGTCCCGTCACGATGATTGTACCCGATCTGGAGCAAATATGCGAAATCATGCTGTTCAGTGAAGGTTTCAATGCCGCTAAAACTCTCGCTCGGAAAATGACAATGCTTTACAGACTGGCCAGGGAGCAACTGAGTAAACAGTCGCATTACGATTTCGGTTTACGCGCTTTGAAATCTGTTCTTGTCATGGCTGGATCTTTAAAGCGCGATTCGCCGGAGCTTCCTGAGGATGTCGTACTCATGCGAGCCTTGCGCGATATGAATCTACCGAAATTTGTTTACGATGATGTTCCATTGTTTCTCGGTTTGGTTGATGACTTATTCCCAGGCTTGTCGTGTCCTCGCGTGCGCTACGAGTCGCTCAATGGTTTCATAGAGCGAGACCTTGAGGAAAATGGCTACGAAGTGTTGAGAGAACCGGGAGAGCAAGTTGACAAAATAGTCCAACTCTATGAAACTATGCTGACACGACACACGACGATGCTCGTCGGAGGCACGGGAGGTGGTAAGACGGTAATGATTGAGACAATTGCTCGAGCGCAATCCGCCATGGGACATAATACAAAACTTTACGTTCTGAACCCAAAGGCTCAAAATGTTTCGGAATTGTACGGTGAACTGGATCCCGATACACGCGATTGGACGGATGGTCTCCTTTCAAATATTTTCAGGGACTGCAACAAACCTCTCGCTGCTGGTCGGGAAAAAGATTTCAAATACATTGTTTTCGATGGAGACGTTGACGCTGTGTGGGTTGAGAATATGAACAGCGTCATGGACGACAATCGCCTTTTGACCCTGCCAAATGGAGAACGCATTCGACTTCAAGACCATTGCAAGTTACTGTTTGAAGTCGCAGACTTGAAATACGCTTCTCCAGCTACGGTGAGTAGATGCGGCATGGTGTACGTCGATCCCAAAAACTTGGGATATAAACCATTCCTTACAATGTGGAATCGTGGAGTGCACGCCAAGTATCGATCCATCACGAAGACTCTATGCGACAAGTATATGGCTAAAATGGAAGCTTTCTGCTTCGAAGGTGTGGATATGGACGGCAACTCCGTGGTTCCACCGCAAAGCTCGCTCGTTCGACCAATCATTGGAATTGTGAAGCAATTCTGTGCTCTCTTAGGGAAATTCTTGGGCGATATGAGCGAGGCGTCCGCTGGAGTCGACCCCGACGCTGCGATTGAATCAGCTTTCGTATTTAGTCTGGTTTGGTCTTTTGGCGCGACTATCGTCGACGTCGCAGGTAATACCGACAGACTTCGTTTTGACGCCTTTGTGCGACGTCTCGCCGACAGAGAAGAAATCCTGCCTTCTTCGGAGACAAGTCTGTACGAATTCGGCTACGACATTGGCAGAAATGCCTGGTTTAATTGGAATTCTTTGACAACCCCACTTAATGTCGAGCCAGAGACGTCTTTCGCTTCCATCTTGGTATCCACAGCTCACACAGTCAGAACAAAATGGCTCATAGACGCGATGTACTCTTGCGGAGCTCATTCCCTGCTGACGGGAGATAGCGGAACGAGCAAAACCGTCGTCATAAAGAGTTACATGCAAGAGCTGTCTTCACGAGGCTCGACATCTACGCTGACGATGAATTTCAGTTCTCGAACTACAGCGAATGACGTACATCGATCCATAATGGATGTCGTTGAAAAGCGTACGAAGAATACCATTGGCCCACCCTCAGGGAAACGACTCCTGTGCTTCATGGATGACTTGAACATGCCTTCTGAGGACAAATACGGCACGCAGCAACCTATCGCACTACTCAAACTCATGATTGGCAGAGAGGGTACTTTCGAGTGCGATAGAGACGTAACGTGGTTGCACATGAAAGACATTCAGTACATTGCAGCCATGGGACATCCTTCCGGGTCCCGCGGCCACGTAGACCCTCGATTCATTTCGATGTTCCACGTGTTTGAAATGCAGACACCGGACGAGGCGAACCTCAAGGTGATTTATGGTTCAATCATGGAAAGCACGACGCAAAATTTCAATATTTCTTTACCCACGCGTCGGGTGATTGTGGACAACACGCTCGATTTATTCAGGAGCGTCACTTCATCACTCTTGCCGACGCCAAGCCGCTTCCATTACGTCTTCAATTTGCGAGACTTGAGTCGATTATTTGAAGGAATTTCGAAAGCAGATCCCAAAATGATCGTCAATGCGCCGAGTGCAATGCGTCTTTGGCGAAACGAATCTCTTCGGGTGTTTCACGACAGACTCATCTCAGATGATGATAGGCGTTTCGTCACTTCACGAGTGGATTCTCTCATCAGAGCTACTTTCACCGATGCGCGTGAAGCACAGTGTGTTGATGATATCCTCGTGAATCCCGTCATATATGCGGACCATTCGAACTGCGCGCTGACGGAGACGGAGAGCGCGACATCTCATGATGGACAAGCGTATCGCGACGTCGGCGATTACTCTCAACTGAAGCCATGGTTTGAACGTGCGATTGAAGAATACAACGCAAGTCTCCCGGCTGGCTCCACACCGATGCACGTCATTCTGTTTGATCATGCTTTGGAGCACCTCAATCGGATTCATAGAGTTCTGCAAATGGAGAACGGCCACGTCATGTTGGTTGGCGGCGGCGGAAGCGGTAAACGCACTTTGGCTCGGCTCGCGGCGCAGGTGGCAGGATGCTCCGTTTTCGAAGTAACATTGACGCGCGGTTACAACGATGTTTCTTTCCGAGATGATTTGAAAAAGCTTTATCACATGCTTGGCATTCAAAACAAGCCTACAGTCTTCCTGTTTACAGAAAATCACATCGTCGAGGAAGGTTTTCTGGAATTGATCAACAATATGCTCACGACCGGCACTGTGCCTGCCCTTTTCGCTGATGACGAGAAAGATACAATCATCAGTGTGATTCGTGAAGACTTACTCTCGAGCAATATACCGGTGACGCGTGACGAAGGCTGGCAGTTTTTCATGTCGAGATGCAGAAGAAATTTACACATCGTCCTCGCAATGTCACCTGTTGGCGACGAACTACGAAATCGCTGCAGGAGTTTTCCAGGCTTAGTGAACAACACCGTCATCGACTGGTTTACTGAATGGCCAAAAGAGGCGTTGTTTGAAGTCAGCAGGTCTCTACTTTCGCGTGTAGACTTGCCGACAGAGTTTAGAGAAAAAATAATCTTGCACACCGTCTTCACCCACGAAGCGGCAGTAGCCGTCAACGCAGAGTTCAAGGCTCAGCTCAAACGACACAACTATGTCACGCCGAAGCATTTCATAGATTTTTTACGCAACTATGAGGACATGTTGGTTACCGAGAGATCTACGATCGATGGATCAATCTCACGTCTCAGTGGAGGTTTGGATAAGCTCATCCAGGCGAGCACAGAAGTGGACGCAATGCGCGCAAAGCTCAACGAGGCTCAGCAGGTGGTGACACAGCAGACGAAAGAATGCGATGAACTGTTGGAACGGATAACCTCACGAACTGTCGAAGTAGAATCCAAAGCGCAGAACGCAGAGGACAAAGAGAATGAGCTGACGATTGATTCTGAGCGGATAGCAAAAGAGAAAATTGAAGCCGAGGCGGATTTGGAAGCAGCCATACCCGCGCTCGAGGAAGCGGCACTTGCACTCAACAATCTTAAGAAGGATGAAATCACAGAAATCAGATCTTTTGCGAAACCAAACATTGTCGTTCAGCGAGTTTGTGAGTGCGTCATGATTCTGAAAGGTTTGCCGAACGTGTCGTGGAATGGGGCAAAGGCGATGATGGCCGATACCAACTTTTTGAGGTCCTTGGTTGAATTTGAAAAGGACGGCATCAAGGAAAAGCAGATGAAAGCCATACGAGAGTACACGAAAGATCCTAAATTCAAACCAGAAGAGGTCATGAAGATATCCACAGCCGGTGCGGGGTTGCTGAAGTGGGTCTTTGCGATGATCAATTACAACAAAGTGGCTCGAATGGTTAACCCAAAACGCCTCGCCGTAGAGAAAGCTGAGAAGACGCTGAAAGTAAAAGGCATCGAGCTGATCGAAACAAAGGCTGAGCTCAAGAGTTTGAAGGAGGAATTGGCGCAGCTGAGCTCTCAATTCGAAGAGAAGAGTGCGAGACAACGAGAATTGAAGGAGAGCGCTGAGCTCATGGCGAAGCGCTTGAGCGCAGCGGAACGACTCATCGTTGGCTTGTCGAGCGAGAAAGAAAGATGGACGAGAGAAACAAAGGAGTTGCAAATTCGAAAAGAAAGACTCGTTTGTGACTGCCTGTTGACCTGCGCGTTTTTATCGTATGCCGGTCCATTGACGTTTGAATTCAGAAAACACTTCATACATGACATGCTCGAGGCAAACTTGCTCCAGCTTCAACTTCCTCTGAGCCAGCCTTTTACGCTGCAAGGCTTGCTGACTACTGATAACGAAATGAATTCGTGGCGAGCAGAGGGCTTACCCAGCGACGAGCTCAGCGTACAAAATGGAATCCTAACCACGCGCGCCGAGCGATTCCCGCTTTGTATTGACCCTCAAATGCAAGCATCCAAATGGATCAAGGCGAGGGAAGGCGCTTCGCTCGAGGGTAAAGTGCGTCGTCAGAGCGATCCCGACTTATTAAAGCAGCTTGAGCTCGCGATAGAATACGGGCTACCGTTTTTGATTGAGAATGTCGGCGAATACATAGACCCAGTTTTGGATCCCGTGCTCAAAAAGAGCTTCCATTTCGCCCAGAATGGTGCAAAGATGATCAAGCTTGGCGATTCAGAGATCGAGTGGGACGATAATTTCCGCTTGTATTTAACAACCAAGCTACCCAATCCTCACTACGACTCGGATGCGACGGGAAAGCTCAGCATTATCAATTATTCAGTGACGCAAGTCGGGTTGCAGGAGCAGCTTTTGAATGTCACCGTCAAGCAAGAACGTCCAGACTTAGAAGATGAGAGAGAACGTCTCGTGAAAGAAATGGTTCAAAACAGAGACTTACTCGGAAAGCTCGAAGACACTTTACTCCAGGAATTATCCGAAGCGCAAGGAGAAATACTGGACAATTTGGAACTGATTGAAACGCTGGAAAATACAAAGGCCAAATCAATCGAGATTTCAGAAAAGCTCGTCCTTGCGACAGCATCGGCCAAGGAGCTCAACGACGCGCAGCTACGCTATCTTCCAGTGGCGAAGCGTGGAGCGATTTTATTTTTCGTCATCACATCTCTCTCAAACATGAACTCGATGTATGAATATTCGTTAGCGAGCTTCTTGGATGTGTTTTGCAAAACGTTGGAATCCACACCGCCGGCGAGTGAGCTCGAAACACGACTGGCTGATCTCGTCGATCGATTGACGTACGATGTCTACAAGTTTGCGTGTCTCGGTATGTTTAAGCGCGACAAGTTGGCCCTATCTTTTGCCATGGCGACGCACATTGAGCAAGGCGAAAAACGGCTGAATTCAAGCCTGTTGAATTTCTTCTTGAAAGGATGCGTGAGTTTAGACAACGCTGCGGCGGATGATAAGAAGTCAACGTCGATGTCGCCATCGTGGTGGTCTAGCCGCGGTTGGCAAGACTTGACGCACCTCGATAGAAGTGCTCAGAGCGAGCAAGCTGCGTTCGGAGCTTTCCGCGACATCCGCGAACGAGTGGTGGCAAACGACGATGATTGGCGAGAATGGTACGAAAGCGAAACACCAGAGATTGGCGATTTACCAGGAAGTTATCCTTTAACTCGGTTCGATCGCTTGTGTTTGCTCAGGTGTGCGAGACTGGATCGAGTCACCATGGCGGTTTCTCACTATGTGAGCGACACGATGGACGACAGATTCGTCGCCCCGCCGATTTCTGATTATGAAGCCGTATACAGTCTTTCTTCCGCACGAACGCCCGTCGTGTTCATCTTATCGCCAGGAGCCGATCCGGCGTTTGACATTTTCTCCCTTGGAGAGAACAAAGGATTCAAGCCCGGCGTGAAACTCAAGTTTATGGCTCTCGGACAAGGAATGGGCCCGAAAGCAGAGGAGCTCGTCGAGACGTGCGCATCTCGAGGATTATGGCTGATGCTGCAAAACTGCCACTTGCTACCGAAATGGCTTCCGACGCTGGAAAAGATCGTGGACGGCTTGGTAGCGCCTCACAAAGATTTTAGGCTTTGGCTCACCACCGATCCAATCAAGAATTTCCCCATTGGCATTTTACAACGAAGTCTCAAGGTTGTCACCGAACCGCCGGATGGATTGAAGATGAACATGAAGGCTTCGTACGCCCGCCTCGCGGCGGAAGTGTTCGACGACGCGCGCAGTCATCAATTCGGTACGCTCGCGTACGTGTTGGCTTTCTTTCACGCCGTTGTTCAAGAACGACGAAAGTATGGGAAACTCGGATGGAACGTCGCGTACGATTTCAACGAAACAGACTTTAGAATTTCATTCAGCTTGCTGAAGAGTTACTGCGACGGAGCTCAAGTTGACGTCGAGCGCGGAATCGACGACACGCTGTGGATGGCGCTCAAGTACCTCATCGGTGAAGCCATGTACGGGGGGCGCGTCAGCGATGATTACGATAGACGAATCCTGCGTGTTTATCTCGAAGAGTACTTTGGTGACTTTTTGTTTGATAGCTTTGAAAAGTTTTCCTTTCATCGCGGCGGCGGCTCGTCCGGATACGAATTGCCAGAGAAACCTTTGTCGATGCAAGACCACCTGGCGACGATTGATAATTTTCCCGCTACGCAAACGCCAGAGGTTTTGGGATTACACTCGAGTGCCGACGTCGCGCACTCCACGCTCGCCGCCAAGGCGTTGTGGTCGCAAGCGTTGTCGATCCAAGCTCAGAGCAGCGAACGCGCGACACCGACGGGGGATTCAGACGCGAGCGATGGTCACGAAAATCTTCTTCTTTCCATGGCTGATGACATTCTCAAAGTCGTCTTGAACAAAGAATTCGAGTTTGACATGACGCGCGTCAAACATCTCTGCGCCGACGGGCAAGGCGAAACGCCCGGGCCGACTTCGCCCACGACTGTGGTTTTGTATCAAGAACTCGAGCGACACAACGCTCTCAAGGATACGCTCGAGCGATCGCTCAGAGAACTCATCAAAGCTCTGACGGGAGAGATTGGAATGTCTCCAGACCTCGAAGCGATGACTGACGCCCTCTCGCGCGGTCGTCTTCCCCGAGCATGGAAATCAGCCGCGCCGCCGACTGAGAAGGATTTACAATCATGGATGTCATGGTACAAGAAGAGAGAGAAACAGTTCAAGGATTGGGTCGAAACCGGTGAACCCAAAGTCATCTGGCTCAGCGGTTTACACTGTCCCGAGACCTACATCGCGGCGCTCATCCAGCGCGCCTGTCGCAAAATGGGTTGGCCGCTCGACGCCAGCGCCGCGTACACAGAGGTGACCGACCACGCCGACGCCGACGAAATCCAATCGCATCCCGAAATCGGCTGCTACATCTCCGGTCTCTTCCTCGAAGGCGCCGTCTGGGACCGCGTGAATCGCTGTCTCGCCCAACCATCCGAAGACGAAAAATCTTCCTCGACCGAGCTTCCAATCTTACGCTTATCGCCCGCGTTGCGTTCGGCGTCCGATTCGTCCTCCTCCTCCTCCGTCTTCAAAGCGCCCGTGTATTTCACCCAGAGCCGTCGCGACGCCATGGGTCGAGGTCTCGTTTTCGAGGCTGATTTAGCATCGCACCACCACTCCAGCGTGTGGACCCTTCGAGGCGTCGCGCTCTGTTTAAACATTGACTAAACCGTGTAATGCGACCGACGCGTAAGTAACGCGCGCCCACCCAGAGCCAAACCGTTGGACTGGATTGATGATTGATTGATTGATTGATTGATTGCAACGCGCCTCACA
>Ga0255781_10001475_pt1 | contig 19257 bp, 20 predicted proteins | sample 101ome_21_FD_179979 | JGI IMG/M metagenome (GOLD analysis project Ga0255781, IMG submission 179979) | Coastal salt marsh microbial communities from the Groves Creek Marsh, Skidaway Island, Georgia - 101413BT metaG (version 2) | ecosystem: Environmental > Aquatic > Marine > Intertidal zone >... | reverse complement strand
GCTCTGCCATAGGATCATCCTCAGAGTACACCAAGCGTGTGACTGTAGGCTCAACAGGTTCAATGGCTGTGACTGTGATAACCTCATGCATCACATCTTCCATTTCCTCTGTTTCTTCGTTCCAGACCTGTTCACCTGTGGGCTGCATCTCAGTAACTTCTGCACGACCATCTGCAACCACATACTGCGCTAGTCGGGCCACTGCTACACGGTAGTCTGCAAGCTGTTGGTTGAACTGCTTTTCGTCTGCCGCTGCTTGTAGGTCTGCGGGAATATCACCGTCGAAACAGGCTGCACCTTCTGCAATGATTGCGTCTAGCACTTCCTGATAGTGGCGGTTTGCAGCCTTTAAAGGAATTGTAAGGTTGTGTGTATCACAAAATATACGATTGTTTTCTAAAACGCTAAACATGATTACAACTCCGCATCAAAAGAAATAAATCCTGTGCCATCATTATCTACAATGAACACTTCATCTCCCGCCGTCCAATCGCTTGGGAACTCAACCCTTATGCCACCTGTTCTTTTTCCTGTGTTATCTCCTGTAACTGGGCCAGTTGTTGTCTTTGTTGCGTAACCGCCTGAAAATGTAACGCCTTGAAGACTACCACCATATCCGACAGTAGGAGTTGTCCTCAGTTCAGTTGGAAAACTAACAGTGCCGTATACAAGGTCTAGGTAACCGCCTCTTGCAAAACATACATTAGACATGTAATCACCACTTTCCTTACCCACTTGATAATAATACCTCTGGCACAACGCTAGTTCTTCCCCGTAAGACCGATGCTCGTAGGGCGTGGCGACTTTGCCTAGTTCTAGTTGGACACCTGTGATTTCCCAATAGTTGCCTGTAGCATCTACAAAATCTACACTGTGTTTTGCCGCATAGTTATCTGTAGTATTGTGTGATGTCGGGCCTTCGACGCCGCCCGTATAATCTGCACCTGCGGACAACATAAATTTAATAGCCAAGCCTTCTGTGTTGTCATTATCTATAGTACCCGTTGTGTCGCCAGAGTAAGTTATGACTTTATGCTCCCAAACTCCTGAGGCATCTATAGTATAGTGTGCGCTATTTTGTCGTGCATTAGCGGCATCCCACAGAGTGGCGGCGTAAGCACCCGTTACATTAGACTTTACCCAGAACGACATAGTTACAGGTAATGCGCCGCTTGTACCTTTAGCCATTTGCTGTAGGTCTTGTCCTTCTATTGGATAATGAATTTGAGCATATTGATTACCCGCCAATGAAGTGTCGGCTGTAGTTACTTCTATCTTAAAAGACCTGTCAAACCCATGTTCTACTGGCCCTGTGCTTTGAGAAACTGTGTAAGCCGCCGTAGTCGCAGACCCTTCTTGATAAGCAAAACGATCAGCTAAAAAAGTGTGGTTGGCTGAAACGCTAGTAAATGATGTTCCCCTTTGCCAAACTTGCATAGCACCATTGATAATCAAATTCCTGCGCCCTGCACCAATCAGGTTAAACTGTTCTTGTGGTGTCTCAGCCCGTAGCATTGCCTCACCAGCTATGCCTGTGGGCTTGTCTAGTTCTGCCAGTTTTTCTCTTACGTTAATGGCTGGCTTAGATACGTTTACCGTCATCTGTAATCTCCTTACTCGTCAGCCACTAGGCCATTAGATGCACTGATTGCTGCACCGACAGCGGTTGTTGTATTGTCTACTCGTCGTAGCCCTTGGAACACTGAACGTCCTGCGCTTGTACCCACATGAAGTAACTCAGTGCTATCGTCATAGGCCAAAGCTGTTACCGCATCAGACGAGCCGTATAGCGTGGCTTGGGCATTCTCTTGGAATAGCACCTTCTCGTCCTCGTAGATTTTCTTGATCTGCTCTGGGGATGGGGCTGTCTTTGAAACTCTGAATAAAGCCGCACTGCCACCTGTGAAGGGTTCTGCCGCCGAAACACCATAACCTATCCGTATTTTATGTGTGCTACTACCTTTGTACTGCGTAGAAGCTAGTGTCTCAATCAAAGTTCCGTTTATATACAACTCGTAAAGACTGCTACGACGAATAAAGACAAACTGCGCCCAGTTTCCGTCCCCGATATAATCAGTGTTATTAGAGGTGCTTGGTAATGTACCCTCAGTGCTACCCAAGTAAACATACAACTTACCATTAGTGCTATCGCTTTCGTTTCCAAATTTGATATTGATCGCACTTGAGTCAGATTGCGCTCCTCCCGCCGCTTCATAGCTAAAGAAACGTCGATATGAAGCAGTGCCGTCTTTTTTGACCCACCCCATAATACAAAGGTCACCATTGCCAAAGGTTATATCACTGTTATACGGCTGCTCAAGGTAATTGCTGCTACTAAACCCACTATACGCCACCAGATCAGCACCAGTAGCCACAGGGTTCTTGGTCACAGTGCCAAACACCTGTAAGCCATTGCCGTTCACGCTGCGATCTTCTTCGGCTAGGCGTACTGAGATGTTGTCAGTTAAAAGTGAGCCAGTAGCACTTAGGTTTATTATACTTAGATACGTTGTTGTAGAAGTAGCTGTAAATGTAACTGAGACAGTTTCAGAGGCGGTTCCCGCTGTATCAACATAACCCAAATCTATATTTCCTGCCGCTGACGCAGAAAAAGCAAGTCTACCTTTCGTCCCTGTCACTACATCAATCAATGCTGTAGCGGTATAAACCTTGCCTACAACTGTCGTTATAGCTTGGTATGCATATGCATAGTTTGCATTATTATAAGCAACACTTAGCTGATTAGATGATAAAGATAGAGTCGCATTACCCCCTGCACTCCACCCAGAAATATCACTATCAAACGTACCATTCGTCACCAACTCACTGCCAGTAACGTCAGTATCATCCGTGTCGCTCAAGGTGGCTAGTTTGGTGTCGCCGTTCATCCAACCTGTGCTGAAATCAGACTGAATGTTTGCATGAAGGGCTTCTGGTTCCAACTCAGTTCCCGATCCGGGGTAAGCAACATCGTTGTGAATGTTTAACCCTTCATAATCTGCTGGGGAATAGTTACCTCCGAATGCAATGTAGTTATTGCTAAGAACGGCTAATTGGTCAAAGTCAAAGCTGTTGCCTTGTTTTCCAGATGACCACCCACCATCATTAAATCGGAAAACACTGTCTGCGTTGGTAAAATCGCCTGATGTGTAAGCGGAAACTGGGTAAGCATAAATAGCGTCACCAGATGCGTCATTCCACATAACCCATAGTTTTTTATCATCATCAAAAGCAATTTGAACGCCATCCGCTGTTGATGAAATATCGTACACACTTCCACTATCTGTTATTACAGAAGCACCCGCATCAGTTCCGACTGCAATTGTAGGCACAGGTAAGCCCGTAGCTGCATCAATCGGGGCGTTGGGTAGCACGGTCATGGCTACATCGTTGACTACATTGTTTACGATGCGTGTGTTGCCTTTATTACTACTCCAGAAAGATTGGTTTCTATTTACTAAACTAGTAGCATCCCCATCGTAGTTCGATCTGATGATCTGACAAAACTCAGAAACAAAATCACCAATAGCAAGTGATGTGTGATTAGACGCTGTACCTGTAACTGCAAGTTTACCGTTAAGCATAGTAACCGCTGAAACAGTGGGTTCGTTTAAAAAGTAGTTAGACGCAGAGTTAAACACCATCCACATAGGCAGATCAGGATCATCACCATCATAGATCGTAACCTGATTAGTCTCAGCCACAATCACAGCAACGGCAGGGAACTCCTTACGGCTACCACGGGTGGCAGAGGCTTCTTCATTGTACCATGAGGTATGCTGTGTGCGCTTACGCCATGCACCGCCATCGCTGTCCTTGCGGGTGTCGTACACAAAGATGTCTACGGCTGTGTCGGTAATCTCTCTCGAAAGCGCCCCAAGTGTTAGCTCAGATATATTCGCATCGAAGTTGTCCTTGTCCATGTAGGCAAGGCTTCCTAAGTCTGCGTTCGTTGGGACTTGATTGGGTGCGGTTCCGATAAGTTTAGCCATTATTCATCTCCAGCCCACTTGCGAACGGGGTTCTTAGGTGTTTTCTGCATAATAGGTAACGCCGCCTTTTGCGCAGCGTCTAAACCTGTTCTTAGGTTTGCGTGATAGCCTTCTACAGCTTCCATCTCTGGGTACTCGGTGTCATCTTCGCCCGTCAGCATGTTGCCAGTTTCAACGTAGATAGTTCCGATGATGTCCAGCATAGGTTCCAATGACCGCCATTCGTAAGCACCGCTAGGCGACCAATCTGTTTCTGGGTCAAGATCATCAGGGCGTTGGTTGGCTTCATCTTCTGGATCGTAGTCTTTAACCGCCAGATCAGCCGCTTCTAGTGCAGTCCAGAGGGCTTGTTCGTCAGTGGCTTTGAGGTAATAGGTAGCCATGGCTTATTCCTCCGTCATTGCAGTGATTGTGGCGTCAGATAGCTTCTTGGGATACAGGGCTAGTTTCTTTATCCCTACGTTAGGCAGTCCTTGCGTAGTAGAGTATGCGCCTATGTAAATCCTGTTAGCCTGTGGGAAAACTATACTGCTATCAGTCTGAACTGTAGTATTAGCGTCAGACATTGCAGACAGGCCCGTTACATCGTATGCCGCTGCTAGTTTTCTTGAAAGGTAAGACAATGAAGGGTCGGCACGCACTGCTCCAAAACCATAAATTCTAGCGGTTATGCTGTCATTACCTATCGCACTGCCGCTCGAAGTGTAAAAATCAAATGGCCCTGCGTTGCTTGTAGTGTCTCGCAGTGATATAATTCTAGGGAAGTAACCTTTAGGCGCATCGTCTACTTCCGCATAAACCGTAAGTTCATCTCCGAATGTACCAGCGGTAATATCCATATAGGCACTATCCAGCGCCCTAGTCGCAGTAGAACCAGAGGTGGGGATGTATGACGTTGGGAAGGAGCCAGCTTCGTACTGTAGACCCCAAAGTGCAACCCCGCTAAACGTATCGCCTACAAAGTAAGTTCCTCCAAGTGTATTGCACACATTTAATACGATACCATTTGCTGCGTTATAACTACCCGAGACAGAACACCTATACCAACCATTGCCAACATCCTCGATTGATGCAGATGTATAGTAAGACCCGCCGCCGCCTGTTGCTGTGCCGCTCGATAAATTAAAATCAGCGTACCAATCGTTCAGGCCAGTCGATGCGTTCCATTGCGCCATCCTTAAAAAATTATACCCTTGCGCTTTTGCAAAAACAGAAATCGTGTTCGTACTTGCAGTAGTTAGACCAGCGTATCCCCTGTGAAAACTGTTATCTGCTGATGGCACCAAAACATCCGCAGTCTGTGTTCCGTCTGGCGCTATAACACTGTCTGTCCGCCAAGTAGCGTTTTGGATAGCGAGAGATGTGTTAAGTGTTGCCGATGCCGAAACACCGTTCGTCCTACTTTCCTCAATCAGTAAGCCCTTGCTTTCGCCTGTCGCTGGGTCGTGGTCAAACCGCGCCTCGTCTACCGTTGCCGCTTGCAGTACAGGCTGGTACTTCACGATGGGGTTATTTGTTGTCGCTGTGTAGGCTGTAGTATTGTCTCTCTGTTCAATCTGAACGCCCCAGACTGAAAAGGTGGAACTTCCGTCTCCATTATATGGAACCATACCTCTGCCAGCTACAGCGGTTGTTCCATCAGAACCCGCAATATAAGCCCAAGGTTGAGAAACTGAAGTATTTGTCGTAGCAGTTAAGGTCACACGATACCAACTGTTCCCTACGGCTGTAATAGCGTATTTATCAACGGTAAAACCAGATGCAGAGGTTCTAGAAATTGTTCCATTTGATAAATTAGCCTCAACTGAGGCGTAGTTATTTGACGCGCCGTGTAAGACAACGGTTACATAATCTCTATCTCCATTTTTTAAATATACGCTAAGACTATATTCTGTGTTAGTTATCCAAGAAGTGTTGTTAGTATATTTCAACCCGTGGTATTCGCTTGCCGCAGACCCTTCAGTAAATTGTGTAGCAGTTGATGTGCCATCAGGTGCCGTAATTCCAGTTGTGGTGGATGCATCCATAATTGACCATCTGCCTGTTCCTGCGGTGACTGTTTTAGTGTAATCCTGAGAATACGTTGTTAGATTTTCCTCTGCCTTCGCAGTGGTCTTACCATCCCAGTAAGTCGCAGTGCTGCCACGGGTAAACGTGATCCGTGGATCAAGTGCTTTCTGGTTGGCAAAGTCTAAGAGCAAAGAGGGGCGAACGTCTGGGAGGGATTCGTCGTTTACAAACTTGTCGGCTTTGACTTCGCCTGTGACGTCGATCCCGGTAGACTTCGTGGCAAACTTTTGCACATTATTGTGAAAAAGCTGAACCTCGCCATCTGCAATAAACGAAGCCATAGTCTCGCCCGAAATAACAGAGCCAATTTTAACTCTGCTGTCCCCCCGAAGATGTAGATAGCCTGTCGCAGTATCGTCAATATAGCTGTTCTGCCCATCATGATAAATCTGTAGGTCAGACCCATCACCGAAGATGGCTTTGTCGTCGTCGCCGAAGGACAAGTTACCCGTCATCGTGTCGCCGGAGGCGTCGACCTTATTCTGCTGTAGCTCTACAAAGTTGTTATCAAGCTCAGCGTTAGTGAGGGGCGCATTGTTGTTGGTAACGCCCGTTGCCGTGGTTTGGCGGGTTTTGATAGCCATCTTCTACGCCCCTCTCTAAACTTACGATGCAGACAGTGTGATTGTCCAAGTAACGGACATGGTGTCGTCTGCGGCTTTGTTAACGACTGAGAAAACTGTACGGCACAACATGTCACCGCCTGACGCGGCGTTAAAGATACCTGCCTCAGTGACTGCGCCTGTTGCGTCGCCTGCTTCAAATGAAGACACGTACACAACTTTCTCGTCGTTTGTTCCTGAAATTGTGGTTGAATCCAGTGCTTCGCGAGAACCCAAGATCGAGCCTAGGTCTGTGTCAGCTGCGGCTGCGGCTGTAGAACCTGAACCCAACGCCATATGCGACATGACGCTCTTCGCAGTTCCGGTCATGCGAGACGCAATGTAGGCAAGGCCTGCGTTAACCACGAGGTTTTTAACCTCACGTTGGTCTTTGATGTTTCCGGCCTTGTCCTTCAGGACGATGTTAAGCTGGCCGGAGAGCTTCAAGTTTTCGTTAATCATAACGATCTCCTTCAGAACGTTCTGGAAGCCCCGACAAAATCTTCCTCAAAGTAAGTGAAGTCAGAGTATCCCTGACTCCGCAACGACCCCGCGTCGGCTATCGAGGCCACATCCTGTAACAACTTGTCGAGTGCAACAGTGTTAGCGTCTCCTATAAGGGCGCTATCCGAGCGAGGACGGCTGAACGTCTTCGACAGAAGTTCACTTGCTACAGGTATATCATAAACGTGTTTATTTGAAAGCAAATTCGTACTGTCGTCAACTCCGGGCGTCTCAGAAAACGCTCGAATAAAGTCGACCTGACGCTCGAACACGTCGATTGCTGTCGGCGTCTCAGTAATATTCTTACCAAAATTCGCCACAGATATTTCTGAAATAGACGGTGCTTCAGTGAAAGAGCGGCTGTAGTTAACCTGCCTATCAAAACTTTCAGACACAGAAAACGCGTTCGCAAACGGCTTCGCCAAGTCTATCGTGTCATTGTCCGTCACGCTTGGTGCTTCAGTAAACGCGCGGATGAAGTCGACCTGACGGTAGAAACTATCTGTAGCACTCGCAGTATTGTTGTTAAACTTAACGAACTGCATCTCTTGGTCATCCAAGATAGACGCTGTGCCATCCACGTCGTCTGTTGCGTCTACAGTGTCAGTGAACGAACGACTGAAGTCTACTTGGCGGAAGAAGCTCTCTGCTACGCCTGCACCATCTGCGACAACTTTGCCCGGTCCAAGGCTTGGGAAGTCAAGCGCGGCTGCAAAATCACTGCCGTAGGTATAACCATCTGCAACGTAGTCTTCCCCGAAGTACGCACTGACGTTTGATTTAGCTATGTTGAACGCGTGAGACTCAAGAACATAACCCGTGTCGTCTAGTGCTTTCCCAACGTCGAACGCGTAGTCAGTATCATCGGCTGCGGGGGCGTCAAACAGACCTTTACCAAACGCAAACGTGTCGATTGCATCTGTGGCTGATCCTGTATCTGCAAGGGGCTTGCCTATCCCTAAAGAGTGCAACTCAGTGGCTAGAGGGACGTCAGCTAAACCTTTACCAACGTCAAACTTATTAATCTGGTCAGTGGCAACTGGAACATCAGTTGGCTGCTTGTTGAACTGAACCGTATCGTCATCAGTAACAAATCCGTCATCAAGAAACGGGGCTTTTGTTACATGCTTAGCAGGCGTGTCGATAGCAATAGGGGTGTCAAACAGCGGGCGTTCAAAATCTTTAAGAATCCTTTCCGCGTCTACAATACTAACAGTATCGGAAAGCGCTTTGTTAAAGTTAAGAACTGCATCTTCAACTGCGCCTACAGTATCCGCGCCATCCAGCTCTTTAAAGAAATGAAACGTTAGTTCTTCAGAAGGTCGTGCGCCGTCGCGTATGTAGAATGTGTCGATGTATTTAGCAAAAAGAACGAAATCGCCCTGCTCTACCGCAAGTTTAATGCGTGATAGGGTCGTCGCAGACATAGAAACACCCAGTCGCTTATAAGCAACTTTAAGAGCGTTTACAAAGACTGCGGATTTTAACTTCATGCAAAGTCCTCACGGATTCGGAACTTAATCACTTCGTAGAGCGTCTCGCGCAACCCTGTAGCTTTAACAACCTCAATCTCTCCCTCGTATACTCCGGGTTCTTGGTTAAGATCGTTAGTCTCCCACTGAAGAACGGCCACGCCCTCTTCGGGTGTTTCAGGGTTTATGTACAGCTCTCTGGAGAACAACACAGTCTCTTCGCCCGCAGCTCTGAAGTGCAAGGTTACAGTAGCGCCTGTAAGATCAGTCGCTGTATCCGTATCTTCGTCTGTGAAAGACAATCTTATCTGAGGGCCGGTATCACCTTGAACGTAGTTAAACGATGTAGCCATTATGCCCTCCACCTTCTGCCTTCGAAGTTCTGACTTCTAACGCGCATATTAACATGCCGATATTCACGCGCTTTCGCTTCGTCAGCTTCTTTAGCGAATAGTTGTTTGTAGTACATGGCAAGGTCAGGATTACTCCACTCTTTGCCCGGAACAGATGCGAGTAGCGATATAGCTCCGTAAGAAATGCAACGCCCGTGAGACTCAAAAATCCAATCCTCAACGCCTGTTGCCGTTAGTTTTGTTTTTAGTGCGCCCCAACCACGGAACGTGTACTTTCGATCGGGGGTTGGGTAAAACCGAATCGACGTGTCTTGGTAGATCGTGTAGTAAGACGGAGCGCCATTTGTCTCGAACTTAGTAGAGTCTAGGTGTCGATCCGTAACACGCGTCAACTGCCGCCCATCAATCACAACCTCGTAAACGTTTTCTAGGATTGCTTCGTTGCTGGGGATAAAGATAGGATACTCAGCAACGTTCCGAACCGCAAAGTCGTTTTCAATCTCAAAACGCCATACGCCGCTACGCTCCAAAAACTTAGAAGCCGACTCTTGCAAGTGCGACTCCATTACGATCTCAGGGCAACCGGGCAAGAACGGTTGTATGTAAGGGTAGAAACTGTCCCATGTAGTAGTCGCCATAACTTACCCCTCCGCCGGTGATGGAGCTACAGCAGCGTCGGTCTGCGTTTTAGCCCCTATGGACGCGGTGAACGACTGATACGCTGCGACGGCACGGGCTTCATTTGCCCCATACTCTGCGTCTTTTGAGTACGCTCTGTACAATATCCAGTCGGTAATCGGTGTTAGGTAGATGTCGTCCAACTTAATAACTTCTGTGTTGGACCCTGTCGGGTCTAAGTCAGACTCGCTAAGTGCGTGACGCCCCGGAACGTCGGCGTAGATAATCTCTAACTCTGCCGAAGTGGTTGCCGGAGGATAAACGTAAAATTCTTTCGGGTGACGCGGATCGTAGGTGTAGTGCTGTATATTAACAGTGCCTGTTTCGCTATGCCACGTGGGTTTTTGATCGTCGAGAACGCTGCGGGCAACGACGCGTACGACTTTTTTAGTTGAGCTTGATGCCAAGTTACGAGTGACATCAAGTAACCGCAGTGCGGAGGAAAATACAGTTGTAAGCTGCTGACGCGTACCCGCAGCGCAAGTAAATGTACCTGTCTTAGCGTTTGCATCAGGGCGTAGAAGAACAATGCTCATGTATGCTTCATTGAGCCAGTTCTGCAATTCTACACGAGGCCAACGAACGCCTGTATCTTGAAGAATTGCTTCTACGCGTTCGATAACCTCAACAACTTTAATTTCCGCCATCTTCCCAAGCCTCATTTACATCAGGCGTGCTTGGGTCATCGGCTTTTAGCGTTCCATCGGTATTACGCGCACGCTTACGCACCGCTGGTGCCTTTTTAGGGGCAGCTTTTTTAGCAGGCGTTTTGTGTTTTTCCGCCAGTTGGGCACCGGCTTCGTTTAGCTGAAACTCATCGTTTACGATTTCGGCAATCAGCACACGTTCTCCGTCAACCGTAACGCGGCCTTTGCCGCCTACGATTTCGCCGCCAAGCTGTTCAATAAGTTGGTAAACGTCCATAACGTTCCTCCTATCGCGATTGGGAGGGAGCGAACCCCCTCCCGTTAGCTATTAGCTCGCTGAGCCAACGATAGCTGTTACAAGAGAGTCGTTTTTGACAACCTTGCGGCCATAGACCGCTAGACCGCGAACGATGTCGCCGAAGTCTGTTTGGTTGCGTAGAGGCTCTGTTTTCGCGATTTGAGATGCGAACGACACGGCTGATTTGTGACCTGCGATCATTGTGCGGCGTGCTTTCGCGCTTGAAAGAGTCGCGCCTGTAGATGTTGCAGCCTGACCGTTAACAAGCGCCTTGCCTGCTTCACCTTTTGGTAGAAGGTTGGACACGTACACAGTGAAGCGGTCCAACTGGCCTATTTTACCTGTACGAACGATGCTTGACTGATCGCCTGTGAAGTACGCTTGCGCGATGTCTGTTTGCATCAGCAAGTTACGATCACGTGGAGTCATAATCAACCAACGGTCGCTTTCAGGAACGTTCTGTTCGTCCAATGCTGCTGACATAGCAAGAATTGTGTTTAGAACGTTTGCTGGTGTCGCTTGGTCTACTGGGGCTGTGTCTGTGCCCAAGTTGTACGCGCCTGATTTTGCGCCTGCTGTCGCACCTGCGTTTGCAGAAGCAGCACCTTCAGTAACAAACCACTGGAAGAAGCACTCGTTTTCGATTTCGATTTTAAGTTGCTTCGCAGCGTCGTCAGTGAACATGTTCATCAAGTCCATGTCCGCTTGGTGTGCAAGTACGTCGTTGACCTGAACGCTGAAGTACTTACCTTTGTTGATCTGCATGTCTTGGTAGATCGGTGTAGGTACTTCTGACGATAGAGTTGTGCCCGCGCCTGCATAATCATTGATTGTGATTGAAGGTGCAGTACGGATACGAATTGTATCGCCTTGGTTCTTGATTTCGCCTTCCCAATCAGTGTTGGCGATTTCAGTCATCATAGTGTTCGCGTAGAACTTAGCATTCAGCTTGTTAGACCACAGTTGTGGAATAAACGAACCGGAATACGATGGGGATGTGTCAAAGCTACCTGAGCTTACAACGGGGAATACAGCAGCCATTTTGGCCTCCTATTAGTTTCAGTTTGGTCAAGAAACTGCTGCTTATCGTTAGGCTTTTACGCGGCCTTCCAAATAGGCAGAAGTTATCTCAGCTTCAAGTTTTGATGCCTCCTCGAACTGCCCTTTAGTGTTCAGATTGCGAACCCTAGTCCAAGCTCCTGCGATTTCTCGCTCAGAGTATATTTTCTTCGACTGATCCGCCTTCTGCATACTTACAGAACGACTTGGCGAAACCTGCTTTTCAAGCTCAGCTTGGCGAGTGTCTTTGACTGGCTCAGGCGCTTCACTTAGGCTCTGCTTAAACAACTTCACATAATGTGCAACTGTTTCTGCGTCACCTGTGTTAAACGCGTTTTGCGCTACGTCACGACGCGGCCCGTTAAGCATGGGTTCATACTCATTAAGCCACTCCATCCAACGTTCATCGGCATCAATCTGGTCAAAATCTGGCACTAACTGGCGTAGCTTTTGCCCAAAATTCATTTCTCCGATCTGACTTCCGGTATTCTGCAACTGATCTTGCAGAGCCTTAATCAACTCTTCTTGCTTCTCAAATCGGTCCTCATATTCCTGAGCGACTTCAGTAGCAATGCGACGCTGGACGTCTAACAACTCGTCACCAAACTCTTCTCGATCGGCGTCGGTTACTAAACTAACTCGTTCCTTAGGTTTTTCTGCATCTGCTTTCTTCGCAGCGTCCTGCGCCTCTTTTAGCGCTTTCATCTGGTCGGTCAGCTCCCGAATCTGCTGGTGCAGTCTCGGTACTTCAGCGTCATACTTACCCTTTAAGGTTTTGTACTTCTGCTGAAACTCGTCCGCAGGGTCTTCCTTCGGAGACTCGTCAGTCGGCTTTACTTCTTCAAGTTTAGCTTCTTGTTTCGCAGGTTCTTCAGTTACTTCAACCTGAGTATCCTCAGCTTCTTGCTCTTCTGGAGCGTCGTCGCCTTGGGCTTTCAGCTGTTTCTCTAGTTCTTCTACTTCCGCAAGCTGTGCCTGCACTTGTTTCGGCAATGCCATTATCATCTCCTTAAAGCACCAACTCTGTTTTGCAGCGCCCGAAGTATGCTGCTCCCGTTATGGTGTGCTTCGGTTTAATACCTTGGCCGATTCTTCAACCGCCCTCAGTAGGTCTTCAAATGCCTCCACTCGCCCTTGCAACCGGTGGATTTGTACCATGTCGGTTGCGGATACAAGTTTAGACTTAGCCTCATCTGCTTGGTCTTGCAGCAGCTTTAGCAGAGCATCGTTTCCTAGCTCCTGTAGCCTATTAAGCGCTTTTGCTTGCTGCGAGTCAACAGAATTAAGGTTAATCATATGTTTATATCATACCCAATAGTGTGTCAACGAATCAAGTAAAGCCATTAGCGACCATTCGGACGGCTGCTAACGAAGTTACTTTCGCGTCCGCCTTGCTCTGATCCGTCTTCCTGAAGCTGAGCTTCAGCCTGCATTTGCTGCATCATCATAGCCTGCTGCTGGGCAGCTGCTTGCTGTTTTACAACATCTTCGCGGCTAGGAACAAGACGATCAACGTTTGTGTTAAGATTACCCGCCAAATCGCGCATAAGCTCCGCTGTGCCGGGAAGGCCGACAATCTGCTGGGCGACTGGACTTTCGAGAACAAGACGTAGGAACTCAGTCTTACGCACAGACTCCGCTTCTTTGACAACAAGGGACATAGCTCCACGGGCGACAATCTGTACGTCCCCTATCAAGTCAGGGTCGCTTGCGTACCGCAAGTTGCGTTGATACTGGCGCTCGAGCATTGGCGTCATAACGTCGTGGTCGATGTTACTAATAACTTGCTTGATCGACTTGCCTGCGTTTGAAATAAGCATAGACAAGCCGGAAGACGTGCGACCCGCGCCGGGAACGTGCTGCCCCGTCATGTACCGCGGGATGCCTGAAACCTCATCAGCGAGGTCCATAAACTTCGAAAACACCGCCATAAGCTCGCCAGCGTTAGAGTTTGGTTGGAAAAAGCTAAGGGGTGGGCTTGAGTCTGCGTAGTCAGACTGCGTGAACTGCCAAATCTTCCAAGGGTACATCTGTGTGATGTCCTCCCCTGCTGGAAGGCGGCTAATATTAACGCCGACCTGTGGACCTGAGGAGATACCCATATTGTTAGCTAACGCTCGAGCGGCGGCGTTACACATGTTCTGGGCGTCCATACAAAGGTCAGCGACCCCATTTCCGTCGATTCTGCCGGGAACTTTCTCGAAGGAAGTGAGATAGTAAGGTTTACGGCCCAACGGGTCGTAGTTCAACACAGCTTTGATAACTACGTTATCAATCATCCAAACTTCGCACGGGTACGACATTTGCGGGTCAGGAATCTCTAACTCGTCCATGCCCCACTCAAGCAGCAAATCACCGGGCACAGAATCCCACAACTGGATTGCTGCAACCAGATCGCCCGTTGCATCGTCAAAATCACGACCCGTCGCGTCCTCAAACTCTGCGTCGTCGTGGTCTAGCCAGTCCAGACCCCCCGACCCGAAGTCAGCAAGAATCGACCTGATTGACTCTTCGTTATACCCTTCAACGCCTAGCATCGCCTCGATGTCACTGCGGGTAAGGTGGTGAACCTCAATAATAGGCATGTTCTGGAGATCGTCGCCCCACGGTGCCCAGTAGAACTTGAACGGATCAACCCGCTCCCACTCATCGCGCAGCACGTCTACTGGTTGTATTCCTTCAGGCCCGCCATACTGCAAGACCTTTCGCCGTCTGGGAATCGGCCCTTTCAAAATGGCATACGGGAACGTCGCAATGTCGTTTGTAAACTCAAACAGCGCTTTGGTAAAATTACCTTCCGCCATCTGGTCTTCCATTTTAGTTTCCATGCGTTCCACGCGCTTCTCAGCTTCGTGTTTCATCTCCCGCATCGCGGTGTCTTTCATACCCGCAGCAAGCTGTTTTAAATCCATGGGGTCCAGTGGCGCGTTACCCTCAGCGTAATACATCTGAAGGTTGCCTTCCATGATCCGTTGCAAGTTAGCAATAACGTCTGGGGGAACGTCAGGCACCGGAGTCGGCGACAGGCTCCACGGCTTGTCAGCACCCGTGCCGAGCAAAGTATCTCTCAACCATGCTGTGGCAGTCCGGCACTTGGTGCTGACAATCCCCATGAATATCTCTGAGCCGCCTTGTTCGCGAATCTCAGCTAGTTTCTCTGGCTCGTACTCCATGTTCCGCGCTCGGACGCACTGAATCAGACGGTCCTCTATGTTCTCGCGGTGGTGGTCTCGCATCACCTCCCAACGGCGGCGCGTATGCGCAGCTAACCCCTGAATGATGGGTTGATTCTGCATCTCAGCAGCAGCACGTTTAGCCGCAGCTTCAATATCTGAAGCACGGGCGACGGGTATAAGTGGTGAACCTAACGCCATGGCAATACCTTCACTTTCGCCTCGAAAGTACCATCCAGCTACTAACGAGTCAATCTGTTATGTCCAGCCAGCAGATGACACACGTACAACCTCTCTGCGGTTGCCTGCCATCATATGACCGCCGAAAACCTCGCCTCCATCAGCATGGAGACACAAGTACTGGAACGCATCGGCAACATCGGACCACGGGTGAGACTTTTCTGGCTTCTCGTCTTTTTCGCCCTTGGTGTTTATTTTGTATCGGTACTTACCAGCTAGTGCTTGGACCAACGGCTTAGCCCCTTCGGGGTCAAGGATCAGCCCATACTTACCATCTACGACTCTCGTCATAAATTTCTCTACCGCTGCGAGTCTAGCAGCAATCGAGTTCGAACGCGCGGGTCGGACAGTAAACCCCTCGTTTTTATAGATGTCAGCTACGGTGCGCTCATCTGTCTGCACCCGCTGAAACGCTGCCGGGTCGATTATTACCAACGTCCGTCGGCCCGGAAACTTGTTTGATAACAAGGGCTTAAGCTTCTCGCGCACGAACCGCAACGCCCCCATTCCATCTGATATTATCGCATCATGCACAATAAGTCGACCATCATATGCAACTTCGCCGACAACGGCAGCTGGCGTCAGCCCTGCGTCGACGCCGATGATCAACGGATTGTCGCTGTACAACGGTGTTATCTCGGTCTTAGCCACATGACTCGCTCTGTCAAACGCCCTAAATACTGGCTGACCGCTTAACGACTTACCGAACTCAGCGTGAATATACACACTGATCCAGTCTTCGGTCTTACCCTGCGCTAAGTTATCGTAGTAGTCATCAGGCAGAAACTGCGTCCAATCGGCCTCAGGGCTAAGCCCCGACGGCTGTATCGTGACATGGACGTTATCTGGGGGTTCCGTGAGTAGCTCTTCCCAGAAAGTATCCTGATCCGGCGGGTTCGTCATACCCCACAGGTGCGCGTTCGACCGCCCATCGTCGGTTTTACACCCCACTCCGTTCATCATTTTGTCCGGATAACGCCCCACACGGCCCTGCGCAGCGTTATAAATATCGGGGTGAATCTCTCTAAACTCGTCAAAAATGATGAAACTCGCCTGTAGCGACAACAATCGCCGAACGTCGTTCGAGTCATCAAGCCCGCGGAACAACACTTCGCACTCAATATCACCGACTTTTAGAATAAATTTGTACTCAGTTTTGAGGAATGACCCCATAACCCCGTCAGGTATCCACTTCAGGAAGTCAGGAATTGACGTATCCCGCAACTGTTCACGCGTGTTACGAACCCAAATACAACGCGAGCGTCGGACACCGTCCTTACATCTCGCCATCTGCGCCGCGTGATGCAGGATTTTCATTATACCCGCGGTTGTTTTAGTCGATCCAACAGGTCCAACAGCCAGCGAAATAAACTTTTCAGAGTAGAAAAACTCGTCCAGACTTTCGATGACTTGGAAGTTAATCTCATGCGTCATGTATCCACCGCGGAACTTGTCCCCTCGATTGTGATGCCCTGCTCGTCTTTAGCGCGTGTAATGTTTATCACAACCTGCGGACCCGTGCCCGTCTCAGCTTTTACGTCCGGTTCAAGCCGCCCCATCTTGTTGAGCATTTTCTGAAACTCAATCTTCGCATTCACGTTGATCGTAGAATCTTGCATAGTGCGGAACAAGTTATCGAGGTTTACTGCGCCCATCAAACGCGCAAGCGTTTCCATGTTGGAAGGGTCTTCCTCCAACATCTCTAGCTGCCCCCTAGACAGGATCATATTCTCATCGTCGGGGGTCAGACTCCGAACTTTATCTACCTGACTGCTCATGAATACAAAGGATAGGGACTGACGGTGTTTAAGTCAATATAAATGGGTAAGGAGAACAAAACAAGAACAAGGGTAAAAATAGGGGTTGGGTTATACGGGATACATAAGGGCTGGGGCCAGGGGGGAGGGGGGTCGGTCCCTGTACCCCATTGTTTACGTCGCCGTATATGTAGGAGGGATAAATATATATTGTGGACATTTCGGGCATTCGTTCGTTTTGGAAGCACGCGCCGAGCTACCGCGCGTAAAAGATAACGGGCCTGACCGCGCCCAGTGCAATGCGGGCTATATCTTGAGGGGCATAACGCGTGAAGCAACACGCCTGAGGCCAACTGCACGTCACTCATTTGCGGCACCGACGCGTCGGGCAAAAACAGTCTACTCTAACATGACATCGGCGAGATTGTCAGATTTATCTGATCAACATGTTACAGCTCCAAAGGCGGGACACGCATCCGAGAGGCTCCCCAAACGTATTAAGCACGGCGAGTGCCCAAGCGGCTCGGGTAAATAGCGCATGACACATTGTGTGCAGCGCGTGACAGGACAACTGGCCAACCAGTTCGCAGTTTATCTGTGCCTGCTCACCCGATCTGCACCTTGTGTCAATGTAGGGTGCATCATGTCGGTGCATCCTAGTTTGACACAAACAGGAGGCTATTATGGCTATTCGTAAATCTCATTACGTTCGCGCTGCGATCCGCGGCATCAATACACGTGCAACTTCATTGCGCAATGACATCCAAGCTATCGCTATCGAGTGCAGCGGTCACGCATTCATTCACGGCGACGTCACATTGTTTGACGATTTGTTTGACGCATTGTCTGGCATGAACCGCAAGTTGTTCGTCAAGTGGGTAACCAAGTATGGTTTTGCATCTATCGACGGCGAGACTGGCAAATTCAAGCTCAACAAAACAATGCGCAAGAATACCGACTTCGGTGGCAATGACCCATACCAAGATTGCATTGACTGGTTAACTGCTAATGCATCCAAGTGGTGGGCAAAGGAAGAAACTGCAAAGCAGATCGCAAAGGATCAAGACGTTGCTGAGTTGTTGGCTGCACTACTGCGCAAGATGGACAAGACTGAGGCCGATGGTGCCACTGTCAAGAATGCAGACGAACACAAGACTGCTGAGTTGATCCACCTAGTCACAGAACGTGCGCGCCGTGCCGCTGCATAATCCAACGACTGAACCTATTATTACAACCTGCGCCACTGGTTCGGGTTGTAATATTTGTTGTAATAATACCAAATGCCTGTTTTCTAAGGCTTTTTTATACCTATTATTACATTATTACATTATTACATAAATAAATAGAGCAGTCTCGTATGGCACTTTTGTTTACGGTAAACATAAAAACGCGCATGCAATCGCTCTCCAGTCTCTACTCTCTCTGGCAGTGTAATAATGTAATAATAGGCACCTAACCTATTGTTCTCAAAACAATAACACGTTTTTCAATCTGTAATAATACAACCATGCGAGGTGTAATAATGCGAGACATCCTACTCTCAACACTGGCGACGTGCGCCGTCGCGTTCCTTTTCACTTGGCTAATCATCAACTGGTTACTCGGTTGTGGTGAGGCATTTCCCACCATCACAGGCGGCTATGTCTACGGCGAGTGTTGGCTGCATCCATGGGAGGCACCAAAGTGAGTTACTACAACGGTCTTATGTTCGATGTAGAGGGCAACGCCTTTTACACGCCTATATTCCCCGCCGCCGACGATGATGCTGCATGGGAGTATATCCAGTCAGAGTATCCAGAATACTCGCCAGTCGACGTTCTATTTGCAGGAGGTGACAATGAGTGAACGCCCATCAATCCAAGTAAGTATCAAACATGTTTACGGCGCACGTAGGGTATACCCTGCTTGCATACGCTCGCGCCAATTCGCGGAGATTGCAGGGACACGCACCCTGTCGGACTACACGATCTCGTGCATCAAGAACCTTGGGTTCGACGTCAAAGTAAAAGCGGAGGAACTGTGACATGACGGAAACCTTAGAAGAAGCCCTTGAACGTCTGCATGCAACACACGTTGCGCAAGTTGCAGAGGCCATAGGTAGATCATCACTAGGCCACCTTGAGGGATCAATCAAAACGCACTTTGGTGAACGCTGCGCCGATTACGATCGTGACTGCGTCGTCTGCCAAGCATGGAATGCGTGGGATACCCTCGCCAAACTATATGAAGTGGAGACCCCATGAATATCTTTGTACTCGACACCAATCCGCAAACCGCCGCGCAGATGCACTGTAACAAGCATGTGGTCAAGATGCCTTTGGAAGCTGCGCAGATGTTGTCCACCGTTCACCATATTTATGACAGTGACGACTCATCACGCGTGTACAAGCCAACGCATCGCCACCACCCTTG
>Ga0255781_10001474_pt1 | contig 19259 bp, 28 predicted proteins | sample 101ome_21_FD_179979 | JGI IMG/M metagenome (GOLD analysis project Ga0255781, IMG submission 179979) | Coastal salt marsh microbial communities from the Groves Creek Marsh, Skidaway Island, Georgia - 101413BT metaG (version 2) | ecosystem: Environmental > Aquatic > Marine > Intertidal zone >... | reverse complement strand
CTCTCATACCGCTTAAAATCCCCGCAGGCTTCTACCGCACAGGTACGGAGCTAGATGCATCTGGTCGTTGGCGTGATGGCTCACTTGTTCGCTGGCGTGATGGATCGCTACGCCCTATCGGTGGTTGGCGTGTGAATGAGAACATCGCCAGCATTACGACAAACGCACCACGTGGTATGCATACTTGGGAGAGCAACAACGGCACACGCTACGTTGCGGCGGGATCGTATAATGAACTATTCGCAGTTGTCTCTGGCGGCACTGCATACGACATTGCTCCGACTGACCTAACAGCGGGTTCAGAGGATGCTGCGGTCAACATTGGCTACGGTTATGGCTTTTACGGTGCGGGTACATACGGCACACCGCGTCCTGACACAGGCAACCTAGTTGCTGCAACTACATGGTCGCTAGACAACTGGGGCGAATACCTTGTCGCGTGTTCTACGGCAGACGGACGTTTGCTAGAGTGGCAGCTTGGCACATCATCAGACGCAGCGGTGATTGCAAACGCGCCTACAAACAACCTTGGCTTAGTCGTCACAGAAGAACGCTTTATCTTTGCACTAGGCGCAGGCGCTAATCCACGTAAAGTTCAGTGGTGTGACCGCGAAGACAATACGACATGGACAGCCGCCGCGACAAACGAAGCTGGTGACATTGAGTTGCAAACGTCAGGCCAGATTGAAACGGCAGTTCGTACACGTGGTCAGACGCTAATCATCACTGACATTGACGCGCATACAGCACGATACATTGGCCCACCTTATGTGTATGGCTTTGAGCGTGTTGGCACCTCATGTGGGATTATTTCACGCAAGGCGGCGGCAGACGTTGACATGGGTGTATTCTGGATGGGGAACGGAGGGTTCTACCGCTTTGACGGTAACTTGGTTTCTGAGATACCGTGCGATGTTCACGATTATGTTTTCAACGACATCAACACCTCACAGAAAAGTAAAACATGGGCATTCACCAACGGTCAGTTTGGAGAAATCTGGTGGTTCTACTGTTCATCAAATAGCACTGAAATAGACCGCTATGTGGCGTTTGACTATAAAGAAAACCATTGGCTTATCGGCAACCTATCCCGCACCACTGGCGCGTCACGCGGCGTGTTTGAGTACCCAATGCTCATGGATGCTGATGGTGCAATGTATGACCATGAGGTTGGATTGTCCTACGCAGTAAGCGGCACAGAGCAATCTGTATTCGCAGAAAGCGGCCCGATCAGCATTGGCAACGGCGATAACATCATGCAGGTCACAGACCTAATCCCTGACGAAAAGACGCAGGGCGATGTAGACGTTACATTCAAGAGCCGATACTATCCCAACGACACAGAATACACGCATGGGCCGTATACACCGTCTAGTCCAACTGCGGTGCGCTTTTCAGGTCGCCAGATTAGAATGCGCGTAGAGGGTGACACGCCTTACGCAGCGTGGCGCGTTGGCACAATGCGGGTAGACGCAAAAGCAGGTGGGCGTAGATAATGGCGGCACCTGTACTCCCACCGATTGGCGACAATATTAAGGCTTGGGGTAATAACCTAACTGCATACTTACGCAGGCAGCTTCCACGCTTGTACTTTAAAACAGCAGATGACAACCCATCGGAGAACGGCGTTATCTTGTGGGATGATGAGGCGGGTTATCCTGTTGTCTCTAAGGATGGCGCGTTTGTGCAGGTTGTCTTAGAAGACGGTCACGCAAACTTTATTCGGTCATCGCAGCTAACTTATCCAACTGGCTCATCACCTATTGCGATTTTGTTTGACGATCCATCTAGTAGCCAAGGCATCAGCAAGGATGCGACAAATCCAACGCGGATAGTGTTTGACCAAGCTGGCGAATACCTTTTGATGTTTTCAGCGCAGATTAGCTCTACATCATCTAGCACTGTGAACTTTTATTTTTGGGCGGCAATCAATGGCACTGACGTTCCAAACACCACGATGAAGAACACCTTGCACCAAAACGGCTCAACGCTAGTTGTTTCACGCTCCGCAAAGTTTGATGTAAATGCAGGTGATTACTTAGAAGCCATGACAGCGGTAGATAGCACAAGTGGTACGTTGGAAGCATTTACGCAAGCATTTGCGCCAGACACGCCTGCGGCAACGCTTGCTATTACAAGGGTGCATGGATGAAGCATTGGAAACTCAGCCCAGACCTAGAACGATGCAAGCCTTGGATTGAAGCTGCTTTGGTTCATTGCAATGGCACACATGAGTGGGATGACATCGTTGCAGGGATCGCGTCTAGCAAGATGCAACTGTGGGCAGCGCCAAGGGGGTGCATAGTTACGGAAATTGTGGTATATCCTAGAAAGAAGGTTATAAACATTTTCCTTGCTGGTGGTGAATTGGATCAGATAATGGACATGGAGCATGACATAGGGCAGTGGGCGAAATCGCACGGTTGCACTGGTGGAATGATGACAGGTCGGTTAGGATGGAAAAAACCATTAACGGAAAACGGTTGGAAATTGCAGCATGTGCATTTCCACAAGGAGATTGAAAATGTCTAAAGGTGGCACACAGTCAACACAAGCTACGTTGCCAAGTTGGTTTGAAACTGGATTGCAGCAAGGTGTCGGGATGGGAACTGACATGGCTCCCCTGATGAGTACCTACATTCCTGAAAGTGGCCCTACTGTCGCTGCATTGTCACCACAAGAACTGGCTTCAATGCAATCAACAAACATGGCGGCACAATCTTTTGGAATGCCAACAGCAGATACATCTAGCTATTTGCCCCAAGTACAGAACATGGGTGGCATACAAGGCTATTCAGCGCAACCAATGATTGATCAGATGATTAGCAATGTTCCACAAGCGCAGCGTGATTATATTGAGAGTTTTGGATTAACAGATACAGGTGAGGTCGGGTCAAGAGCGCCTCAAAATCAACCTGTTGAATTGGAAATGCAGCCTAGTGGCGGCGGTAAGTAGGAGATAGACATGGGCGCGGGCGCAAATCCACAAATGACTTCCAACCCATATGCACAAGCATCGGGGGCGCAACAAGGCGCACTGGCAGGAACAGCAGCGGGTATGACTTACCAACCTTCACAGGTGCAAGCGACATCATACCAAGCAGCCGATCCCACACAGTTTATGGCTAACTACCAAAACCCATATGAAAGCCAAGTGGTTCAGCAAACTTTGGCAGACATAGGACAAGCACAAGACATTGCTTTAAATCAGATGGGCGCACAAGCAGAAGCAGCTAACGCTTTCGGTGGATCACGCCACGGCGTTGCAGAAGCGCAGACACGTGTGGGCTATGGCAAGCAAGCAGCAAACACTGTGGGTCAATTACGCCAACAAGGTTTTAACACAGCACTTGGTGCAGCGCAAAACCAAGCGGCAGCACAGAATGCAGCATCTCAGTTTGGTGCGCAAGCTGGTATGACAGCCCAACAATTGAACCAGATGGCAGGGTTACAAGGCGCACAACAGCGTCTAGGCGCAGCATCACAGCTAGGAAACTTGGGCCGTCAATCATTTGGCTACGGTCAACAAATTCAACAGCAGCAAGCGCAAGAAGGTGCAATGCAGCGTCAAATTCAACAACAGTTGATTGATCAAGCGCGTGGTGGCTTCCAGAGATACACAGGAGCGCCACAACAGGGCTTGCAAACGCTCATTAGTACGTTGACAGGTGTTCCAAATGTCACAGGTCAATCGCAGTCATTCCAACCGGGCTTGTTTAACTATCTACAACTTGGCGCTAATATGTTTGGATAATAAATGGCATCACCATATGACATACCATTTCAAACGCAATTAGATTGGCTTTGGAAAGAACTGCAAGGACCAGAAAAAGCAACTTTAGACGCTTTTAATTCTGGTCAATACATCACGCCACAAGAGTATGCGAAGGTATTTGAAAACCTGTTTGAACGCGCTGGTGGTGAGGGCATGGAAGAAAGACAATCCTATGCACTGGATGTGTTTAAGGGCATGGAAAACCATCTTAAACCAACAGGTGAACTGCCAAACAATGCTGCGTTAGTTTACAATTATTTCCTGAACAAAGGTATGTCACCAGCTCAAGCAGCAGGGATTACAGGGAACTTGATGGTTGAAAGCTATCCAGAAATAAATCCATTAGCATTTAATCCCAAAGGTGGTGGAAAGGGTGCTTTTGGTATTGCTCAGTGGCGTGGGCCAAGGCTTCAAGGATTATTGGATTTTGCTGGCATGTCGGATGCACAACCAAATAACGCGACTGCTACAGCACCAAAGCAAGGAGATTTAAGCGCAATGTTAGGAATGGCGAAGCAAGCTAAAGGTGTAGGTGGCTTGATGGAAAAGCTAATGCAGCGTGATCCCAATACTGGCCTTAATATGATAGGTCGCTTTGGTAAAGGTTTAGATGCGCTTGTTTTAAAGGGCTATGGTCAAGGTGAAGCGATAGCACAGCAAGGTTTGGCACGTGCTGAAATGATGCGCAATAACCGCACAGCAGAATACATGCGCACATTACCGGGTGGCACAGAATACGCAGAAATGATTGATAGAGGTTTGCCTGCTAGTGAGGTATATGCTCAGTATCTAAAAGATCGCCAAGAGGGTATTGTTGGTGGTGGTCTTGGTCAGACTAAGTTTGACAACATAATGAAGATTAATGACAAGCTGCGAACAAACCAAGCATATAAAGAAGCGCAAGTGGTGCGCCAAGGTTATGAAAACATTTTATACGCTTATAACAACAAAAGTGGTGTTTCTGATTATGCTCTTACCATTGCGTTTGCGAAAATTCTTGATCCGGGCAGTGTTGTTCGTGAAGGTGAGCAAGCAGCAATCGCTAACACTGGTGGACAAATTAATAGTTGGCTAAGTCAAACATCAAATTTCTTTAACGGTGATGGTTCATTGCCAGATGATGTTCGTGAGCAAATTTTGAATTTTGCTACAAATAACTATAACAAAGCAATGAATGAAGCTAGAGGCGTGTATGATGAGGCTACTAACCTAGCAAGCGCAGCGGGTCTTGATACTCAGTACATCACGAAATTTGATTTCACACCAATTGATGAATTAGAAGCGCAAAGGCCGTCTGATCCAAATATTTTGCCACCTATCCCTAATGGAGCAACAGTTGACGGTGTTCCTATGACAAGGGAACAATGGGCGGTAGTTTGGAAACGTGCAAGCTATGAAGATAAGCAACAATATTATCAAACAGGTCAACTTCCGGGGGCATCATAATGGCTGATTATTCAAACCTTGTTAACCAAGCCTCACAACCTGTAACGTCACAAAAGGCACGAAAGTTTGCCGCTGGCATATCTTTTAATCTTGCTGATGAAGCGGAAGCAAAACTGAGAAGTATGTTTTCAGACCGTGACTATGAAGAAGTGTTGGCAGAGATAAAAGCGGCAGTGGAAGCATATGAACAAGCAAAACCAATGGAAGCATTAGGTTATGAAATGGGTGGTGCGGCAGCGCCAGCCGTTGCAAGTTTGTTGGCGGCACCGTTCACAGGTGGAACATCTACAGCAGCAGCAGCAACACAAATGGGTCCATTAGCCACAAAAGTGGCTATGATGTTAGGAATAAAAAATCCCAAAACACTTTTAGGTGGCCTAGGTTTAGCGGGTGCGCAAGGAACGCTATCTGGTTATGGTGAAGGAGAGGGTGGAGTTTTAAGTAGAGATCGCCTTGAAAAAGCAGCAAGTGGTGGCATCATTAGTACCGCTTTTGGTGGCGCAGTAGAGGGTCTTGGTGCCTTATCTAAGCCTGTTTTTGTTGGTATTGTTGATGCAGCAAGACGTAAATTTGGTTCTCAAGTTGGTGGTCGTGTAGAGGCTGAAATACAGCGTATTGCAAAAGAAATGAACATTACACCAGATGAAGCAGCGCAACAAATTATGGATGGTCGCATATTAGCTGATAATAAAACTATTGCGGAAGCTGTGCGTTCATATCGGGCTGGTTCTGAGGCTGCGTCAGATATGGCAGAGCGTAGAATAAAATTAAGACCACAACAAAAACAATCTGAATTGATAACTGGAGTAGAAGAATATCTTGGTGGTGTTTCGTCAAGTGGAACTGGTCCAAAATTGACAAGTGGTAACACTAATATTTTGCAAACAATGGCAAAAGAGCTTACTACTTTAAAAGACAAGGCACAGGCGCTCTACAATACTACAGAAGCACAAGAAGCTGTTGATCCTGAAACTTTTGCGTTTATCAAAGATTTGTACCCACGCGCTCAGTTAGCATTTAAAGAAATTAATGCCACAAGAGCGGCAGAGGGAAGGCCACAATTTAAAATAGAAAATGATCAAGTTGTTGGTCCAGAAGCAATAACAATTTCTGAAGCAGAAAAAATAAGATCAGCTTTAGCTACAGCATCAAATAATCTTATGGTGAAGCAAGGCGACAAAATGCCAACAACAAGTATGGCTTTTAATGTTTTAGAGAAGAACTTGCGTCAAAGGATAGACAACCAAAATGACTTCACTAGACAAGCGCGGGAACAATGGTCAAAAATGAGCAGTCGTGGTGAAGCATTTGATTTAGGTTCAGATTTATGGAGAGCGTCACCCAATCCTGATGCGATTGAGTTAGAAATGGATCGTTTAATCGCTCTTGGTGATGAGGAAGCGCTGCAAGCGTTTAGATTGGGTGTTCTTACAAAGTTGCGCAGCCAATTCAGAAACAATCCGACTGGCACAAGCAAGAAAATTTTAAATGATCAAACAGATATGTCCTTGGCGTTTAGTCACATTTTCCCAGAAACAGATCGTAATCAAATTACTAAATTGATGCAAAACCAAAAAGATGCAGCAGAAGCAGCTAATATTATTCTAGGTGGATCACAAACAGGAATTACAACAGCTTATGGTCAACGCCAAGGATGGGACTTTAGTTTAGCTGATTTGGGTATGGATGCTGTAGCTATTGGTAATGTAGCCATGAAATTGATGAATAAACTTAGACCAGAATTTACGGATAGAGAAAAACGACAAATTGTTGATATTTTAACAACTTCTGATCCTCAACGTGTTAAACGCGCGTTGCGCGATACAAGTGGTTGGATGACCACAGTAAAAATTCTTGATGAAATACATGGGACTATCAAGGCAGGGTCAAGACGGGCTGGTTCGCAGTTTATTGCTACAAACCCACAGGAAGCCTTAAACCAAGCAATGGGAACCATCCGATAGGAGACAATAAATGCGGTTAGAACCACTAGATCAGGTACAGATTGAAAGCATTGTTTCCAAAGCTATTCAAGACGCTACAGACTTCATTGATGGTGAAATTGCGCCACAAAGATTAAAGGCGCAACGATATTTTGATATGGAAACTGATTTGGGGCATGAGCCGGGTCGGTCAAGTGTCATAGCAACTAAGTGTCGTGAAGTGGTGAGGGGGATAAAACCTTCACTGCAACGTGTTTTCTTAGCTAGTGAAAAACCAGTTGAGTTTGTCCCACGTGGTCCAGAGGATGTCGCAGCAGCAGAGCAAGCCACACAATTCATCAACTACAAGTTTCAACAGCATGATGGTTATAGACTAATCAACGATGTTTTTCAGGATGCGTTGGTTAAAAAAGCTGGTATTGCATATGTATTTTATGACGATAGCCAGAAAGTACAAATCGAAACTATTACTGATTTGTCAGAAGAAGAATTTGCGTTTCTTGTAACAGATGACAATGTAGAAGTTATTGAGCATGAAGCGCGTACATCTATTCAAATAGATCAACAAGGCGTTGAAATAGAAATGCCAATGCACGATGTGAAAATTTCACGTACACGTACAAAAGGTGAAATAGCAATCAAAGCAATTCCCCCAGAAGATTTCTTTGTTGATCGCAATAGTCGTTCTATAGACGATTTTTATGTAATGGGTCACAGCACAGAAATGCGTGTAGCTGATCTATTGTCTATGGGATTTACCTTGGATGACTTAGAGGGAATTGATAGCACTGAATATAGTGTTATTGATGACGAAGCGGAGTTTGAACGCAGAGGCTTTACGGTAGACGAAAGCGAAGATGAAAACATTTCAGCAGCTTCTAAGAAAATTACTGTCACGCAAGCATTTATGGAATTGGATATAGAGGGAACAGGTATCCCACAATTGTATCAGTTTATCTGCGCGGGCGCTAATTTTAAAGTCTTAGATTTCTACGAAACAGACACCGTTCCATATGCAATTTTTGAGGTTGATCCAGAACCACACGCATTCTTTGGAACATCATTGGTAGATTTAGTTATAAATGACCAAGATGCAGCAACAGCAATGCTAAGAGGCATTTTGGATAACGCTGCATTAGTCAACAACCCCGCAATGCAAATTGTGGATGGTAATGTTGCAGTTGACGATTTGTTATCAAACGAAATTGGGCGCATTGTTCGTGTTAAAAATTTGCAATCTGTGGCAGAAATGGCTGTTCCATTTACAGCAGCGCAAACGCTCCCCGCTCTGCAATACTTTGATCAGTTGGTGGACAACAAAACTGGCGTTTCCAAAATGGCGCAAGGTCTTGATCCAGAGGTATTAAAAAGCGCAACAGCAACAAGCGTAGCAGCTTCTATGGAAGGACAAGCGGGCCAAGCAGAGGTTATCGCTAGAAATCTTGCTGAAGGTGGCATGCGTAGACTGTTTAAATTAATGCTTCAGTTGTACGTTAAGCATACCAATCAAGAGCAGCTTATGCGTCTAAATGGGTCTTTTGTGCCTGTAGACCCTAATGTGTGGTCTGTAGAAATGGATTTGATTGTAAACGTAGGTATCGGCACAGGGCGCGAACAGGAGCGCCTACAGACGTTGCAAATGGCATTAGGCATCCAACAGCAAATATATCAAGCCTACGGCCCTACAAACGGCGTTGTAACGCTTACACAAATTAGAAATACCCTAGCAGATATTCTTGCTATTGGTGGAATAAGAAATGCTGATCGTCATTTTAATCCTATGACCCCAGAGATTGAACAGCAAATGATGATGCAGCAACAGCAGATGGCGCAGCAGCAAGCAATGATGCAAGCACAACAACCTGATCCAAATGCAGCGTTTATGCAAACAGAGCAAATGAAAGCACAAACAAAAGCGCAAGTAGATATGATGAAAGCGCAAATGGACAATCAATATAAAATGCACAAGTTAGCAATGGATGATGACTTGGCGCGTGATGAAATGGTCCAAGACTTAGCTGTAAAGGTAGCGCAGATATTAGGTCAATACGGAACAGCAGTAGACGTTGAAGAAGTAAAGCAAGAGCAAGCAGCAATACGTGAACACAATGCACAGATGATGGGAATGCAAGGTGGATATTGAGTATAGAGCAAAACGCTCAAATGCATTGTTAGAGAATGAATGGTTCCAAGAAACCATGAAGGATTTGCGGGAAACCCAAATGAGGACTTTCGCAAATAGTAGCGCCCAAGAAATGGAAAAACGTGAGGATGCTCACGCCATTTTGAGGGCATTAACTGAAATAGAGCGCAGCTTACAAGCAGATGTTGATGCATTAGCGCTCATAAAACGGAAGGGAAAGCACCGTGGAAACGACTAACCCAATCAATGGCAATGATTTACAGGCGGTTGCCGAAAATTTGATTTTAGAAACGCCTAATAATCCTGAAGAAGCTACAGAGGAAACCGTAGAGGCAACTGATGACAATCAGACTGAAATGGTTGAGGAAGTAGATGATGATATGGATGACATTGGTTCATCTGACGATGTAGAATTTGCAGATGATGAGGATGTTGAGGTTGAAGAACCCGAAGTTCAAGAGGAGCCGACGATGTTCACTGTCAAGGTTGATGGTGAGGAACGTGAGGTAGACCTAGAAGAACTGACACGTGGTTACTCAGGGCAAAAGTACATCCAAAAGGGCATGGCAGAGAATGCCGAAACAAAAAAGCAGTTGGAACAAGTCCAACAGCAAATGGCCCAAGAGCGTCAAGCCATATTGCAAATGGCGCAACAACTTCAGCAGGGTGATTTTCCTTTTGTGCCTGAATATCCGTCTGAGGAACTTAGAACACGTGACCCTCTAGGATTTTTAGAAGCAGAAGCAGAACATCGCCGCGCAATGGAAGCCCGAAAGGAATGGGAACAAAAAACCCATTATATGCAGCAACGTCAACAGCAGGAACAGGAACGCTTGCATCAAGATAATCTAAACCAACAGGCTATGCGCCTTGCGGAATGGATGCCTGAAATGAAAGACCCTGAAAAACGATCTGCTATGATTATGGACATAACTACGAAAGCCAAAAAGCATTATGAACTCACTGATGAACAAATTAGCACGGTTCGCACGGCAGAAGAAGTTATGATCTTAAATGATGCATTGAAATGGCGTGAATTACAGGCAAGCAAAGCTACTGCTAGTAAAAAGGTAGAAGGTGCGCGTCCTGTAGTGAAACCATCGGCTAAACGTGCGCAAAGCGCTGGAAAAGCGACAAGAGCAAAAAAGGCAAAGGCGCAAATGCAGAAAGATGGCAGCATTGATAATGTTGCAAACTATCTGCTTTCTTAATCTTTTGTCATAAGGAAACAAGACAATGGCTGTAACAGCATCAACAAACGAAACATATGATGTTTCAACTATCAGAGAGGACCTGGCGGAAGCTATGGCCTCAATTAGCCCGCTGGAGACTGTTTTTATGTCTTCCATCGGAACACGCAACGTAGACAACACTTACTTTGAATGGAGTGAAGTCACTTTGGCGGCCGCCGCGACAAACAACGCAATCGAAGGTGATAGTGGGTTGGCAAACTCAGCACCAACAAATGCGGTTCGCAAAGGCAACTACACCGCTATCAGTACCAAAGTTATTGAGGTATCAGATACCGCCAATAACGTGAACGGTGTCGCCAATGCTCAGACAATCGCAAAGCAAGTTGCTTACAAATTGTCTGAATTAAAGCGGGACATGGAAAAGATGGCCTTGGATAATGTAGCTGCCAGTGCCGGCGCGTCTGGTACAGCACGTACTACAGCGGGCCTACCTGCGTTCCTAACTACTAACGTAGAACGTGGCACAGGTGGTGCGAATGGTACAACTTCTGGTTCTGGTGAAGCAGGTTATCCTGATGCGGCAGCGACAGATGGTACTCAACGTGCAATCACTGAAACTCTATTGAAGTCTGTAATTGCTTCATGTTGGGATGAGGGTGCTGATCCTTCTCTAGTTCTTTGTGGTTCTGCCCAAAAGCAGACTATTTCAAGTTTCACAGGAAACGCTACAAAGTACAAAGAAGTAGATGACAAACGTGTTGTAGCTGCGGTCGATTTGTACGTGTCAGATTTTGGTGAACTCCAGATTGTGCCTGCCCGTCATGTCAGAGCGCGGGACGTATTTGTACTTGACCCATCATATGCAAACATTGCGTATCTACAAACAGCACAGCAAAAACCATTGGCGCGTACTGGCCTTTCAGAGCGCCGCTTGATTAGCGCTGAGTGGGGCTTGGAAGTGACTTCACAGAAAGCACACGGCGTAATTGCTGATTGTTCATAATAATTAGGGGGGCAGAAATGCCCCCTTACCAATTGGAGGTTGAGCATGAAAGTAAAAATAACAACGGATCGTCGCCCATTTGTTGATGGAAAACAAACTAACAAAGGTGATGTTGTAGAAGTATCAGCAACAGATGCTAAAGTTTTAATAGCTAATGGATTTGCGGTAGAAGAAGCAACAAAAAAACCAACAAAGAAAAAAGCAGCACCAAAACGCGCACGTAAAGCTAACGGTCAATTAAAAGCAGATGACCCAAGCACCCCAGACGTAAACGAAGCGTGGCAAGGTGGGAAAGCGCCAAAATGAAAAGCACACTGCTAAACACGACTTACAACGTAGAAGATAATAAAGTGGTTGTAAGCCGATCACAAGATATTTCAGATATTTTGACGTTTAATAAAGAGCGAAATATTGATGGTCATAATCGTAAATCTGACATGCGGTTGGCGGGTTCAGTACCTTTTGTTGTTATTGAAATGTGGATGAAAGAAAGTGGTTTAAAACTTGGGTCGCCAGAATTCTCAGAATATGTTAAAAAGAAATTAATGAGTGGTGAATTTAGCAAGCTGATTGCAAATGGTTATTGAGGGTCAACACATGGCAAACGAAAATTGGCATTTGTCCAAGACTATTCCTATTGCGTTTTTGGTGGGTATAGCTGCGCAAACTGTAGTGCTAGTTTGGTATATTGCAGGCGTGGTAAACATGGTTGAGAACAACGCGCGCGATATAGAGCGCCACGATATTGAAGTAAAAGAACTTACTGATCGCGTAAATGACCACGCCGTTATGCTTGGGCGTATTGACGAAAACCTAAAGCATATCCGTGAGTATATAGAGAACAAATAGATGCCTGATCCCATTACCATAGGCGCGGCACTATCAGCGGCGAATGTGGCGTTCAATGGGCTAAAATCAATGATCTCAACTGGGCGTGAGATACAAGACTGTGCGGGGCAGCTTTCCAAGTGGGCCTCTGCAATGTCTGACATCACCTATTTAGAGAGCAAGGCAAAAGAAAAACCATCTTTGTGGCAGACCATGCGTGGGTCTGTAGAGGCTGAGGCTCTGGAAGCTTTTACCGCAAAGAAGCAGGCAGATCACTTACGCTCTGAGTTAAAATCGTATATTTCAGCCTATTGGGGGCCATCGCACTGGGAAGAATTGGTGCGTTTAGAGGGCCAGATACGCAAGGAGCGCAAGGAACAGCTTTACCGCAAGCAAGAAGCAATAGATGCAATTATGAGTTGGATTGTCGGCAGCGTCATAGCGATTGTTGGCGCGGCAATTCTAGGCGGCATCATATTTTTAGTCGGGGCTGCGCAAGGGCGTTGGTGATGATTTACGTTTTGGTTTTCATACAATACATTCCATCTGCTGAGTTAAAGTATTATCAGATCGGCCCAACACACGCGACATATGAGGAATGCGAACAGGAGCGCAGAAAGGCAAGAGAGGGTTTGGTCGTTCACAACAGCCAGACTGTGGTTTGTCTTGAAGTTAGTGGAAAATAAACTTGGTCAGTGGGTTGTTTTGACGGATGATAATAAAGTGGTTATTATCACCACGCATAAGCGGATAGCCGAAAGGTATTGCAATGAACAAGGAAAACTACGATCTAAACGAAAACGGAAAGATTGATCCTGATGAGCGTGAGATCATGTTGGAAGATCGTCGGCGCAAAATGGAAGATGAAGACCATAAGCGCGATGCCCAATTGAAGATGACTTGGTTTGCTTTGTCTGGAATGCTTGGTTATCCGTTCTTAATTGTTCTTTCATCATATCTAGGACTAAACCAAGCTGCGGAACTACTGACTGACATTGCAGCGGTCTATGTGGTGGCTGTGTCGGGGGTTACAGCAGCATACTTTGGTTTCTCTAGCATGGGGGCTAAGAAATGATACAAGCACTTATAGGGCCACTGACTGAGTTAGCGGGTGGCTGGCTTAAAGGCAAAGCTGATGCACAAGCGGCAGATGCAAAGTTAAAGCTGACGGAAGCGGAAGCAAAAGCCAAGATTATGCTTTCTAAGGAAACATCGGTTGCGGATTGGGAGCGCATTATGGCGCAAGGTTCACAGTCCAGTTGGAAAGATGAATACCTAGTAATCTTATTCAGCATCCCATTAATTCTTGTGTTTACTGGTGAATGGGGTCGCACAGTCGTTGCAGAGGGCTTTGCAGCGTTGGAAGTGATGCCACAGTGGTATCAATACACCTTGGGTGTAATCGTATCAGCGTCATTTGCTGTGCGGTCGGCCACTAAGTTTTTTGGGAGCAAAAAATGAGTGAAGCCTTAAAAAATTTACAAGAAAAATGTGGATGTGCTGTAGTTGATGGTGTGTTTGGCCCTAATACAGCGCGACATATTGTGGATCATTATAAGCTATCGCCATTGCGTGGTGCGCATCTTCTGGGGCAGTCAGCACATGAAAGTGCGGGGTTTAAGCTAACAGAAGAAAACCTAAATTACAGCGTCAAGGCAATGATGCGTGTTTGGCCTAGCCGTTTCCCAACAGAAGAAAGCGCAGAGCCGTATGCACGTAATCCTAAGGCTCTAGCAGACAAGGTTTACGGATCACGGATGCAAAACCAAGGCCAAGGCTATAAATGGCGTGGTCGTGGCTTTCTACAGCTTACAGGCGCTATGAATTACAAAGCGTTTGCAAAAGACATGAAAGCTGATGAAGTGTTAGATGATCCAGATTGTGTAGCAGATGAGTATGCTTTGGATACTGCTATCTGGTATTTTGACGTTAATGGCCTTTGGCACTATTGTGATAAAGGTATTACGGATGAAGTCATCAAACAGATCACAAAAAAAATCAATGGTGGCTACCACGGACTAGATGATCGCATCAATCAGACTAAGAAGATTTTTGCTTGGTTGTCGGTCTAAGGCGTGGCCTCAGAGACTTTGAAGGTATCTTGGTGTTCTGACAGTACAAATTAGCGTTTAGGCTCTCAGCAAGGCGCTCATTGTCTCTGATGGCTACTTGGCATGCATCGCTACTAGGTAATATTAATTTGCTACGCATCCAATCGCCATTTATTTGATATTCAAGTATAAATAAAAAAAAGTATTCCATTGTATCCACCTGTGTTTGTGATAGAAAGTTTTGGTGGGCCACTACTGTTTAACCGTTTTTGTTGGTTGTATCAGATTATGCTAGTCCGATGTGCATGTGGCCCACACGATAATCAATATTTATGACCGTTTTTGTACTTCCACGCCAACATATCTTCATTGTCGCGTGGTAATTTCCATTTCATTATTAAGTGATCAATAACTTTTTGATCTACGTCCATAACATCTGCTATTTGATCACTTGTAAGTCCGTAATTTAACATTTTGTTTGTTGCTATGGTACGCAGTGAAACGCGGATAGGCCCACGATTGGCAAGATTTTCTTTTTTCTTTCTACTTTCTTTTGAAACCTTGGACTTTTCCATCAATCCAGAAGTCATAGAAACACATTTCTGTTTTTCTTGTTTGGCTTTTAGGCTCATAAGCAATGCAAGCTGATGTGGGCTAGGGTCTTGCCCAAATGCTTCTCTATACGCTTCTAGCGTTATGTTTACTTTTTTCATTGATACACCATCACTAAAAATAGGCCGATATATAAACCTACAATCAATGAGATTGCACCAATAATATCGCCCAAGGTTATGCTTTTTAAGATACGGATAAAGTCTTGCAAGTTATCCATTATGCCGATCCCCATGCAGCTTCATGGAATTGCTCATCATATGCACCACTAGTTAGCTTGTTGTAGATGCGCTCTGGCAGTGCAAAATCTTTGGTCTTGGCGCGTGGCTCCTGAAGGTAAACTGTGTCCAGATCAAAGTAGTGTTCATCGTGGTCTAGTGATCCCTCAATAACAATCTCAATCTTTACGCCCTTGATGGTTACTTTTGTGAATGCGTGGTGTGTTGTGCGCCCGTGTGTAAAAAATCCCATTGGTTTGCTCCTTGTTGGTGGGGGCCGTAGCCCCCTGTTGATTATTTTGCTTTAAGCATTGTTTGAAATGCGTCAATCATGCTTTCTGAAACGATTGGAAAAACATCTTCATTCAAGTACATTTCCAATGTGTCTTTTGCGAAAAGGTATCTGTCAGCGGTTGCTGCATATTCGCGCTTTGCTTGAGGTGTTGCTAGTTTTTGCATTTCTTTGGTTACGATGTTCATTTGTTTGCCCTTTCTGTTTTGTATATATAGATAATAGTATCTTATGTGATACATTGCAAGGGGGTAAAAGGGAGGAAATAGATTTTTTTTTACATTTTCCTCTGTAAAGGTAATAACTGACAGCAGTTCTTACACAGAGGATTGAGCATGTATAAGGTTGAAATAGAAGTTTCAGGCCAACCGATTGGCAAAGGTAGGCCACGCTTTACAAAGGTTGGTCATACCTACACACCACAAAAAACTAAAGAATATGAACGGCGCATCCATGCTGCATTTTGGGCTGAAATGGCAAAGCACAACATTGACCAAACAGAAAGACCAATCGCTGTAGAGATTATTGCCTTTATGGATATCCCACAGTCTTGGTCCAAGATAAAACGCCTTGAAGCAGAGTATGGTGCTATTAGCCCAATGACCAAACCTGATGTAGATAATATCGCAAAAATATGCTTAGATGGCGCTTCAGGAACTATTTTCAAAGATGATAAACAAGTCGTAAGCCTAAAAGTCAAAAAGACGTTCTGTCATCCTGATCGGGGGCCAGTGCTTTATATGTCAGTGTCTTGGACAGACCCAGAAGAATAAGACCAATCAGGGCCATACTTTTCACGCCACTCTAATGGCGACTTATGCAGAGCCAGTTTGCTAGTATCCCACAACCCCTGATGATGTCCCTCACACAAAGGGATAGCTTGTAGATCGTCTACTTTCCTTGTGCCATGCCGATCATGTATAGGGTGATGAGCTGTAGTAGGGGAGCGTTGTATCTCCCCAAACTTGCGACAAACGCAGCAAGGTTCTTCCCTAACCTTATCCAAAAACTTCTTGTTCTTTTTTGCTTTCGGTTGTTTCAGTCCCAGAGGTGGTTTGTTCAACAAATTCGCCATTCCATAACCTTTTAGCATCTTGCTCTGAAGCAATAAAACGAAACTGATCTACAGGGTAATGAAAAACAATTTCACGATCATCTATTGGGTTTCTCCTGTTTGCACTTGGTTTGCTCACGCGCATATCGCCATGCATAAAAATATCTTCTATGTTAGCCATGCCCAGAGCATCGTTCCAATTTACAACAAAGAAAATCGGTATTTTTATTACAGGATACAATGATTGCCAATTTTGTAGTTTTGTATAACTGATCATTGCACTTGGATAATCATCTTTAGAGCATGACAACCTTCTGATTTCCAACATTGCTTCTGGAATATCTTTGACGCATTCGTGATCAGCTTCTTTGTAGATAATTCCATCAAAACTTGCTTTTACTTCTTTTTGCTTAACCCATGCTCTGTTTTTCTTTTGAGCGATATAATCCAAAACACGCACCTCATGTGCGCCATCATCTTTATTCACGTAAAGGGTCATACCCTATTCCTTCTGCTAGTTTTTTCATTGCCATTTCAAAATATGCGTTGAATTCTTGTTGATCCATCTGATCAAAGCTGATGCTATCTACGGTGCGCATGTGTTGACCAGATAAGGCGTTGTAGCGCATACGGACGTATCCACACGCCCACTTTAGATCATTGTGTAGGTGTTCATCTGTGGGCCACTTTCCTGTGGCCTCACGGACTTTTCTTAGCGTTGCCCAATACAGGTTATGTTGTGGGTTGGAACGCTTCTTTGTTTTCTGCATGCTGAAAACGGTGCCTTGTGAGCAATCTTCTAATTGTATTGCGTCATATTCCGTTAGTGGAACCAAAGCACCTTCAACTTTCATTACTTGTATCTTTGTCATGTTTGCCCTTGTGTAAGTGGGGGGCTTTACAGACCCGATGTGCTGCAACACATCCCCCCATGCGGGGTGACAGCAGATCAAAACCCAATTAAAATCCAAAGCCATTCGGAGTTTATTTTGATCCGCCTCTGTTCTTAGAATGGGATTTCATCGTCCATGTCACTTGATGGTGGTGGAGCATCGTGTTCAGTAAAACTATTGTTAGGCTCTGCATTCTTTCTAGGAGTGAAGAAGTCTAACTGACTAGCATTTACATTATAGTACGTTTTTGATTGACCATCATATTCCCTTTCGGAAATGGTTAGTGATCCTGACGCAGTTACACGTGTACCTTTTTTAATAAACTCTGCAACCTTTGGGTTCCAATAAGTCACTTGGAACCAATCTGTGCCATCCTCTCTTTTATAGCCTCTGTTAACCGCAACAGATAGGGAGACAAACTGCCCTCTCTGGTTCTCACGAACTTCACTGTCTTTACCGACAGTCCCAACAATTGTGATAGCTTTCATATTTGTAACTCCAATCTACGCTTATCATGTGCCTCAACGACACGGTTAAAATCTTCTTCTGACAATCCAACTGCATTGATAAGGCTTTTATATTTTTTCTCACCTTGCTCAAATCTTTCTGCATCACAGTTTTCATAGAATGCTATTGCTGCGTCTATCTTGTCAGTAAGTTGTAAGTTTATGGATGGTTCTTTTGGCATTTGCTCTTGGCGCTTAAATTCATCTGCTTCTGCTTCAGAATATACATCCCCATGCAAACCAACTAGCTTTAGAATAACGCGATCTTTTGCGCGTTTCTCTGCCATAGCAAACGGATATGAATTGTTTGTGTTGTATGGTGCAGCTTCACCAATAGACCATTCCGTGGCTTCACCCATATGTCCTGTAACGCAAATTACAGCTTCTTTAGCCTTCACATCACATGCAATAATCTGTGGTTGATCAAAGACGATGTTGTGGTGCGCTGCAATTTTTTCCAATGCTTTGTGCAAAACAACACGTGTACCATGACAATCCCATGATGCTTGCGCCTCTGTAAGATTGATGTCTTTTAACAATTCAATTAATCTTGGTGGTAGTTTCTTAGCCATTATTCATCGCCTCTTTTAGTGCATCGTGTTCTTTGTTTGCTTGCGCAATTCCTTCATTTAAAGCGTTAATAAATGCTGACATTGCAGAAGATGGTATGTGTGTAATAGTTGCTGCAAGACATAGTTGCTGCATGACATGTGATTGTATTTTGATTGGTACAGGATGTTTGTGCATTGTTTACCTCATTTTACTGTTTGTCACTTGCATATATATCATTTGTATCCTATATACAACCCCAAGAATGCAAAAAAGGAGAACGCATGAATAGCAAGATGATGTATAACTTGGAGCATATCCAACGACTGATGAAGGATCGGCAACCGTCAAAAGTCTGTGAAGCTACAGGTCTATCGCGGCATACTTACTACCGTGTGCGGGATGGCGTGGGAAACGTCACATACGATACGGTAAAGGTCTTGTCTGATTATTTTATGGATGTAGAATAGGAAAAGACCCGCGCCTACCAAAGCAACGGGTCTTCAACTTAACAAGGATGAAAGGAGTACACTTTCGTGTCCCACTATATGACAGCATTAGCAATGAAGCAACAGGGTTTGAAGCCTGCAACAAAGATTGTGTTGTATTGGCTTGCAGATCACCACAACGGCGAAACGGGCAAATGTTTCCCAAGTCTAGCACGTTTGTGCAAGGTAACAGAGATGGGTAAGACTGCACTTGTCGGTCATCTTGATACCTTAGAAAAGCTAGGTTTGATAGAACGCCTGAGAA
>Ga0255781_10001461_pt1 | contig 19400 bp, 31 predicted proteins | sample 101ome_21_FD_179979 | JGI IMG/M metagenome (GOLD analysis project Ga0255781, IMG submission 179979) | Coastal salt marsh microbial communities from the Groves Creek Marsh, Skidaway Island, Georgia - 101413BT metaG (version 2) | ecosystem: Environmental > Aquatic > Marine > Intertidal zone >... | reverse complement strand
TGTTTAGTAAGATATCAAATTCCTTTATTCTATCTGACCCAGCAACCATAGTTACCTTATTAAATCCTTGATCATATAATTTAACTGCAATATCTAAAACAGTTCTTACATCTTTATCTGACATAACACTTCGTGCATGTTTCGGAAACATTTTTCTTAGAAATTTGATTTTATCTTTGAACTGAAGTGGATTCTTTTTACTATCCACTGACTTTGAAGCATAAATCCTATATGCTCCACCACGACTGACTTTTTTCAGAGTATCAAATAATTTTTCATGACCAATAGTTGGAGGATTAAATCTTCCAAATACGAAAGTAACTTCTTTTGTTGACTCTGTTAAAAAATCGCTAAATGATTTAACTGACATGTATTTCCTCGGTATCCCATTTAGTTGGGGTTATCCCAACCTTTTATAATATCTTTGCTAAAGTTGTTTGTAGAAAATTCCATTCTATCTACAAGCTTAACAGCACCACCTTCTAATCGGTCTATTGCCACAAAGCCTTCAACGCCGGTGACCTTAAACCCATTTTTAGTTTTAACAAATGTATCTATTTTAGATAGTTTGTTTAATTTATTTATAATAATTAATTTGCTATCGATGACTAAATTCTGCAAATCAAAGATTAATTTTAAATTTTTTATGTTTTCTTTACTGAAAAATGATAGTAATGCATCTCTTTTTTGTATTTGAGCATCTTTACCCCTTGGTGTACTTCTTTTATCAATTTCCTTTTGGTATCTATTATTTACAAACATAACTAATCCTGTAGCATGAGATTTAGTATTTGTAATTCTTTGGCCTTCTCTGACCTTTGTATTATTATATGTGTTAATGATTAAATTAAGTTCTTTATTAGATTCAATCTCTTTTAATACTCCACTAGCAATCTTTTTAAATATTTTTCCTGCATCTGATAACTTTTTAGAAATTTCCAAGTTATCATCTTTAGTTAAAGTAGCTGTCCCTGATAAATCTCTTAACGTTGCGTCAACCATCCATACCTTTGAGCTTTTTCGTAATTTAGGAACAATCTCCTTTCCAAATTCTGCATTCATATTTTCAAATGTTCCACCTGAATATGTTGTATGCCACACTATTCCTATTTCAGCTTTACTTATTTCTTTACCTATTTTGCTTTTAGCTGGGACTGCATAAACAATTGTATTAGGATGGAAAGTAATATGTGTTTCCCCATTTATTTTTGCCTTCTTTAAATCTTTTTTCTCAAACATAAAGTCGCCTTGGATTACACCTTTAATTCCAAGATCTTTGAGATTATCAAATGCCATTTTTAATTTACGGTTTAAATCACCAGATGTATCATCATCTATCTCTACATGATTTTTATATACTTTTGGATTAGCATTAAATATACCTTTCTTTGCTACAAAGAATTTTCCATCTCTTGGATCCTCTCCTGCAAATACGGCGGGGGCACCGTCCCACTTGACAGTAATGTCCATTGGTGCTTTTGCATTACCGCTCAACATATCCCTCATTGACCTAAGCGCTAGGATTGCCTGGCGTGCCCCCTTAACTCCGCCGTCTAAAATTAAGTCCTCAATATGAGTCATATGAGTATTCTTAGATTCGGCTAAATAACTATTAAAATTTTTCATAATTTATAAAATCCATTAATTTATTTGCAAGTATTACACCTGCATTATAATCTGCTGGGTAATGTAATCCAGCTATAACTCTTCCATAACCACACTTATTTGCCATAGCTTCTAAATTAGATTTATGGTTAGGATATTTTTTTGCATAATGTAATGCTACTACTAATGGCTGAACTGTATGTCCTGAAGGATAAGAAGGTGTTGACGAAGTTTCTGTTTTAAACCTTCTAAGTTCTAAATTATAGTACGCAGCAACTTGATATGGTCTTGGTCTATTAAAATGATTTTTATAATGTCTTATAATTGGAACACATTGTTTTTCTATGTATTCTATTACAGCATTATCGTATTCTAAATCATTCTTTTCCATATAATCTTTAATGAAGTATGAAGCATCAGTATCACATAACTTATATTCTTCAATTTGTTCTTCAGTAGCTGAATGGCATATTTCTATTACCTTGTTGACTTCTACCTTTTCCGGGGGCGGAGGCGGTAGCTGTATTGTTTGCCATCCATCTTTAAAGATTTTTATTTTATTATATTTTGCAGGTTTAAGTTCAGCTTGTGGTTTATATACTAAGATGTCTTCTGTTATAAATTGTTTTAATCTAAGCATTATTTCCCTGCCTTAACATATGCACTAGATTCAGCTGTTGCTGACCCTGCGTAATTAACAAAGTTTGTTATCAATTCATTAATTTTATTTCTAGGTACATTATTAATATGATAACCTAATTGTGTAATAGCAAATTTTGCTGATATCCAATGTCCTGGCATTGTGATAACTTTTGCTTTAAAATCATCATAAGATAAATCTTTATAAAAGTAATTATAATATTTAAAATATTCTTTTATTGATTTTTCATCTTGTTTTCTTTCAATTGCTTTAGCTATTTTTTTAGCATGTTTTGATATAGGTTTAAGTGCATACTTTTTACCATATCTTTCAAGGTAACCACTCATTACATCCCAACCTAATCCACCACCTCTGGCCTTCTTACCTTTTATTTCAGCTTTAACTGAACCAAAATGTTTACCGTCTTTAATTGTTAATTCACCACCATCAAAATCTATATGACCCATTTTAGATGACCAGTAATCACCTCTTTTAGATTCTAATCTAAATTGTTTAAACTTGTAAGTTTTAAGTAATGATTTATCAATATTAAATTCCTTTATAGGAACACTTTTCGTCATAGGACCTTTAAGAGATATACCTACACAACTTCTATTTAAATAGTTTTCTAATATGTCAGCATTTAATCCATCAATAGTGTCTGTACTTAAACTATTAATATCAAATGATTTATCTACTGCCCATACATCACCAGGATTCCATTTATCATCTTTAAGTTTCTTTAATCCCATATTAGCAAATGCTTGGTTTTTCTTTTGATATATACCATTCATTATTTTGCTACCTCTATGTATAACGTGACCTTTTCTTACATAACCTAATTTAATTAATTCTTGTGATATATTATATGAAGATAACATCCAATCATCTGGTATATTTTCTAGTTCTGACCATGTAGCATCTACATCGGCTAACGTATAAGCATTCTTTAGGATATCATTTGTAAAAAATTCTAATGGTTGTTTATGACCATGCTCTAGCATAGCATGAAGCATTACAGCATTATGAGATTCATTTCTTTTTGTATCTGCAGAACCTCCACCAGCACCACCAGTTTCACCACCAAATACTTTTGACTTTTTAAGATCATTAGTATAAATAGTACCACCGTTAGTTTCTAATGGGATTCCACCTCTACCGAAATGTAAAGGATTCTTTTTAAATAGTTTAATTTTTTCTAGGGCATCATCGATATTGATTACAACGACTGTACCACCTTTTGCTAATTCTAAAGGTTTACTTCCACGAATTAAATCCCGAAGAATATCAATTCTTTCTTCTCCAGTTTTTGAATTCTTTTCATCTAACACGGACGGTGTTAGCTTAGTACCTTCACTAATAACTTGTGGTTTATTGATAAAAGATTTAAAGTTCATAAATAGATTCCCTTTTTATTAATCTATTTATACAAATTTAAATCTTAAAATATGGGTTTGGAACAATATTTCCTTTATTATCAAAAGAAATTACTTTATTATCATGCAACATTTCAATAGTGGTTTCAGCTCCTGCACGGACACCTTCGTTATGTCCTATCTTAAAAGATGACCATGCGCATCCAGCCAAGATAAGAAAAAAGATTACATACATTATATCCATTTTCTATTTAACTCCACATCGTAGCCTTTTTCTAACATTTGCTTTTGAAACAATAAAGCTTCTTGCATTTTTTCAAAAATATAATCAGCAACTGGTAATTTCTTTTTACCTTTAGTTGCTACAACTTGGAAAGCTTGGTCCTTAGTTTCCTTTTCTATTAATTCATCGATTTTAGACTCAATATCATCAAGCCTAGCCATTACATCATCAAAGTTATACATTTTTTATTACCTCTATAATACTTATTATTAAAAGAGCAACTGCACCACCATATAAGAAATACATTGCTCTCATTGTTCTTTCCATTGAAGCGTCTAATTTATCAAACGCTTTCATACACTTTTCAAAGTTTTCTTGAATTTTAGGATTTTCCATTTTTTAATTTTTCCTCTATTATTTTAATTACTTTTTCTTTTTTATACCACAAACCTGAAAAAGTTGTGGTAGCACCATTTTGCCATTCGACTATATATCTCTTATAGCCAAATGGTCTTTCGGAGAATATTCTTACATCTCCATAATTAGCCTCTAATAATCTCATAAGGCGTAATAATCCCAGCCATGCTTTTCGCATAGCTCTTTAACATGAGCCCATGCCTTAGGGTTCATGCCGAAGAACTCGTCGCATTTACGACACTCCTTCTTAAAAGTTAATACGTATTCTAAATCATTCATAATATCTTTCACTCCTTTCATAAATATATAAATCAACTCTTTTCGCATGTCTCAAAGGTAAGCTTTGATCATACGCATAGTAACCTCTTCCATCTTTAGCTGCCGCTTCTTTTCTTGGGCCTCTACCTTGAAGTTTTACCCTATACCTTGGAAACTTTACACCAGCTTTATTTTTCCATGGACTCTTTTCTGCCCACTTTGCTTGTCTATTGACAGCTTTAATAACTTCTCTAATTTTTGAAACTTCTAACATATCACCTGCACATTCAGTCCAATATGTTCCTACGTAAGCATCTGATCCTCTAGCCATTATATGCACCTCTCTTCGAACCTTTTAAGAACTAATTTCCATCTTAACTTTTCCATATCAGCAAAAGTTAGGAATTCATCAAAAGAATCAGCAATTGGTGTAATTCCAAGTTCACTGACTACACTCATTGAAGATAGCTCATTTACTTCCTCGTTTATAGCTTCGAGGATCGCTGTATTTGTATTGTTTGACATATATTATCACTCCTTTTTAAAAATATATAATACTATTATACTACAGTTCGAAGAAAATGTAAATAGCTAAAGTGAAATTGTTACACAATTGTAACAGAATTGTAACAGAATTGTAACATTTCTCTAAAGAAAAGGGGCCGAAGCCCCTTATGAACTTACAATTGCTTTAATTAAGCAACTTCTGATTTAACAAAAGTGTAGACACCGTAAGCAAGTGCTACCCAGGCTAACCAATCAATTAGTCCACCTAATAGGATATATCCTAGGGATAAACCTATAATCACACCGCCATCCCAAGATGTTCTTTCTGCCCATCTTGCTACGACCCATTCTTTTGCTTTATTAAGTAGTTCCATAAAGTCTCCTTTTTTATACTTTGAAATCGGCGAAAGAATCTGGTTGTTCTCTTTCACCGAACTTATTTATAGGTTTGTCGGGTGTCATATCAGACATAATATCTGACTGAGCCGACTCTTCCACATCATATAGTTTCATGCGGGAACGATCAACACCAACTACAAAACGTCTATACTTGGTAGGATCGTTATACCTATTTTTTAATTGCTTCACCAACAATTGACCTAACTCTTCAAGTTCCTCTGTTGAAATAAGAGCAAACATTAAGTCAGCCGTTGCTGGTAAACCAAATGATTCAGATGTATCCTCTAATCCGACATCAGTATTACTGTACCCTGACCTTGTAGTCTGAGTTGCCGATACTATCGGTACATTGAATTCCACTGCTAATCCACGAAGTTCTTCCGCGATAGCTTTAATATATGTATAACTATTTATACTTCCGCCCATGCCTCGCATACGCGAAGATGCACAAATATTTAAATAATCTATATATATTATGTCTGGTTTAAAGTTTTTCTTGAGTTTTAACTCATTTAGTAGTGCTCGGAAGTGACCTGTATGAGCAGAACCTGTAGGATATTCTTTTACAATTAGTTTACCAATTGACCCTTTTGCAATCTTTCCAATCTTATCGTTAAATACTTTTTTAGGTAAAGACGGCAATTGTTCAATTGGTAGATTCATAAGATTGGCATCTATCCTTTCTGCTATTCTTTCTTCTGCCATTTCCATTGTAATATATAAAACATTTTTGCCTTGCTCTAGAACTGATGATGCACAATGACACATAAACAAAGATTTACCAACACCAGTTCCAGCAAGAGCGATATTTAAAGTTTTATTTGGTAGGCCACCTTTTGTAATTTTATTGAAGTAATCTAAATCAAATGGAATCCTATCTTCTTTAAGATTATAGAAATCAAACCTTTCTTCAGAATTATCAATATAGTCATGACCAATTGCTTGGTCAAAAGATACACCTAGTGCATTAGATAGTATTTCAGGTATAGCACCTTCACTTCTTGTTTTATCTTTTTTATCAATGATCTGAATAGATTCCATAATGGCATTATAAACTGCACGTTCTCTACACCAATTTTCAGATTCTTTAATTAGGTAATCAGTATCAACATCAGACTTTTCTTGTATTTCTTCAATTAGTCTTGATGCTTGATTTAGTATTTCTTCATGAGCACTAATCTTTTTTAGCTCAAGATCCAATACCTTTGCTGTTGGTAATTTATTATGTGTATTTACAAAACTTACTATTAAGTCAAATACGGTTCTATGAGAACCATCAAAGTATTCTTTTTTAACATAAGGAATTACTCTTCTGCAATATTCTTCATTATTAAGCAGATGATTCAGTATGTGTGTCGGTAGTGTCTGATTCAATATTTCCTATCCTTGCTTTATCGCTATCTAAATTATGTTCTATAATATGTTGTAAGACTGCACCCATATAATTCTTAAAGTGTTCGTCTTTTTCCAATTCATCAACTGTGTGTTCGGCTGGGTCAGCTATTTGAAATGTGAACCCTAAACTAGCCATATCTAATTCAGGGCTCTCTTTTACTGATACTGTTCCATACATAACTATTACATCTTTATATGTCCCAGTTTTATATATTACACCTTGTATTGGATAATTCGGGTTATCCACAAATCCGTAATCTTTTTCAGTAATGTCAAACATTATTCTTCCTCAAGATCTAAATCAATCTCTAACAATGGCTTATGGCCAATTGAATAATATGATTGTATGAATTCTTTAAAGTCAGTATTTTTAATAATTGGATCCCAGAACTTTTTAGTTTTAGTATCTTTTTCTCTAACTTTAGTATCTTCAATCTCTCCAGTTTCTCTATCAACTCTGGCATACCAACCAACATTTGGTTTAGTTACATATCCACCAGCTAGAGCAACATCTAGTAATCCACCATAGTTTGCAATACCACCTTCCCATGTAACTTCAACTGGGATTTTAGATTTTTCTTTTACAAACCTCGATTTCTCTACATTAATAACAAAATGATATCCTGTTACGTCTGTACCTTTTTTCTGCTGACGTCTTCCAATAATCCAAATATTATCAGCTGAATAATAAATCCCTGTACCACCTGAAACAATTGATTTAGGAAATAATCCAATCTCTTGATAAGTATGGTTAACAGCGAGTAAAGGGACGTTCTTCATTGTAAGATAAGGAGTGACCATTCGGAACAATCCCTTTAACGCTTTTGCTCTTGACATATCTGCCACAGATTTCTCATTAAGAGCATCTTCCAATTCTTTCTTAGATGCAAGGTTACCGATAGAATCAATAACGATTACAACTTTATCACCCCTTTCAATATTTTCTAACTGACCAACTAAATCAAACTTCAATTGCTCAACATCAGTTATTGGAGTATGTAATACTCTATTAGTATCAATACCAAAAGATTCAAAATACTTTTGTGGTGATCCAAACTCTGAATCATAAAAAAGCATTACAGCATCTTCGTATTTCTTTAAGTACGCTGCACCCATGAGTAGTGCAAAACTTGTCTTAAAGTGTTTTGATGGTCCAGCTAAAACAGTAAGTCCTGATGATAGCCCTCCATCCATATCTCCTGATAACGCTACATTGACCATAGGTACATCTGTAGCAATCATATCCTTTTCGGCAAATAGTGGAGAATCAGCAAGTACATCAGTACTTTTGATTTTACTATTCTTTTTAAGTTTATCCATTATAGACATTATCTACTTCTCCTGCCACGAGGGCTGTTTAATTGATTTTCCAATCTCATTTGTTTGAGTTGGCGACTTCTTGCTTCAGCCTTTTTTCTTTTTCTTTTGGCTGTAGGTTTCTCATAAAATTCTCTTTTACGAACTTCTTGTATAATCCCTGCTTTTTCCACTTGCTTTCTGAACTTTCTTAAAGCTATATCGAAAGGCATTGGCCTAGAAGGGCGTTTATCTTTTGGGTGCCTCTTACGAGGCCTTAAATCTACTGACGGCATAGTCACTCCTATTTTTTAACATATATATTATATTATACCATAAATTCATCTAGTTGTAAATGGTTTTTTTCATATTCATACACTTTTCTTTTATTATCTTGTAATAAATATTCTGTGTCTATTAAATCCAACCTATTATCAAAATAAAGTTTAATTTGATCCATCATATCTTTAGCAGTTTTCACTGGTACATTTTGACAGATGTGGTTGATTTGTCTCTTAGGATTTAATAACTCAAAGTCTTCAGGTAAATACATAATACTTAACATTTCTCTATAAGTTAAGAATCTATCCTCTACTGGGTGAGTTAGCTGATGAGGTAAATGACCAACAAAAGCTCCAATATAATTATTAGGAATAGTGATTGTTCTTCTCATAGTACAACCACCAGCATATTCTTTTTCATACATTCTTTTTAATACACGATGCCATCTTACTGATTTATCATCTTCTTTACTTTCTAACTCTTCTATAATTCTTTGCCATGCATCAAATCTATCTTTACCCATTTCATCAAGTATATTATATAAATTAACATTATTCAATTCTAGGTTTTCTACATATTCTTTATGTGTCATTCCATGTTCGTTTAATATCCATTTATATACTACATCATCAGAAGGAATTAACTTATTATGTACTTCTGACATAGGATCACCTTTTTTGTTTTTAACTGATTTTAAAAGATCCTCGATTCTTTGATGTGGCCTATGGATATAATTAAACAAAGGGGTTTTATTACCTTTCCAAAAGAAATAAAACGTCCTATCCCTAATCTGAGAATACCCTTGCACAAGCGATTTGGTTTTATAAATGGATAGTGTATACCCATGTTTTTTACCTATCTCACGTAATTTCTTAACTACAGGTATACCAGTACTTTGTGCTAATCTTGGTGCATTCTCTCCCCAAAATACTTTAGGCTGTATTTGACCTAATACATATTCTGCTGATTCATACATCCAATTATTTACTGGACTATCGCCAGATGATGATTGACTTAATGATGATAACCCTGCACATGGACATACAGTATTTACTACGTCGACTTTCTTTGCTTTATAGTTTGGATTTTCATCTAGCTTTACATAATCACCTTTATAGTTTTTCTTAGTTCTTAAATAGTTTAAATAATGAGAGTCATTCGCCTCAAAGTCAGAGTATGATAATACCCACTCAGGATTTTGTCCACCTAATGATTCTGAAATGCCCAAAGACTCACCTCCAATTAACGGTACTATTGAACCATAAGTTAAATTTTTACTTTCCATTTTTTACTCTCTCCCTAAGATCACTTGATGAGAACGAATGTCTCCTTTTATTATAATGTATTGGACATAACCCTTTTCCTGTATGTTCAACGTCTTTATATTCTTCACCTACAATACGAATGTCTGGATTAATAGTTAAAATCATATCAACAATTTCTTCCTCAGTAGTAAATGGTATAACTTCGTCTACATATCTACATGCAGATAATTGTACATACCTTTCAAATGGACTTTGGACCGGTTTGTTTTTACTGTCAGGCCTATCCACTGTAGGATCTATTAATAAACCAACAACCAAATAATCACACAGTGATTTAGCTTCTTGTAACATTACGATATGACCTGCATGAAATAAGTCAAAAGTAGAACATGTAAATCCAACTTTTGCATCTTCAGGCAATTTAGTTTTATCTAGGAACATCTATTTCTCCATTAATTATTCTATCAATTTGTTTTGCATATATTGTGTAAAGTGGTTCTTTATCGGTTGGAAGGTAATGGAAATATTTAGGTAATTTCCTTGTTCTTGAGATATCAAAATTTTCTTTCATAATACCACTATGTACTTTCATATCAGTACCAAAAGTAGTCACATCATAACCATTTTCAAATAACCATCTGTAATAAATAGCATATATGTTTTGTTCTATAATCCAAAACTTACCACCTATTACTCTTCTATTTTTTTTATTATTTATAAAGTCAGTTTTTGCTTTATACTTTTCTGTTGCTTCTACTAAAAGATTATACACATTAGGATGTAAAGCTCTATTTAAAAACTTAATTAACATGTCGTTATCTTTATGAATAATTTGTCCTGAGTTTAATGTGAACCATGGCTTTTCTCTCATTTTAGTAATGTCAACATATTCTCTATATAATGGTTCTAATACTTTTTCTACACCTTTTGCCATTACACCTAATGCTGATTCATTATAATAAACGTAATCTTTTTCAAAATATTCATCAATTGGTTGAAGTAAAAATACATCATCGTCCATCATCATTGCTTTTTCAATATTTAATATTTTGTGTACATAAGGAAATACAAACCATTTAATAGCGACACCATAAATGTCAAGAATCTTATCAATCATATGAGGATTTTCAAATAAAGGTTTTACTTCTTCAAGCATATCTTTTGTATAGTAAATATTAAAAGTATCTATAATTTCACTTACATCAAAGTCTTGTTTCCTATTATCTAATATTACGTTTAGATTAATTTTAGTATCCTCATTGAATATATTGTAGTACTTTTTAAATTGTACTAATCTGTCCATATTGTTACTTATTAAAAAAATGTCATTCATATCTTCTCCAAAAATCAGCTTCCGCCTGTTGTACTTTATTAATTATAAATTGTTTATCTGGATGATATTTGTATACTCTAATAATTTCAGCTTTAACTAAAGTAGTAATATCATCTTCCTCAAATTTGTTAAATGCACATAATGTTCTGATGGCCAAACAAGTCATATCATCATATCGATTAATATACAACGATGCTATGAATTTTGCAACATCGAGTTCAGTACATCCAAATGTATCTAAAATAGGATCAATTAAATATAATTCATCGTATTTAAATAACATATTCTTGACACCAAAATCACCATGTGAAAACGTTGGTTGTAAATCTAATTCTTTTAATCTTTGCAATGTGTCAGTAAACTCTGGTATATCTCCAGCTAATTCAATATGTCCTTCAATTCTTTTTACATAATCATCAAATGTGTAGCTATTTTCTAGTACATCCATATTTGACATTCTGTCTAATGATTCTTGTATTAATCCTAATGCTCTATATGTAAAATTGTTTAAATAAAATTCATCGTGATCAATATATTCCATTGTAATTGTTTGTCCTACAACTCTATCAATTCTTGGAACATTTAAATAACCATTTACATAAGAGAACCATGCATGAGCTAGGTGAGCATTATCAGCAGTCTTATGTACTAATTTACCATCAGTATAAATGTCTGACCCTGATAAACCACCTTCAAGTTCTCTAATATCTGTAAGTATAAAATCTTCGGGTGTAATACCTTTATCATCAATATAATAAGCACCTAATGGTTTATCAAAAGATAGCATATTATAATTTACGTTATGATCATCTAACCATTCTCTAATTTGATCACCATACTTTTCTTCTGCATCATATCTTGTTTTACATGATATTGAACCTCTAGCTGTAAAAATATCTACGGTCCAACCTTCTTTACTAAGTTTATTTAATTTATTAATTAAATCTGTATTTGGCTTTGCATTTTTCCAATCTCTATTTTTGGTAAATGCTATTGTGTCATCAAAATCTACTATAAGTCTTTTATTGTGCATAAGTTTTTAGTTCTTCCATAATTTTATTGTTTAAATATGAGCCATCATAATACTCATCTTTAAGTAAGTTATCAAGTAAATCTCTAAGCTCTTGATATGCTTTTGGTTTTTCTTCTAAGAATTTAATTTTATTAAATAAATCTTGAGAATCTTTAACTCTAATAAAGTCAGGTACTTTAAGATTATCTTGTTCATCATATGTTGGATGTAAAAAAGGTATAATACCATAGTGAGCCATTTCCCATACCTTAGCTGTTACCCAACCCTTTTTAATTGGAATACAGAATGTGTATTTTACTCTTGGCAACATCTGCATTAAATCATTAAACTTTTTTGGTCCTTTAAATCTTTTATCATCACCTATAGTATTAGGATTCCATTGTCCATATATGTCAACATCTTCTACATGGTCAAGTATATATTTCTTTAAGTCAGGATACCTAGATGGTTTACCTTCATTACATACTATCATAAACTGAATATCTTTTTCTCCAGTTTCTGGTTTATCTTCAAAAAAGTTATCTAAACTATTAGGTACTTCTTCTAACATTTCACCACGTTTTTTACCAATAAGAAATGTTGTTTCCAATGCATCATAGGTACATTGAATATTATGTTCTTGTCTTGTAGGATCATCATATCCTGCATAGTTTTTATGTACTATAGGTTCGTTATATTGTGAAAAGATTTTTTGAGGTGGATTCCACAAGTCTCTCATTTTACCTGGATATAATCTAGGGTCATTAAGTAACATAATCCATTTTATATCTGTGTAATGATTAAGGTAATAAATTGGTGGACCAGCATATCTTCTTTGCATATCTAAAGGTTTTGCAAGAGTTGTGTGATCATTCATTAATTTAGAATGACCATGAATATTTGAAGTGGCTGACATACCCATCATAAAAACACCAACATCGACTTTATAGTCAGGATTCTTAATTAATACATCTTCCATAAATTCTTGTCTATCACTTGCTGGATGGTTACGACTCCATTTACCATCTTTTTTCCATTGTGAAAAATCTTCCCATGCATTTGTTAAATTACCATGTTCGTTTATTTCTTGTTGTCTATTTAAAGGTAATCTATCATAATCTGATGGACATACTAAAACAAATTCATGCTCAGGATTATTACGAATTAAATGTTCGAATAATATTGGTGCTTCATTATCTCCACCTACTGCACCCCAGCGACTGCTGTCGAATAATACTGACTTGCCAATTTTACCTACACCTATTTTCATATTAGACTTTTCCATAAGTTATTTAGTAGGAATAATAATCCCATACCATTTAAAAGTATGAGTGCTCTATCGTTCCAAAGCAATGATACCCATAGCCATAAACCTATACCTACAATACTTAAATATAAATCAATTTGAGCATATTCAGATACACCACGAATTGACATTGCACATAACACAATAATTGAAGCTACCCATTTTAGGTACCAATCTAATGTGTATTTTGGATTACGGGGCTCGTTCATATTCTACTCCTGCTTCTGCAAATAATTCTTGAGTTAACATATTACTTTCTAACCATCTTACTGGTACATCTTGTATTGCTTTCCAAACAACTCTTTTTATACCTACTTGAATTATACCCTTTGCACATTCACTGCATACAGGTAATCCATATATGTACATTGTTGCACCATCTAATTCTGTACCAAAATATCCAGCATTGTAAATACAATTCATTTCAGCATGAACTATATACTTATATTTTAAATCTCTATCTTGTAATCTATCTCTTGTATCTAATATACCTCTAGGGAATCCATTAAATCCTTGAGCAATTGTTCTTTTATCTTTTACAGCGATACAACCAATTTTTCTACTTGGATCTTTTGACCAACTTGATACTTCTTTTGCGACTTCTAAAAATCTTTTATCCCACTTATTCACTAAACAATAAACTCCATTTCATTAATTTCTTTTTCTTTTCTTTCATACGGTCTTCAATTTGTTTATCAGTAACATAGTTATTCATTTTAAGAATTTCAATCATCATCATTACATCGCCGATTTCATCTTGTAAATTTCTTATATATTTAGTATCACCTTTTGTTCTAATTACTTTACTACATGCTTGAATGAGTTCACCGCATTCTTCCATAGTGATTACTAAAGCTTCTTCGTGTTTTACCAATTGTGTATTACCCCCGCTATAATAAAAAAACATGTTATGAAATTCATCCACACAATAATGCTTCTCATGAAAGCAATAGTGTTTGCTTCTTTGTCAGTAACTCCGACTTTTTCACCTAGGGACTTAGCCCATAGTCTCCAGTATTTACTTAACAAGATGGAAGTGCCTCTCATACACATGTAAACTTTGTACTTGCCAATAGATATAACCAAGTTCTGTTTTGACTCCATTGAAATATAAGTCATGTTGTAATTGTTCTTGTACATACCTTTGCCATGCATAATCATTTCTATAACCAAAGATTACATCATTGCTTCTCATTTGAACAACTGCATGTAGCATATTGTTTCTTATATAGTATGTTACAGCATTGGTGCAAATAAAATCATTTTTACCATTTTCTTTATATTCTTTCCAAATGCTTGGTCTTTGGTAAACCATTGAAGCTCTTCGTGTATCGTTATTAATAAGTAAATCATTTAAAGCTTTATCATATTGCTTGTGGTATTTACCTGAATAAATTAGTTTACCATAATTAGAATTGATTTCACCATGTTTGTTTGCAGAATATTGCCATGCTTGTGGTGGTTCTTTATCTTCAAAGATATCATTTATATTTGTTGACTTAGAATTATACCAATCAATCTCTGCTTTAATATACTCTTCATTTGGAGTACCAAAGATGGCTGGTTTATCTGCAACAAAAGATGCACCAAGTATTTCAATGGTCTTTACACCAGTTTTATCAGTTACATAGTTTTCAGCTTTTAAGTGTTTCTTAAATACTTCTTTTATGTCTGCAGTGTTATTCACTTGATACATTATCATCTCCTTTTAAACCAATATTATTATTAGAGTTAAATGCATCTTTATTTAAGTCTTGACCTGGAATACCATGTCTGCAATATGCAACAAAGAATGATGCATAATTAATTAAATCTTTTGCTGAATCTTCAAGAGATTCAAAATTAGGTTCATAATCGCTAGTTTGCATAGCTTCCATAACGGATGCCATTCTTAGCATTTTAGCATGCATAATGTCATGAATGGTTGTGATACCATTTGGATAATAATCAGCTTGAGTTATTTTAGAATTTGGATTTTGATAATCGTTAGATTTCTTGGTTTGTAACTCAGCACATTCTTGTAGCACTCTCAAAGATTCTTTCATAATTTCTCCATAATATAGTTATATTATACCACAGTTTTGGTATAATGTAAATAGTTAATTTCATTTATTTAGCTTCGTAAATAATTCCTTGTTCATTCAAAGCAGCTCTATTCCACAGATGACCTTTTTCTGTATCATCTTTAGATTGTCCAAAATATGGTACAGCATGATGTTCATCAATTTGTTGTTGGTTTATACTATACTTAGAATCTCCAATGAATAACTCTCCAAGTATTCTACCAAACTTACCTTTATCATGTGATACCATTTGGATATCTTTACCATCTAATATTTTAATTAAGTTAGCCTTTGATGCTTTTCCATAAAACTTTTCTTCTAAGTTTCTTGTTCTACTTTCAGGTGTATCAATACCCATCATTCTAACTCTTTGTTTTTTATAAACCATTCCGAATCCTAAATCAACATCAACATCAACTGTGTCTCCGTCAACGACTCGTGTAACATAAACTTTATATCTATACATTTCTTCTCCTATTTATAGAACAAATGGTTGTCAATAGTAACCACATGTTCGAGTTCAGATGCCCAATAAGGTAATATATAATCAGCATGATAATATAATGATCCTTCAGTTATATCTCTATAACCTACCTCTAATAATAAGTCAGCTATATACAATGAAGTCATCCAAGTTTTGGAATCAACAGGTTCATCAGATTTACCATCACAGTACCAACTGAACTGACATTGATTCCTAATAGGAACTTCATTTCCTTTCCAATTAATTTTTGTCTTTGCTTGATATATTACATCACAAATATTATTAGGAAATTGTTCATCTCTTACTCTATTTATAACAACATGACCTACAGCAAGCTTTCCTGCAAAAGATTGATTGGCAGACTCAAAGTAAATGTTTTGTGCCATACAATATCTTTCTTCATTAGCAGTTACTTTACCTGCAAATAAAATTAAAAATAATATTAAAAAGAACCAACTTAAGTATAGTAATCCTTTATCTATTTTATCATTCTTCATCATACATCTCATTTAATAATGGTTCAAATATTTCTCTTCTAAAATTTTCGATATCCATAAGGTTTGAACCTTTTGGCATTGATTTGCAATAGTCATCGTACGCTTCATACAAATAACTTTCATGGTAATAAATCATAAGTTATTTCTAAACACAAATTCGATTGCCCTCTCTGCCTCCTTATACATATCACGCTTTAAGTACCAATTACCTGTATCACCATCTAAATCTCTACATAAGTATTCGACTTCTTTAGCTGTAATTGGATAACCTTTGCTCATTGCGTTACCAGCAGTAGATACCATAATTTGATACATCTTTGCATACCATCCAGTATCTGTAATTGCTTTATATTCTTCTACTTGTCTTTTATTTACAAATGGACAATCTTGATAACCTGTCCATGAATAGTTTGTATTATTGAGTTGACCTTTTCTATGTTCGATTAAACCTTGTTTAATTGCTTCAGGTAATCTGTCAAAGAAGTTTTCGTTTGGAACAACATAAGGGTGAGTATCCATAAGTAAGTTAGGATCCATAGTTTCACCGTCATGTGAGAATATAAAATTAAAACTGTTTTCGTATTTTGCTGGTATATAATACATACGACTCAAATCTTTAGTTTGAGCATCTGCTATATCGCCAATTTCTTTATTAAGAGCATACCAAAAATGTTTAATTCTTTCTTTATCAACAAATGTTGTAAGTGGAAATACTAATCTGAACTTTGGTTTTTCTTTTGTTGATGATGCAGTGGAATAACATACATATCGATATTTAGAATATTTCTTTTCGATATCTTTCATATCACCTTCATAATCATCAATGTCAAGAATACCAAATCCACCCCAACCTGTCACATTATCATTACCTCTTGTAGTATCAGGTATGTAAACAGCTGGGCTGATTAGTGGTGCATCTTTTTTAGTAGGATATTTTGTTGATTCAGATAACTTATATAGAATAGTTTCAAACTCATCAAATGAGTTATAATCCATTCTTTTATTTGTTTTGTTATCGTATATCGAATCAAATATCGTTAAACTTACCATGATTTCCTTTGTGTGATGGTGCCTCCCAACCTTCTGGTTTAACCAAGTCAGGTACACCTAATGGATTTGGCCTGGTTGGTTTTACTCCTACTTCTTTTGCCATGTTTGCTTTAAGAACTTCGTCCCATGCTTTATATGGGTCAACTCCAAATGCATCAAGAGTACCAATAGCAACAACACATAAATCAATTAATCCATCAACTATTTCTTCAGGATCTTTCATTACATGAGCTTCTCTAGTTTCATCTAGTTCTTCTTGTAAAAATCCAATACGAAACTTTAGAAATGCTCTGAGTTTTTCGGGGTCATTACGATTATCCCATACCCAGTCTCTAGTCTGGTATTTGGTTTGCATATCATGTATGTCTTTTACCCAATCTTTACTCATTATCCAATTACCTTATTGTCTGGTACAACAATTCCTGAATCCATTTGTCTAATTTGATTTACTAAATCTTCAATAGGTTCTACCATAAACACAACAAATTGTTTAGATATAGTGACACCTTGGTCAGCTTTAGTATAAGCCATAAATGGCATAAATCCAATCTTACCTTCTCCAGCCGGAATTAATGTATACCCATCTTTAATTGTAACAGAATTGTCGGTCTCTGTTACTTTACCGATAATTTCCTCACCTGAGGATAATCTTACTAATTTCATTTTTTTTCTCCATAGTTATATATTATACCACAGTTTGGCATAAATGTAAATAGTTTAACCAAAGAAATCCTCCAAAGATACAACCTCTTCAGAATTCCAACCTACAGCATCTAGGATTGGTTCAATAGGGTCAAGGAAGGTTTTTTGGAATTGCATATCATAATCAATATACTTATGAAGGTTAAATTCTTCAGGTAAATAATCAGGGAATGCAATTACATTTTCTTTGATAGTGTTTGGTGTTCGTAAATATACAAACTTAATCTTTTCGCCATTTTGAATTAGTGCATACTTTTTGGTTAACGCTAAATCTTGGACTTGTTTATTAAATAGTAAAGAACCACGAACATGTATTGGTGTACCTTTTTTGTATATAGTATTATGATCTTTATATTCTTTAACTTTTGAGACTCCGCGTGGGAATGCAATTTCATCAGGTGGTAATGTCTTGAAGTAATTTTTAAATTGCTCAATAGACTTTTGAACATCAGATTCATTACTTGACATAATAACTTTAAATAATTCTTTAAGTGCATCACGACATGGTTCTGGAGTAGAAGACTTAATTGCTTCAATACCCATAATCTTGAGTTTAGGTTCTTTATATCGAACACCTTCGTTATCCAATACATTGAGAATATATCTTTTCTTAGCAGTCCAAATACCACGGTCAGCAATAACTTCTCTTGCCATAACCATTCTGTTTGATACTCCACCTAACATAGAATATAAATCATCATATGATTTTGCCAACACTGGCTCAAGTGTATCATTACAAATCTTATCTAGGAAATCAATAGGATTCTTTGGATTAAATTTGTTTACAATATCATCTAAGCTAACATACAACGAGTCAGTATCGATGGCGACGACATAGTCTTTAAACGATGTTGTTCGCATTGTTCGATTGAGAAATGAATTAAGTTCATATTCGGCCCATCGAATGGTGAGCTGACCGGTGAGGGTAATGGCTTCCGCGATTCTCTGATCGAAGAATCTAAAATATTTATTCCCCATAGCACCATAAAGACTATTAAGAAGAATCTTAATTGCCATTTGGCTATTTTCAGCGATTGATATTTCTCTTTCAATCGAGTAAAGTTCTTGTTTATCATTTTTATCTACCTTTTGTAATTTCTTTTGAGCTTTAATCATATCACCTTTTATAGTGACACGCTCTTGATACATTTCATCAATAATAGCTGGGATGATTCCAGGTTTGTCAGTATTGAAGTATTGACCATTTGCCGCTAGAGCTTTACCTTTATTATTTGGTCTTTGTGATTTTGTAAGTACTTGTTCAATATCAACATTACCTATTTCACCATC
>Ga0255781_10001452_pt1 | contig 19444 bp, 24 predicted proteins | sample 101ome_21_FD_179979 | JGI IMG/M metagenome (GOLD analysis project Ga0255781, IMG submission 179979) | Coastal salt marsh microbial communities from the Groves Creek Marsh, Skidaway Island, Georgia - 101413BT metaG (version 2) | ecosystem: Environmental > Aquatic > Marine > Intertidal zone >... | reverse complement strand
TAAAGGATCAAATGAAAGCAAATCTAACATCAGAGGAAGTCAAATACGGAGGTCAATTATAATGGCGTATGAAAACAGTGGAAGATTGTTCCGCAACGAATACAAATCTAAAGACTCTCAACCAGACTATAAGGGAGACTTCACGGACGAAAACGGCAAAAAATGGGATCTTGCCGCATGGACCAAAAACACAGGGAGAGGAGACTGGTTATCGGTCAAAGTCTCACCAAAACGTGAAAAACCTGAGCCTGCAAAGCCTATTGAACTTGATGACAAGATTCCGTTCTAATGACGAAGGGAGTTTTTATTCGCACCCATAAAGCCACGTTAGAGGCCACGGAAGATCCTAACGCACTCACAATACTAGCTCGTCTTAAGCCTGATGAGCTAGTTACTTGTGACATCAAAAAGATCCGCAGTCCCGATCAACATCGGATGTTTTTTGCTCTCCTTAAAACAATCTTTGAGAACCAAGAACGCTACGCCTCGATGGAGGCGTTACTTGATGCTGTTAAAATTTACGCGGGACACTACGAGGAACACCAATTCCCGCAAAATAGTGGGATGTTTCACAAAAGGCTAGGCAAGACAATGGTTGTGTTAGGTGTTCAAGATATAACACCCAAACAGCTAGAGGATTTAAGATCTATATGGACCCAGGTTAAACCTAAATCTATTAGCTGGGGTGATTTAGATCACGATGATTTTCAGCCTATCTTCTATGCGGCTGTAGAGCTAGGCCATAAATTGCTTGGCGTTGATCCCGTTGATCTTATGAATGAAGCTCAAGAGCCTTGACGGAATAATTCTGAAATCCTTACAGCTCTAGCCCCAACTTGTTTGGCCCATCGGGAGTCTAGTGCCTCCTCTGCGGCTGTTTCGAAATCTCTAACCTTCAAGGCAGAAAGCATACCTGTGAACTGTTTTAATGTGGGAAATCCGAGATTGAAATTCATATTTAGCAATCCACGCTTTACCCCCTCGGGGAGATCGTCATACCAATCAAAAGTCTGTAGTTCTTCCTCGCACCTTCGAATGTCGTTCTTTAAAAGATAGATCGCCTCATCTTCAGAGATCCCATTGTCTTCGATATTCCTGCCAACCCCTATCGTAAGTTTTCCTGCCGAGCATTTATAAGGTAACTCCCGCAGCCCTTCGTCTCGCAACAAATCATCAATTAAGCGATTCACGATATGCCTCCAAGAGAGATTTAATAAAGTTGATTGGATTGATCTCATACAAAATAATCTCCTCCCCGCTAATAATTCTTAAATATGTGCGACCTTCGTAATTAATAGGCCATATACTTATTACTTTTTCGATCTCTTCCATGTCAAGAAATCCGCTGCCTCCTCAACGTCAAAAATAGTCGTGATAAGTCTTGGATCATCATCTGCATATTGTGGATCAATAATAGTTGAAAAGCTAGGACTGATGTTTTGATCGGGAAGGTTTAATTGTTCTGCGTACCGATCCCACTTTTTAAATCCCGCAACCCGTAGAGCGTGACTAATCAAACCAGTAGCGGGACATTTTAAAACCTGATACCCCGAAGTGTGTTTATGCCCTGCGGTTAGAATATGGTCTCTCCAACCCATCTGAGCCGCTTTCGACACCCCGTGAACCGCGTTCCATTGAGAATGACCTGGGAAATCGTGCCTTGCGTTTATTCTTACCTGTTTCCCTGTTGGAAATAATAAGTTGAGCCTAGCTCCCCAGTTCTCAAAGACCCCTTGCTGGTTCTTTAGCATCCACTTCAGAGGATCACCCGCGCCACTCCAGACATCGTGGTTTCCACCCAAGATATAAAGCCATTGAACAGAAGTAACCATCCACTCGGTTAGAGCCCAGGCTTCCTGTTGAGAGGTTGCCTGTTGCCCATAAAGAGCCGCTAGACGCCCAATCCAGTTGTTTTGTTGATCTCCTACGTTCCCACCAAAGAACCCCTTTGTGTCGTTGATTATGCGTATATGCTTCTCTATGGCGTGAATATCGGTCCCGTCATCGTCAACGTGCGGGTCTCCTAAATGCGTAATCCCAATCGGTCCATCAATTCGCACTTTGACCTGAATTAGTCTCCGAGCAATCTTCGCTCGATCTTTGATTTCAAATTGCTTTTTCCTTCGCTCAATGATTTGATCAATATCTTGAAGCTCAGAGGGTATTGGTTCAGCCTCAAAAGGCTCTCGTGCTAATATACCCCGCCTCTCTGCTATTTGTACTCTGTTTTGAAAGGTTGCACGAGGTATCCCCATGACTTTAGCCGCAGCAGTCATGTTCCCATCAGACTCCTTCAGGGTGTACAAAACCTTGGCTAGTTGTTCGTCTGTTAAGGGAGGGACACCCATTTACTTCCTAAAGAATTTAGTTGCCGCCCTAACCCCAAAGGACGCCGCTACAATAACCCCCAAACTGTATTGATAGTAGTCAGGCATAGCCTCAAGAGCTAAAAACCCATCTTTCACCACTTCGCGCCCCCAGTCCCCACAGAAGGCTAAAATCAACGGAATAGAGAACAAAATTGTCAGCCATTCGTCCTTCCAGGAATGAGCTGAAGCCTTTGCCATTTCTAGATCCCAGTCGATTTCTCCCGTTGCTCTTTTCTGCATGACCGCCGCTTCTGCTTGAGCATGGGCAATCTTAACGGCTGTTTTAGCTTTACTTTTCTCTAACTGACCTTCTAAAAAGGTTCCAGCTAGGTTAGCAATCGGCCCGAGAAAATTAATCATTTTTTCACCAATACGATTAACAAAATGACAACTAAAGAAATCATAACCACCTCACCAACACTAAAACAAGCTGGGGGGATAGCTGGTATCATCTTTTAGACTGTTGGTATGATGTAGCACCAAAATACACCGCAACTAATCCACTGAGCCCGTAGAATAACGGCCCCATATCGGATGCCTTATAGGTAGCAGGATCATAAATTATAGCCGCAACCATCAACCCCATCATCCCGAGGGCTATCCAACACATTCTCCTACGGTTTACCTGATACGCTTGTTTATCAGGAATATTCTCGTCTGACATATTCACCTCGTAGAGTTTAAGTAAATCAACCCAACTATTCCAGCTATTGCGAGGAAGCCTAAAAATACTAACCCACACACTGCTAGGATATAAAGTCTTTTTTTTCTTTGCTTTAGTTCTTCGCGTTCTTGGTTGCGTCTGTCTTTTCTTGCCTGTGCTTGGTATTTAACCCAATCTGACCATAAGCCAGGACGCCCACAGTAAATCATAAACTCCTTTAGTTCTTGCTCTTGGTTCCGTATTTGCTCCAGTGCTAGAAAGGCTTGTAGCGTATCCCCTGAAGCTGACGATCTATTCTTGCCTCCAGTTTTTCGTTGTAAGTCCTCTTTAGCTCCAACAAATTTCGCAATAGCCGAACCCGCTTTAACAATGTCAGAACCATTTTTAACGACCTGTTTAATGACAGCAAAAGCAGCATTCGCCGCAGCGAGTTCCGCAAGCATTTCATTTTTTCTTTAGGAGATTTTGAACGGTTGGAGACTGCCAAATAGATATACCTAGCCAGACGATTGTGAACAATCCAGCGATGGGATGAATCCACTCAAACCAGACTAATCCTCCAGTCGCTGCCGCTGATACGTCAACTGCCGTCTTGATTTCCTGGGTCATCATCTGTCTCCGAGACTGCTTGTTTATTTACTTGTTCCTGAAAGTGATTACGAACCGCAATGAACGCATCTACTTCGCTTGAATGAATATTGCATTTCATTAAAAAATGGAGGGTTGCTTGCTCGATGCTTATTTTTTGTTCTTGATCTGACATTACCAAGGAACTCCACTTCCTTGAGTTGGATTTGCTTTTTCTGCAATTTGGGAAGCTACACTTGCCTCAGTTTCTGCTACTTTATCAGCACCAAGAGCATCCTTTGCCCATCCGATTGCTTGAGTTTCTGTTATATCTGCATATGGTGTAAAACTAGATAGGTCATCAGTAGAAATGCCTACAGTGCCATAACATCGCCCTGCGTTTCCATTTGCGTCTTCATCTTGGCAATTCCAATGCACGTTAAAAACCACATCGGTTTTTCCGCTCAGACTTTTATGAAAGTCCAAATTATTGACTATCCATGTTGCTGCCATTTTATTTTCTCCTATGATTCTAATGCGGTTATTCTTGCTTCTAGTTCCTTAATTGTAGCTACTAATAGAGGAACTAATTTGCTCTGATCTATGCCTTGATACTCTGGATTGCCATCAGCATCGACAGCATCCTTTTCTCCTTTTACTGCCTCTGGAACATGGTCACTGACTTCGTGGGCTAAGAAGCCATCTACAGTCTTGTCTGGATCTGCAATAAAGTTAAAACGTACTGGATTAAGTTGCTTTAATCTCTCAGTTGCATTAACGATTGCAGTCACATTTTCTTTAAGTCGGTAGTCAGAGGAAGTGTTATATGCTGTTGCGCTACCTGTAACAGAAATACTTCCAACATCAGTGCTATTTTTTCTAAACTCAATAACATCTCCATCCGTGCTTCTTCGTGAAAATATGGACCTCGCTGAAGTAGCAGCACTAAACATCGTGCCGCCAGAATAAGCACCAAAACCATCGTATGTTCCGATTGTTCCACCGCCCGTAGTCGTACCCACTAGGAAATTTTGTGAACCATCTACTCTACACGCTTCAGTTTCGTCTGTTCCAAAAATCAAGAAACGAGCTGATGAATTTGTATATAATTGTGCGCCGTCTGTATTTAGAGCAATTCCAAAACCGTACGCATTACCGTCAATGTGAAATTGTCCACTAGCGTTTGTATCCATATCAATATCAGAATTACCATCAAAGATATGTAATTTACCATACGAAGTACTGGTTCCTCCAATCACGACCTCGCCTGTATTTTTGATACGCATCCTCTCACTGCTGTTAGTGCCAAAAGCTAAAGTTTGCGATGCTGGAGCGTACATATTTGCAGCAGCAGAAGCAGAAGAACCACTAGCACCAAAAGCGAATCCCTGACCACCAGCAGTTTGATATAAAACAGAACCTGATGAATCAATACGGACACGTTCTGAACCATTTGTATGAAATCTCATGCTGTCGCCGTTGCTTGCGTAGACGATCTGACCTGTATCGTTTGCGTCTTGATCACCAAAGGCTATTGTTGAATTAAAGTTAGTTCCAGCCGTTATAAGAACTTGAGAATTGCCACTATTATTTGCAACTCGAAGTGGATAGCCGCTTACTCCAGTGGTAGTTCCTATATTTACGCTATTAAGACTACTATCAACAAATAACGTATCTGTATCAACTGTCAAGTCACCTGAAAGAACAACGTCTGAAGCCTCACCAGAAACATTTAGATATCGTGAGTCTGCTTCTGATTTTGAATAAACGTCTATATTTGTCCTAGCATCCGATGCTGTTGTCGCACCTGTTCCACCTTGGGATAACCCTAGAGTTCCATCGACCGTTTTCGCCCCGCCGATATTAATAGTCCACGATGTTTTGGTCCCAGAACCACCGTATCCAATAGAATTAACTACTAGGGTTGTCCCAGAGTACGAAGTGACCACCGTATCCATGAAGTTAGTTGAGGGATCGGCTGCATCCGCTATTCTTAGAGGGGTTCCCGCTTGATATGGCTTTGCAGAGGAAACGGTAAAGGTCTTTGATCCTGTTCCGATAGCGACCGAACTTGTTGAAGTGTCGTTATATATGTCACCCGCATGAGTTACAAAATCCTCGAAAGCATCAGGAAGGCCGTCAACGTAATTTGTGCCTTCAAAATCCGCTAATGTATAAGTTCGTCCATTAAGTGTAACGGGATAAGCCATTAGATCATTTCCTCAACTTCAATTCGTCGTCCGTAATATGTTAGAGCAGAATTTACGATGGGGTCGGTGTTCGTAATTCTACCATAAATGTTCTGCGTTATCCATGTAGAAGGCGTGTCAGGTTGTGGGATTATCAAAACATCACCAGCTATCCCTTTTAATCGGTCAACCTGATTAAAGACATTCTGAAAAATCTCATTTTCTGGCAGGTTAATCAGATCAAACCTCATCCTTCTAAATCTCTCAACCTCATCAATGAATGTTTGACCCCCTCTTGATTTAGTGACTCTTGATTCATCAACAAATTCAAATTCAACCCCATTCGCATAATTGATTGAAGGCCTATACGCTGGACCCGAAATTAATCTTCCTGCTTGTATGTATCCGTCTGTATTTGATGCGTCTGAGATATCAATTCTTAAATATCTAGCTTGAACGGTAGAATCTAAAACATCAAAACTGGAAATCGTGTAATCAGCCGCAACCGTTGGGTTTAAATAACCACCCCAACTAAAAACACCCCACGGGAGCGTTCCAAATTCTTCAACTATAGGCCACGCATCAACCGTTCCTGAGTCGTATACAGTACTCGCAAAATTAGAGACATTACTAAACCGCCATCTAATAGTTCCTGTGGTTGAAATATTATGCTTAATCAAACCAACAAAATCCACGATTCGACCTTGCCCAAAATCAACATCAATCTGTGCTGTCGTCTGACTGTTTCTAAAGATTTTGACTAATTGACGATCCTGCAAATTAGTTCCAGGTAAAGTTGCTACCTCATTGTCAACCGTTAAGGTTCCGCTATCGACATAATTGACGGCTGAAATTATCATATTAGTCATTAAATCAACCCCAAAGCTCTAAATCTACTTCGTTCAGAGCCGCATCCTCAAAAATTGAGATAACCCTAAACAACTTGCCGCTCGTCAGATTATAACGGTTAAATGTTATTTTCACTACATCATTTAATTTTAACGTATATGGTTGGGTTTTTACTTTGACCTTGTAGATGTCTCTCTGTGTTTTATACAGCGTCAATAGCCTTGATGCCTCCGTAGCTGCGTTGGCAGACGTTGAGAACAATGAAGGCACTATAAGAGCCTCAGAGTTCGGATATGGCGTTTGTACCGCTGTATCTTCCGCTTTTTCTACTTTCGCGTCCCTTACTAGATAGTCACGTCTTGCAGTTGTCACTGAACCAAGATCAGTCTCTGACATTACTGTATAATTTTTTTCGTAATCAACCCGAACCTGAAAGTTGGGAACTGCTGAAGCCAATCGAGTAATTTCAATGATATTTGTAGAATCAAATTCTGCATCAGCCGTACCTGAGCCCAATTCTATCCTACCGACTTGGAAATTCCCTGTTCTGTCAAATCCGTAAAATGCTCCAACTGTATTAGCTATCTGATCAATCGTCTCTAGAATGGTTGTGTTGTCTTTGACATATATCCCAACCACTGAGCTATTCGCTGTGTTTAAGTCAGTAAATGATGTAGTGTCTAAGTCCCCTGGGTCTGTTAAACCACCATAATCAACAACAATATGTCGGATAATATCACCCGCTGTTGATTTATATAAGCCAGAAGGTTTAGAGCCTTCTACGTCTGCTGTAATCTTTCCAGTCGGAGCCGATACAAGCGTGAAACGTCCGTTGGTCAAATCAACCGTATAGTCAGTCGTTAAGGTAAGAGCTACTCCCGCCTCATAAACATCATTTATTGCTTCTATTTGACCATTATGAACTTGATAGACGTAATTAGTAGCATCCACCAAAACGGGCTCAATATTATAAACCTGACCAAAGCATAGCGGTTTTGGCTGGCCCTCTAATGAGGCAGTCCCTTCATTTCCTCCTGTCCCTGCATATAGCACAGAAGGAAAGTTAGTTTGAAAATCGTCCTGTCTGTCTCGGAGAACAACATTCACAAACAAATCATCAAATTCTATCGAATGAGCCTGTCCGTCAAAGATTGTAAAGTAGTATTGATATGCTGCACCAGATTCACCAACCTTAACTTCGACCGAACGGCCATCCCACGCATAACCAGCGAAAGCATCAAGACCTCCATCCGCATTCGTAAGCACCAGATTTCCGAAACCTGGAACGGAAAAACCACCCAACTTACCCGACGAAAACATTGAACGCTGGAACGAAATCGGCTCAACAAGTCTTGCGTCAAACAACGTATTAGCTGGCGTATCTGTCGGAGATGTAACAAATCCCTCACCCGAATAGTAAAGTGTAAGTTCTGAAGCCCCCGAAATATCATAAGGTTTTAAAATAACCAGATACTTCTTTTTAGCATACGGATCAGCAACGAGATCAGCGAGGGTTGTGGCAACCATTATACCCTAGCTCCAGCAAGCTCTTGACCCGCAAGCAACCTCCCCATCTGCCTCCTTAACGAAACGATTTCATCTTTCATTAAGTTTACTGCATTAACGAGTTCCGCACCATCTGACTTGATCGGAGCGATAGTTCCGTTCCGATTTGGGATAAACATTTCAGGCCCACTCTCACCAACCTTTACGTTATCACCCTTAGAAACTGGACCACCTGTTCCTCTTGCAAGATATGGCGCGGCTCGATTAAATAATTTACCAAACGATTCTGATCTTTGATTATCAAAGGATGAACCTGATGCAGCCATCCCATCAGTGACACCTAACACTTTAGTCGAAATCTTATCCGACAACGTATCAACCAATGCTCCTTTAGCAAGCTCTGTTCCTACTGATGTTGCGATGGTTGACAATGATGCCGAGCCTAAGATGCCTTGAGCGAAAGATTGACTGATCCCACTGGTGATTGCGCTAACGTATCCGCTGAATCCTGTTGCGGTTGCAAACCCTGATGTGATTGCCGTACCCACGCCTGGGAGAATGAAACTTGCCGCAAGCGATGCAATGGTTGCTAAATCTCCACTAAGTATCCCGTCAACCATATTCTTCACGGCTTGGCTAACGTATTTCACAACTTTTGAAACTGCATCAACCACAGTATCAAATGCGCTCTTTATTCCTTTAAATATCTTTTTAAAGAAGCTACCAAATCCAAACGCTGGAGTAGTTGACTCGGCTAACCCTTTTGAGACCCGCATATCCATGCCAGTCTGAGGCATGATCCCTGCGTTTACTTGGTCAAAGAATCCCTTGCCAAATTTATCAACAGATGCCGCTTTTATTACATACTCGCCTGATGATATCCGAGCCAAAATATTGTCTGATTTTGGTCCTCCAGTGCCAGGAACTAAACCACCTTCGGCAAATTTAAGGGTTGGGAATACTTTACCAAGGAAGTTTATACCTGTAGAAACGACCGCTTTTGCTGCTAAGTCAGCAAGACCTTTCTTAATGGCATCAGTAAATGTTCTGAAATTTAATTTCCCAGATTGGAAAAACTCTGAAAGTGACCCCTCCAACTCTTGGAATGCCTTAGTTGTAAATTGGGTTGCGTTCTTAGCGTTGTCAGAGATCGATCTGTAATAATCTTTGACCCCTTTGATCGCTCCCGCCCCATAAGTTCGCTCGTTAGCCGCTGCATAATCAATTTGAGCATCGGTTGCTTCTCTGATTATTCTGTTAGAAAAGTTTGTTGTTGAAGCGTCTTTTTGTTTTAGCTCAGTAGCTAATTTAATTTTTTCATTTGTATCCCCAATTACATCTTCGTAATTGAGTAATTTCTTGATTTCTTCAACCCTTGCTTTTGTTGATTTAACTTGAGAGTCGTAAGCATCTTCTATTTTATCAACGTGTCTAGCGACCTGTTCAGCTGTCCCTTTATGCGCTTTCGCAAGTTTATCTAGGGTTTTTTCTGCTGAGTCTGTTGTTTTAACAAAATCACCAAAAATATTATTACCACCAATGATTTTATTAAATAGTCTTGATCCTTCGTCAATCGTGTCTTTTATTTTATCAATAAAACTGTCAAGGTTTCCCGTTGCTATAGCAACTCCACCCGCCATCGCGCCAATCACAACCGCGATCAAACCGATCTTACCTTTTAAGACCCCGAATATTTTACCTAGACTAAAAACAACCTTTCCAAGCGTTCCTAACGCGCGAGCTACTGCTGCAATTTTTTGCAAAACAACAACTCCAAACGCTAACAATAGCGCTTTGTACACAACCTCAATATTATCAACCATCATTTTCAAAAACTTGACGGTTATTCTTATCGCCTTCACCAACACATTTGAAAAAGATTTAGCGAGATCATTATTACCATCAACAATTCTTGAAATTGCTTTCGCAAGACCAGAAAGTTCTTTATTTAATCCAGCCTTTCCGACTTTCCGCATAAAGGAGTCTACATTGTCACCTAAATTAGTGAATGCCCCTCCTAATGTTTGAGCCTGTCTCTCAGCACCTCCAGCAAATTTTGCTTTGCCTATTTCCGCTAATGCTTTGAGGATTTCTTCTGAGTTTCTGTTGACTTTCAAGGTTAGATCACCCATTGACAGAGTGACCTTGTTCCCTTCCTTTGAGGCTAATATTCCAAACTCTTTAAGCCGTTCAAACTCACCTCTTGAACCATCTGCAACTGCTTCCGCAAATTGCATAATAGATTTGGAAGTGCCACCAGCAATATCCGCGAATGCGTTTAATTGTGCGGTAGTTGGTCTAAGACCTTGCGATACTAAAACATTGAATGAGCCAACAACCTCCTGAAGTGAGAATGGTGTGCGTTTTGCGAAATCTTGCAAAAATGCAAACGCTTTCCCTGCTTTTTCGATTGACCCCACTGAAGTTACTAACGATGCTTCCAAGCTATCAAAGGCTCTATTAACAGCGACTACTTGCCGAACAGCTAGACCACCAAATACAAGACCGAGACCAGTTGTGACTTTTGCCACATTCATTACTGCTCGCTCAGTAAATGCAAGACTGCGATTTAGAGATCTAAATGCTGATTTCGTTAAATCACGGGCTGTTAGATCAGTTTGGAGTCTAGTTGTTGCCATTTCGCTTCATCGCCCGTTTCTGACGTTCTGAGTCAATCTGATGATAAATTGACCATTCTATAAATTCATCAACTGACATTTCATGTTCTAATTGTTGAACAGTCATGCCTAATCGGTCAGCGAGGAAAAACTTAAATTGTCTCTCCTCGCTTCGCCTTAGTTTTTTTCAAGTTCCTCCGTATCTGTTCCAGTAATCTCTGAGGCAATTCTAGCTAAAACATTAGCGTCCACGTTTTGCCTCAAATCTACTTTGTCACCGATCTGGAAGACCTTATCTCCGTTTGCGTCGAGGCATTTGATAACTAATACCTCAACAACTGCATCTGCTTCATTCCCACTTTTGATAGCAAACTGCAACTTACCCTGATCTTGGATCGTCCACGGTTTGACATACATCACAAATGGGTTTCCTTCGTCATCAGCCCACTCAGGAACAACTATCTCCCGAATAGGCTGATTTTCGAAGTGATTTTTAGCACGAGCCAAAACACTCGTTGATTTTTTTGCCGCCATTTTTTACTCCTTACGCAACAGTACCTTCAGTTAATGCCCCCGTACCCTGGAAGTTTATAGTTGCTTCCACAAGGCCATCAAAAGACGCTGTAATAGTGCGCCCTGTTACAAGAGCGGTTCCTGATAATTTATGATCTCCTGTTGTGTTGCCTTCCATTTGAATATTCAAAGTAACAGAAGATCCAACAGTCAAAGCGCCTTGACCAGATGTATCCGTGTCGTCAAAGAACACATCAGCCGAACCACTAAAAGACTTTAAAGACGTTTTAAAAGTCCTTGAGGTGTCTCCCATTGAGGTATCCTCAAGGGTGTCCATCGTTTCATCAATAGAATAAGAACGGATCTCGGCAACTTGGTCTGTTCCGACCAAAACCACCCCGTCACTTCCTGAAAAAGTAGCCATCATTTATCTCCTTTCGATGGGGTTACAATTTCCGCTTTTGCGGGTTTTTTAGGCTTACGGGGTTCCGCGAGCCATCCTTTAGCCTCAAATGAAGCTAAATCCTCTTGATTTATCTCTATGGGGTCCCCACCAGATGGTGGGAATACTTCAATTCTTTTCGGCATAATACCTCCTAATACACAGCCTCAGCGTTCGTTTCAGTTGTTGAGTATAATATCTCATAAGTCATACGACCTACAACTAAAGGTTTCTCAACGTCACCAGCAAATTCAGCCTCAAAAGATGTTAATCTACAATCTTTTGCATATCCGCCTCTAGTGAGGTCTGTAGCCATAGCCGCCTCAACCTCAGCCGAGATATCATCCAAAACATCGTCTGGATCAGTGTTCTCAACATAAGCCTCAACTGACACCTCCAACGTGCGGACCAATCCTCTAGGCGGCGCGAGGGTTTGGACCTGTATGCTCTCGCTGGAGGTGTAGATGCAGAGGCCAGGCATTTTGGCGCTCTGAATCGGATAAACCCGCGATGTAAAAACATTCGATCCCGTTGTTGTTAAACCAGTCAACGTGGTTTGAATGTTATTCCTAATTGATTCACGAACATGAGTCATTTAGTTTTTCTCTAGCACTAGAGTTGTCATCCCTGTTCCATCATGATCAACGACTCTGATCGTGTAAGCTGTAGAATTAACCGTCAGAGCATCCCCATCGGCTGCTGCTGAAATATCGGCTGTCCTACATAAAAAGCGAGGTTGTCTAACCGCCATTGTGACACTTCCACCCGCTTCTATTTCTACTATTTCATTATCGAAAATACCGTTGACAGTTGACGCAGATCCCCCGCTAGGAGTGTATGTAGCCGCACTCCCAAAATCATCCGTTCCGAAAAAAATCGCTCTGTCATCAGCACTTTCAACGGCCATTACTTTTTACCACGCCCCACTAACGCACCAGCCGATTTTTTATTTAATCCCACGGCTCTGTTTGTTTTCTTCTTTGGCTTCTCGGAAGGGACTGCTTTTTTCATGTTAACAAGATCAATGCCAATAGCATCAGGAACGTCGCAAATATCGCCTTCATTCGCTATTTTGCCTGAAACCCTGCAAGTCCTGATTATTTCAATCTGCATCTTTCTCTCCAAAAATAGGAGGTGGCCGAAGCCACCCCCCCTTTTTTTACTAGGCTGTGATGTCGTCGCAAACCGCAAAGGATTGTGCGTGACGTACAGCAACGTCTACTTCTTGGATTACTCGTATCCGAACTGCTCCAGAAGATCCTCCCGTATATGGATCCACTAAAACATCAGGGGTTGAGAAAAATCCTAGCATCAGTTGGGAATAGTCACCGAAAATGAGAGCCGAAAGGCTGGTTCCCGTTCCCTTGGTGAGATCAGAAGGTACGTTATTGGTCACTGCCAATGGGTAGCCATACATAGCATCCCAGGGAGCGTCAAGAAGCATTACGCTATCAGTTGACGATACCTTTGCAGTCGACGCCGCATGGCTCTTGACTTTCGGGTTTGTTAAGTAAGCTAGTGTATTCCCGTTGATCGCAGCATTATCAACCTCAACCTCTTTAACAAGATCAGTGATCGCAGCCCAAGTGAGATTGCCACCGTTTGTAGCAATTTCAACCGCACCAATCCCAGAGGTTTGAGTGATACCTGTTGGCTCATTCGATCCACCACCTTCTATAGCAACGTCTTCAATCTTTTGAGCTATTGCATTAAGAAGATCATCACGAACGATCTGTTCTACACTCGGATCGCTTTGAATCATTAGCAATCGGCTGATATCCGTAAATGCGCCGAGCGATTTCGGGGACATCGTAATTTGTGCAAAGGTTGCGTTCACTTCTGAAGTTGCACCATTTTCCGACACAAATCCTGCTGATACGCCAGCAGAAAGTTTAGGAATAGCAACATCCCCAGAAAGACCACTCATGAACCTCGCACCAAGTTCGGAGAAAACAAGTCTTGCTCTAAGAGCATCAACAAACTCATTTCCAAGATGATCAGTTGGCTTCAAGAAACCACCAGCAGAGTTTGTCCCTACGGTAAGATCCCGTTTTCCATTCCAGAATGAATCTGGAGCATAGAAACCACGGGCTTCCCGTTTGGCTCTTTTGGCGATTTCATCCGAGACTTCACGCTCAAAATCACGCAAACCAGAGCCATTAACCAGACCGCGAACCGCTTTCATAAAGCTATATTCACGCTCTTCCTTTTGGCTCATTTCTACAGCACCCGCTGGCGTTTCCAAGGGTTTTCCTTCACCAATAGCATCTAGCAATACGCCACGGAATTGCTCAACCGAAAGACCATCAAAAATAGCTTGATCGCCCAAATCTCTTCTGTTGTGCTTGACTGCAAGGTTAATAATTTCTTGCGCTTTTTTTTGGAAGTCACGTTTTGCGGCCTCTTCCGCCTTTTCACGGACTTCATTTAGTTCCACTTCAGACATTTCGTCCTCCTTTTGTGGGGTTGAAAGAACGGCAGCCCTGTTAACGCCAACTCCAGCATCCGCTGGAACGCTAACAATGCTTGCCTCATAGGGAGTCCATGAACTAATTGCAACCGTCCCGTCACGTTCGTTTTTTTCCTCCATTTGGTGGATTTGGTATCCGATGCTGACGTTGCTTCTAATACCATCCTTGACATCATCATAAACTTCTCTTGCCAGTGCGGATTTTCCAAAACGCACCACAGATCTTAACTTTCGATCTGTCTCATCAAGATAGGTTCTTTCAATGACACCAATCTGTTTGGTTAAATCATGGTCTAATAATAAAGGAGCATGACCACTATCTAACCTTGTTAAATCAATCGCGCCATTTTCATGCCGCAAAACCTCTAATCCAAAGGATCGCTCTACTGGCTCTTCAGAAGAAAGTGACATACGAACCCGTCTGTCATCTTCGTCTGTAACTTCAGTATGAACGGCACGAAAAACCAATTCAGAATTGTCAAATCTCTCTTCTTCCATATCTTCCTCCGCTTTCGCGTACTTTATCGTGAAGGAGTTTTCATCCTCTTCAACCGAAATGATATGACGTTTTTCTTTGTCCTTATCATAACGCAATTTGTCAATTTTTGTAAGCGTAGAAAACTTGTGACCGACTAAAGTTTCAGTTGCTTCCCAGCCTTCTTCCGTTTCTTGAAAGATTCTAATTAGAGCCGCTGGATCGTCTTCGGTTCCAGTAATAGTAAAATCACTATTCGGAACATTTATAGATCCATCTCTTTCAATCCGTTCAATCTCGCCCTGAGATCGTCCACCTGATGTATTCCAAGACACAAAATCATTAACCGATAACTCATCTGGTTCCGCTCTATCCATGCTCAAACCTCTTTCGTCTATACTATCCAGTCTCGCCGCCTTGCTTCTTGCCCACGTTTGGCCTGGATTTCCACCCCATGCCGCCCACGATACTCGGCCCCGACTTGGATAGCCATCTTCTCCTGGTCTAAATCCTTCTGCCTGTTTGTCTACTTCATGCCTAGAAAAGAAACTGTGCATCCTCCTAACTGTATCTGCTGACAGTTCTTGACGGTTTACCAACTGTCTAGCTCGTGCGACCGCCACGGCTGTCCCGCCTTTGAAACCTTCTTCACGCCAATCAAAGAATCTTTGCGCTTCCTCTGCCATCCCTTGCGTTGGCTTTAGGTCTATTTCTGTTCCTTTATACGTCGCCATCTTCGTCCACTGGAACAACTTGCTGAAGAGGTATCTTTGAAGGTCCGTAGGGTGATTGACCACCACCAAACGGCTGGAATGCGGTATCTATTCCGTATCTTTCAGCTAATTCTGTTTCACGGTTGATCTGTTCAAACACTTCATCCGTATCTCTTCCATATTTGGAATGGATATCTTGAAGCGAAATAATCCCATTCTGGAGTGCCGTGACGTTAGCCGTGATTTCTTTCTGTGGATCCACCCACTCAAATCCTCTTGGTCTATAGATTACTTGATCCGCGAATAAATCATATTTACCCATTGGAAGATTTATGTTTCCAGTCGTAATCGCCATTTCCAACCATGCGCGATAGATGGGATCAACGAAAGCATCAATCATCCACTGTTGCATCATCTTGAAATGATCTCTATCCTCAAGGGTTCCCTGTCTTATAGATGAATAAGAAACACCTTCAAGGTTATTTGCTAGCGAGACATAACTAACACCCAGACCCGACGAAATACCTCTAAGAATTGCTTTCTCAAAATCTGCAAAATTATCTTGAGGTTGACTCGGGTCCCATGCCTGAAAACTAACACCCGCAGGAAGTTGCGTCATCGTTCCAGGCTCTGCCTCCATAATTGGTGCGTGATTATCGTAATCATCCCCAACAAACCCATCACCTTCTGGAGAGGTAAAGAACCCCATCCTACTAGCTGAAACCCTCGCATTGACTAAAACAGCTTCCTCAAACCCATCTAACATTTTCAAACGGCTGAGAACATTAGCCATAAACGGAACACCGCGAGTCTGCCCTGGTCTTTCTTGGATGTAGCAATGGATCAATTCACTAGCTGGCACGATGACATGATGCCTTTTAGTGTGAGATCCATAACCTTGATCGTGGTGCGGATGATCTTCAAAAAGATAATAATTCAAAGGCTTATGAGTGCGTCGATCTATCTCAACACCCATCCTAACCTCGTTGCCATTGCTCAACCGCTGATCGTAATCCTCATCAAGAAAATCAGCCTCAATAAATTGCAAAGAAAATCCAAATGGATTACCCGACGGATTCTTTATTTTTTTAATTAAGACCTCGCCGTCTCTTACAAGCGTCTCAACGAATAATTTTTGAGCCTGCAACCAACTTAAACGCTGATCTGTCGTGCAGAATTGCGCTCGGCCCCATCTTTTCCAAGCGTTCTCAATTAGTCTGTTTCCAAGCGTATCGAGAGAATTGTCATCGTTTCTTTTTCTGACTTGCAAACGAATGCCAGTTGAACCAACGATATTCGTTGACATAATCTGCAAGTATCGTTTCGCATACGGGTGATTTCGCGTAATTTCTCGACATCGGTCCCGCAGCGTCCTAAGTGCTGGCCTAATTTCTGAATCTGCTGACCGACTTGAGGAAATAAAATCAGAGAATAATCTCCCTATCGAGGCTCCGTGAAAATTACGTTTTTGAACCTTTGGCTCTGATTTTTTCCAGAATTTTAAATCCATCAGAACCTCACATAGATGGTTTTGCCAGTCGTTTCACCGTTTTCAGCCCTCTCCAAAGCTAATTCCCTATGATATTCTTTGCGATAGAAATCCCTTGCTTGGATAAGTTCTTCAAAACTCATTTTTGTCAATGACCGACCAGCAATCGCATAATTCGCTACGTCACTGTCAGCTTTTCCTTGAAGAATACTCTCAATTTTTTGAACCATTATCTCAGCATGGGTTCTAGCATCAGCACCAGACGCATCAAGATCAACCAAGATATCAAACGACCCTCGATCGACAACAATCCTATTTGATGAGGATGTTTCTACAATTTCTAGCTGCCAGTGATAATGTCCTGCCGTCCATGATGCAGAAGTGGCACTTGAGGCTGTAAATAGATAATAGGTTGAGGCTTCCGTTGCGTTTATTGTTATTTCATTCGATGCACCTTCGGCTGATTTTGCTATCCATGTCGCTGAATGAGTTGCTACTGGATAGTCATCAACCAGATCCTCACGCTTCCACTGAACAAAATCACCAATAACCACTTTCTCAGGCTCCGTTGTCGGAGCATTTGAAACATCAAAAAGATTAGCCATTAACGCCAGCCCTGCACAAAACCACGTTGAGGACGTGGCTTAAGAATGGGAGACGATTGCCGTTCGGAGTTTTCTTCAATCGGTTTGTTTCGGTCATGCTCGATCCGATCCGCAATCGCGTTCAAATTAAGGTTTAGAATACATAATGCAGCATAACTGTACACTCTGCAATCCAAAGCCTCATTTCTATTTCGGGTCTTGACAAACTCTCTCCGTGGAAATCCTTTGCTATACTTCGTCACAATCTTTTCTGATTGCGTAAGTTGAGCATAGAATTCGTCGTCACGACCCACGGGGAAGTGGCAATACCCAGGTCCCTCAGATTGTACCCTCAATCTTGAAAAAATCAATTCTTTTATAGGAAACGTGCCAATCGTAAAAAGTTTAATCTTCCCGATGTTATTTCTAGTTGGTCTTGATACTAATGGTCTTTGCTCTCCGCCCATGCCTTTAATGGCAAAAATGCGCCTTGCCTGTCTTGTTCTGACAAAATCATAGACTGCTTGAGTGTAATGACCGCCAGAATCGATTGCGGCTGCTTTGATCGGCAATTCACGACCATCATCAGTCAAATATGTCTGTTTTAGGATTTCGTCTAAATCTTGCCATAATTGGGGAGTTGAAGGATCGCCATATAGAATTTTGTAATCTAAACTAAAACTCTCTTCGTCTTTGCACCAGCCCACAATTTCAACGGCTAAGTAAGAGTCTTGAGTATCAATTCCCGCTGTCACCATGACCACGCGATCATCAATCTTTTCTGCTGGTTCGTATTCGTGATCTCTTAAATCAACGTGTTTGACATTTTCGCCTTCCGTTTCGTAAGTCTCGCCAAAAAATGTGTTTATAAAAACCCGCAAGGTTTCAGGAAGTTTTTTCGCCTCAAGAAACTCTCTCACGGCTTGTTCTAATGGTATCCAAGGAGAATAAAGACCTGACAACCAAAAACCCGCTATTCCATGCGTTTCTCCATGAGCAACCCACTCTCCCGCCTTGATTGCTTTATATCTCTGTGAATCATTCCAAATTGAGCCGCAATGCTCACAAACATAATGAGCCGATGATGGTTGATCTTTATCCCAACGCACCTGAGCCCATTTTAAGGTTTGTTTCTCTCCGCAATCATGGCAAGGGACGTAGTATTCTCTTTGATCTGATTGTAAATATTCAGCCTCGATCCTTGACGCTCCTTTAATCGTAGGCGTTGAAACAGTTACTAGCTTACTATTCCAGAAGGTGGTTGCTCTCTTTGCTGCCAATCGTACTGGATCGCCTTCGCTTCCAGCACTCGGAGGATATCTATCGATCTCATCACACAATACAATCCTGACAGGTCTTGACGCTAAACCAGCCGCACTATTCGCTCCCGCTATAGTACAATGCCCGTTTGGGAAAACCTTATGAAGAGTTGTGTTCCCTGAGTCTCTTGATCGAGGATCTTTTACCTTACCGCGAAGACAAGGAGTGTCTCTTAGCATTGGAGCCAATCTATCCTTCGAAAAGGCTTGAGCCATCGAAAGAGTCGGCTGGATTACAAGCATGGGTGCAGGATCGTGCGCGATATGATATCCAAGAGTATTTAATACAAATTCCGTCTTGCCAACTTGAGCCGAGGACATCACCACGACTTGACGGATTGACGGATCATTCACCGCATCCATAATTCCACGAAGATACTCAGCCCTCGATGTGTACCACCTCCCAGGCTCCGCAGATGCTTCTGGACTTAATCGCCTTTCCTTATCAGACCACTCACTTATCGTTAGGCTCGGAGGAGGACGGAGGGATTTTGCTATCTCCGTCACTATCCTCTTCATCTGTAAGGAATTCGCTCTCGATCCAGTTTCCAAGTTCGTTAAGTGCTTCATTAATTTGATCTTCTATTAAAGTTTTGCAAACTGCTGGCTTATCTTCAACCGCAACAACAGGAGCCAATTTTGCTGGCAATCCTGTCAACTTACCTTTGACGGCTGTA
>Ga0255781_10001449_pt1 | contig 19467 bp, 17 predicted proteins | sample 101ome_21_FD_179979 | JGI IMG/M metagenome (GOLD analysis project Ga0255781, IMG submission 179979) | Coastal salt marsh microbial communities from the Groves Creek Marsh, Skidaway Island, Georgia - 101413BT metaG (version 2) | ecosystem: Environmental > Aquatic > Marine > Intertidal zone >... | reverse complement strand
CTATCTTGGTCATTCCCTGTAGTCAGTTTAGCAACAAGCAAAGGTTTTTGAGGCATTAACACACGACCAGTGCTATCAATAGACAGCCCAGTTACTCCATCATTTGTTATCTTAGAAAGTGCCATTACGCTATCCTCACGATAGATAGATAAGTCGGTCTGGCAGTTGCACCAAAAGCATTCCCAGACGTATTATTTATTAGGTTTTCAACCTCATGGGTCATGTTATAATTTGCTCCTGCCGTTTGTGCGTAACCATAAAGATGCACTTTGGTTGTTGCGGTGGTCGACTTGTAAATAAAACTTCCGCTCAGTGTCAACGAACCAGCTTCATCGCCTGCGTTATTCATTAAATGTGCGCCGCTACCGTTTACATCAGCAAATGTTGTGCCGTCCGTTGCAATGCGTACCACTGCACCAACGTCTTGTATTGTTTCTGTAGTTACAGCCGATGATTTAAAACCTATTGAATAAGAAATTAAATAAACGCCATCACTGCTATCAAGAAGATAAGCATCATTTGCACTGTCGAAATTGGATTTGGTGTCGTACTTTACAGTACCGATACCACCAAAATCGACAATATGTGCAGTATTATCACCAAGTCCACTTTGGTTAGTTGTTAAATCAACGTGGAAGTATTCTTTGCCAGTAGGTTTAAAATCACCTGTAGTTGAAACATCGCCAGTAAACGTACCTGTTGTAGCAGATAAAGCACTGCTAAACGTACCAGTGGTAGCTTGTAGTGCTTGGTTGCTTGGATGTGTGCTGGTCTGTTGTGCCAGTGAATTATACACAACGTAAATGTCATCAGTGGCTGCTACACTGTAACCTACTAGATTAACTGTAGTACCATCTGTGGTATACGATTCAGTAGGCTCCTGACGCACGTTGTTAATAAAAAGGTCAATGCTTTCTGGACTAGATACAGCATGAGATAGAGTTAGGCTTGTGCCTGTAGCCCCTGTCAAATCCTGCTTTGGGGGTATCTTAGAAAACCCTTCAGTTTGTTGATTACCTATGTAACCCATAGTAAACCCCCTTATGTACTAATAGCATCAACGGCAGATACCCACACGTCTAGTGAGCTTGCTGTGTCCGACTGTACCCACAGTCTGTCACCACTTGCTACGACTACCTTTGCACCACCATCAAGAAGCTGCAAAGCACCGCCAGCAGCGATAGGTGCGCTTTTAATCAGGTAATGGTTAGTACCACCGTTGGAAATGTAACAGTCTACTGTGATTGCATTTGTTGTAGTATTTGTCATGTGGATACCCACGATGGTATCATAACTGTCAAAGTCTGTGCCATCAGGTATATCAGCCGCTGCTGTGCCTACGCCCTGTAGCATATATCGTCTAAAATTCTGTGCCATAATAATCCTCTAAACTATAGGGCGATTGCCATTGCGATTGCGAAGCCGTTAGTGGCGAAGTTAGATGTGTCTGCTGCGGCATCCTGCCATCCAGAGAAGGTACGTACTTTCATAGTATTGTCAGAAGTGTTGAAGTACAAGTCCCCAACATTTACTGAGCCTTCATTGTCGTTTAACTGGTAGTCTTCAGCAGCAGTATCTGTTGTGAACGAGCCGTAGTAAACATCTCTAAAGTCTTGAACATTGTTTTTTGCCTGATTAGCCCAATACTTAGCTGAGTATTCAGCAGTAAGACCTGTACCCTTAACGGCTGTATCACGGTCAAACCCAGCACCACCACCTAATGCCCACTGTTTAGCAGAACCTTCTAGGTTTGTTCCTTGTGTACCAATGGCATATTCTTTAGATGAATACTCTGTGCCATCAACTTGACCAGTGGTCTCAATGGCCCAATCTTTAGCAGGGCCAGCCCCAGCAGTATTACTTACTCCACCGTTGTCTCCGATAGCCCAAGCTTTAGATGAGTAGTTACCACTGTTCACACCATCTTCTTGTACTTCACCATCTACTTTGATGGCGTAGTCTTTAGCTTCCTGTGCGTGTTCTTCAGCGTTTTGGATGTCAGTTAAGTTAGCTGTAAGCGTACTAGCTACACCTGCAACAGTTGTTACTTCTGTTTCAATACCTGCAACAGTGTTAATGTCAGGCAAGTTGGTAGATAAGAATTGTTTGTTTACAGCGTCCGTATTGTTTACGGGGTCTCCGACATTTTTAATAATGTTACCACCAGCATCCCAACGATTGGTAGTATCTAGACCAATGGTATCACCAACCCTGTCCACAGCTTCCTGTGCAGCGTGGAAGACCTGAATACTACTATCATCCAAGTCTTCTTCTGTCAGGACTGAGCCTGAGGCAAAGTCAACTGCACGTGCTGTTAGGTCTGTTGTGCGTCTTACTTGTACAACTGCACCTGTTGCTGGGGCAGAGGTTAATTGCACAGTAGAAGTAGAAGGAAAGGTCAGGCCTGTTTCAGCCACACCGTCTACAGTGACGCTAATCTCACTTGTATTTTGAAATGTGAAGGGGATGGAAAACGTAGTAGTCGTATTATCCCCTGTGTAGTTTTGATATGAAAGAGCCATCTCTTTTCCTTTGTTTATCTAATGATGTAACTTTAGGTTAGTCTGCCATAGATGCAGCACCATTGATTAATTGTCTTGCTCCATATAGCGAACTAAACGGTAAAATTCTTAACAGACTGCGTAGTTCATTTTCTGTTAAGTCATCACCAGCAATCATTTGTCCCAAGTCTTTTACACCAGCAGCCCCACTTACAATCCAAGAAGCAGCAGCAGGTGTTAGTCCCTTGGTCTGTCCATCCAAAATACCTGTTGATACCTGATAGATGTAACCAAACAAAGATGCTGAACCTATTTGACCTAAAGCTCCAACCCAGAAACGGTCAGCTTGCATCTGTCTTTCTAAGTAGTCTTCTCTATCACTACGATTAAAAGAGTTAAGGTGTGTACGTGCAGTGTACATAAGCATACCTAAACCAGCAGCAGAAGTCAAGATTTTAGCTACATCTACAGCATCACCGTTAGCTGCTCTAACAGCCAAGCGTCCTGCTTGTTGCTCTAGAGAGGCCATAGGAAATGATAAGAACTGAAAAGCTGATTTACCTACCTCACTACGAAGCAAGTAATTTACAGAACCGTTGTTTACTTCCTGTACAGACTGTGTTGCTTCTCTTCTAGCAGCACGTAAGAAAACATTACGAGCTTTCAAAGCAGCAGCCCTCTCTGCACCTGTTACGTCTGACCCCCACTTCTGTAGGTTTAGTACATCAAGCACACCTGTCTGTGGATTTACTTCAGCCCACTTCTGTATCTCCTTGTTTATGGCTACACCCATGGCATCGTCAATACCCATCTGTTCACGTTTGATACGTGAGAAAGGTAGCTTACCATTGATTGCTTTTGTGTGCCATTCTGTAGCAAAGTTGTACATAGACAACCTGCGTAACATATCAGTTACACCCTGTAGACCAGAGGCTACTGACACAAAGATACGTGCTTTACCTAACCATTCGTCAAGCTTTGTTATATCACCCTGAATAGTACCGTACTCTTCAAAAATAGAACCCTCAGTTCTACTACGTACTGATGTAACTTTAGTCATAAGACCATCGCCACCAGTACCAGTAAATACCATCATTTCATGAGCAGCTTTGTTTTTTAGTTTACCTGTACGTGTATCAATAACAAGTTTATTTAATTGTGGTACTGTCTTTAGCAGAGTTCCCATAGATGTTTCAAATAAGACATTGGTAAGTTCCATTATTGCTGACATACCAGCCATGCCCATGTTAGCAGCAAAACTCACTTCTCTAAATCTGTTGAAACCTCTACGAGTACCATATGACCAGTCTTCTCTGTACGGTAGTCTACCTGTTACACTATCGTATAGAAACTCAGCAGCCCTAATTTCTTTAGCTATCTTTTCGCTATCAGCACCGCCTTTAACTTTGCCAATAATTGTTTGAAAACCTGAACCTGCTTTGTTTGTATCAATACCATTTGCAGCTAGTGATGCTGCTCCTGCTGTCTGAAACAAGTACTTTTCATACAGGGTTCTACCGTTTGTTTCTAACAAATCTACAAAACGAAGAGTAAAGATATTACCAGCATCGTCCCTAGCTAAAACTTCAGCAGTCTCATCAAGTTGCATACGATGTCTAGCACGTGGATTACCCTTGACTTTCTTTGTAGTCTGTTCAGCAACCTCAAGAATAATATCTATTTGTTCTGTTGTGAACTCACCTGAATCTTTTAGTGCTATTCTTGCTTCATCAGAACTAGCTAGACCATCTCCTAACTTACGAATGTTATTATTCTTAGGATTAAGAAGGGTACGCATGTAACCACGTGCAAGCTGTGTGATAGCAGCTTTAATAGCTTTAGGGCCAGCAGGTTTGCCTCTAGCTTTTAATGCTTTAGCCATGTTTACTTCGATGTCAGGTTGACCACCACGAATAGCTGCTTCACCTAAATCTAGGAAAGCATCATTCAAGTCACCATCAGCTTTGTCACTTAGCTTTGGCCCTATGTTTTTATGCCCAAAGCGCAGTAAGGAAACTTGTTGTCTGTTTACAATACGTGGTAAATAGTTTTGTATTTTTCCAAACATCTCAGGAACAAAGCCAGCAGCATTAGCTTCGATTGCTGTCTTGAACATCCTATCCATGTTAGCACTATATATCTTAGCAATCTCTCTTACCTCAGGTATAACTTGAGCAGTAGGATTACGCATAGCTTCGCCAACCATAAACTCTACGTCTGTTTCTTTTACGCCTAGTTTCTTTGTGGCAGCTTTGTACAAGTCAGAAAGTCTTGTAGCATCTTTTAATATTGTTGAAGATACTAACATATCTCTTAAATCTAAAGCATTACTACCTACTTCTTGTCCTGATTTATTACCAAGACTATTTAGTGCCAATCCATCACCCAACCAACGTAACACAGGGTCTTCTGAGTTTTTAAGTTGTGTGATAGTAGACACAATACCACGTGCGCTTGCAAACTTACCACGCTGTTTAGATGTAGCAGCTAACTCTTCTGGTGTCATATCCGTAAAGTCTTTACGAGTAAGACCAGCAAGCAGTGAATCAGTATCAACGTCAGCGTCAGTACGTGGAGTATCTAGATTAAATTCGTCAGCATCGTCTACCATTTTAGCAAGTTGTTCTGCTACAACATCGTCAGAAAACTGTTTGACAAATGCTTCTTGCTCTGCACTAAGAGGCTTACCCTCTGCTTTCAACTGTTGGATTTCATGGAAAGCCTTACGTTTTTGCATGTATCTTCCATACTTGGTAAACCCACCTGTAATACCACCACCTAGAGCAGTAGCCAGTAAGATTTGATTACCAGTAATATCGTGTACAGTTTGTGCGCGAAGTAGTTCCAAACCACCAAACGTAGCTGCACCTGCACCTGTTGCAAACAACGCTGGTGCTTTCTTAAACTTTCTAAATAGTTGTGTGCCTCTTACACCAAGTAGTGTAGCAGTACCAGTAACAGGGGCAAGGGGTGGAGTAGCAGCAGAGACAGCAGCAGCCGTACCTACAGCAGCAGCAGTATCCACAGGGTCAAGAAAAGCTGATGTCATGTAGGCAGCGAAACCTTCCATCCCTGCATTAGCCATATCTTTGTAAAGTGTTTGACTTAGCTTAATCTCATGTGCAACTTTCTTAGCACCACCTGTACCACGCTCTTGACCAGCCTTGAGAACTTTCTGTATTAACATCTCATCATCAATACCATCTAAAAGTTCAGTAGCTACCTCTTGAGTAAATGGTCTCTTATCGTCAAAGTCAGAAGCAAAAAATCTGTAGGCAGATGCAGCAGTACCCTGAGTATACTGCGACTGTCCCACTAGCTGAAAGAAATTTTTACTATCTTTTTCTGCTTCTGCTTGTGCTTGTCGTACTTGGTATTTGTTAAATTGAGGAGTTTCAGGTGAAGTTGGTAAGGGAGAAAACCCTAACTCCATCTGAATAGCCTCTAGTGATTTAGCCATAATAACTCCTCAATTTAATATTATCCAAATATGTTGTCATACATACTAGTAAACAAGTTCTTAGTTTTCTTTACTAACTTGTCTGTGTATATACCTGTTTTAAGTTGTAGCATTGAAGGTAATGATTCAGTAGGAATGTCTGATGCACCACCAATACGTCTTACCTTGATGTCTTCTTCAGTCATTTTGTAGGAAGACATACGAACTTTATCACCAGTGTTACCACCTATAAAGTATACCTCATCGCCCTCTACTTTGACTACAACACCAACGTGTGCTACACCCAGCTTGTGCTTCTTACGGTCTGCTGCACTGTGCATCTTAATCATGATGTCACCAGCTTTAGCTTGTGTAGTCTGTACTTCGTTACCTACTTTGAGATAAGAAGCAGCACGTATCTGGTTGAACTTATCTTTACCAAGTAAAGACTTAGCATCTATACCAGAATCACGCAGCACTTGTGCTAGGAAAGCACCACACCACGCTTGGTTAGTAGCAAACTCTTCTACTGTCTGTTGTTGTGGGTTCCAATCTCCTACGGAGTTTTCAAAGAAACCTTTTACAGCAGCAGCACCTTCTCTAGTATGCTCACTCATACCCATGTATGCAAAGGCTGCATCAGCAGGGTTCTTGTTTAGTGCTATGTCTACGACAGCAGCAGCTTGAGGAACCTCTCCTACTTTTACCTGTTGTTCATCAGGCACTACAAGGGAAGCGTTAGCTTTCGGTATGACAGATTCAAATACAGAAGAACCAAAGTCTGCTATATCACCAGCAACTTCGTTAGCTACTTTCATAGCTCTGTCTGCTGTCTGTGTAGCCCACTTGGTAGCTGTGACAGTACCATCTTCTGCTACATTGTAAAGCATGTTAAACTTAGCTTTAGCTAGAGCAGTACTTTGTTCAAGAGAACCTTCTGCATATTGTGCAGCTTCCTTGAGTGATGACATAAACTTAGGCCACTCTTTAGATACGTTGAACCTACCAAGTTGGTAGCCCATCTGTATGACACCAGAGCGTGTAGATTCAGGTAAGTTCTCAAAGCCATCAACCTCACTAGAAAAGAAGTCATTAGTTTTAGCTACTTTCAAGGCAACAACAGCAGCAGATTCCTCTGGCTGTACGTTGTTGATGTCAGCAATAAGAGCCTTCTCATCATCTTCTAGTGATTCAATCTGTAGACCATGACCAACTGATTGCTTACCCATGTCATCGTATGGTGTGTATGAGAAACCCTCATCGTCCATAATAGTGCTTGCAGCATTAGCTGTGGGAATACCAATAGTAGCATCTATTACGGTATTAACTACATCCTGTACTTCTTGTCCTAAATCGAGATTAGCAACATCATCAGGCATACTTAAACTAGGTGTGACATTAGGAGTTTCATCATCCTCTGTTGTCACAGTAGGTTCATCACCAGATGCTACATTATCCTTGTAGTCTTTTACCGTCTTTTCTATAAACATAGACTTACGGTTTTGTGCTACATTCTGTAGACTAATACCCATAGGGATAAACCAACTATTAGTTGGATTACCTGCTTCAAAAGCCCTAACATCTAGCATGTTTTCATTATTAGGATTTGTTTCTACAGTCAGAACAAAATTAGGTATACCGTCACCACCTAACGGCAGTACAGTATCTTCGATACCTAATTTTAGATTTACTGCTGCACGAAAATCTGGATTATCTACAGCTTCGTTTAGTACAGTATTTACTACTGAAATGTTCTTATCTATCTCTCCTGATTGTAGATACTGAGCTTTTTTAACAAGGCTGTAGCTTCCATCACTATTTTCAATAGTAGCATATCCAGCAGATACTTCATCTACTGCTATTTCTTTTGCCTCATCTTCACCCAAATTAGGATTGATAACACGTAACATGCTATATCTTTGTTGGACTTCTGGTAACATCGTGCCTGAATTTGTAGCTTCATCCATGTTAGTAAAGTCAAACATGCCTGTATCTATGAAATCTGCTAACTCAGACACAGTCATAGAAAAGGTTGGAGCTTTTGAAGGGTCATACCTACGAGCATACTGTAAAGCACTTTTGAAGTCTTCACCACCTATTTCCATAGAAGAACGTATGGAATTAAACATATCCCTGTGTGCTTTTTCAGGCATAAAAGCTATAAGACCACTTTCTCCTTGATATTTATACACTTCTTCAAATGTTCTATAAGTAGCTTCGGCTGTCATCAGTGTTTGATTAAACATAGTACCATCTTCTGCTTTCTCAAGTGAATCTATGTCTCCTGAGAACCAAGCAGGTACGCCATTACGAGTTGCTTCTGCAATCCTTGGTGTAACAGCCCCAATACTCCTAAACATTTCGTATGTTTTTCTTTTAAACTCTGATACCCTAGCATTGTATATTGCTACATTTTGTGGTGTGTCTTGTGGTAGTTGTTCTAACTTCGCAGATTCAGCAGCAACTACTTGCATAGCTACGTTAGCATAATCTGTTTTAGAAAACTTATGCGTAGTATTTTTTCCATTAACAGTAAAAGAAACATCTGTCTCCATGTTAATACCAGAGGCATCACCATTAAAAGCTCTTGCCATGGCATCAGTTGCCATAGCAGCTATAGTACTATCTTTTGCAACAGAAAAGCCAGCACTAGCAGCAGAGGCTTGTGCTTTTTTAATGTCAGTATATTTATCTAAATGTCTAGGAATACCAAACTGATTGTTTGATAAGGCACTATCTAAATACTGAACCAGTGCGCTGTTAGGATTTGTTTCTCGTTGTTCGTGTGCTATTCTTACTAGCTCATCGTTTATTTCTGCTTTAGTAAAGTTATCACCATAAGCAGTCATAAAACCATCAACAAGTGTTTTGATAGATTCTGCACCGTTGCTGTAAGCTTGTGGGTTTGTTTTTAGTGCAGTCTCACTAAGCTTTACCTGACTAATTATAGATGTACCAAGAGTTTGCAAATTTACTCTTTTGTTTTCTTTAATCTTAGCAGGTTCGTAGACAGTTTTGCCCCACACATTTGTTAGAGCTTCCATGTTTACAGCAAACTCATCCAAAAGCATAGGGTCAATGTCTGTGCTTTTAAGTTTGTCTAACTCATCAGTAACAAAATCTCTGCGCTTTTGAAGAACATCTGCTGTATTCATCTGCAAATATTCTTGCTCGTTTGTTGTCCAATCTCTATCTAGTTCTGCTTCAATAATCTTAGCTTGTTGGTCTAGCTGTGAAGCGTGTATACGTCTTTGTCCTGTTTCTATCTCACGCTCACGCTTTAGTCTTTCAGCTTTACGTAGGTTAGCATCTGCTTCTATAGCAGGAGTTATAGCTGTGAGGAATTGTGACAACTGACTAGGTTGTTGCTGTGTCTCTGGTGGTCTTACATAAGTCTCAACAGGAGCAGCTTGTGGACGTAAATCAGACTGTGTAGGAGCGTTAAGCCTACCTACCTGTACTCTAGTTTGTGCCATGATTACTCCTCATTATATCTTAGGCAGACTACCACCAGCATATACCCATGAAGGTGTAGCTGATTGACCCACTGTACCTACAGATGGCATGGTAGCACTACTAGCAGTCATAGGATTTGCAGAACTACTAAATGGACTTTTACCTGTCATCATTGTTTCTGTTGCATAAGCATTAGCAGCAGTGCTTAGTACGTGTGCTAGAACATTAGGTTTATAACCACGTGGAAGTGAGTTAATCCTGTTTAACATTTCTGTGTTATAGCCTAGCTTTTCATCTTCTAGTTGGTCTAGTACCATACGTAAGTTATCGTTCAGAACTGTAGCACCACGTAGTTCACGTGCAGTAACCATATCTTTTTGAGCTTCAAATGTTCTTCCTGATAGACCTGATTCACCTTGAGCTACCTTACGTGCTTCCCTAGTCTCTAAAGCTTGGATAGCTAGTTCAAACTTTTTACCTGCTGTTGCTTCTGCTTCCTGTACTGCTCTTTGATTTAGAGAGTTTATCTTTAGGTCACGTGCAGCAGCAGCGTTAATCCTATTCTGTTGGTAACGTGCCTCTGTTCTCTTGGCTTCACCTTCTGCTTGAAAGTAACCAGCGACACCCTGACCAATAGCCAGCATAGTCATTGGGTCCATTATCGTATCCTCACAAATTCTAGAAATGGTTTATTACCTACGCCCCATTTCTCATGTTTCTTGATAAATGTGAAACCAACAAAACGTAGCCAGTTAATAGCTACAGTGTAGTCTGCATCTACTGCATTAGTAAGTAGGGGGTATTTTTGATTAGCTTCCTCTACCCACTTACGTGAGCCACGTAGGAACGGTAGCCATACTTTTTTAATAGCAGGTGTAGTCAACAGCCACGGTATAGCCATAGTCTTATCATATTCTGATAGACCATATATACCAGCTATCTCATCTGTATCTGTTACTATAATAGTCCAGCACTCTTCTGATTCATCAAAGCCTGTCTGTAATGCTTCCCTTGTAGTACCATGTGAGGCAAGTACCTCTTCCCTATCTTCAGGGCGCAAGTTATCACAAAGATATTCAACATCTTCTTGGGTACTCTGTCTCACATGGACTTTCATTTACATTCTCCTAGAACGTAGAACATAGAAGCCTTCCCACTCTGCCGATTGGAAAACACAGGGCAGGTGGCTACTGCTTTTTAGTACGATACTTACATTACTTGAATTTGCCATAATGCCAAACTCATACGTACCAGAATCAATAGCTGCTCTATTAAGTATGTTTGCTGCACCGCCTACAAGTCGTCCTGTAAATTTACGATTGTATGTAGAGCGTCTAGCTGGTGTTACATCTACCTCAAAGAAACCTGTGTCGTTATATACTACTGCATAGTTTCTCAGATTAAGAACACCTGTTGTTATTGGTTGGTTGTTTTGCTTTACCACTGGTTCAGAGAACTGGTACTTGAAAGTATATGGTATCCCAGCATATACCACCTCACTGTCAGCAAGCTTACCTGCTACACTAGCCAAAGGTATAATCTTACCCGTCTGGTCTATGTAAATAGTAGCTGCATCAGTATAAGGTACTGTCGTTAGGCCACCTGTCTCTAACCGTACTCGCCTGTCTAAGTGAATAGAGAACTGACCAGTAGTATAATTTGTTGCGTCATCTACGGATAGATTAATACGCTCAAGGTACAAATTAGTACCCCTCTTAATAAGTATTGTTATGTCTGCACGGTTGAACGAACACCCAATGATGTCACCATCAAACACCCAGCGTGACCACGATGACTGTAGCTTCTCTCTACCAGCCCAATAGTATCTGTATACATACAGAGCTTGTGGGTCATTGTCAGTCTGTACTAATAGCATGTCTTCGTTAGACGATGCCTGTATGTTGATAACCTCACCATTTAGGTACTCAGGTACGTGTGCTGTAATCTCTGTAGCATCATTAGTATCTGTATCACTATCTACAAAGTACTCCCACATACCAGACCATGCGCCACGGCGTGAAGCAAAGTACACAAACCTACCAGCCTGTGCTGGCTTGGCTCTAAGTGATGCCTCAAACTCTGTGGTGTTAGCAATGTTGACTGTCTCAGGTGTAAGCACAGGGTCAGCCGTTAGCTTAAACTGTGTTAGGTCAGAGAACAACAGCAGTGATTCGTTAAAGGGTACAGCATGTTTAAGTATGCTAACCTTGTTTGACGATACTGCCACATCAATAGGGTCACTGTCAACAATGGTTAGCGTAGACTTACGGAAAAAGTCAAAGTTTACATACTCACCTGCACGTGCAAAGATTACGTTCTCATCTGCTAGTACACCTAGTCTGTCACGATGAAAGAAAATATCTGACAGAGTATATCCTATAAAAGATGGATAGTCGTTAGTACCATCATCACCAACAGTTCTATCTGCATAACTTACTACATCAAATATAAAGCTACCGTCTGGCTGCTTCGACAGTTTGTGTGGTAAGGTAGAGGCATCTAAGTCTACTAAGATGTTAGGTTCAATAGTTTCTTTCCATACACCATCACCAGTAAACTTAACGTAGTAATCGTCTTGTGCTTTCTGGTTGTCACCTGATACTTTAATATTAAAATCTACTGGTCCCTCTGAGGGTAGCTTTTTGAAGTCACCAGTCTCACCCTTGAATAGTAGTAGGTGGTCTCCACCGTGAGAATCACCAACCTCTACAGTAAAGTCTGTACTGTCAGTAGACCTAATCCACAACACAGAACCATACCTAGTTATGTTAATACCTGATATAGCACCACTGTTTGATGTAACGTCATAATAAGTAGTACTGACAGAAGACCCACTAAACTTAGCTAGGTTTGTTGCAATAATATCAGTTGATGCACCACGCTCTGCGTTCTGTGTCAAAGCTGTGCTAGACTGTGTAGAAGATTTAGTAGCAAACTCAATAGTACCTGTACTACTACCCTTCGTAATTTTCAATCTATATGTAGAAGAGTAGTCAGCCTGTTTGACATATACTAATGCCTCAGGGTTACGCACAGGGGATGTGGTAGTACCCTTGGCTACTACTTTAGTTTTATTTACAATGAAGGTTGTGTCAGCAATAGACACAGCAGCCAACTCCTTACTAGGGTCAGTTAGACCTGTCACATAAGAGGCTGCATTATTAGTTACTGTTTTCGATACACCATCCTTGTCAAACACCCTAATCGTACCAGCAGTATCTATCACCATAGAGTAAAACTCATTCTCATCCCTACGAATAGTATGTATAAAAGCTTTGTCTAGATTACTAATTACTCCTAAGTCAGCAATATGTTTAGAGCTAGGACGCTTAGACAAGCCTGTTACAACATTGGATAATCCGTTTTCTTGTAGCTCTGCCTGTGTATTAAGACGTAGTGATGGTGGTTGTTGTGATACACCGTTAATCAGATTGGGGATAGATTGACTGATGAGTGCCATTATAGTGTCCTTCGTCCCTGTCTGTCGATGATGCTAAAGGTATCATAGTTGTCAAAGATGTTATGGTCATCAGCAGCCTTGTCAAACTCTCTTAGTTCAGCAAGTGCTGTAGCCTCATCTTGCATCTGAAAATCATGTAGTGTGTTGGAGCCAACAATCCTATCTTGAAAGATACGTGTTGCTCTCATAACTACGTAGCGTTTAGCTACCTCAGGCAAATCATCAAAATTTAATTGTACGACAACATCTAGTGCTGCCTCTGCATTAATAGTAAAAGTATTATTAACCCTGTCATACATCTTTAAACCACGTTGTACAAGGTCTTTACTATCTACTTTCTGTGTTGCATCTGCACGTAGTACATCAGCACCAAGGATAATCTCCCCGTTACTGTCTTGTGCATACGACTTATTTAATTCTGTGTTAAAGTGCCAGCCCATAGACTGCACTTCACGGTCAACTGTATCTAGTATGGTCTCTGCTACCTCTGCTTCTAGCAAGCCAGAGGACAAGCTACTTACTGGTGCCTCGCCAATGGCAGAAAGCATAGTGTTGACTGCATCTAATTGTGTTGTTCCTGCCATGTTATCACCTTATGCGTTATCTTTCCACTTGACCTTGTTAGCCCAATATGCTGCGCTAGTCTCACCCTTGGCTATGTTCTTAGCATGTCTACTTCTAAAAGCATCTCTTTGTTTTTTGCTTTGATTAGTCTTAGCACCTAGTTCACCAAACCTAATAATCTCTGGGTTCTTTTTAGTACCAATTAAGACAGCGTGTGACTTGTTACCTTTAGGGGAACGCTTCGGTATACGTAGGCCTTGGAAAGTTTCACCTGCATGTTCAATAGTCATGTGTTTTTCTTTCCGTACTTAGCCATGATTGCAGCTACCTGCTTTTGTGGCTTACCACCAAATGACATCTTCTTGCCTGTTTTCTTGGCTTCAGCTTGAGCAGCAGCTACACCTTCTTTAGTATATTTGTATTTCTTTCCACCAACTTCAGGCATATCTTACTCCAAATAAAAAGGAGAGAGGCACTAGTAACCTCTCCCCTCGTTTAATTAAGCAGCCGACAGAGCAATACAGGCAGCAGGACGCAAGACGTTGTGTCCCATTGCGTACTTAGCTACCATCAGTGTACCTTGACGGTTGATTTGGTACTCAGATTCCATGCCCAAGTCAAGAAGCTTGACAGTAGCAACAGCATCAGGAGTAAACACGAAGCCCTTAAACTTAGCAGCAAGAGCAACCATGTCTGCACCATCTACGTTTGCAGTAGGCAGGTCATAGTGAGTGGTGCGGCCTGAACCAGCAGTATTTGCCAGAGGCGCATTGTCAGAAGTCTTACCTTCGTTAGCATCACCAGTGGTGAAGTTAGTGTAAAGGTTAGACACGTTAGCATGGTTTGACATGATGACAGGCATACCAGCGATTGATGGTACTACGCCAGAAGCGATAGAACCATTACCACCGAAGTCCTTGTTCATGTAAACAAGCTTGTTACCATCAGTAACATCCAGCAACGCATAGTACTGGTCAGGAGCAAGAACTACAGTTGCACCATCAGTTGGTACGTTCTTTACTTCCATTTCTTTACGTGCGTCAAAGATAGCTTTTGCAATCTTAGCGGCGTCAGTTGCGTCACCAGCAGCAGTACCGATAGTTACGTTGTTTGTAAAGTCTTCCTCAGTGAAAGCCTTATAGTCTTGGATAAGACCAGCAGCGCGAGTAGCGTTGGTTGACAGAGCAGCCTTAACGAGCATACGTGCTACGTTACGGTCAGCTTCGTTAGCCAAAGCAATACCAGCTTCTTTGGAGTAGATGCTGCGTACATCGTAGTGGTTGATTGCTTCGTCAATGTTAGCAATGAACTGGCTTGAGATAAGCAAGTCGTCAATTGTGACGATACGCTCACCTGCACGAATATTGCCACCAGTGATTTCGTTTCCGGGGGTCAAGTATTCAGCAGTTGCACGGCCTGTCATTGGGAATGAAGCAGACTTACCTTTACTAATGGTACGAGTACGTACCTTGTCCATAAGGACTTTCTTTTCCTCAAAGGCAGTAAGGACTTCACCAGCATACAGCTTGAGAAACAGGTCTCTTACGTCACCTGTGAGGTTATTTTGACCCTGAAAGCTTACGGTGTAAGCAGGGTTTGAAGCAGCTTGTGCCATCTTAAATTACCTCTTAGTAATGTTAATGTTGAGTTGTACTTACACTCTGCACTACATTACATCCTTTCTCCAAGATTGTCCCTCGCAAGGGGTCAGGGGTAATCGTTTGTATGTTAGCTTTGTGTATAGGGCGTCCCCTATTAAATACACCCACGTTAGGTGTACTTAAAAGGAGAGGGGAGCAAGCCCCCCAATCCCATGCAACAATTTAGAACAGACTAGACTTAGCCAACTTATCAGCTACGGCTTGCCTGTAGGCAGGGTCTTTAGCGTATCTAGGGTCACTCATAGCAGCAGTGAGTTCCGCAGTGCTATCGAACTTCCCGCCTGAGGATACAGTACCAGTGCCACCTTGCATAAGGTTTGGTTCTGCCTCAGAACGATAACGTGCATGTAGACCTTGAACAGCAAACTTAATTAAGTCTGTGCTGCCACTTTCCATCGTTGCATTGTAGGCTTCTACCTCACTCTCAGGTAGATTATCAGCAGCCCACTGTACCATCTGAGCGTACTCTTCTCCACCACCAGCGTATTCGTGCATCTCTGCTGTCACCTGTGCAGTGATAGCGTTCTGTCCTTCAATCCACGAATCTACCATAGCTTCAGAGAAGCCAGCCTCTGCCAAGGCTGCATACGCTTCTTCTGTTAGACCACCTAGTTCTTGATACTCTTGTTGAAAAGCTTCAAAGTCTAGGCCTCTATCATCTAGTAACTGTGCTACATCTTCAGCACTTTCGTCACCAGAAACTTCTACTTCTTCAGTAGTCTCTTCCTGCTGTGGCTTACCCAGCTTACCCTCTAATTCTGAGTAAGCTTTAGCCATGTCTTCAGCAGATTTAAATTTTTCAGGCAACCAGTCAGGACGTTCATCTGTTTCTGTTCGCTCTTTGTTGAGCATTTCTTGAACATGTTCCTGTGATTCTGGTGCTTCTTCCTGATAAGTGTTTAGTGTCTCAGCCATCGTTACTCCGATTCTACTGCGCCTTTAGCTAGTTGTGGTGCTGCTGCTTGCAATGCACCCATAGCGGCCTGTTCTTCCATTTGTTGTTGCATCATCATTTGCTGTTGCATCATTTCTTGTTGCTTCTGCTCTTCTGATTTAATTAAACCAGATGTATCAATACCAAGTGATGCAGCAAGACGGTCTATGTAGTCACCTAAATTCATCTCACTTTGTATAACTTCTGCACCCAATGGCTGAAGATACTGTAGAAACGCTGCTAATTTATTTAGGTCTTGACCACGCCCAAGAGCTTCGATACCAGTGACAACAGTAGGCTTGACACTATCCTTAGGCATACGAGGCATCTTGCCTTGCTTTGTTAGTGATTCTAGTAGCAAGTTAATTAGAGGCAGTTGGAACTCTTGAGACAGGATTGAGTATACACCACCCAATGCAGTCTCTAGTTCTTGTGCCATGTAACGAACTTCTTCAGCAGTCACACGCTCTGCTGCTCTCTGGATAGAAGAGTTTAGCAGGAACGCAGCAGCTAATCGCTCGTTAATCATACGCATAGTCTCTAAGGCTACACGGAAGTCACCTGATTTCTGTACCTGTAGTGTTGATACATCGTTGGCATCACCTGTCAGGAACGCACCGTTAGCTGCTTTAGCTAGGTTCGCTGACTTAGTACTACCGTTTGGACGTACCAAGAAGAGTACCTTAGACGAAGCAGCACTGCCCTGTACAATGGCTTGTGTCAAAGCTTCCAAGCTACGCAAGTCACCAATGTATTCTTCAATGAAACCACGTCCGTAGTCTTCACCATCAATACGAATAAAACGTAATGGAATGAATGGGTTCTGGTCTTCTTTGAATGTACCACGTGAGTTGGGTACTTCGATACCAGCTACCTCTTGGTGTACCATGAAACCTTTTGGACCACGTGTTACACATGTATAAAGGTCATAGTTCTTTACTGGTGAGCCTTTCTTGTGTGCGTCTTCTGCTGGCAGTAGGGCTTGCATTTCCTCTGGCAGCATCATGACTGCTACACTTTCTTTGGTAATAATCTCTAGGATATTACCCATAGCATCACGCTTAGTACAGTAACGGTCAGGTCTATACACCTTCATACCACCCTGCTTGGGCATATATACCAAGGCATTACCTGTTACGATAAGAAGCTTTAGTGCCTCAAATACAGGCACACGGATAGACTTGCTTTCGATTTCCTGCATAGCTGCACGTTCAATACGTGATAGTCCTTCTTCTACCTGACCACGGTTATCACCTGCAATCTGCTGTAGGTCAAAGTCATCAATGGTCAAACGAAAGAAGGGGCTGTTTGGTGGTAGAAGAGCCATCAATAGTTTTGATGCAAGGTTGTTTACACCCCTTGCCCCAATGCCTTGATACGGTGTGGCATATACAGATGAACTGCTATGCCCTTCCTCTGGCAAAAGAGTAGGGATAGTTAGCCTCGCTGATTCACGTCCACGTTCTAGGAACGTATCACGCTCACTTGCTAGTTGATTGTAGCGTTTAGCTACTGTTCCTACTTCTTGTTCCATTAGTTATTCCTTACGAAGTTGGAATGTTTAGGCCACTTGCGCCTGAACCACCGACATTAGCAGCAGCAGAGTTAGAAGTTACCTTGAGAGCCTTCTTACCTTTTTTCCTTTTCTGCATCTGAACGCCAGTAGTTTCTACTTCTGTATCATCATACTGCTCTGTATCTTTTGCAGCAGCAGTAGCTGAAGTATCAACAGCAGCAGCAGTCTTAGCTGGTGCGGCCTTATAACTTTTTGGTTTTGATACTGCTCTTGTAATTTTCTTTAGTGGTTTCTTAACTGCTCTAACAAGTTTCTTAATTGGTTTTGGTGCTGGACCGCCCATTAGTTGCCTCCACTTGGTATTTGTAGCCCTGATGCAGAACTACCTGTCTGTACTGTTGTGTCCATTAGTGGTGTCTTCAGAGCTTTCTTACCCTTCTTCTTCTTGGTAAGCTGTTCTGATTCCAACTCTGTATCTTCTAGCTCAATGTCAGGAGACTTCTGAACTGCTGTTACTGGACGAGCAGGGGTAGGCATTACTGGTGGGGGTTTTGGCCCACGAAATATTGAACCCATAATCTATTCCTCAAAATCTGTGTGTTGTAACTCTATCAACTTATCGATGACGGATTGTTGCCCCTGAAGAAACCTTAGTTCTTCAAGGGTAACTTGTCCAAGCGGTAGTTTGTTAGGATACAACTCTTTAAGGTGGTTTAGTAGTCCATCTGTAATATTAAAATCGTTGCCTAATACTCTCATTTTGAACAAACTTTCGCTAATGTTGTAACTTTAGATTTCACATACACCTGCTGTACATGCTAATTCCTGAGAAGATGTAGTGTTATCAGCTAGTTCTGCATACTCTGAGAAGTCAATATCAGGCATTTCTTCCTTGAGTTTTGCGTATGCTTCCTCATCTACTTCTTCGTAGGGTGCTTGTGCATAGCTGTGATTATCATCTTCACGTGGTAGGAAAGACACACCACAGATTTCATCCCAATGTTTGTACACCCATGCACCTACTTCTGCCCACTCATCTTCCCCTACATAGATAGTGACTGATGGGTTGTGGTCTGTCCAGTGCTTACGATACTTGAGCCATAGCTCTAGGTGTTCAATAGCCGACACATCGTGTCGTGTTAAGCTATTGTCTGCTGACTTCATTGGGAAACTGAATACCAAGTTTTGCGGATTATAGACATCTGTTTCACAAGGAACACCCTTGTCTTGCATCCACGTAGCCAGAGGGTCTTTAACATCTGCTCTCACTCTTCTTATGTAATACTTAGCATAACGAGGATGGATACCACTACCACTGTTTACAAGCTGTGACACTGTGCCACTAGGCTTGACTGTGGTGATGGCCTTAGATTCTGGAATACCTAGTTTAGCTGCCCACTCTTTGTTAGTCTCACGTGTAACCTCACGCAGCTTTGCCAGAGTACCAGCTAGTATGTTTGATTCATACTCACCCTGCCCTGACATAATCTTGTGGTCAAAGATACCAGTTAGTGACACGCCTAGTAGACGCTCTTCTTCTGAGTTCTTCTTCCACTTAGGTGATAGATACTTAAAGTCTACTAGTGCTGACTGGATTGTACCAATGATGGTGGCAATCTCTACCTTCTTTACTAGCTCACCGACACCATCAGTCTCACGTATGATAACCTCTGACAGATTGCAGAACTGCTTGCTGCGTAGACTAATCTCCCCACAAGGGTTAGTACCGAAGTCATCACGTGCCTCACGTCCGATAGATACAGCCTTTGCTTTAGCTGCCTCACGGTTGAAGATACCACGCTCACCTGACTTAGATTCATAGATAGATGTCCACTCACGTAGGAAGCTACCCATGTCAGGCTTCTCAGTAAAGCTGATAGAGTTGTTAGCATAGCTACGGTTTACTTGGTCATTCCACCAGTTACCCATCTTAGCA
>Ga0255781_10001432_pt1 | contig 19538 bp, 24 predicted proteins | sample 101ome_21_FD_179979 | JGI IMG/M metagenome (GOLD analysis project Ga0255781, IMG submission 179979) | Coastal salt marsh microbial communities from the Groves Creek Marsh, Skidaway Island, Georgia - 101413BT metaG (version 2) | ecosystem: Environmental > Aquatic > Marine > Intertidal zone >... | reverse complement strand
GAAGCTCGTAGAAACAGAAGAACTGACTATAAGTTTCCTGGTAGTCCACTAGGCGAAAACACATTAACTGGAGGACAATAAACATGGCTATATCTCAAGCGATTACAGTGTCGTTTAAGCAAGACTTAATGTCGCCTGGCGGAAACTTAGAAGCTCAGACATTGAAGTGTGCGCTTTACGATAATACTGCAACTCTTAATCAAAATACTACTGCTTATACAACAGCAAATGAAATATCAAGCAGCGGAACAAATTACACAACTGGCGGTGCTACATTAACTAATGTTGCAATTTCAACTGATGGAACAACAGCAATTTTTGATGCTGATAATGTTTCATTTGCTAATGCAACTATTTCAGCTCAAGCTGCACTAATTTATAATGCGAACAATAGTAATTCATCTATTGCGGTATTAGACTTTGGTGGTGTAAAAACTTCTACTAACGGTACATTTGAGTTACAGTTTCCAAACGCAGACGCTACGAACGGCTTAATTAGAATAGCATAAGGAGATAAATCCTTATGGCTGTTCAAGTTGGCTGGAATAGATTTGCATATAATGTAGGCCCATGGAATTTATCACCTGATATAGGTGTAACTATTACAGGCTTACAAGCCAATGTTTCACAAAATTTTGGTATTGGTTGGAGCAGAGAAGAATGGAATGTTGGTCCTTGGAATGAAGGATTAGGTGGTTTTGTAATTGGTGACGGAACTATTTTTGTTGAAGACGGTCAAGGGTTAACATCTTCAATTAATAATGTTACAGTTACTGCTTCATCACCAATATCAATATCTGGAGAACAATTAAATATTTCCCAAGGTGAAGAAACTGTAACTGGTACAGCTAATATAACCATTACAGGTGAAGATTTAGTAACAGCAACAGTAAATACTTTTGCTGTAGTTGCTGGAGGATCTATTACTATTAATACTCCTACATTTGAAGCTAATGTAGAAGTCGGTAATACTGCTACCGGAACTGCGAATTTAATAGATATTACAGGACAAGAATTATCTATATCTTTAAATAATGTTTCAACTACATCTGAAAATTTTATTACAATTACAGGACAAGAATTAACTTTATCTGTAAATACTATATCTTTAAGTACAGATCAAATTTTACCAATTATTGGTAATAGTATTACAATTACATCAGCTAGTATTATTCCTAATTCTGAAAATTTCTTAAATATAAGTGGAAATCAAGCAAATGTGGATGTAGCAAATCTTAAATTTTGGGATCCTATTTTACCTACTAATACTGAAACTTGGACTAATATTCACTAGACAAATTCTAACAAATATATATTATTTACATTAATTAAATTAAGGAGTATAAGAAATTATGCCATCAAGTTTTACATCGAGATTAAAATTAGAAAGACAAGCTTCTGGAGAAAATTCAGGTAATTGGGGTAACTTAGTTAATTATGTTTTTAATAGAGTTGATGCTTCAGTAAAAGGTTACCAATCAGTAAATGTTGCAGGATCTGCAAATGTAACTTTAACATCAAATAACTCTACATCTAACACAGATGATGATGCTACTGATGATCAAGTACATAATGCTACTTTAGAATTTACAGGTGCTTTAACAGGAGACATTCACGTATTTACAGATGCAGTAGAATCAAAATATACAATATTCAATAACACAACTGGATCACAAACATTAACATTCAGTAATACAGGTCATGCTGCTAATGGTGTTGCAATTACTCAAGGTACAAAAACATTTGTTTACACAGATGGTTCATCTATGGTAGATATAATGCAAAATTTAGGAACTGTGAATGCAGCTTCAGTTTTAGTAAATGGAACTGCGCCGGCAAGTACAGGAAAGGCTATTGCAATGGCAATAGTATTTGGTTAATTAGGAGGAAAATATGGCAAACCCAAATATAGTAAATGTCGCAACCATTAATGGTAAGACAGATGTATTTGCTTTAACAACTACAGAAACAAATTTAGTTACAGCTACTGCAAATACAGTTTTTAAAATAAATACAATTATGGTATCAAACATTGATGGTTCTAATGCTGCTGATGTTACAATTAAATACAATGATGGATCTAATGATAGAGCTATTGCAAGTACAATTTCTGTACCTGCAGATGCAACTTTAGTTGTATCAGATAAAAATTCAGCATTCTATTTAGAAGAAACGGAAATTATAAAAGGTACTGCATCAGCTAACTCTGATTTAGAGTGTTTGATTTCATATGAAATAATATCTGATTAAGGATACTTTTAATAATGGCAAATGGCGGAATCATAGGACCAGTAATATCTCCAACTGAAACAAAAGGTTCAGCACAATCTACTACTTCATTTACATCTAATGGAACATATAATCATCCAGCTAACGCATGGACCGAGGCACATATATTAATTGTTGCTGGCGGTGGCTCTGGTGGAGGAGGTCCTTTAGGTGGACACCGTGGAGGGTGCGGTGGTGCTGGAGGCACTGTTGAAAATACGGCTTTTCCAATTGCAAGAGGTGCATCTATTCCTGTAACGATTGGTGCTGGAGGCACTTCTAATGGAGCTGCTGGAGGTAGTGGAGCTTTTGGTCCTCAACCAGTAACTGGTGGAGGCGGAGGAGGAGCAGGATTAAGTAATGGTGGAAATCCAGGTGGATCTGGCGGATCTGGTGGTAGAGATTCAGGTGGTTCTGTTGGTAGTGGAACACCAGGTCAAGGTAATCCCTCTGGAACACCCGTGCCAAGCGGCGCTGCTGGTGGCGGTGGTAAAGGTGGAGCTGGAGGTGCAACATTTAGTTCTGGTCCAGGTTTAGATAGTAGTATTACAGGTTCTCCTGTAACGTACGCTCAAGGTGGTCCCTCTCCTAGTTCTATTGCTGGTGGTGGCGGTATTGGTAATCAAGGATCTCAACAACCTGAAAGAAATGGAAACAATGGTATTGGAATTGTTAAACCTTTTGCAACTGCTTATGCAGCTCCAGGTAGATGGGGTATGAATGAAGTATATGATTTTAGAAAAGCTGGAACATGGGGTGAAGAATTTTAATGGCTAGATACGCTCTACTTAATAATGACAATAAAATAACTAATGTAGTATTAGCTGATCAAACTTGGGTTGATAGTCAAGCAGAAACATACATATTAGATTCAAATGATGAAGCACAAATAAACGGATATTATTTAAATAATTCTTTTATACCTGCTTCACCTTTTCCTTCTTGGACTTTAGTTAATAACGAATGGACACCACCATTTGCTAAACCTGATGAAACAGGTGATATAGAGTGGAATGAATCTTTACAAACGTGGAAAAGATATACTTTTACACCACCTGAAGGAGAAGAAGTAGGACCAGATACTCCTTTTACTACAGAAACTTGGAATAAAACTACTAATTCTTTTGAACAAGATTAGCAGATAAAATCAACCTTTTTTTATCTTTATTTGGCAAAACTAAATGTAATAAATAACTTGGAAATACAATTAATTTTCCAATTTTAGGTTTTATTTTTATATTAGTTTTTTTTACTTGATACATTATACTATGAGGATAGGTTGGATGATAAAAAACAGTTTCTGAAGATTTATCAGAACAATTTATATATAATATACAAGAATACATACATTCAGCGTGAGTATGATAATCGTGAAAATTATTCTCTCCATATCCTTGTGCCCATGCGTGTATAATTTTTAAATTTAAACTATCAAAAATTTTAATAAGCTTATCTTTTAAACTTTTAGTCTCATTTAAATTTAAAATATTTTCTCTATGATAAGTAGTGTAATGGTTTAAATCTTTATGATTTTTAACTATAAGATGTATAATTTTTTGTTCTTCTTGATTTATGTCTATATTATATCTGTAAATATAATTTGGAAAAATTAAGAATTTCATAAATTTATGTTTGAACTGTATAATAAATTAGAAATAAAAAAACAATATTTTAATAATTCTACAATATATATAATAGATAATTTTTATAAATATCCAGAAAAAATATTATCTTTCATAAATAGCAATCCAGCATTTCAACATAAAATTCAAGATAAAAAAACTTTTAATATGAAACACTTTCAAGATTTAAGACACTCTTATTATTTTGATGATATGCAAAAAGTAAATATTTTTTTACAAAAAATAATTAATCAAAAAGTTAAGTATAAAGAATATAATTTTTTAACTAATGTAACTAAATTTATAGACAGAGATTTTAATGATTACAAAAATAATTACTGGTATCCACATAAAGATTTTGGTTATACTGCATTAATCTATTTTGATAAAGAAAATATAAATGGAACAAATTTGTACGAAGATATAAGTAATGATTTTGATAGACTTAAAAAAGTCTCAGAACATATAGAGCCTTGGAGACCTAAAGATAGATGGAAGCTTATTTATACAATAAAATCTAAATTTAACAGATGTGTTATATTTAATGGTAAATTTTATCATGGTATGGCTATAGATAATGATATTTTTTTTAATAAATATAGAATAAATCAAGTAGTTTTTTTTGAAGATATATGATATAGACAACTTAAAACTTATTTATTATAATTAATTATGGCAAATGGTGGAATTATTGGACCTGGAATAACAATTGTTAAATCAACAGGTGGAAATACAGTTACAAAATTTACAAGCCCTGGAACTTTTAATCCAGGAGGATCTGGTACTAAATTATTAGACGTTTTAATCGTTGCTGGAGGCGGCGGCGGTGGAAAAATAAAAGGAATGCCTAACAACAATGGTTGCGGAGGCGGCGGTGGTGGTGGAGTTTTATTTATACAAAGCTTACCTAACACAAACCCTGCACCTCAAAGTGTAACTATTGGAGCAGGCGGCGCAGGAAAAGGATCTCCAAGTCCAACAGGAAATTATGGTGCAAATGGTGGACCTGGATCTGCTGGAAGTAATTCTGTTTTTGGAAGTTATACAGCCAATGGTGGTGGATATGGAGCTGGAAGACCAGAATCTTCTCCATCGCCTATCGATGCTGGAGGCCCTGGCGGTAACGGCGGTGGCGGTTCTGGAAACGGTAGTGGAGGTGCTGGTGGAGCTAGTAGTCAATCTGATGCATCAGGATTTCCTGGTTCTGCTTTAGCAAATGCTGGTGGAAATGGTGGAGCTGATGCTATTGGCAGAGGTGGTGGCGGAGGTGGCGGCGCAGGTGCCGTTGGAACTGCTGCTTCAGATCCAGGTGTTGGTGGAGCTGGTGGTGTTGGTGTTGATAAAAGTCCATTCTTTCCTGGAACACCTTTCGGAGATGGCGGTTTTGTAAGCGGTGGCGGAGGAGGTGGTAGTTACCTACCTGGTTCTGCTCCTGCACCACGACCTGCTGGCGGAAATGGCGGTGGAGGAGAAGGTGCTCACGCTACAACCAGTCAACCTGGAGTCACAGCTATTTTATCTACTGCTGGTAGTGCAAACACTGGCGGCGGTGGTGGCGGAGGAGCATTACAAGCATCTCCTCCTGCTGATAATAGCGGAGTTTGGGGAACATTTGGTTCAGCTGGTGGATCTGGTGTAGTAATGGTAACTCAAGTTAATAGAGTTGTAGCTCCTGGTAAATGGTCTATGAAAGAAGTTTTTAGTGAAGTTAAACAAGGAAATTGGAGTAATTCATTCTAATGGCACATTTTGCAGAAATAAGAACTGATACTAATAAAGTTTTAAGAGTAATTGTTATCTCAGATTCTCAATGTTCTGAAAACGGTGGAGAGAATACTACTGAGCTAGAACAATGGGTAAAAAATAATCACGCAAATGATCCTGTTATTGAACAAGAGCTTGGAACATATCCTGAAACTATTTGGAAACAAACATCTTATAATACACATTTAAATCAACACGTGAATGGTAGTACACCTTTGAGAGGAAATTATGCTGGTGTAGGATATAATTATGATTCAGAGAATGATCTTTTTTATCCTGATAAACCATTTGATTCTTGGACACTAAATACATCAATTGCTGATTGGCAAGCACCTGTAGCTTATCCCTCTGTAAAAACTTATGGCGATGGAGTTCCATATAATATACAATGGGACGAAGATAATTTAAGATGGTTAGGTTATACAAGCGATGAACAAGAGTTTGCTTGGGATCCTGAAATAACAAGTTGGGTTGCAACAGGAAATTAACTATATACTTTTAAAATATTTAAGATATAAATTATTTACATTGTATGAATCTTAAATACGGTTATTGGTTTTTTAAATCAGCACTACCTAGTCATTTTTGTGATAAACTAATTAAATATGGTAATTCTAAACAAGAACAAATTGCACTTACAGGTGATTTTAAACCCGAAGATAAAGAAAATTTAAAAGAAGAAGAATTAAACGATTTAAAACAAAGACGTGATTCTAATATTGTTTGGTTAAATGAAAGATGGTTGTATAGATATATACATCATTATGTTAATGTAGCTAATTTTAATTCTGGATGGAATTTTGAATGGGATTTTTCAGAAAACGCTCAATTTACTAAATACAAATTAAATCAATTTTATGGTTGGCATTGTGATAGTTGGAACGAGCCTTATAGTGATGAAAAAGATGGACCTTTAAGAGGTAAAATTAGAAAACTATCCGTAACTTGTTCTTTATCTGATCCTACAGATTATAAAGGTGGCGAATTTGAATTTAAATTTCAAAACAACGATGGAAACACTGTTAATAAAATATGTTATGAAATAATGCCTAAAGGATCTATTGTTGTATTTCCTTCTTTTATTTATCATAGAGTAAAACCAGTGACTGAAGGAAATAGATATTCATTAGTAATGTGGAATTGCGGAAAACCTTGGAAATAAAAAATGTCATTTAAAAATAAAAAATACACAATAATTAAATCAGCTATATCAAAAGAATTAGCTGATTTTGCGTATCAATATCTTTTATTAAAAAGAAAAGTTGCAAGAACCTTGTTTGATAATAATTTTATTCCACCATTTGAAACAATGTTTGGCGTTTGGAATGATAAACAAGTTCCTGAAACTTATTCTCATTATGCAGATATATTAATGGAAACATTATTAGAAAAAGTGAAACCTATAATGGAAGAAAAAACACAATTAAAATTATTACCAACTTATGCTTATGCAAGAATCTATAAAAAAGATGATGTTCTGAAAAGACATAAAGATAGAATGTCCTGTGAGATATCTACCACAATGAATTTAGGCGGAGACCCTTGGCCAATATATTTAGAACCAAATAAAAATGTAGGTATACCAGGTGAAAATGGTTGCACATTTAAAAGCACAAACCCTGGAATAAAAGTAGATTTAGAACCAGGAGATATGTTAGTTTATTCTGGATGTATATTAGAACATTGGAGAGAAAAATTTGAAGGAGATAATTGTGCTCAAGTATTTCTACATTATAATAATATAGAAACTCAAGGTGAAACTAATAAATATGATGGTAGACCACATCTAGGTTTACCTAGTGATTTAAAAAAATAGAATAAGTCTAGACAAATCTTAAAAAAATAATATAGTTTTTTGTTTTTATAGGTATATACTACAATATTATGCCATTAACTCAACTTAATTTTTTACCAGGTATTGATACTGAAAACACCGAAACTGGTGCAGAAGGTAGATGGACCGATTGTGATAAAGTACGATTTAGAAAAGGTTTACCTCAAAAAATAGGTGGATGGAATAAATTTAGTTTAGATTATTACGTTGGTGTAGGAAGAGCTTTATTAAATTGGTTTTCTTTAGATGGAGCTAGATATCAAGCTTTTGGAACTAATAGAAAAGTATATGTATATAGATCAGGAGATAGTGCTGATATAACACCTTTAAGACAATCTAATTCTTTAACAAATGTATTTACAACATTAAATACAAGTGCAAATATTACAGTTAATCATACATCTCATGGTGCAGCAGAAGGTGATTTTATTACAATATCTAATACTTCTACTGCTAATGTAGGCGGTATTGCTAATACATCAATAGATGCTGAATATGAAATTATAAGTATAACTAATGATAATCAATATGTAATTACTTCTAATGAAACTGCATCGTCTAATGTAACAACATTTGCTAATTGTGATATAGCTTATCAAATACCAGTAGGTCCTGCTATTCAAACTTTTGGTTTTGGTTGGAATACAGGTACATGGAATGCTTTAGCTTGGAATCAACCAAGGACTACATCTAATGTTACTATTGACATGCAACAATGGTCTATAAATAATTGGGGAGAAGATTTAATATTAACTGAAAAAAATGGTGGTACATATTTATGGGATGAATCATCTGGAATGACAGATAATAGAGCTACAGTAATTGCTAATGCACCTACAACAAGTACACTATCTGTAGTATCAACAGAGACAAGGCATTTAATTCTTATGGGTACAGAAACAACAATTGGAACTCCTGATACACAAGATAAAATGTTTATTAGATTTAGTGATCAAGAAGATTTTGATTCATTTACACCTAATACAACTAATTCAGCGGGTTCTCAAAGAATTGCAGGAGGAAGTGAAATTAGATGTGCTAAACCTGCTAAAGGTACTATATTAATATGGACAGATACAACTATGCATTCTATGTCATTTATTGGTCCACCTTTTATTTTTGGATTTAGACAACTTGGTAATGATTGTGGAAGTGTAGGACTTAATGCAGCAATAGTGGTAGATGATATAGCCTACTGGATGTCAGATGGACAATTCTTTAGATACGCAGGAGCTGTTCAAGAAATACCTTGTAGTGTTTTAAATCATGTTTTTAATGATATAAACAAAACACAATATCAACAAGTTTATGCTGCACAAAATTCAGATTTTTCAGAAATAGTTTGGTACTATTGTTCTTCAGATGCAACTGTTAATGATAGATATGTTATTTATAATTATTTAGAAAATAGTTGGTATTTTGGAAATTTAGATAGAACTACTTACATAGATAATGGAGTTGAACAAAATCCACTTGCAAGTGATTATTCAGCTAATTCTACTGCCAATACATATGTACAGATAAATGGTCTTACAGAGGGAAGAAGTTTAATTTATAAACATGAAGATGGTGTAGATGCTGATGGTTCTAGTATGACTGCATTTATTGAATCTGGAGATGGAGATATTGCAGATGGCGAACAATTTAGTTTTATAAATAAAGTAATACCAGATTTTAAAAATCAAACTGGAAATACTGTTATTACTCTTTCTACCCGGGATTATCCTAATAGTTCAAAAACTCAGGGAGAAGCAATTACAGTTTCAAATACTACTAATTTCTATAATTCTAGAATAAGAGGAAGACAATCTTCTGTTAAAATTGAAAGTTCAGAATTAGGTAGTAATTGGCGTTTTGGTACATTAAGAATCCAAATTAGACCAGATGGAAAAAGATAAATATAAAATAAGACAAGCTCGTATTGATGATGCTGTACGAGTACGAGAATTGCTTAAAACATGGCTTCCAGAATCACCTTATAACTTTGGTAATGTAAATAACAAGAAATTACTTGATCATATTATATTTTACATTAAGAATAGTTTTGTTATAGTAGTAGAATATGAAAATGTTATTGTAGGAACTATGGCTGCCGCTGTAGACGAAACATGGTATAGCGACAAAAGATTTTTAAGAAGTCTATGGCTTCATGTTAATCCTAAATATCGTAATTTTCATATCTTTAGAGCTATGATGATAGTTTTTAAAGAATACGCACAAAGTAAAAAACTAACTGCTTTATGCGAAATAACACAAGGTAAAGACGTTGAAAGAAAACATAACGCCTTTATTAAATTAGGTTATAAAAATATCGGAGGAACATATATAATCAATGGGTAGTCTTTTTAAACCATCAACAACAGTAGTTCAAGCGCCAAGTACACAAACAGTTACTTCGGATATACCAGAATATTTTAAAGAAATTCAAGAACGTACTTTAAGAACAGCAGAGAATGTTTTTACTCAACCTTATCAAGGATACACTGGTCAACGTGTAGCTCAACTTACACCACAAGAACAAGCAGCATCTGACGTATTTACAAATCAAATTTTACCACAAGCTGGTCAATTAGCACAAATAGGTGCGCAAACTTTTGATACAGCAACGATGCAACAATATATGAATCCATATCAAGAAGCTGTAATTCAATCTACATTAGGAGATTTAGGTGAAGCTTTTTCTCAACAGCAAAGAGGATTAGCAGCAAGAGCTGTAGGAGCAGGTGCTTTTGGTGGATCTAGAGAAGGTGTAGAAAGAGTTTTAGGACAAGAAAGATATTTAGATCAAGTTGCTGATACATCTTCTAGATTAAGACAAGCTGGTTTTGAATCTGGTGCACAAAGATTTGCTGCAGATAGAGCAGCTCAGCTACAATCAGCTCAAGCACAACTATCTGGTCTTGCTGGTGCTGCAACAGGTTTAGGTCAAGCTGGAAGTTTAGCAAGAGGAATAGAACAAGCTGGTTTAACAGAAGCTTATAGAGATTTCATCGAAGAAAGAGAATATCCTGCTGGTCAAGTAAGACAAATGATTGGTGCTTTAGCAGGTGCACCTATTAGAACTTATGGAGAAGAAAGATCAGCGATGGTAGGAACACCGGTCGGAGCTCCTAGTCCTTTTGCACAAATTGCTGGTGCTGGTCAAGCCTTAGCTGCATTCTCCGATATTAGAGTTAAAGAAAATATAGAATTAATTGGTCAATCTCCTAGTGGTATTAACATTTATAATTTTAATTATAAAGATGACGATATAACTTATCAAGGTGTAATGGCACATCAAGTACCTCAAGCTTCTTTTGTACATGACAATGGTTACTTAATGGTAGATTACTCTAAGATAGATGTTGAATTTAAAAAGGTAAATTAATGGCTATTAAATTTTTACAGACAGAGGAAGGTCCTCAAAAATTACAATTAACTGAAGAACAATATAATAATTTAACTGATAAAGAAAAATTAGATTTAGAATTAGCTGAAGAGAAAGGTTATATTACTCCTGTAGAATCAGAATTAGCAGGATCTAAAGGTACTGTTCCAAAAAAAATAGAAGTGCAAGGTGGTAATGCATTAACAAATGAAATAGATAAAAATACTAATGATGAATTAAATAAGGGCGGTGACGGTGGTAATGGCAATGGAAAGAAAAAAAGTGGATTTAAAAGTTTTGTAGAAGGTGTAGGAGAAGCTTTTCAAAATATTGCTGAAGGTGCTGAAAAGAAATTAGAAACAGTTTATGATGACCGTGAAAAAAGAATGATGTTTCTTTCTGGATTAAATACTATTATTGATGCTTCTTCATATACACCTATTACGCAAGCTAAGTCACCAATTGGTACTATAGCCGGGGGTCAGAAGAAAGGATTTTTAGAATCAGAAGCAATATCAAGTAAAAGAAAAAAATCAGAAGTAGATTTAATTAAAGCACAAGCGGGATTATTAAAAGCACAAAAAGGTGAACCACCAAGAATAAGAGGAACTGTTGATGAAGCTATTCTTAAACTTTATCCAGATTTTCAAAAAAGATATAGAGATAAAAAACAACAATATGGTGCATTAGATCAAAGATATATAGAACTATATAAACTAGCTCAAAAAGGTTTTGAAGCACCAACTGGTTTAGTATCAGAGTTTTTAACACCATTTGAAAAAGTATTTTCAGAATTAGGTTTATCAGATAAATATGAAGACCTTAAAAAAAATGTATCAGGTTTAGAAAAAGGTCAAGATTTATCTGCAGCAGATAAAGTTGCTTTTAAAGATTTATTTTCTGCAGCAACTAAAGCAGCGATAGTTTCTCAAGTAAAAGATTTATATCCAGCTTCTGATAAAGATATTCAAGTTTTATTAAGTACAATTGGAGACGTTGGTACTAATCCACAAGCTTTAAGAAAACTTGTTGCTGCTCAAAAAGCTATGATGGAAATAAATGAAAAAATTCCAGAATTTGCTAAACAAGAAGCATTTACAAATAAAGACATAGAATTTGAATCTGTTGCAAATGAAAAAGCAGCACAAGCTTTAGCTAATGAACTTAAAGATAAAGTAAGTAGTGAATCTCTTGTAGAATTGTTTGGTACAGCAGAAGATGCTAATCCATTTAGAATTATAAATGCTTATTACTATCAACAACTAGCACCAGATTTTAAAGAAGGTCCTACTGATTATTTCTCAACTTATAAAAAGAGTCAAGTAGATAAAGAAATACAAATTCAAGATATAATTCAAAATAGAATTAATGAAGATTTATTTAATAAAAAATAATGGCAGAGCTTTCGATACAACAAAAAGATGTTTACAACGAACTTATTGCTAATGGTCTCGATGAAAAAACAGCAGAGGGATTAGTTACTGGTGCAATAAATAAAGATGAATATCTTAGAGATAGAAAAACTAAACAACCTGTAAATACTGAAAAAGAAGCTCTTGCTAAAGAGGGTTTTGATTTTGATTTAATAGAAAGCACTACTCAGAAAGTAAAACAAAAAACTGAAGATTTTGATGAACTAAATATTATGGGTTTAGATGAAACTCTTGGATATTATATGCCTGATAAAGGCGAAGTTTTTAATATGTTTGGTATTAGAACTAATAAAGAAGCACCATCTGATGTTAGATATAAATTAAGTTTTGGACTTAATGATCCTGGTTTTCAAGTACAAGCAGCTAAAAAACTTTTAGCACAAAATCTTATTGACGAAGGTATGGATAAAGAAACCGTGGATCAATATAAAGATAAAATTGTAGTCAAAAATCAATCTGTAGGTGCAGGCAATGATCAATATCAAGGTTTAGTTTTTTCTATTCCTAAAGAATTAGGTGGTGATGGTTATTTATATACATTTAACAGACCGGGTTTTGATACTTCTGATTTACAAGGATTTGCTGGAGATGCTGCAGTTATTACAGCAAGTATAGCTGGAGGAACAATAGGATCTGGTTTAGGTCCTGTTGGAACTGTTGGTGGTTCAGGATTTGCAGCAGGTACTGCAGAATATTTTAGATTACAAACTGGAAGAAAATATGGAATGTTTGATGATATGAAAGAGGAAGAGTTTGATAATCTTGCATTTAATCAAGCTCTTAAAGTAGGAGCTATTGATGCTGCTGCTACAGCTTTATTTTTACCACTAGCTAAAGTTATTAAACAACAAGTATTTATGGCTGGATCAGATAGATTATCAGGAGATACAGTTGGTAAATTTATAAAATCAGGCGGATCTCTAGATGAGGGTATGTCTAAAACTATAAATGATGCAAAAAAAGTTTTAATGAATGCTGGAGTAGATGAAAAAGCTGCTGATGAATATATTGCAATAAGTGTTGCTAATGCTATTCCCGAATCAGGAATTATTACAAAGGGCGGAGTTGCAGAAAAAGCTTATGTTAATGCATTAGAATCAGCAAATAAAAGAGTACAAAATTTAGATATAGAAAAGAAAATATTAAAAACTACAACAGGTCTTGATGATATAGATGCTAAAACAAGTGACAACATTGTAGAAAATATTAGAAAGAATGTAAAAAATATTAGAGAAGATGAACTATTTGCATCTGATAAAGGTGTTAGAAATTCTTTTGCTAATATGCAAAAAAATAAAGACAATATATTTAAAACACCTGAAGTAAATCAAATTGATAAAATGGGAATAGTATTTAATGAAGTAAATGAAAGAATAAATTCAAGATTAGGTATACTTCAACAAAAAATTATATCTGCTGGTAAAAAAAATCAATTTAAAGTTGACATAGAAACTAATGAAATGAATAAAGTTTTAAGAAATATATTTAATGAATATGATTTAACTGCTAAGAAAAAATTACCTAAAGAAATACCTACAGGTAAAAAAGCTAGAGCTCAATATGAAAAACAAAAAATGATGAATGAATTTGTAGATTTTTTAGATCAAAATGGAGGACAATTTGGATTAGTAAAAGATCAGTTGAAAATTTTAAAAGGCGGTGTTAACAGCATGGAAAATTTAAGTTTTAATAATGCTTTAGCAATTAGACGAGCTTTAAGAAATTTAGATCAAGCAGAGATGTTACCAAAAGGTTCAGCAGATGCTGTAAGAAAATTAAAAGGAGTTTTTGATGATGCAATAGATGATGCTGTTTCAGGTAATAAAAACACAAAAGCTTTAATAGATGAATATGATGATTTATTATTTAATTATAAAAATAGTTTTTTAAGTAGATTAGCAGATGAAATTGGATATGGTCCTAAGCCACAAGTAGTAAGGAAAGCTTCTCTTACTGGTACTGGTAAAAGTGTATTTGATCAAATGATTGATTCTGGTAAAGAAGGTTTAAATAATGCTGAAAGATTAGGTAATTTAATAAATATGAAACAATTTAATTTTTCACAATTAAATAAAATTAAAGGTTCTTTATATCAACATTATTATGACAATGTTTTACCTAAAGCTGTTGGTGAAAAAGGTAAAATGACACATAAAGCTTTTATTGATAAGTATGGAAAAAATTACAGATTAATTTTAGGTGATGATTTATATGAAAAATTTTCTAAAAGTAATCAAACAGTAGTAGAATTGTATGACAATTTAGTAAAACAAAACGCTGATATAGTAAACACAGTTTCAAAAGAATTACCATCTTTAAATGTTAATCTTTTAGATAAAGGAACAGGTACTGCTATAGCAGATGAAATATTTAGATTAGGAGATAGATTTGATATTACTCCTTTAATAAAAAGATTATCAAGACAATCAAATCAATTAACAACTGATATAAGAAAACTTTATTTACAAAAGATGATGAATAGTGTTAAGACTAAAGTACCAGGTACTAATTATAGAGGTCTTAATGGAAATTTATTAGATGATTTTTTAACTGAAAATAATGGTGTTTTAAATAGTTTATATGGTAAAGAGTTTGTAGATTCATATAGAAAAATTGCAAAAGTTTTAAAATTAGTTCAAGAACCAGAATTAGCAGGAGCAGGTAAAGAAGGTTTAACTGCAGCAGCAAATAAAGCAGGTTTATTTATAGATATTTTTGCTGGTCCTCTAAACCATAAAAGATTAATTGTTAATAGATTAGGTCGTATATATGATGGTATGAATTTAGGCGGAGATAGCCTTAGATTATTAAGTGATTATAGGTTATTTACAGAAGGAGTAAAAAAACAATATCTAGCTGGTAATTATCCAAGATGGTTAGATACTCTTGGTAAAAGTAAAAAACCTAAAGATAAAGCTCTTTTTAAAAGAGTGTTACAAGCTTTACAACCACCTAGAAAATTATACGATTTAAAAAGTAATCCATTATATGCTAAAGAATATATGGAAGATAAAATTACAGAAACAGTTCAAGGACAAGATGTTCCTCCAGGTTCACCAGATGTATTTACACCAATAGATGCAGTTGTTAATAAAATTATTGGAAAAACAGGTGCAACTATACCTAAATACTTAGATAAAAATTTAACTCCTAAAATAGAAAAATTAATTAGAGCCTTTAAATTAGGTGGTAAAATTCAAGACAAAGATTATGAAAGAGAAGAATTTGAAAAGAAACTTGAAAAATAGTACAGCACAAGAAGCTCACACTAGATTAGATAGTCACGAAAAGTTATGTCGTATAATGCAAAAACAAACTCACGATAAAATAGAAGGATTAGCAAATCAAATTGCTAGATTGGAGAAAATATTAATTGGAGCAGCGGGCCTTATTATAACTGGCCTAGCCACAGCGTTGCTTCATTTATTAAGTGCGTGATTAAAAAAAATAAAGGTTGTCTTTGTGAAAATTTAGCAGTAGTCTGGTTACAAGAACAAGGTTACTATGTATATAAAGGTTGTCAAACTCAATCACCTATAGATATTATTGCAGTAGATCCTAAGACTTTAAAAAGCTCTTATTTTGATGTAAAACATGTAGGTCGTAGAAAGGATGGAAGTATTATTTCTAGAGTGCCGAGGATCAAAGATCAAAGAGTTCAAATTTTGAGTGTAGACTTAGAACAAAAAAAGTGTAGAATAGTGCCTAGAAGGAGTGCTGTATGGAGTTAAGAAAAAAAACAGATTCAATAATAATACATTGTGCTGCAACTAAGCCATCAATGGATATTGGCTATAATGAAATAAGAAAGTGGCACGTGGATCAAAATGGTTGGGACGATGTAGGTTACCATTTTATTATAAGACGTAATGGTAAATATGAAAAAGCTAGACCTGAAGGATATTCTGGAGCACATGCGCCTTCTCATAATTCAAGAAGCATAGGTATCTGTTTAGTAGGTGGAATGGCAGAAGATGGAAGTGCTGAAAATAATTTTACTCTAGAACAATTTTTAACTTTAAAAGATTTAGTAAATATGATAATGGACAAATATTCAGACATAACTGAAATTCTAGGTCATTGTGATGTTCAAGAAAACAAACCTAATTGTCCAGGCTTTAATGTTAAAGAATGGTTAAACAAGGAGGCTATCAATGTGGCTTAATATTGCAAGTAAGCTTGTCCCGGGAATGATTAAGACTGGAATGAAAATTGCAGCTAATCGAAGACAAGCAAAAGAATTTGAATCCATGGCTGAAATGAAACACGCTGAAAGGATGGCCAATGGAGAATTGGAATATAAAAAAGAAGTTATTAAAAATAATCAACAGGGATGGAAGGACGAATTTGTCCTTATTTTGGTTTCCGCTCCTGTTCTTATACTGGTTTGGTCTATTTTTTCTGACGATCCAGAAATACATGCTAAATTAAAATTGTTCTTCGATCAATTTAATAATATGCCATATTGGTATCAAGCATTGTTTATTGGTGTAGTTTCAGCTATTTATGGATTGAAAGGAGCCGACATAATTAAAAGAAAATAATATGGAGTGTTTAAGGTGGATTATCGGTTTACAGCAATTCTTATTATACTCATGTGCTTGCTTGCATTTTTCGGCGGACCGCCTAGATAAATAATTCTTTCCAATTATCACCTGTTATTTGATCAGCTAACTTTTTCTTATTACTTAAAGTTTTAAGTATCTTTTCATCTATAGTTTTAGGACATACAAAGTCTATATACAATACTTTATCTTTTTGACCTATTCTATGTGCTCTATCTTCTGACTGCAATCTAACTTCCATATCATAAGTATTATTAAAATAGATAACTGTCTTAGCATTAGTTAATGTTAAACCATAACCTCCAGTTCTAGGTTGGCCTATAAAATATTTAATCTCTCCTTTTTGAAACTTCTCAACTATTTCTTGTCTTACTTCTGATTCTGTCTCTCCATAATATGTTGCAACTTTACTTGCTCCATATTTTTTAGCTAAAGTATCACGAATCATTTGTATCGTTCTTCTAAATGTAGCCCATATAATTACACCACCTTGTGTTTCTTCAAGCACGTCTAATAGTTCATCTAGTCTAGGATTAGTACCTTGGATAATTTCTTCAGTTCCATCGTCAAATTTAATAAATCCACATAATATCTGCTGTAAACGTAGAATTCGTGTGATAATAAGAGGTGCAGTCACTAATTTAGACTGTTCTAGCTCTAGTATAGCACGTTTTTTAAGTTGGTTGTACATGAGCTTCTGAGCAGGCGTCATGTCGATTTGTCTAATAGTTCGTACTTTTGGTGGTAAATCTAAGCATTCTTCTTTAGTAACTCTAAAACTATGTTTGTCTAAGATAGATTGTAATTCTTCTAATCTTTGGTAACCAGTAATTTCGTCAAAACTATGAGTTGATACTCGTCTTCTTCTAATTACACAAAAAGTATTTCTATATGCATAGAAACTTGCTTGTAGAATATACTCATCTAAAAAATTTATTTGAGCCCATAAGTCTAGTGGACCTTGGGTCACTGGTGTACCAGTTAATATTCTTCTATATTTAGCAAGACGACCTAATTTAAGACAAGCTTTAGTTCTTCTTGCTGTTCTATTTTTAATATTTGTACTTTCATCTATACAGAAAAAAGCTTTACTTGAATTTAATAATCTATGTAAATAATTTTTACCTTTGCTAGTTGATAGAGCTTCTATATTAATAATAAAAAATTTAAGATTATGATTTGGTTTTAAAAAATTAGTAAGAGCTTCTACATTAGATTTAGTTTCGGCTGGAGACCATACTAACATTTCTGTAAAACCTTTAACATCATCAGGCATGTGAGTATTAAATTCAGAACTTAACCAGTTACGATATACTCCTTTAGGTGCAGCAATAACTGCAGTATCTATTTTACCTTCTCTATAAAGATAAGCGATATTATCTATAATAACTTTAGATTTACCTGTACCTTGTTCCATAAACAAAGCATAGCTTTCTCTATCTTTGCATTTTAAAAATGCATCATATTGATGTTTATAAGGTTTAGTTTTAAACTTATATTTTATAAACTCTTGATCATCTATAAATTGTACTTGCATCTATTCTTTCTGTTTTCTAATTATTAATTTACTTTATATAGAATTTAATTTATAAGTAAATCTAAAAATAAGAAAGGAGAACTATGGCGAAAGTTTATGTAGTGCAAGAAAATCCAAGAGTTAATATTCTTGCAGCAGGACGATATGGCGAATTGATACCGTTATTGAATCCAGGTAAACAGATTACATTGTCGTCTTCTCCTGTAGTAAGATTAATGCGTCAAAAATTAAAAGATTATAATGATGACGATTTTATTCTTGCGATGGGTGATCCTGTAGCTATTGGAATATCTTGTATAATTGCTTCTGAAGTTAATAATGGAAAAGTAAATATACTTAAATGGGATAGAGAAAATAGTTGCTACTATAATGTAAAAATAGATATGTATCAGAAAGGAGAAAGTAATGTCTAAAGAAACATGGATATTTGACGAAGTTGAAAAACATAGTAAAAAGAAAAAACTTCCAGTTGTTGGAATTGAAATAGTTACACAAATTGGAAATAAATTGGTAGAGAAGAAAAAAAATCTTGCTAAAGAAGAAGAAAGATTGAAAACTTTGAAAGCAGAGATAAGAGATATAGAAGAAAAAGAACTACCAGATGCTATGAGAGCGTGTAATGGAATGACACGTTTCGATTTAAAAGACGGTAGTCAAATAAAAGTAAAAGACGATATATTTTGTTCTATACCATTAGATAAAAAAGCAGATGCTTTAAAATGGTTAGAAGAAAATGGACACGCAGGACTTATTAAACATGATGTTAAAGTAAGTTTTGCAAAAGGTGAATATGATCAAGCTGATAAATTAGTGGAGGTTCTTAATAAAAATTTTAAGAATATACCATATGATGAAAACAGTACGGTCCATTCACAAACTTTAAAAGCTTTTGCTAAAGATCAATATAAATTAGGTGAAACTCTTCCAGAGGATTTATTTAATGTATATGAAGCTTCAGTTGCAAAAGTGACACTTGGAAAGGAGAAATAAAATGAGTGATAAAGAAATCGCTAAAAAATCAAATAGTAGTATTGCATTACCAGATGATTTAATTTTAGCAAGTGCGGGTAAAGGGTTACAAAATATTAGTAACTATGATGTTACTATCCCTAGACTAGCAATAATACAATCTGGTTCGCCTCAACGTA
>Ga0255781_10001426_pt1 | contig 19612 bp, 46 predicted proteins | sample 101ome_21_FD_179979 | JGI IMG/M metagenome (GOLD analysis project Ga0255781, IMG submission 179979) | Coastal salt marsh microbial communities from the Groves Creek Marsh, Skidaway Island, Georgia - 101413BT metaG (version 2) | ecosystem: Environmental > Aquatic > Marine > Intertidal zone >... | reverse complement strand
GCACCCACAACCATTGTGACTCGATTAAAACCTTGATCGTGAAGAGAACTTGCAATGTCCATAACGGTTTTAATTTTCTTATTCAGAATAACATTGCGAGCGTGTTTTGGAAACATCTTACGAACGTGTTTAATCTTCTGATCATAAGAGAGTGGATTTTTTTTGGGGTCAGATGATTGAGAAAGATAAACGTAATACGGATTACGCCCAGCCTTGGTGCCGAGAACCGACATTAATTTTCCATGACCAATAGTTGGAGGATTCATTCTTCCAAACGTGAAAAACGCTTCGCGATTTTCTTCAACTAAAAACTGTTTAAATGTAGGTATCATTACTTCGCACCACCACTCGTCTTTTGACGTTTTCTTTCCCTTTCCATTTTGCGAACAGTTGGAAGGGCCTTTTTAACTAAATTCTGAATACGTGATTGAGGTAGTTTATCGATGCGAGCTTCTATTTCTTTTCTACGTGCAGCGGGGACTTCGTTACGAGATTTACCCTTTGAAAATTTATAAAACAGAGCGTTTCTTACTTGCTTTGCAGTTCTCTTTTTAAGAACATCCATTGAAGCAGTCTTACGTGCTGCTTTGGCACGACCGAGTTTTAGTTTCGCTTTTATTCTTTTCATCAAGCGACCACGAGCCCGTCTCTGAGCAAAATCCAGAGCCTCGTCCCGTTTACGGTCTTTTGCGTTTTTACTAATCTGATCGTCCATTCCGGGCGTATAGTCTACTGCCTGGAAGTCACTAAAACGAAGTGGTTTAGCCACTTTTAGTTCCTCGTTGGTTTATCCCATCCCTTCAAAATATTTGGCGAAAAGTTGTTGTATGAAAATTCTAATCTATCAACAATCTTTACCGCATCACCACCTAACTTATCAATTGCAACATATCCTTCAGCACCCGTTACTTTGAACCCTCTAGAGGTTTTGACAAAGGTGTCGATATCTTGCAACTTGTTCAATTTATTTATAAGTTTCATCTTCGCGAGAACAATTAATTTTTGTAATTCAAACATTTTTTCTAAATTTTCTAAGTTTTGATTCGAAAAGAATTTTAGAAGATCGTTCATTTGATTACGTTGTGTTTGTTTTCCTCGAGCCGTCTTACGAAGTGACATCTGTTTTGCATACTTGGACTTGATCCAAGTGATCAGTTTTCGGGCGTGTTGTTTGGTGTCTTTGATTGTTGCACCTTTTCGGACGAAGGTGTTGTTAAAGGTTTCGATGTGTTGGGCGAGGGTTTGGTTTGCTTCCAGTTCTCGTAATGTCTTCCCGCTAATAGAATTAAATAGAACTCCAATTTCCGATAATATTTCATTAACTCCATCGGTTTCTCTCTTTGACATAGTGGCATTGGTAACGTCTCGAAGCATTGCGTCTTGAGACCATACATTGGTTGACGATTTTAAAGATTTGACATTGACACCATAAGAGGCCCGCATTGTCTCGAACGTGTTACCCGTATATGTTGTATGCCATACGATTCCTATCTTTGCACTTCGGACGGGTGCAGACTGTTCGTATGGAATTGCATATACGATTGTATTGGGATGGAAGGTTACGTATCTTTTACCGTCAATGTTTTCGGTGGATAGATCTCCACGTCCAAACAAGAAGTCACCTTGAATGACTCCTTTGATGCCCAGATCAGGAAGATATCTAAGAGCATCTTTTAATTTGATTGCGAGATCACCAGATGTGTCTGCGTCGATCTCAGCATCAGTCTTGTAGACTTTTGGGTTCTTATTGAAAATACCTTTCTTCGCAACAAAGAACTTATTGTCACGGGGATCTGTGCCCGCAAAGATTGCAGGTGCTCCGTCCCACTTCACCGAGACTCGACCTTCCTTTTTACCGGAAAGCATATCTCTCAAATCACGTAACGCAAAGATAGCTTGTCGAGTACCATTCACTCCTCCATAGAGAACCTTGTCCTCGATATGGGTCATATGAGTGTTCTTTTGTTCCGTTAAAAAGTCTGAAAATGTTTCCATAATATATTAAATTCTTTCATCCCAAAAAGTCTTACTCAACTCACCACGAGTTGCATCAGCGGTGTCAGTTATTTTGCGAACACGAGTATAGACTTGATGAGAACCATCGGTGCGAACACCAGCAGTTTGTTGCTGCCAGAGTGCAGTCTGTTTCCCGCCTGGGTCTGGCGGATTGTCATCATACTGCCAATTTGGATTGCCTGGAATGTTCTGCCACGCCATTGTAGAAATCTCGCAAAGGTTTCATACTATTTATACATTTAATATAGTTTGACAAAGTAACTTGATTGATCTGTATCTGATTGTGCGTAACGAAACATCTTAGTTGTGAATTCGTTTCTCTTTGCAGCTGTACTACTCATAAGAATATCAACGAACTGCATACATATCGCTTTACTGTTTTTAAAATTATAATCAGACTCTTCCATAAAGGTCATAAACTCTGGTTTTTCCATTAATGGTTTACTAGGTTGAGACTTACTATTGTATTTTTTATATAACTCGTATAGTTGTTCTTGAAACTTACCATTTGTTTCGTTTTGTTTAATCCAGTTGAGGTACTCTCTTTCAGAACCAAACCCACCGTATATTGTTTTTCCAAACACTTGTTGACAATAAAAATTTACATTACCACCGCCAATTTTACCACCAGCTGCAGCACCACCTTTAATCTCACCTTGCCACGAAGTGTCTCCACCAAAGGTTCTAAATTGAACATCACCTTCGCTGGTCTTCACATAGATGTCTTGTGAATTAAAAAAGTCGCCTGTCTTACCGTAAGTAAAACTTATAAATTTGTATGCAGGTCTACTAGCCAGTTGACTTGGAGTATTAAATTCTGTCCAGTTAGCCTTTGCTTGATTCGCTGATACTTTCTTCAGTGATATTCCTAACAGTTTACCTTTTTTCGCTAAATCATATACCGCAGAATTAAGTTCACCCCAACTACTGGTATGTTCTTTTAATGGAGACTCAGTAGGTCTAAATGTAGAAGCCCAAATATCGCCAGGGTTCCATTTGTCATTGGAGAAACTGCCTGGCGCTTGAGGCATTCCGTTTTGTTTATCAGTCTTGTGACAGTCTGCCTTTGCTTTGTACACTTCATTCATAAACTTAGAACCACGATGAAAGTATACCGCACCTCTCATCTTACTTCCATGTTTATCAAATAGTGTATTAGCGGTCTTTATGTAAACGTCTGTATCAATCCAGTTCGCTGGACCATTCTTCAAACAATCGTTTAATGAAACGTCAGCGTTAACATATTTCTCGGCTGATTTAAGGTCTTTGGGTGATACGGAAGTGCACTTGCCCTTCTTAATATTGAAAACATAAGAACAATAATAACACTGTAAAGATTCAGTATACTTGGTATCTTCAGCGCCACCACCGGAACCGGAACCACCACCAAAATCTTTGTCTTTAAAGACTTTAGTGAATGATGCTTCTTTGATAACTTTAGAGGAAGAAGATTCTTTATATCGAAGAATTCTCTTTTTAGTGTCGTACTCAATTCCAATAACGGTTTTACCCGCTTTGGTTGTCCCGATGATGAAAGGTTTTTTATCTTTAATCTTGAGTGAAAAAATTTTGTCACGAGTTTCGCCGGCATAATCACCGGAACTCGCAGTTTTCGAAAAATCTTTTGATTGTAGGGCAGCCATACCCTTATTTATAAGTATTGTTCCAGTATTCTTTCTTCCTTTCAGCGCAAGCATCAACAACTCGTTTCCTATCATTCTGATCAAAGGTAGACCACCACTGAATCTCAGATAACAAACGAAAACAACCGACACACATTTCGTCGTCGTTTAAAACGCAAGCCCCCAAACAGGGTGAGTATATGAATTCTTTACTGTCGGTCATCGATCAAAATTGATATCGTCACATTCAAATCTTTCGACGCAATTTCGGATTTGTCTTTTCTTTATTGCAACGTTCATTTGAGCAGTGATTTGTTGGGCACGGATATAATCTTCAGCCTTCTGAACATAAATGTCTCGAATTTCTAGATCACCTTTGTCCTCGAATTCCTCTTTGATTTCTTTGATCAGAAACAAACCGACCAAGACTTCTGCGACATCATCTGCCTTCGCAGGCATCGCGATGAATACTAACAGTAATGCAATTAAAAGTTTTTTCATATGTTTTACCTCTTAAAGGTTATTGCAACTTTCCACGCCAAAAAATGAAAAGAGAGACAGTAGAAATGATCGGGCAAATCATAGTCTAAGTATAACATAAAAGATGGTGTTAAAGCAACTTCACCATATCTTTTCCAGCTATTTTCTTTTTCAAACAAAATCATCGGAAGTTCTCCAAAGTTTTCAGGGCCCTGTTGGCCATGGTGCCGCCATCTTTCGACGCAAAAATCTGACGATAGATTGTACCCTTCTCATTATATATAGAGGCGCAAGGATACCCTTCTTCGTTGGGTTCCATCTCAACGACATTCCGTTCAGAACTGTTACGAGCAATCTCACAAGCACGATCACGGACATCTTGATAAAAGTCCAACAAAGATCCCTCATAAGGCCCAAGAATGTCAACATTGACATCATCGGGTTCAGCCTGCATATCGATTAAAAGTAATTCAAGTTTTTCCATTGCAAATTCTCCCATTAGTGAACAACCACATTTTGATCATCGTTCAGAACCAGAACATTATCTAGATACCAATCGACGTAAGTAGAAGGACCCCAGACATCGCAAGCACAAGTATCCACGTACCTACTGTAGATGACATCGGCAATCTTATCGGCGGTGTCATCAGAACCGTCTTGAACAAAAACCCAATCTGATCCAAGTGCATAGTCAGCAACCTTTGCGAGATCACCGAGACTCAGATCCAATAAAGGTGCCACGAAATAATCGTAAAAATCACATCCATCCATTATTTTAATCCTTTTTCCAAATAAATGTTAAATCATCGACTTGATTCCAACCCCCGTTGTCGAGTTGGAAATGCACACCCGCCTCAAAGATAGCTTCGTAGAGAGTGCGCGCTTCAACCAAAAGTTTTTTACTTTCATAAACCATTAAGAAAGTTTTCACCTTGTTGGTCATACCGTCTCCAAAACCTCTTCAATTTCTTTCAGACCATCTCTTGCACAGTTGACCGCTGCACGTAGAAAAATCTCATTGGTTTCACCCTTCTCAATAGCCATGAGAAGGTTCTCAATCACGACTTTTGCTCCAGCTAACTGGGCCCGAGCGTCAGTGTACTCAAAGAAATAATCGTTCATTACGCAACCTCCACCATTTTAGTGATATTTTCAATACGGTTATCAAAGTCCGTGAGACTCATTTCAAAGGGGACATATATCGTTTCACCGTGGCGACGATCATCATCCATGTCAGTGTGACAGATGATGGTGTAACCATCACAGATATATCGACCAGCAGGATGATAGATAGGACCTTTCTCGACGACACGTCCAGTGACGTAAAACTCAGGACGGCCTGGAATAGGTTCAAAGTCGTAGGCACGAATCATATCACCAACCTCAGCCGTATTTTCAAACTTCAACATCTCAATTCCTCATCTCAAATACAGGAGTATTATCTCACGGATTGACAAGATTGTCAACACTTTTTTGTATGATATTTTGGAATACATTATATTCCTCAAACGAATAGATCTCATTTAAGATTGAATCTGTATATGTGTTTTGGTGGTCTTTCATCGTAATACGCATCTCCGGATTCCAACATCTCTTTTATTTTCCGAGCATAAGGTTTCAGTTTACGAACCCCATCTTTGGTGGTATAATACGTCCGAATAGTTTTATCGTGATACGTCTTGTCTCCTACAATGATGACTCTTGTTTTAGAGGTCATTCCAATATGTTCAAAGTTTGTCGCTTTGTATATGGTACCTTCATGTCCAAAGTGGGCATCAGCATAACTAATAATAGTTTTGATATCGGTGTTCTTTCTCAACCATCGCAAAGTATGACCTATAAAATACGATTCAGTATTTTTTGGAGTGTCATCAACACAAACTAAGCGTCTTAGCTCAATGACATCATCTTCATTTTCTCCATATTTTCTCCAAGCGTTGGCCATCGCCAGTTTTCCATAGATCATACCACCAATTAGGTTTCCGTTTCTGAGAAGTTTAAAACAATGGCCAAGTCGTAAACCATTCACGTTATGTGAATAATGGTGAGTCTCTACAAAATCTTTGATGTCAGACAATTTGCAATGTTCGACATCAAAGTCACGGACGGACATTAGTTATACCCTCATTAGAGTTTCGAGTTCCTCGAACTGGTCATCGACACCGTACATCTTCAACTCAGCATCAGTTCGCCATTGAACAACCTTAGGCGCAAACTCTTGGAAAGTCGGTTCACCGATCAGACCTTCCTCCGCATTCTGAACCCAGCGCCGAATACCACACACTTGGTTTTCCCAGTTGAGCATTTCTTGTTCCATCAACAAGTCACCGCCGATGGAGACATGAACATTGATGGGGGATTCCCAGAAGTCAACATAGTCAGACTCAACGAAGTCGATCGCATCGACCACCTTGACATCGATGATGTACTCCTGCTCGTAGTCATTACGCTTGGCAATGCCATTCTCGACGGCATTGTACCACTCGACATCCGCGAGCTGCTCGGGAGTGCAAGGTACGATATAGGTGGAACCACCCTTGGGCTTCCACCGCTGAGGGCACTCACCCTCACCATCCCACGCATGGGCGCCATAGTTCTCAAGATACTGAGTGGCGAAAACAAGGCGGATAGTTTGGTCTGACATAATATAAACTCCAAAGAGAAAAGAGAGGGGGAGAAACAGTGAACCCGAAGTTCCTATTCTCGACTCCAGCGATCCAGTGGATCGTCAGTGAACCCCGAAGGTTCCTAGTCGGGAGACCAGATCTCCCCAAACAACAAAGGTATTATCTCAAAGATTTAAAGAAAAGTCAATAACTTTTGGTGAATACTCACTATTCACGAAATGAATATTGGTCGGAGTGGCTGGATTCGAACCAACGACCCCCTGCTCCCAAAGCAGGTGCACTACCAAGCTGTGCTACACTCCGAAAAAGGATGAGGTCGTGTCACATACCTATTAGTCGGAATCTTCGGAAACACGACTCTCATCAAAAGACCTTAGGCGTACCAGCTTCGGTAAAAATCTTTACCTTCTTCGGCAGGGGCGGCGTATCGAACATCGTCGATGTTGATACCTCGACCAGTGATTCGCTTAGTGAATCTCTCACCGATGAAGTGGTTGAGGACAGGGCGAACACGGTCGCTCATGAACCCTTCGCTACCTTCGACAGTCTCGACAGCGATCTCACGCAGTGCGACAGTCGCACCTTTCTTCTCGACTACTTGATAGGCGTCGATGTTGGTCTGTTCCCAACCCCAGCTGGCGACATAGATGTCACCTTTCTGAACAGTCTCAAGGGCAGCCGCCCTTTCAGCGGCACGTTTTGCCTTGCGTTCTGCTTTGTACTGTTCAGCACGTTCGAGACCAGCAAGAAAGTTCTCGCAATGCTCAATCATTCGAGCAACAGTACCGAAACGATAGTTGAACTCAACTTTGTAACCCAGACGGGCACGTTTAGTAGGGCGAATACACTTGGCGACAGGACGCTCGGCGTCAATAGTCAACTCGTAACCGCGCTCTGCAAACTTCTCAATCAATTCTTGTTGGATCACGTGCATAACAAACTCTCTCTCATTAATTTACAGGGTAATTATCTCACGAAAAATGTGTTTTGTCAACACTTTTTTTAGATTATTTTGGAATAAGGATATAACCTTTTATTATAAGGTCGTTGATGATTTCTCGACCTGAACAATTGTTGCAGCGGGATAAAGACAACCTAATGCCCTAGGCATCAATTGTTTACACATAATTGCATCGTTGGGCCAGGCGCCATAGTCGTGTACAAGGGACACAAGTTTCTTCGCACCCGATGGTCTAAGGTAGTAAGCAGAGTTTCCAGGCAGACCTGCTGGGCGCGCCTGAGACCGTACATAAGGCACATCTACCACAGTATCGGGTGGAGTGCGTGATCGAATTGGTGCTGCCGCAGCCTCTTCAATTTTTTGTTGGTAGAGTGCCGCACGTGGTGTTGCACCACCTTGTGGTCGATTCAATGCAACCACAGATTTGTTGGATGATTCTAAAATATTTGTGTTGAGTTTACGTGTGAACACAGCATCGTGTTCGAAGATTAAAAAATCTTCTTCTTGAACAATGCACTCTAACCACAGACGATAGTGAGATAAAAAACAGGCAATTCGTTTTTCGGGAACCGCTGTTCGATACCCTTCTTTAGTCAACCCCGTGGCAAAATCTACAATCTCTTGTCCATTCCACGGATAGTTCCAAGACAATTGATAAAACAACATTTCACTCTTAACTGAACTCGGAGTAGAGGCTTCGAAGGTTTCAATTACAAAATCGTTTTCAACTTTCTTGGATGATTCGATTAGACGATTCGCTGTCGCAACTGAACTGTTGTCATCGATTATCGTAATTACTTTCGCTTTCATAGTCCATCCACAAAGGTTTGATAATGTTTGGTCACTTCTGGTATATCTAGTGCGATCAACATTCGTATAGTTTCACCACGGAAAGTTTCCCAGAACTTCGGATCGTGTTCTTCGATGCTTCCTGCATTGTGCTTCATATCAAAGAACTTAATGATCTTCACCTCTTTGGGTGCTTGTGCGAGATATGCATTGTACACCGTTTTCCGAGTGGCACGATTACCAACAAACTCGGGTGGTTTGGTCAAAAACCAAACATACCTTGCGACTGTTTCGCCAGCGATATCCGTGACCATCTCAAAGGTAGCATCAGTGTCCTCTACAACGTCATGTAACAGTGCCGCTGCAATTACTTCATCGGGAGCGTCTTCACCTAAAACTGTTTTGTAATATGCCATAACTGCCTCTGCGACGGCTTCACAGTGGGTGAAGTACGCTTCGCCGGTGTACTTTCGTCGCTGACCTTGATGCTTCATCGCACCCCAAAGTCGAGCGTGTTCTATTAATGCTCCCATAATAACTCCGTTAAAAATTCTTCCATTTGAAATGCCTCGACTTCCCAAGGCTGTTGTCGATACGCAATCTTGATTCCACCCCGAGGGCCGACAGGAATCTCTTGTCGATTCCATCTTGTCATTGTTGCGTTTAATTCGCCACGAATATATTGTTTTGCATGAGTCAATTCGTGGGCAAGGGTTCGGACGATCATCTCAACGGGCAACTGATTGTCCACCTCGATCAAGATGGTTTCTTCATCTTCTTTCAGACACCAACCCATCGCACCGAGATTTTTAGCGAATCGAACGTGGATATTAATTTCACGTTTGAACTCGCGAGGCAATAATTCGTTGATGACGTTACAAGCGAATTCTTCGAGACGCGCTTTCTGTTTGACCCGACCTTGAAAAAATACGTTGATCATCTTTATTCCTCATTAAGTACAAGCGTATTATCTCAAATTTTGGGGATTCGGTCAAGCGGTAAGTCATTGATTTTAAAGGGAAAAAATATGAGAAAAAACCTTAATGAAATCAATGACTTATCGAGACCTAAAAAGTGGAGAAATAGTGAAAGTTTTACTCGGATGGGTATCCTTCGTACCATTTCACCAAAGTGTTAACCCGAAAAGACCTCCACGAACTCTTATCGAGTGACCAGACCACCAGATGATCTGACTCTTCTTTTTGTTCTAGAATCTCTGGAACATTGTGATCGGACAACTCCGGATTGAGTGTGCTAGGCATTACCCGTAAATCACCACTGTCAATCTTGGTGAATTCTACAGTCACCACACCTTTCTTTGCAGCTTCAACAAAACCTTTAATGTTGGTATGTTCTTTCACGCAACTCTCCTTTTTACTTGAATGGCGTCTTTTGGACGAGCAAACTTCCAAGAACCTTTTATGAAGGCCCGGATTGGTCGTTTCGCTTGTGATAGTAACATCACTGGAGACAAATCTTCTCCGTAATTAATAACACGATCCATAAAAACTTCAGCGTCTTGGAGCGTTTTGAAATTCTCAGAAAACTCTTCGCCGTTTTTCATCACTCGAACCTCGAAGTCTTTCAAACTCTCCAACTCTTGTTGTTCTTCAAGATGGTTATTAATGATTTCATTACACAAGGCGAGTGGCACTTTTGCCACTCGTTTTTCGAAAACCTCTTCTAAGATCACTTTACGAAATTTAGTAGGAATTTCTTGATGTGAACGATAGAGAACCATTTCCATATTATGCTACCTCCGCATATTCAATTGCTGTGTTAATCGCTTTCAACTTTCGAGTCTGATTCTGACCGAACCAAGCAGATGTCATTCGAGTATCTGCACTTCGACCCAACTGGTGATCAGTCATATAGGTGACTGCGTTTACCGCATTCCACCAAGTGCCTGGGAACAGGTCAGCACCAGGCTGAGTATCGATTAACTCGATAGTGTTCTTGGCAGTTGTTGACAACTCTTTAAACTCATTTACTTCTTTACGCTTGGTGTTAGCCGCAGGGAAGACCGTGTTCATAAACGTCAACAAATTGTCTTGAGTATAACGCTTGGTAGCGAGGAAGTTTGCCATATCTTTGTACATCTCAAACTTCTCGTGAGCGAGACCCATTTGTTCTTTAACCGATGAGGGGTCAAAAACCTTACGGTGGTTGACGATTGCTTCGTTCACCGATTCCATACCCATAGACATATTCATCGTGTTCTGACACACCACACGAACAGGCGTCATGCGAATGTTCACAGACTTACCATAGATGTGAGGATTAGAGAACAACATATAGTTATCAACTTGATCCTTACCTAGAACATCAAACGACTCTTTGATCTTCGCAAGAACCCAAACAATCTTACCATCTTTGAGAGAACCAGCGGTATGCATTTCCATATCACCAGCAGCACAGAACTCGTTAAAGAAGTTAAACGCTTCTTCGTTCTGAATGGGTTCCCAGTTGTCACCAACCATAGGTGCGAGAACTGTATTATCAGATTCGCGAATCAGAGCATTAGTACCCGTTGCGATTAGGTCAGCGTCATCCGGCGCCGCGTAAGTAGGGATTTTACGAACTTTCCAATCAACACCGGCTTTCTGCATCATCTGCATAGGTGTTAGATCATTAGAGACTTTTTCACCAAGGCCGTGCCAAGGTACTTCGCCTGCATAGGCCATCGTTTCAACTTCGTGGGACATAACGTATTTCCTTTTCAATTGTCAAATTACTAGGTAATTATAACAAATGTTTTATGAACATACAAGGGGTAAAGTGAAAAAAATATGGAAATATTTCACAAATATGATGAATCATTCACCAACTGTATTGCCGGTGTAAACGCCGTTGAATTGATTGTTAACCCGAATGAAGGTGGCACATTTACTCAGTTGTTTAAGAGTACGAGCACCAACATAAGTACAGGCAGAACGAAGACCACCAAGAATGTCTTGAACTGTGGGGTCAACCGGCCCACGATAGGGAAGTTCGACAACCCGTCCCTCACTCGCTCGATAATCTTTGAAATCGTCACCTTGCGCTTCCTTTGAAGACATTCCGTAGAACTTGACCTTTTTGCCTTCGATAGCGTCCATATGAGGCCCTTGAGATCCAAACCCTTCGTCGTGACCCGCTAACATACCACCCAACATTACGAAGTCTGCTCCTGCGGCAAACGCCTTTACCACGTCACCAGAAGATACACACCCACCATCAGCAATGATATGGCCACCAAGTCCGTGAGCAGCATCCGCACATTCGATAACCGCTGACAACTGAGGATAACCAATACCAGTTTTAATGCGAGTAGTGCAAACACTGCCAGGGCCAATCCCGACTTTAACGATATCTGCTCCACTTAGAATCAATTGCTCCGTAATATCTGGCGTGACAACGTTACCAGCTATGATAGTTGATTTGGGAAAAAGTTCTCGAATCTCCGAGACTCTTTCTATGAACCTTTCACTATAACCATTGGCAACGTCTATGCAAATAAACGGTAATTCAAAACCATTGATATCCACTTCATATTTATAGTTCGCTAACTTTGTCATATCGGAATCACTAACTCCGGTAGACACGGCGAACCAGTTGTAGTGCGGTAAGTCTTGTTTAACAACAAACCGAATGACATCGTAGACATCATAACTTTTCACGAAACAGGTAAACAACCCGTGTTCTTTTAACTTCGAAGCCATCTCAATGGTTCCTACACCATCCATATTCGAGGCCATAATCGGCACACCAGAATAGGTTTGACCACTGTTTCTGAACGTGTATTTTCTTTCTAGAGAGACTTCGGATCGACTACCCATTATAGAACGTTTGGGTCTAAGTAAAACGTCCGAATAATCGAGTTTTACTTCATTGTCTATTCTCACTTACTTGACCTCTTGGAAATACCGAGTTTGACTTGGAGATTCTCGATTTCTTTGTCCTTACGCTTCTGCCACGACTCTTGAGTACGTGATCCCTTCTCAAAAAACTTTGACTCTTTGAGTCGACTGAGTGCGCCTTCACGGCGCGACTTAACTACTGCTTGACCTCTCATTTGTCTGGAAAACCCTCCTGTACGAATACGCCGATAGTACCGATCTGACCATCAGTCAATGTTTTTGCTTGAGGCCACATCATCATTGATTGTGGGCCCACCATTTCACCACGCTTGTAAGTCAACAACTTGTTAATGATATCATCAGCCGACTGTTCAACAAGGGCAGGCCCGATACCGCCCTGTCCTTGAACACCGTGACAAGCCGCGCAGGCGACCCATGGTTTACGAATGTCTTCGAAACGGTCTTCAGAGACAGCCTCGAATGACGTTAGTGCGAATGCAATTGCAATCAGTTTTCTCATTTGGCCATCTCCGATATTTCTGTGGCGTGTTTAGGGTTGGTTACGGGCACTGCGTTTGACTTGTGCATCGTTGCGATGCCGATCACATAATCTCCGGTGTACCTGATGGATTCTTTGCTCGTACCTCGACCTGCACCTGTTCCATTAAAATCTGAGACCGATGGGTACCTTCTGTTCTCCGAAAGCCTTTGTTCTGCATAAGATACGCACTTCGTTGAACTCTTTGTCTCGATTGGACGGAACGGCGGTGGCGTGTATTTGGCATAGACTTCTCCTTTCGGTTTTTTAGTTTTGCGTTTACGACCAGACGGATCGTACTTAGAATAGTTATGTATATACATTGTATTTGGCACCCAGTTGAATTAAAAATATAATCAACACGAAATCGATAACAAAAGATACGATTGAAACATCTATTATAGAAGATTTAAATCGTTGTGTCAAGTTCATTTACAATTCCTAATATTTTTTTAGAACGTTCCAGATCCTTCTGCAACCACTTCGGCAAATCCTTATGCCATCGGTAGGTGTAGTACACCCACATCGCAACGTGTTTCTCGTTCATGACCACTCCCGCAAAATAGTGACCGCCAACATAAAACCTGAGATTGCATTCAACATAATCAATGCACGATCACGCCAGATGATCGATACCCACGTCCAGAGAACGATCCCAGCAAGACCAAACACCAGATCATATATTCGGTAGTCGACACCCGCAGATCTCATAGCGAGGGACATCAGGATCAGAATCGATGCGACCCATTTCAGATACCAGTCAAAGTTCTCAGGGTACCAGTTCCGATCTGGTTTGGTGCGGCCCTGAGCTCGCACCATTGGATCACCTTTGCTTCTTGGGGACATCCATTGACTCCATAATAATCTGTTTAGGTAAAAAGTTCCAACAGTAGTATGAGGAACTGAAAGTAATTTTGTCGTTCGGGCGGCCGTCAGGCGAATTGAATTTCATACGTTGTTCAAACATCAACAGTTGTAACTCTTTCTCTTTGAACAGTTTCTTGGGGGCAGAATCATTTAACCAAGTGTTGGTCATTATCAAAGCGAAAGGTTTTTCAAAACTCAAGGCCCTCTCGAAGTAGTTTCTCTTTTTGGTGAAGGGTGGATTCGAGACCATCACATCCCAGTGTTCCGGTTCATACTCAAAAAAATCTTGACCCGAAAAAATATGAGAATGTACAACCTCATTTTGATTTGAGATTTGTTTGACAAACTCGGAGTCTTCGGTATCGAACGGACACCATACTACCGCACCTTTTGGTATGTACTTCAGAATAGGTTTTACACCATAGTCCGGAGTGTAACACTCATCGTTGCCGCCTGGCGAATAGGTCAGTTCTTTTGCGAAACTGTTACTCATTTATTTCTTCTACTTCATATAGTTTACAGACAAATTCTGTTTTAACAACATCTACGCAAATGATGTTTCCGTATAACGGTGTACATTCTTGCGACTCTAGTCTTATCGAATCCCAATCAAGACAATGTTTATCATCAGCTACAATACATCCGACAAACAACAAACTACCAAGACAACTCAATACGACTCTTACCCGTTTCATCAAAACTCTCCACCGTTACACCACACTCTTCAATGATCGGAACGATTGCCTTGAAGTTCTCAACACCTTCTTTACTACCGTCGAAACAAAATAATGATGATGTCTGTTGTTCTGGTGACTGACAAACGAAACCAGAGACCGATGTGTCGAACTCAGAGGCATCGAAATCCTCTTCGATCTCACCCATACCGAAACACTCTGAACAATCTTCATCGGTATCTATGTCATAACCTTCACCCTCACAAACTGGGCACTCTTCACCTTCGAGATAGACCTCACAGTCCTGCGAGTGGTTGAACAGTACCTTTGAGTAATCGACATCGATTTTCTCATCTTCATCAAGGTAGTCTGGAAGACAAGACCACGCACAACTCTGACAACAGGGTTCGTTCCAACCGACATACCAACCTTCTTCACGCAGGCGTTCTTGCATCTTACGAAATCCATTCATTACTTAGGTTCCTTCATATGAAAACCATCAGGCGATAGTTCGTTAAACATTTCACGGGCTTCAACCTCGAAACCCTCGGCAGACAATTGAGCGTATGCTCTGTCAAGCGCCTTACTTTGTTCCATACCACGAGTGTAGTAACGGTGATCATCGGAGTAATGGAAAAACCAATCGTGACCTTCAAGCATCACACGATAATTTTCTAACATCTCATTCATAGTAATTCAATTCCACTACTTGCTTTGATATATTCTTTCTCGACGGCTTCAGCAGTTTTTACTACCAAAACAACACCCGACTTATTGAAAGTGACCTCACCAACTCTTGGTTCACCAGTCATTGCGACTGTAGGCATAAAACCAAGATTAGTGCCATCCGGTGTCACGATGTGGGGATCACCGATAGTCAGAGTGGTGTCAGTCTCTACTCGATACTTTCCCACGTACTCGGCACCTGTTACGGCGACCACTGTGACCACATCATTAATTTGCATTGGCATTTCTCATTTTCTCCATTCTGTTTTTCGACGCAATCCACTGATCAAACGTCATTGGTTTTCGAGCATCACTATAAGATAGTTTACTCTTTTTGAATTCACTTTTCAAGCTATTTGCAACATCAGCACCCATAAATCTTGACACTAACTTCACAAGGGCTTGACGGAATGATCGACCGTGATGAGCGTGACCGAGACAGTGCGACAGTTCGTGTAGAACAGTGTACTCGTTCATTCCGGTCTTGGTATCCAGCACGATGTGATTCTGGTGTACGTAGGCGACACCCGCATTACCCGCACCGTTTCTTTTCTTGGCGGCAACTGATATCGAAGTTCCTCGAAGAATCGCACCCACATCATAATTTTGGCGTGCCTCGTAAGCATCTAACCACAACTTAGTGTAGGTCTTAGACTTGGTGATCTTGTTGATGTACTTCTGAACCTGTTCGATTGAACCGAACTCGATACCCGAACCATTGACATCTTGAAATGCCCACTCAGCTTTATAGGTCTTGAGACGTTCGGAGTCCCTGCCACGTTGACCCTTGTTTTGTTTCTTCGCATGGTTACGAAGGTACTCATTGTACTGGTCTTCGATAGAACCGTGAAAGGGGCGGTCAAACCCCATCTCTTTATAGATACCTACTAACATTATGCAGCTTTCTCCAGTTTCTCAATTTCAGTTTGAAGCGCGGCAATACGCGCCTCAACAAGAGCGTTGTCTTCGGGAGACAACTCCCCACGGATCTCCGCGAGGCACATCATCTCGTTAAAAAGATTACCGATTACTGAATCCATATTATGCCTCCTTAGGCGCAAACAGTTTACCGAAACCTTCAACCAGAAGGTTGTAAGCGTAGACTTCGTATCGCCACTCGTGGTCGAAACCGTAGTCATCAGTCTCAAGAGCGGCGACTTCAGCGGCCTCATAACGACGCTCAAAACCTTGGAGAGCGTCAAGAGTATCTTCAGTACCCATGAAACCTTTGACGATTCGAAGAGCCTGGTTGAAGTCAATACCTTCTTGCTCCAACTCGGCAATCTCACACTCAGTTTGGTAGATAATTCGTGCCATTTCTTAGTTCCTCATCTCAATTACAAAGTAATTATCGCATGGATTAAGATGTTTTACAAGCGTTTTTTTGTCTTTTTTTAGACTATTTTGGAATAACCTTAGAACTTTCTAGAATATCTCGAACACGTTCACGGTCAATAGAGTCACCGTCACCCCATTCGAAATGATTCTGGGGATCACTACACAGCTTGATGTAGTCCATAATGCCGACTTCAACATCCGGAACGGTCAACCCCTCGATGGGGTAGATCCCGTCATACCCGTAGAAAGACAGAACATAGTTCCGAAACTCCACAAATGCGGGATTGTTACGCAAAGCGATAAAGTTAGTAATCATTATACAGCCTCCTTCTCAAGTTTCGCCACAGCAGACAAAGCACCAAACCCAATTTCTTCAACGAAGGCAACATAGGAACGAATCGCTTCAGCGCAGGCTTGGTTTTTGTTTTCAGCTTCAAGACCCTTGAAAACCCAAGAGCCTGGAAAACCTTCTTCAATAACTCGAACTTCGTACTTTTTCATAACAACCTCTTTAAATCTGGATCTCACCACAAAACCACTGAACAAGAACCTTATTGACCAAACTCTGGTCGAACTCAGCACACTCTGCCTTGACAGCAGCAATCCACTCAGGAACATCTCCGCAAAGATCAACGTGGTTTAAAATTGACTGTTTAATTGAAAGTTCCATTACCAATTCCTCATCTCAAATTACGTAGTAATTATCTCACGAATCGAATACCACGTCAACACTTTTTTGATGAAAGTTTTCGTAAAACTTTTCGAAAACGATCGGAAAAATCGATTAAATCAATTTCACGCCGTATTGGTAGATATCCCTCTTGGTGAGTGAGGCACCAAGTCGTGGATCTTTTTTGGTAGAGGCGGTAGGGAATTTTTTCTTTAACTTCGGTAACAGAATTGTCAACACGTCTTCACCAGTGAGACGATAGGCTTCAACAATCTGCGAACCTTCAAACCGACAAATGTAGTGATGAGCGTACTTTCCGATTTTCTCTTCTCGTAGATAAGTTTCTTGTTCTTCCCAAGTAGGTTGAACAGAAATCCCATTGTACGCACCATTGATGTTCTTGTTGATTGTTGACTTATATTCACAAGCCCCAATCTCGTCATAACCATCAGCGCCCGACAGGGTTTGAGAAATGGTGTGACCTAATCTAGCTGAAATGTAGATCTCTCTAGAACGAGCATAGGAAAAGGGATCTCCCCATCCTTGTTCTTGACAGAGATCGTGCAGTTCTTCGTAGAGTCGAAAGTAACGTTCTTGTGCATTAGACATAAAGCAATCCATATCCCATTATGAAGCCCAGGGCCATACCCATGCAGACCAGAACACCCCAACCCACAAACGCGGCAGAACTCAGGGGTTTCTTGGGGCGAAGGTAGTTGTCCTTCTTAGCAAAGTCTTTCATTACACTCATAACACATTTCCTCTCAAAACAAAGTAAGTTCCAGCTGGAGCAGTCATACCTTCATTAGCGTCCCAACAATTACAATCGTTACTGATCATTCCATCTGCTTTCAATCCTTGAAGTTGCCATCCCAGATTATCAAGGTTTTTCAAAACATTCTTGACATCTTGCGGAACATCATATGGCGCCAAAAGATCATCCACGATCTGGTCACCAATCTCACGACGCTTCTTAGGCCCATACTTGTCCATGATCTCATAGGCCATTCTTCGGATTTTAAACTTAAAAATAGATCTTTTCATTACACATTCTCCTTTTGAAAACGAATAATACGACCTTGCGTTTTTAAAATATTACTTCTGACTGCATCGACACTCAAACCATATCGAGCTGCAATGTCTTTAAAGGTTGCTCTGTCATATGCGTGTTCAGACCACATCAACAGGTTCCGTTCGGCGTTTTTACCCAACCCCCACCGACCTTTAACTGCCAACAACTTTGCAATAAAGTCTTCTGCAAGAATTTTGTTTTCCATTACGCAACTCCAAACAATTCATCAAAGGTCAGCGGAACAACCAGTTCCAACTTCAGTTGTTCCTCGATCTGGGGAACAGGCTTGGGAGACAAGAGATTCTTGATCTCCGCAATGCGGCACCCGATCTCGCGGGCAAAGGGATGGTCAGTGCCCGCATCTTTTAGCAGGGCTTCCAACTCAACTTCTAACATAAACTTTTCCATTATGCAACTTCCTCAACAAAGGGTTTCGCGATCAAGTAGACACCAACCGCACTAGGAACATCGCAGAAGGCGTACTCACTGCAAAGCAGTCGATACTTGGCGAAGTATTTGACTTCAGACTGTTCCGCACTGCAGCTGCCACAGCAGTTGATAGGTGGGAAATAAACAGCAACCTGTTCACCACGATCATCGATGACCTCACCAAGACGCTCTGGGAACATCGCACCAGAGTTGATCTGAACCGCACGACCTTTCAAACATTCCATAACAATCACTCCATCTCAAATTACAGGGTAATTATTGCATGGAAAAGATGATTTGTCAACACTTTTTTTAGATTATTTTTTGTTAATTTTTCACATTTTTATAACTTTTTGATCTAAGTTGCGTTCAGATCTGTGAGAGGGTTGCCTGGATGGCCTTCTATTTGTGGTCGTTCGAGTGCGTGACCCTGAGTGCGGCGAACGATGTCGTTACCATCGAACTCTGCCCAATACAACTCGAATGCTACACCATCATCGACACCGACAAACTGGTGCCACTTGCCAGGTTCTACCTTGTAGTAGTCACCTGCACGTAGGACAGTCTGATCACAAACTAATGGTTTCATATCATTAGGTTCATCCGGCCAAGTCTTGACCATTAGTGTACCCGACTCAACGAAGAAACCGTTCCACTTCGTTCTATGATAGTGTTCACTACAACAATGATTTGCTTTGAACTCAATTCGATGAAACTCAAAGGTTGAGTTGTGTTCGATTAGTTCTGTGTTACCCCAAATTTTACCTGATTTCATTATTTTTCGCCTCTACATTTACAGTATGTAAGTACATTTTCAGGCGAGGATACTTCATAAGGATCATCGTCTGCATTATCTTCTTGATTCTTTTCTGGAAAAACCGCTTCAACCACACCGTCATTGACCACCATTGCATAACGCCAAGATCGCTGACCGAATCCCAAATTATCTTTGCTCACTAAAGCG
>Ga0255781_10001425_pt1 | contig 19618 bp, 20 predicted proteins | sample 101ome_21_FD_179979 | JGI IMG/M metagenome (GOLD analysis project Ga0255781, IMG submission 179979) | Coastal salt marsh microbial communities from the Groves Creek Marsh, Skidaway Island, Georgia - 101413BT metaG (version 2) | ecosystem: Environmental > Aquatic > Marine > Intertidal zone >... | reverse complement strand
AAGGCCGCGCTGTATGCAGGGTTCCGCCTGTTAATGGATAAAATCAATATTCGCAAGGTTGACCGTGTTGTTTTGGCCGGGGCGTTTGGCACGCATATTGACCCGAAATATGCGATGGTTTTGGGCATGATACCTGACTGTTTGCTGGCCAATGTGCGGGCGGCAGGCAATTCAGCCGGTGCGGGTGCCCGGATGGCCTTGTTGAATCAGGCGGCGCGCCGCGATATTGAAGCGGTTGTCAGGCAGGTTGAAAAAATTGAAACAGCGGTCGAAGCGTCATTTCAAGACTATTTTGTCAAGGCAATGGCGATTCCGCATAAAAGCGACCCCTATGCCAATCTGGCAGCGGCAGTCGATTTGCCCGCACGGATTCTGACCGATGAAGATGCACCGGCGCTGTCGGGTGGCAGGCGTCGCGGCGGGCGGCGGCGCTAGGAATTTTCCATTCCGGATGTTTCCATTTCGGATGTTTCCATTCCGGATGTTGCTATTCTGAGGTCTTTGGGCTTGCATGCGTGCCAGATTGTAATATGGCAAGCTGTTCTGCCGTGGTTTTGGCCTTGCGCCAGCTCGCATAATTCAGCCAGCCAAGGCAAATGACGGCAAAGCCGTAACTGCCCCAAATATAGTTTCCAAAACCGCCCATATCGAAAAATTCAGCCATTAGTCGCCTCCCGGGCGAAGCATCAGCGCGGCAAGGCGGCGTTCGGTCAAAAGCGCGCGCATCCGCAAAATCACCAGAATGGCAAAATAGGCATGGGCGGCAATAAGCGTAAGAATCAGCGGTGTTAGCATTGATGAATCAATCGCTGGACCACTACTGCGAAGAAGGCTTGCCGGTTGGTGAAGCGTATTCCACCAATCAACCGAAAATTTGACAATCGGAACATTGATCATGCCAACAAGCGCCAATAGGGCGGCTGGGCGACTGCCGCGTTCGGCGCGGTCAAACCCGTTGGCCAAGGCAATAAAACCAAGATAGAAAAAGAACAGGATCAACATTGAGGTCAGGCGGGCATCCCAAACCCACCATGCGCCCCACATCGGTTTTCCCCATAACGCGCCTGTCACCAGCGTCAAAAGGGCAAAAACCGCCCCAACCGGGGCAATTGCCCGCGCGGCAATATCGGCAAGCGGGTGCCGCCAAACAACATAGAAAAGGCCGCACAGCCCCAGCCCAACATAGCCGAACAGGGCCAGCCATGCTGATGGAACATGAATATAGATGATGCGAACCGTATCGCCTTGCTGATAGTCGGCAGGCGCAACAAACAGACCAAGATATAGACCGATTATACCGGTGATTACGCTAAGGATCACAAGCGGCAAAAGTAACCGATTGGCAATGCGCATGAAACGCGACGGATTGGCAAAATAATCAAACATAATGGCAAGATATATCCTGTTTTTCCGGTGGTGAAAAGATGCTCAATTGCTGAATGATGGCGTCCATTAATGTCAAAGACCGGTCTCGGTTTCGCCAATTTCCAAGGCACTTGCCGCGACCAGCGGTGCCAAGGCCAAAAGCAACGCAAAAACGGCACCTAAAAGCATTAGATGCGGGCTGATGATGCCACGATCACTTTGCGAGGCAAGCGTGCCGAAAATCAGCAATGGCACCGCCAGCGGCAGGATCAATAAAGCCATCAATGCGGTGCCGCGCCGCGCCCCTTCGGCAAGGGCTGCGCCAATCACGCCAAGAAGGGTCAATCCCATGCTGCCAATCAATAAGGCGATTAAAAGGGGTGGCCATTGCTGCAACGGAATATTCAGCATCATTGCCATTAACGGGGTCATGATCAAAAGCGGTAATCCGGCGGTAAGCCAATGCGAAATGGCCTTGGCGAGCGCATACCAGCCTAACCCCAGCTGGCTAAGGGCGATTTGATCAAGCCAGCCATCGCGAACATCTTGGGCAAATAGCCGATCAAATCCGGCAAGAATGGCAAGCAGCGCCGCAATCCAAATCACCGGCACGCCAAGCGGATCAAGAACCGAGGCATTGGCCCCAATCGCCAACGGGAAAAGCGCAATGATGATCACAAAAAAGACCAGCATCACCCCAAGATCTTGGCGGTTCTGCCATGCGATCAGAAGATCACGTTCGATTTGTGCAAAAAACGGTTTCATGTCACCAGCCCGGGCAAATGCAATGATCGCGGCTTTGCCGCCGCGGCAAAATCAAGATGCGTTGCTGCCAGCACCATGCCGCCAGCCATCGCGTGTTTTTGTACAATATCGTCAAGAATGCGGCTTGATGCCTGATCTAGGCCGGCATTGGGTTCGTCCAAAAGTAAGAGGCTGTCAGCCGGTGCCAGCGCCAATCGGGCAAGTGCTAACCGGCGGCGCTGGCCGCGTGATAAAACCCGCACCGGCAGATCGGCAAACCGGTTGGTGGCAAAGCTGGATAGCGCTGTATCAATGGCAGTTTCTGTTGTCGAAAACCCATTAATTTTCGCCCAGCCAGCCAGATTTTCCCGCCCGCTAATAGCGCCTGACAACCCATCAGTATGACCAACATAAATAATTGGCACCGGGCAAGCGATGTGACCACCCGCCGCGGGAAGGCGGCCAGCGATGGTACGAAGCAGGGTCGATTTGCCAGCCCCGTTCGGACCGGTCAAACAGCAAATATCGCCAGCATTTTGTTGATGTGACAAATTGCTAATGACCAGAACCATGCCGCGAAGCACGCTTAGCTGGTTGATCTGCAGGGAATGATCTATCGTGTTTGGCGCTGCTTTGCGTGCCGTTTTTATGTGGTCATTATTTGTCATAGTCACTATCTAGCCGCGCTTGCCCCTTTGGGTCTAGGGGCTTTGGTGTCGCAATGTCATTTTCGCCCCGTGAATAGCCCCGTGAATAGCCCCGCGAGTAGCCGCGTGAACCGCCGCGTCAAAAGGCGTAAATACCCTCTGGAAACTTCGCGTTATTTTGGCTATAACAAGGGCTGACCACTTTGAGGCACCCCTCGAGTTGGCCGCTTCATTTTATTGTAGGGTTCGACCTTGAAAAGGAGAACGCCATGTCAGAGACATTGCGCGATGCATGCCGTGCCAGCCTAGATGCAGCCGGAAAAACATATCATTATTATTCGCTTGCCGCGCTGGCAAAGACCTATCCGGCGCTGGAAAAGCTGCCTTATTCGTTGAAAGTTCTGCTGGAAAATCTGCTTCGCAATGAAGATGGCGGTTCGGTCACCAAGGCCGATATCGAAGCATTGGCAAATTGGGCGGATAACGGCCAGAAGGGCGAGATTGCCTTTCGCCCGTCGCGGATTCTTTTGCAAGATTTCACCGGTGTTCCTGCTGTTGTTGATTTGGCGGCGATGCGTGATGCCATGCAGACGATTGGCGGCAACCCTGAAAAAATCAATCCATTGTCACCGGTTGATCTGGTGATTGATCATTCGGTCATGGTTGATCATGCTGGCGGCAAAGACGCTGCGGCGAAAAATGTTGCGTTGGAATTTTCGCGCAATAAGGAACGTTATGAGTTTTTGCGCTGGGGTGCAGGCGCGTTTGATAATTTCCGCGTTGTGCCACCAGGAACCGGCATTTGCCATCAGGTCAATCTTGAATTTTTGTCGCAAACCGTTTGGACGCGCGACGAAGATGGCAAAACCTATGCCTATCCTGACTCAGTTGTCGGCACTGACAGTCACACAACAATGGTCAATGGTCTTGCCGTTCTTGGCTGGGGTGTTGGCGGTATTGAAGCCGAAGCTGCGATGCTTGGTCAGCCAATCTCGATGTTGGTACCAGATGTCATTGGCTTCCGCCTTGACGGCAAATTGCCCGAAGGGGCAACGGCCACCGATTTGGTGCTGATGATTGTCGAGTCGCTTCGCAAACGCGGTGTTGTTGGCAAATTTGTTGAATTTTTTGGCCCGGGACTTGACCAGCTATCTTTGGCTGATCGTGCCACAATTGCCAATATGGCACCTGAATATGGCGCGACCTGTGGCTTTTTCCCGATTGACGAAGAAGCGATCAATTATCTTCGTCTGACCGGCCGTGATGATGATCGTGTTGCACTTGTTGAAGCCTATGCAAAAGCACAGGGCATGTGGCGCGAATCAAATGCGGCTGATCCACAATTTACCGATACATTGTCACTTGATCTTGGCGCTGTTGTGCCATCACTTGCCGGACCAAAGCGCCCCCAAGACCGTGTTGCTCTGCCTGATGTTGCCGCCTCGTTCGCCAGCACATTGGCCGACAGCACCGGCCGGTCAGCGCCAAAATCAGTTGCGGTTGCAGATGCCAATTATGAAATCGCTGATGGTGATGTGATGATTGCCGCGATTACATCATGCACCAATACCTCAAACCCATCGGTTTTGGTGGCGGCTGGTCTTGTTGCGAAGGCAGCGCATGAAAAGGGACTTACCGTCAAGCCGTGGGTGAAAACATCGCTTGCACCGGGAAGTCAGGTTGTGTCAGCCTATCTTGATGCGGCTGGTTTGACCGAACATCTTGACGCGCTTGGCTTTAATACAGTTGGTTATGGATGCACAACTTGTATTGGTAACTCGGGCCCGCTTGACGAAGCGATTGTTAATGCCATTGACCAAAATGAGCTTGTTGTCAGCGCGGTTCTGTCAGGCAACCGAAATTTTGAAGGCCGGGTCAGCCCACATGCGGCGGCCAATTATCTGGCATCACCGCCATTGGTTGTGGCCTATGCGCTTGCCGGATCGGTTACTAAAGTATTGAGTGACGAGCCCCTTGGTACGGATCAGGACGGCAATGACGTCTATCTAAAAGATCTGTGGCCAAGCAATGAGGATATCCGCAAAGTTGTTGATCAGGTTATTTCGGCCGAAATGTTCCGGTCACGCTATGCCAATGTGTTTGAAGGCACCAAGGAATGGCAGGCAATCAATACATCTGGCGGTCTTACCTATGATTGGAATGACGGCTCGACCTATGTTCAGAACCCGCCTTATTTCGAGGGGATGACCCGCGAAATTCCAGAAACAGCAAGTGATATTACCGGCGCGCGTATTCTGGCGCTTCTTGGTGATTCGATCACAACAGATCATATTTCGCCAGCTGGCGGCATTGCCCGCGATACACCGGCTGCTGATTTCTTGACCGACCATCAGGTTCGTCCGGTTGATTTCAACTCATTTGGCGCACGCCGTGGCAATCATCAGGTGATGATGCGCGGTACCTTTGCCAATATCCGGCTGAAAAACATGGCGGCTGCTGGAACAACAGGCGGATTTGCGCGTCATGTGCCATCGGGCGAGGTTGCACCGCTTTATGATGTTGCGTCACGCTATGCTGATGAAGGTACACCGCTGATCATTGTTGGTGGCAAGGAATATGGCACTGGTTCAAGCCGTGACTGGGCTGCAAAAGGCACCTGTCTACTTGGCATCAAGGCGGTTATTGTCGAGAGCTTTGAGCGGATCCACCGGTCTAATCTGATTGGCATGGGGGTTTTGCCATTGCAATTCTCAGCCGGTGTTAGCCGTGAAACCTTGGGCTTGACTGGCGATGAAGAAATCAGCCTGACCGGTCTTGCCAACGGGGTGACACCGGGCATGGCGGTCAAGGCGGTCTTTACCTTTGCCGATGGGCGAAGCGAAACAATTGACCTGTTGGCGCGTATCGACACCGATGGTGAGGCAACCTATTTCAAGAATGGTGGCATTCTTCAATATGTGCTTCGCCAGCTTGCAGCATAGCTAACTCATTTTGATCAGCATAAAAAACATGTAAGGGTCAAATCATCCTTGCCTGTTAGGTTGCAAAACCCTCGCCATGATCATCTCTGGCGGGGGTTTTTCATAATGGGTTTCGCTTATCACAAAAAAGGCGAGCTATTTGGCTGGATTTTCGTGGCTGGGGCTGCCTATAGTGGCAGGCACTAATTTTCTCCGACGATACAGAAAAACCAGTTTCATATGTCGATTCATTCTTCGCAAAACCTGACACTGGTTCTTGGCCCGACCAACACTGGTAAAACCCATTTGGCGCTTGAACGCATGACCGGCTATGCCAGTGGCATGATTGGCTTCCCGCTGCGGCTTTTGGCGCGGGAAAATTATGACCGGCTTGTTCGCAAGCTTGGCGTTGGCAAGGTTGGGCTGCTGACAGGCGAAGAACGTATCTTGCCAGTCGGTGCGCGCTATCTTTGCTGCACGGTTGAATCGATGCCGCTTGATGCCAATGCCGATGCCGAACTTGCCAATCGCCGGTTTGACTTTGTCGCCGTTGACGAGGTGCAGCTTGCCGGTGATCGTGAACGCGGGCATGTTTTCACCGACCGGATTTTGCATGCAAGAGGGGCATTTGAAACCATGTTCATGGGGGCAGAAACGGCTGCGCCCTTGTTGAAGGCATTATTGCCTGACGCGAAATTCGAATTTCGTGATCGCATGTCGAGGCTTGCCTATGCTGGCCCGAAGAAACTAACCCGTCTTCCGCGCCGAAGCGCGATTGTTGCCTTTAGCGCGGCCGATGTTTACCAGATTGCCGAATTTGTGAAACGTCAACGCGGCGGCGCGGCGGTGGTGATGGGGCGGCTAAGCCCACGCACACGCAATGCACAGGTTGAGCTCTATCAAAATGGTGATGTTGATTTTCTGATTGCCACAGATGCGATTGGGATGGGGCTGAACCTTGATCTTGGGCATGTGGCCTTGTCGGCTGATATGAAATTTGACGGGCGGCAAATGCGTAAGCTATTGCCATCGGAAATGGCACAAATCGCCGGTCGGGCTGGTCGTCACATGAATGATGGCAGTTTTGGCGTTACGGATGGATGTCACGCGCTCGAACCTGAGATGATTGATGCGATTGAACAGCATCGTTTTGCCCCGCTTCGGGCATTTTATTGGCGAAGCCGTGATCTTGCCTTTTCATCCATTGATCAATTGCTTGGCTCGCTTGAAGCGCCGCCGCCATTGCCATTTCTGTTTCGCAAAGGTGATGCGCTTGACCATCAGGCGCTAACCGCGCTTGCCAGCCGCGATGACATTCGGAGTGCGGTGTCGGGTGCGCGTGATGTGCGCCTGCTGTGGGCGGTTGCGTCGATTCCTGATTTCCGGCAAAGCCTTCATGAAAACCATTATGACATGCTTGCCAATATTTTTCTGACGCTTGTGGCCAAAGGTGTGCTTGGCAATGATATGGTTGCAAAAGCGATGGCGCAGCTTGACCGGGTTGATGGCGATATTGATACATTAATGACGCGACTTGCGTATATTCGGACTTGGACATACATCACACACCGTTCTGACTGGACAGACAACCCCATCGAGTGGCAGGATCGTGCCCGGTCAATTGAAGATAGGCTGTCCGATTGCCTGCATGGCAGGCTGTCCGAACGATTTGTGGATAAACGTGCCGCGCATTTGAGTAGAAGATTGAAGGAAACGAAAAATTTGATTGCCTCTGTAAAAGATGATGGCACGGTTCTTGTTGAAGGTGAGGAGGTCGGACGGCTTGACGGTTTTACCTTTCATCCGACGCTTGCCGATGGCGAAGATAAAGCTCCCATTCTAGCGGCTGCACGGCGCGGCCTCCCCGACGAGATTGAACGTCGGGTTCGTGCCTTTGTGGCATCGGCTGATCCGGCATTCCGGCTTGGCGCTGATGGTGTTGTGAAATGGCGTGAAGCCGAGGTTGCGCGACTTGTCAAAGGTGACGGTCTTTATGTGCCACGCCCCGAACTTGTGTCCAGTGATCTGTTATCAATCGATCAGACCCAGCGAATGGCGCAGCGTTTGGTGGGTTTCACCGCCGCACATGTCGAAACGATTTTAGGCCGGTTGATTGTTCTGGAAACACCTGATGCCGCACCTGTTGGCGATCATAAACCCAAAACAGAACTAAAATCAGCGGCAGTGCCAGCCGACGCGCCAATTACTGATGCGCCCGCTGCTGATGCGCCTGCTGCTGATGCGCCCCAAGATGTGGCGCAAACCAACCTTAGCGGTGCTGCCAAAGGCATTGCCTTCATTCTTTATGAACGTCTTGGATCGGTTCCGACTGCCGAGATTGGCCATTTGATCCGTGCCATGCAGGAAAGCGATAAGCCGCGTTTGGCGCGTTTGGGGCTTCGGTTCGGCGTTGAAACTGTTTACATGCCCGAATTGTTAAAACCGGCACAGATTGAATTACGAAGCCTGCTTTTCAGCCTCGCCAATGGTGCCTTTTTTGAGGGGGCGCCACCACCGGCAGGGCGTGTTGCCATTGATGCAATTGCCGATGTTCCTGATGCCTATTGGTTGGCGGTTGGGTACCGGCGGCTTGGTCAGCGTGTGATGCGCGTTGACATGGTTGAACGTGTTGCGATGCTGGTTCGTGTTGCAGCACGCCAAGGCCAGTTTAAAATCGCTGAAGATATGCTGTCTTTGGCAGGGGCAACGCGCGAACAAATGGCGCTGATGCTGCTTGATCTTGGCTGTGTGATCGTTGGCGAAGAAGCGGTTGAAGATCCGGAAAAGCCAGCATTGCAGATTTTTGAGCGCAAGCGTAAGGCACGTCCACCGCGCAGCGATAAAGCACCAGCACCAAACCAGCGCCGTGGGGCCAAACTAAAAGATGATCGCAAAGCGCAAAATCGAAAGCCAAAACCGGCAGGTGGCAAGCCGCAATCTGGCCAACGCCGCCAAGCTGAAAAACAGCCTGATCCCAATTCACCTTTTGCTGTTTTGGCCGCTTTGAAAACAAAAGCCTAGGCCAATGAATGCTGGCGCGCCAGAAACAGTCATAAGGCTGGATAAATGGCTGTGGTATGCGCGTTTTTTCAAAACCCGAAGCGCCGCCAGTAAAGCCATTTCGGCAGGGCGTTTCCGGCTGGATGGTCAGGTGATGACAAAACCGCACCGCCAAGCTTTGTGCGGGCAGGTCTTGACCTTTGTTCAGGGCGATCGGGTTCGGGTGATTAAAGTTTTGGCGATTGGCACCCGCCGCGGGCCAGCGCCCGAAGCGGCATTGCTGTTTGAAGATCTGGCGCCGGTTGAGGCAACGCCGCGCAATGCGGCAAAAACCAAGCCGCCTGAATTCGAGGCGCGCGGCAAAGGCAGTGGACGACCAACAAAACGTCAGCGTCGGGAAACTGATCGGCTGAAAACAGGATTAGAAAGTGACGAGGATTAAATGTTAAATCAATTTTCTGAATGGGTTAAAGGGTTTTCAGATGGCGGCACGGCCGTGCCATGTGAGGATGAGGCCTTTGTAACCACCATTACCGCGCTTCTTGTCGAGGCAGGTATGGCCGATGGTGATCTTGACAATGCTGAACGCGACGGCATTCTGCATTTATTGATCGAACAGCTTGAGCTTGCGGATGATAAGGCAAAGACCCTTCTTGATGAGGCGATTGCGGCGCATGATTCGCGCATTGAAATTCACAGCCTTGTTCGCCAGATCCGTACCGAAACCGAAATGGATGACCGAATTATCATTCTGGAAATGATCTGGATGGTGGTGCTTGCCGACAAGCAGTTGGATTCGCATGAATCACAATTGATGCGGCGGCTTGCCGGATTGTTATATATTGACGATGTGCAATCGGGAATGGCGGCAAAACGCGCACAAAACCGTCTTGGTCTTGCCGATTAGCCGCATCTGCGATAGACAGATAAAAAAGCGGGTGTGACTTAGTTTCATTCTGGCTTTTTCACAAAATTATTTAGAGGAGCTAGGCCGCGAATGACCTATATCGTCAATGATAACTGTATCAACTGCAAATATACTGATTGTGTTGAGGTATGCCCTGTCGATTGTTTTTATGAGGGCGAGAATATGCTGGTTATCCATCCCGATGAGTGCATTGACTGCGGCGTATGCGAGCCAGAATGCCCGCCTGAAGCAATCCTGCCTGATTCAGAGCCGGAAGCTGAAAAATGGCTTGAGCTGAATCGCGAAATGTCAGAAATCTGGCCAAATATCGGGCAAAAGATTGATGCCATGCCCGAAGCTGAAAAAATGCAGGATGAAACTGGTAAATTCGACAAATATTTCAGCAAGGCACCAGGCAAGGGCGCCTAAATTTTGGCGGCAAGCCCCAGCCTGACCGTGATTATGGCCAGTTGATTGATTTTGCCGCAAAAATAAGCTATGGTCACAGTGGAAATCAGAGATGAAGTTTTTTTCGCAGCGCCATGTCGGCCTGCGTTCTAATTCTGTTGTTTGTGAATACAGGCTTTTGCCAACGCATCATCTTTGTCATGAATTGTTTTTTAAAGGCTGGTGGCAAGCAAACAAGTTTTGTTAGCTGCGGCGCTGAGGGAAAATATGGCACGAAAAAGTGAGAGTTCGTTCGAAGAGGGCGATTTTGTTGTTTATCCAACACATGGTGTTGGGCGAATTTTGGGTACTGAAGAACGTGAAGTTGCCGGTATGACGCTCGAAATGCTGGTTGTGCGCTTCGAACATGATCGCATGACATTGCGGGTGCCAATGGAAAAAGCGCGTGGGCTTGGTTTGCGAACTTTGAGTTCGAAAAAACAAATGGAACAGGCCATCACCACATTGCAGGGCAAAGCCAAAGTGCGCCGCACCATGTGGTCGCGCCGTGCGCAAGAATATGAAACAAAAATCAAATCAGGCGATCCGGTATCAATTGCCGAGGTTGTGCGCGATCTTCACCGCCGCACCAACCAATCTGAGCAATCCTATTCCGAGCGGCAAATGTATCAGGCCGCGCTTGAGCGTTTGGCCCGTGAATTTGCAGCCATTGAGAAAATTGATCAGGATGCGGCGGCGCTTCGTCTTGAAGATCTTATGGACGCTGCCTAGCATTTCGATCCGGCATGATGTCATATCTGCCAATCGGGTTTTGCTGATCGGTCAATTTTGCATACGGGTAGCTTTGCTGCCCGTTTTGCCGCGTCGGGTTGTGATTGCTTTGAATGGGGTCTTGTCATGGTAAATGCGTTTATTCAGGAACGTGAATTATTTCCCCCGGCAATGCCGTTCCGAAGCGGCTTTCTGCAACGTGACAAGCATGAAATCTATTATGAGCAATGTGGTAATTTAGATGGCCAGCCTTTGCTGTTTTTGCATGGTGGGCCGGGCGCGGGAATTGCACCGGCGCATCGACGACTGTTTGATCCAAAGCGGTTTCATGTGGTGCTGTTTGACCAAAGAGGCTGTGGGCAATCCCGTCCACATGCCAGCCTTGTCGATAATCAGACCGATGCGCTGATCGGCGATATCGAGGCGCTTCGTAAATCGCTGAATATCGGCAAATTCGTTTTATTTGGTGGCTCATGGGGAAGCACCTTGGCGCTTGCTTATGCAATTGCCTATCCTGAACATGTTTCCGGGTTGATCCTGCGTGGTATCTTTCTTGGCACCCGCGCCGAAGTTGATTGGTTCTTGAATGACATGGGGCGGTTTTTTCCCGAAGCCCATGACCGGTTTACCGGCCATCTTGATGCGGCTGAACGCGGTGATTTGCTAAGCAACTATTTCAAACGTTTGATTGATCCTGATCCGGCTGTTCATCAAAAGGCGGCTGAATTTTGGGCTTCTTATGAAACTTCATGTTCAACTTTGCGCGCTGGAAACCGTCATATGGGCGGGGCGGGTGCTTTGACGATGGCGCGGATTGAGGCGCATTATTTTGTTAATGACTGTTTCATGCCCGATAATCACATCATGGATAATATTGGGCGGATTGCACATTTGCCAGCGACCATCGTTCAAGGACGGCATGATGTTATTTGCCCTCCGATTACGGCAAGCCGTCTGGCGGCAAAATGGGGTCGCAAAGCCAAATTGGAAATCATTGATGCTGCGGGTCATTCGACCTTTGAAAGCGGCATTGCACATGCGCTCATGGCGGCGCTGGAAGAAATCTAGCCAAATTCCGTTTGTCGATACTGTCACAATTTCATTAAAGCGGCATATGATACCGCCGAGGGCAATCTGGCCTAATCAAAATGGCCGGTTTGTGTTGGTGGTTTTTGCTTTTTTGGAATAGAGGTGACTTTTTATGGTTATCTCGAAGGATGATATCGTCGAACGAAACTTCCGTATTACCAATAATAATGCGATTGATGCGCATGTTGGCAAACGTGTGCGCCTGCGCCGAACGCTTCTTGGCATGAGCCAAGAACAGCTTGGTACCGAGCTTAATGTTACCTTTCAGCAAGTGCAGAATTATGAGCGTGGCGCAAACCGGATCAGCGCATCACGACTCTGGGATATCAGTCAAATTCTTGACGTGCCGATCACCTATTTTTTCGATGATATGTCGGAAGGCACAATGCGTAGCTCTCCGCGCTGGATTAGCCGTGGCGATAATGCAGACGTTTTGAATGGCGAGCAAATAAAAGACCCAATGGCGCGGCGTGAAACGCTGGAATTGGTGCGAACATATTACACCATCGAAAAGCCAGCGGTACGCAAGCGGATCGCCGAAATGGTGAAATCAATTGCCACAACGCTTGCTGGCGAATAATCTAATCCCATTACATATAATGGGATGAAAAAAATGACCGATAATGCCGCCAAATCCGTATCGCTGGAAAAGCTAAGCTTCGAAGATGCGCTCAAGGAACTTGAAGGTATTGTCGCATCGCTCGAGCGTGGCGAAGTGTCACTTGATGATGCGATTTCAGCTTTTGAGCGGGGCACTGAATTAAAATCGCATTGTCAGGCGCGTCTTGAAGAAGCCCGCATGAAAGTCGAAAAAATCAAAGTGCCATCTTCGGCTGGTGCGCCCGATCAAGCCAGTGATTTTGATATGGGTGAGGCCTAGCCCAAGACATGGCTGGTTTCCAAGAACAATTGCAGCGTGACGCTGCGGCATGTGATGCTGTTTTGCAGCAATTAATTGCCGAAACAAAAGGGCCGGCAAACCGCCTTCTTGAGGCCATGCAATATGCTGTTTTCAATGGCGGTAAACGCATGCGGGCGGCATTGGTTCTTGGCGCTTCGCGGATGGCGCGGGGCGATGGCGATGATGCAGTTGCCAGCAAAGGCGCGCTTCGCACCGCCGCGGCGATTGAATGTCTTCATGCCTATTCATTGGTTCATGATGATCTGCCTGCCATGGATGACGCTGATATGCGCCGTGGAAAGCCAAGCTGTCACAAGGTTTTTGGCGATGCAACCGCGATTCTGGCAGGCGATGCATTGCAAACAATGGCGTTTGAGATTCTGGCAGGGGCGGCCACGCATGATGATGCGGCTATTCGCATTCGCCTTGTGGCGCAATTGGCCGGCGCGTCCGGCCTTGCTGGCATGGCGGGTGGGCAGATGCTTGATCTTGAAGCCGAAACCCGCCCTTTTAATCTTGCTGAAACCAGCGAAATGCAAATGATGAAAACCGGCGCGCTGATTTCATGTGCGGTGATTTCTGGCGGAATTGTTGGCGGTGCGGATGACCAGCTATTGGCAGCGCAGGCAGCCTATGCCAAGCATCTTGGGCTGGCGTTTCAGATTGCTGATGATTTGCTTGATTATGACGGTGATTCGGCGCTTCTTGGGAAACCGGCTGGACAAGATGCAGCACGTGGCAAAGCTGGTTTCGTGGCGCTGATGGGCGGTGATGCGGCAGCGGCCGAAGCCAAACGGCTTATTGATGAGGCGAATAATGCGCTTGCCCCATGGCAGGGGGCTGGTGAATATATGCAAGAATTGGCGATATTCGCCATTACGCGCAAAACATGATAGATTTACGATCTTCGGTTTTTTGAAGCTGCGGCAGTGATTGACGAAACAGGGTCAATGATTGGCCGCGATGGCTGCTAGAATCCAGTTACCGGTCTGCCGGTGTTAAGAGTATGGGACGATAAGGTTAATGCGCACACCGTTGCTTGATCACATAAAAGAGATTGATGATGTTCGGCGGCTTTCCGAAGCTGATTTGCCGCAGCTTGCCAATGAATTGCGCACGGCAACCATTTCCGCTGTCTCGAAAACAGGTGGCCATCTTGGGGCGGGACTTGGCGTTGTCGAGCTGACCGTTGCCTTGCATTATGTGTTTTCTACGCCAGAAGACCGCCTGATCTGGGATGTTGGACATCAAGCCTATCCGCATAAAATTCTGACCGGTCGCCGTGACCGGATTGAAAGCCTGCGGCAAAAAGGCGGGCTATCGGGTTTTACCAAGCGAAGCGAATCAGCCTTTGATCCTTTTGGTGCGGGCCATTCCTCAACATCGATCTCGGCCGGGCTTGGCATGGCAGTTGCCAGTGAAATGCAGGGCATTCCGCGCAATGTGATTGCGGTGATTGGTGATGGCGCAATGAGCGCTGGCATGGCCTATGAAGCGATGAATAATGCTGGCACAAGCAATAACCGGTTGATTGTGATTTTGAACGACAACGACATGTCGATTTCACAGCCGGTTGGCGCGATGAGCAGCTATTTGTCACGGCTCATCACCTCGCAGCCTTATCATTCGATCCGCGATCTGATGCGCGAAGTTGCTAGTCATTTCCCGGCAGAAATTGAACGGACGGCGCGACGAGCCAAAGATGCGGCGCGTGACCTGATGGGCGCAAATTCAGTTTTCAGCCAGCTTGGCTTTACCCATATCGGGCCAATTGACGGGCATGATATGGCGCATTTACTGCCGGTTCTGAAAAATCTTCGTGATTCGCGATCGCATGGGCCGGTATTGGTTCATGTTGTCACTGAAAAAGGTCATGGGCATCCTTTTGCGGGGCCATCGGCAGAAAAATACCATGCTGTTCCCAAATTCGATATTATCACCGGCACGCAGCAAAAATCTGGCGGCAATCTGCCAAGCTATACATCGGTTTTTGCCAATAGTTTGATTGCCGCTGCTGAAATTGATCCAAAGATTGTGGCAATTACGGCGGCGATGCCATCGGGTACTGGTCTTGATAAGGTCAAAGCGCGCTTTCCAAGTCGGGTTTTCGACGTGGGCATTGCCGAACAACATGCGGTGACTTTTGCGGCAGGGCTTGCCTGTGAGGGGATGAAACCGTTTTGTGCGCTATATTCGACCTTTCTTCAGCGTGGATATGATCAACTTGTGCATGATGTCGCCGTGCAGAATCTGCCAGTACGCTTCGCCATTGATCGGGCAGGGCTGGTTGGCGCTGATGGGGCAACGCATGCGGGTGTTTATGATCTTGCCTATCTGTCCTGTTTGCCGAACATGGTCATTATGTGTCCATCGGATGAGGCGGAACTTGTCCATATGGTGGCAACCGCTGCGGCTTATGATGATGGGCCGAGTGCACTTCGCTATCCGCGTGGCGAGGGGGTTGGCTGTGCTATCCCTGACGCAGGAGAGGTGCTTGAGATTGGCAAGGGGCGAATTCTCCGCGAAGGCCGTGATGTTGCGATCCTGTCATTGGGAACCCGCCTTGGGGCGGCAAGTGAAGCGGCCGACCGGCTTGAAGGCGATGGCATTTCGGTTACCGTTGCTGATGCGCGGTTTGCCAAGCCGCTTGATATGGCTTTGATTGATCAGCTGGCGACAAACCATAAAGCATTATTGATTGTCGAAGAAAGCAGCCCGGGTGGTTTTGCCGCCCATGTCATGACCTATCTTGGCAATGCTGGCCATCTTGATGGTGGGTTGAAAGCGCGTGCGCTTTGCTTGCCCGATGTCTTTATTGACCATGACAGCCAGCAAGGCCAATTGGCTTTTGCCGGTGTGGATTGTGATGGGATTTATGCGGCGGCGCGCAAAGTGATGCCGAAACCATCGGCAAAAACCGCTTCGCCAAAGGCCAAGAAAACCTCGGCTGGTAAATCATAAATCTGCCAGATTGCGCAGCTATGCGGGGCATCAATCACGATAGGATCATCGGGTTTGGCCAAATCACGAAAAATAAAGCAAGATAATGGCGCGACCATTGATGTGGCTGATCAAAAACAGCGTGCCGATGCCTTGCTTTTGACGCGTGGGCTTGCGCGTTCGCGTGATCGGGCGCGTGACCTTATTGCCGAAGGTGCGGTTTTGGCGGCTGGTGAGATCGTGCGTAAAGCCTCGAAAATGCTGGCAATTGATTGTGACATTACGGTGACGTCGGCTGGTAATCCGTGGGTCAGCCGCGCTGGCATGAAATTGGCTGGTGGGCTGGCCGAATTTCCGATGATTGAAGTGGCTGGCCGTTACGCGATTGATATTGGCGCCAGCACGGGTGGTTTTACCGAAGTGTTATTAGCGCATGATGCCGCGCATGTTGTTGCCATTGATGTTGGCAATGGGCAATTGGCAGACCATTTGGCAACCGACCCGCGGGTGACGGTGATGGATGCCACCAATGCCCGCTATCTAAAGCTGGATATGCTTTCTGAGGCGCCGCAGCTTGTGGTTTGTGATGCGTCGTTTATTTCACTGAAAAAAGTGCTTTTGCCAGCGTTGGAAATGGCCGCTGCCGGTGCTGGTCTTTTGGCTTTGATCAAACCGCAATTTGAGGTAGGCAAAGGGCTTGTTGGCAAAGGCGGCATTGTTCGCGACCGCCATCTGCATGAAATGGTGATTGCCGATATTGAAAACTGGCTGGTCACTGAAATGGGCTGGCAGCATCTTGGTACCGCCGCATCGCCGATTGACGGGCCCGATGGAAACCGCGAATTTCTGCTTGCTGGCAAAAAGCCTGCCAAGGCAGGCTAGCCTATCTGTTTACGACAGATCAAACCCACATTGGGCTTTGTGCCGCATTAATAGATCGGCAAGCACCAGCGACATCATCGCTTCGGCGACCGGAACGCCGCGAATGCCAACACAAGGGTCATGCCGCCCTTTGGTGACAACATCGACATTTTGATTGTCACGGTCGATTGATTGGCGCGGGGTCAAGATTGATGATGTTGGCTTGATCGCAACGCGAACGACAATTTGCTGGCCGGTTGAAATACCGCCAAGAACACCACCCGCCTGATTACTAAGGAAGGTTGGGGTTTCAAGGCTGTTGCCAGCCCGCATTTCGTCACTAGCAAGACTGCCGTCAATGCCGGAAAGTGCAAAGCCACCGCCAATTTCAACGCCTTTGGCAGCGTTGATGCTCATCATGGCCGCGGCAAGTTCACCGTCAAGCTTGCCATAGATCGGCTGGCCAAGACCCACCGGAATACCATCGGCAATGATTTCGAGAATGGCACCTGCTGATGATCCGGCTTTGCGCACCCCATCAAGATAGCTTTCCCATTGTTTTGCCATCGCTGCATCTGGACAGAAAAACGGGTTATTATGGCGTTCGTCCCAATCCATATTTGTGCGGTCAATGGCATGCGGCCCGATTTGCACAACGGCACCGCGGATTTGATAATCACTGCCAAGAACCTTTTTCAAAAACATGTCGGCAATTGCACCAGCGGCAACCCGAACAGCGGTTTCGCGTGCCGATGACCGGCCACCACCGCGATAATCACGATGGCCATATTTCATCTGATAGGTGTAATCGGCATGGCCTGGACGGAATTGAGTGGCAATCTCGCCATAATCTTTTGACCGTTGATCTTTATTGCGGATCAACAGGCCAATTGGCGTGCCGGTGGTTTTGCCCTCGAAAATGCCCGACAGGATTTCCACCTGATCATCTTCTTGCCGCTGGGTCACAAATTTGCTGGTTCCCGGGCGACGACGATCAAGATAAGGCTGGATCAAAGCTTCGCTAAGCGGCAGATTTGGCGGAACGCCATCAACAACACAGCCAATCGCCGACCCATGGCTTTCGCCAAAGCTCGTTACATTGAATAGGGTGCCAAAACTATTATCTGCCATGCTAGACAACTGAAATATCAGGCGCGTCAACGGCTTTCATGCCAACAACATGATAGCCACAATCGACATGATGGGTTTCGCCAGTCACGCCGGATGCCAGATCAGACAAAAGATACATGCCAGCCCCGCCAACATCGGCAAGCGTCACATTGCGCTTGAGCGGCGAGTTATACTGGTTCCATTTCAGAATATACCGAAAATCGCCAATGCCAGATGCGGCCAAGGTTTTCATGGGACCAGCTGACAGACCATTGACGCGGATATTGCGTCCGCCAAGATCAACGGCAAGATAACGGATTGAGGCTTCAAGGGCTGCTTTTGCAACCCCCATGACATTGTAATGTGGCATGACGCGCTCGGCACCATAATAGGTCAGGGTCAGCATCGAGCCGCCATCATTCATCATCGCGGCAGCGCGGCGCGCAACGTCGGTGAAGGAATAGACCGAAATATCCATCGTCCGCGCGAAATTATCGCGGCTTGTATCGACATAGCCGCCTTTCAATTCTTCCTTGTCGGAATAGGCAATGGCGTGAAGCACAAAATCCAAACTGCCCCATTTTTCTTTCAGCACATCAAAAGTGGCATCCATGCTGGCCTCGTCGGTGACATCGCATGGTATGACAAGATCGCTGCCAACCGAGGCTGCAAGCGGCTCAACCCGCTTTTGCAAAGCCTCACCTTGAAAGGTAAACGCAAGCTCGGCGCCCTGTTCAGCAAGTTTGGCAGCAATGCCCCACGCGATTGACCGGTCATTGGCAACGCCCATGATAAGGCCTTTTTTGCCCGCCATGACGCCAGATGATGATGCTGTATTTGACATGAATGACTGCCCTTTTCATCGAAAGATAGTTTTACACGATATCGTAATGGTCTGATGGCTGGAGTTTACTCCAACACAGGCCAAACATACAAGTGATGCCGTGAAAATCACGGATCATCACTTGGATGGTCTAGATTGGGAAAGGGCGGCTATTGATCTTAACGAAGCGAATAGCTGATCCGGCGAACCACTTCAACGCGTGAACCAACCGCCAAGGGGCTTTTGCTTTCAAGCTTGATGATTTTACCGTCAAGTTCGATATGGTTTCTATAACCGGTAATTTCGCTGACATTTTCTTCCAGCATCACGGTTGTTACGGTGCAAGATTCCTGCTGTTTATAGCCAACAATGCGACTGTTTTTCTGGTTTTTCGCATGTTCGCGGCCAAGAATGGCACCAGCAACAGTTCCGGCGGCGCCAGCCCCATCATTGTCGGAAAATTTATTACCGACCGCCGATCCGATCAGGCCACCAATAATCATTGACCCAAGTTCGGAGTTGCCCTCGCTCTCGGCGTAAATCGGCACATCTTCGGTGCGGCAATTGCGCTGATCTGTTGGCGTTTTGCGAATATAGGTTGATGTTAGGGTGATGGTGTCTACCACTGTGCCAACAACCGTCTCAATGCGCGTTTCTGCGGCGGCGCTGCCAACCATCAGTGATCCAGACATAATCACGGCGGCAACTGGGGCGACAAGGCGGCAAAGCGGCGTATTCACTGTCATTCGGGTCATGTTACACCTTTAGGTTTTGGTTTGTTACATTTGACATCTGCGGCGTTATCCGGCTACGCGGCGAAGCGATAAGCGCAAACAAATTTTTATCGTTAATCTTAGCATTGTTATCATCTGCGGTGAATATGGCAATTCTATGATATTTTGCATGATTTTTTAAATATTTTCGGTCATGGGTAAAACCGGTAAATCGGCAAGAAACAGCACCGAAACTAAAATTTGTACCTTGGCCGCGTTGCACCAGATCATCCAAGACCCTACATTGAGATCAGCCCCTTTTGGGCATGCCTGATTATGGGCGATATCAATGGAGACAAATTCCTATGGAAATCATTGCCGGAACCGACCCTTTTGCACTTTTTCAGAATTGGTTTGA
>Ga0255781_10001424_pt1 | contig 19619 bp, 21 predicted proteins | sample 101ome_21_FD_179979 | JGI IMG/M metagenome (GOLD analysis project Ga0255781, IMG submission 179979) | Coastal salt marsh microbial communities from the Groves Creek Marsh, Skidaway Island, Georgia - 101413BT metaG (version 2) | ecosystem: Environmental > Aquatic > Marine > Intertidal zone >... | reverse complement strand
GACGTGCTTGATGCCTGCTGCAATCAAACGCAGGGGCAGAAAACTCAATGGTATAAGTGCCAACGTCAAGCGTGAATTGGTTGGACGCAACAGTAGCGATACTGTCAGGATCAAAAATAGTTGTATTAAGCTCCCTGGTCTCCCAGTCGCCTGACGTAAAAGTGCCGCCGTCAGCTGTGCTTACCTTACGATCGCAGATCACGGCGTAGCTCACAAACAGCCAAGGCGTTTGCCATGTCGGGGCGCTGCCGGTTCCAGTGCTGGTGATTGCTTGGCCTGCAGTGCCGTAATTAGCGCCACTTAAACCAAAAGCACCAGCAGAACTAAAGCGCAGGCGTTCGGTGTTGTTGCTTGTAAAAGTTGGGTTATCTGCAGTTGGTAGATAAAGGCCGTTTGCAGGTTTTGTGGAGCCCGTTACTTCAAGCGAAGTAAGTTTGTAGTTAGTTGCGAGTTCATCCCAAATGGTGCCGGTGTACTTCTTCCAGCGCCCGGCGCCTGCGTCCCATTGAACAGCATTGGTTGGGATATTGGTTGCGCTTGTGCTCTGGAATTGCGTCGCTACGTCTTCGTCCCGATTTTTGACCTCAGAAACAAAATCCGTGTAGGTCGAGCTGAGCTGCGGGTCGTTCCAGTCGGCGTTCGCCATACTTAGCTGCCTCTAACGATGTAGCCGAAATTCCCGCTCACTCTAGTCCCACTGCTGTTGAAGAGAAGCACCTTGAAGCTGTTGGTGGTGATCGCGTCAACGGTGGCGATTGTGGCGGTGGTGCCGGTTGGCGTCACGGTCACGCTGTCGATATTTACGAACGCGCCAGAGATGTTCACAGTTGTGCCGCCTGAGTCAGTGCTTACTGCCGTTCCAGATCCGCTCTCACCCTTCAGCTTGCTGTCCACCTTCAGGTTCAAGTGGGTGATCTTGATGCTGTCGTTGTTGCCGCTACCGCTGAAGGCGTAGTTGATCTTGACGTAGCGATAGTTGTTGGCGTACTTGGTGCTGACACCGCTGTAGTCCGTCCAAGGATCGCCGCTTGCTTCCTTAACGCTCAGAGTCGGCGTGACCGTTACCGAACCACTTAAGGTTTCATACTCCAGCAGGAAGGTAACAACACCGCTCACGACAGAGCCAATGTCAAACTCTTCTTCGTAGCTGCCGCTTGTTTCAGAAGGCAGAGTGTACAGATCAAAGCCTGCGGTTACTTGATCTTGCAGTGTGCTGTAGCTGTTGCCGGTGAAGTGAGTTTGCCAAGTTTGCGTGGTGTCGATCATCGTGTAGACCGCACCATCGGAAAGCACTGCATTAGTGAGCGTGCCGGCGAGACTGCTATCGCCGTCAAAATAGGTGGTGTAATCAGGCGGTGCGTTGACTTGAACCGTGACACTGCCTGGCGTGCCTTGGTTGCCAGCGGAGTCGATACCGACAACGTGATATGTGTTGCTGGCAGCCGCTGTTTCAACAATCGTTGTGAACTCACCTTTCTTGGTGCCGATGATGGTTGCGCTGCCAAACGTTGCGCCCCTGCGGATCTGATAGCTGTCAAGCGGCAGAGTTTGTGTGCAGTCGTTCCAGCTCAGCTTCACGATGTTGTCAACAACAGTCGGCGTGATGCTCGGTTGCGTTGGGGTAGTAATTGTCGAATCAACAAAGGACGCAAAACCGATATTCCCCTTGATGTCAACAGCGGCGACAAAGAATCGGCGTGTGCCGCCCCACTCAACGGGAAGTAAGAAGCTGGTGCCTTGTACTGTGCCGAGGATTGGCTGATCCTCAAAGTCTTCGGCGTCGTTTGCAATGGTGCCGTAGCGAATCTGATACGCGGCAGTTGCAAGCGTGCCGTTAATGTCAGACCAGTTCAGCCGGAGGTCTGGTCCAACAATGGTTCCTGTAAGCGATGACGGAGCTTCAGAACCGCTGATGGTGGCTGAAACACTGGTCGAGTTGACCGAGTAAACGCCAGACGTATCAAGCGCCTTAATTGTCCACGTTGTAGTGCCAGCAGGGACCTGACCAATCTTGGCTTGCGTGGTGAAGAACACGCCGATTCTGGTCCCACTGCCCCAGATAGCGCTTTGCCAAATCTCGTAACCCTGCAGGTCAAGCTCAGTGTTGGCGTTCCATGTCAGCGTTACACCGATGTCAGGATCAACCGTTGCCGTAAAGCCGGTGACGTTAGCTGGTGGTGCAGTTTTGCCAAGCGCATTGATTGTCAGAGTGGCTGGCTCATTTGATGAAATCAAACCACCCGTAAGGGCATATACCTCCACTTCATACTCACCAGGCGTGACATTCAGGATGTCAAACGCTGTGCCTTGTGTCGTGCTAACGGTGAAGTTGTCGTCGTCCTTGGCATAACGGACTTCATAGCTGTTTGCGGTCTCAACGCTATTCCAGCTCAGGATAATTTTGGAAAGAACTTGGTTTTGGTAGGTATAAAGATCTTCTGTAAATGCCAAGTTGGCAGGCGTTGCAGGTGACTCATCCAGCAGAGTTACATCTTTTGGTTGCAGATCCTGCTCGCGCTCAACGTAGTCGTACTTACTGGCGTTGTAGGAAAGCGCCGACACTTCGTAGTTAGTGCCGTCTTTTTCAGCAATGCTGATGACGCGCCAAGTTGTCGCGCTGACGCTGGTGGTTTCCCATAGCCAAACGCTATTGGTGTTCGGCGTGGTGCTTAGCGCCGTGCTCAGCGTGATGACGTTGGTGGTGCGGCTGCTGACAGCTTTTTTCTCCACCGTGCCATCAGGCATGACAACGGATAGATTGCCGCCAGAAGCGGGCAGCCCGTCATAATCATCAACCGTGATCGTGGTTGTGGTCGCAGCTGCAATGCGTCCGGCATAACGACCGCCTGCCTTGACTGGATCACTGATAGCGATTACATCGCCAGGACGCACAACAGCACCAGCTTCCATGCTGCTGGTAAAACTGACCGTTTCGCCTTCGTTGGTGTTGGTGTAAAGGAACCATTCGCCAACGCGACGGGCTTGGCTTTGGCTGGTGCAGCCAACAGCGTCAACTTCTTCGGTGATGATTCCGATGCGGTTGATTGCGTCGGCGTCCTCAACCTGCTCATAAGCCTCATCACGGGTGTCTAGGTCTTGGTATTTAACCAACACCACGCTCGGCTGAGTTTTCTGGCTGGCACCGCTGTAACTGAATCCTCCTTCAGTGACGTTTGCCAGCGTGAATAGGTAGACGGGATCTTGCGGTGAATCCTGCGAAATCGTTAGCGATCCGGCTGCCCAATAGGGCATAGCGCGAAAAATCGAGCACAGATCGCCAATAACTTTGTACGCTTCGGTTTGCGTCTGAAGATTGATATTGCACGAAAAACGCGGCTCGTAGGTCATGTTGCCGCTGTCGTCCAATTTGCCCGTTGGAACGCCGTGCTTGCCGGTTACCGCTGCATAGTCATCAGTAGTCCCAGATCGCCCATCTGTTGTGTAGGTGTTGAGTGCCGAGCTATAAACCGAAGCGGAATAAAACGCAAATTTGTCCAGCTGAGTGGCGTCGATGTGATTACCAAAGCCCGCCCTGTAATCAGTAAGCAAGTCCCAAAGGCACCAAGCGGGGTCAGATGTCCAGACTTTTGTGGTTGCAAAAGTGCCCGACCATGTGCCGGTGTAAATCAGCGCACCAGTAGCAAGGTCAACGGTTGCGTTGTTGGGCACCGAAACCTTTCGACCGCGTATGCGATATGCACGGGTTGGAATAGAGCTAAATTCTTCTGCTGAAATACGAGTTGCAGCGTAGGCAGTGTGCGGGTAGCGAAGCCTTGTATCGACGATGCTGACATAGCTGACCCACTGGAAAGCATTGACGTTCTTTGCTGTCGTGCTGTCATTGGTTATCCGGGTCAAGCGGATGTCGATTGGAAACGTTCGCCCCAGCAAACTGATTTCATAATCGCGCAAATATGTGCTTGTCGCCTTACCTTTTACCGTGTCTGTGATTATCACCTCAGGGCTGGCGCCAGCTTCTGCTAGCTCGATCTGAAACTTAAATGAGGATCCAACGATAGACCCATCATCCAGAAATTTCTGCAGGGATTGCACGCCGATTGTGATGCGTACAGCGTCAATATTTGGGTTGGTCAGTGTACGAGTAATTGGTGCGTCTTTTTCAATGCCAACACCAACGGACGCTTCCGATTCAATTTGATCAAAACCCAAAACCGTAGCTTGATCAGTAGTGCCAAGGCGTGTGGTAATTTCTGTTGATTTGAAATTAAGGTCTGACAGCAGCACCACGCCGACTTCGCCGCTAGTAATTTCTTCAGAAGTTGCGTCTGCGTTGAAAGCTGTTGCCGTTACATCCCTGACTTTTACCTCGCCTGAAATTGCACTGCCCGTGCCAACCGTCAAGTAAACCTTGTCGCCATTGCTTAAGCCATGAGAAGTCGTAGTGGTCACGCTGATCTCATCAGCAGGCGCAATCATCTCAACGTTGCCGCTTGTGACCTCTCCTGAGATGTTTGGAACAACAAAAATACTTGAACTGGTTACGGAATCGACGGTGTAAGTGTCGCTTTCGGCTAAGCCGCTTGTGAAGGTAAGTTTAATTTTGTCGCCTTCAACTACTTTGTGTTGGGAGATTGTGATCGTGATGTCATCCGCGTCGGCGGAGTAAGTGCCAGTCAGCGCACCTTTCGAGTTGGTCTGCGAATACGTTCCAGCAAAAACAACTGCTTGCGGGCGCAATACTGGCGTGTTTTGCAGAAAAACATCCTTTAACTGCTCGCCTGCAATTTGCCCTGCATTGGTGCGACCGTTTTTGACGGGTGTGGCAAGACCTTCGATCTCGCCTTCGCCCCAAACATCGACAAAGCGCAGAAAGGAATTGCTGTTGAGTGCCATTACTTCTTCACCTTGTCAACGTCAACGCCCGCAGAGACAACCACGGATCCGACAATGGTTTCTCCGTAGATTACAGGCACGCTTAAGCCCTGACGCGAGACATTCTGAATCCCGCTGAAGTTATATGACTTGCGCGGGTCTTTGCCGCTGTCTGCACCTGTGCCCGCGCCTACGCCTCCCAAGCCGCCTGCATTGCCTGTCGCTGTAGGACCGAGCTGCGGAGTTGGTGTCAAAAGCTGTGCAGCGCCGCCAAAAACTAATGCAGCGCCAATGGCTTGACCAAATGCCAAGAGACCCAAGTTTTTTGCAAACGCGGCTCCAAATATTGCGCCGCCGCCAGCAGTAGCCAGAAAACTAACTGCAAACAATGCAGCACCAGCAATAATTTGCACAACTTTGCCCGCACCACCGACAACAGGAACAATCTTGATTTCTTGCTGTCCCGCTGGTGCGTGTAATTCGTCTGTGGAGATATTCCAGTCGCCTACAAATACCTTGTAATGCTTATCGCCCATGTGCTGCCGTACTTCCGGCCAGTTGGCGACTAAAAACCGTACAGCTTCAGCCGCAGTCGCAACATCGGCGTAGAGCACCCGCTTGCCGATGAATTTCGCAAGGCTGCCGTAGAGCTTAATCCTGCGAAGCATGGCGCAACCTCCTACCCGTTGATTTTAGTAGCAGTTGCCCATACGGGTCACGGCTGCTAAGCCTTCCGCGTACATGATGCAGCACCATTTGCGGTTCCACCAGCACACCGACATGGTTGAGCTTGCCCTTGAACTCAAACAGCAACGCATCACCGATTTCAAGCGGTTCATCCTCTGCCAGCTCGCGGAAACCAGCTTCAGCCCACAACTCGTCAAACATTGGAGCCTCGTCAAACTCTTCTGGCGTTGCTGGTCTTTCCCAGTCAGGTAGCTCGATTCCCTGTGTGCCGTACCAGTCCCGAACCAGTGTCCAGCAGTCAGTGACGTTCCAGATCCAAGAACGCCCGATCAAAGGCGGCTTGTATCCGCTTGGTTCGCAACTACCCCAGCTCTCTGTTTGTGGGTTGACGATTTCCCAGCGCAAACCACTTGCCTCGCAGGCAGTCAAATCCGCCTGGCTTGGGTCTGGAGGTGTGCTGGGATGACTGTGAACAACGGCGATGATTTCGCCAGTATCCTCCGCTTCTGCCCAATCAGTCGGATCAATAATGAACAGCTCATGCGGCTCTTGGGACAAGTTGCGACAACGCCAATACCGCTCCAAACCCTTTTGAATAATTAGCAGCCCGCAGCTTTCCTTTGGCGCTTCTTCTACGGCATGAGCTAAGGCGTCATCGCGCCAGCTCATCGGAACTGCCCAACACCAGGGAACGAACCGAAGGGCAAGCCAGCCTGGGGTTTTATGGCGTAAGTGTCGGGACCGCTGAAGACGTAATAATCAGCAGCGCGTGTTGCCTTTTCGTAAACAGCAAACTCAATTGTGGCTCCATCTTCAATGGCCTGCGCCTTAGATAGTTTGATTGACGTATTAGTCACCTGCGACCTGACCTTGGTGTTTGCATAAATATTGGGTCCAATTACAAAGTCGCCATTTGAAACGGCGCTAGTGTCTGAGATGGTGATTGACTTAGTGCTAGCCGTATATACGCCTTCGACGTAACCAGACCCGGGATAGACGGGAGACAAGACCTCAACGTTGTTTTCAATGTTGAGATAAACAAGCTTTAAACCACCACGGACTTTTTCCACACGAGTCCCGCTAGGCACCATTGCGCCAGTCACGATCATTCCAGGCTGAATCCCTTGTGTCACGGGATTGTTGACCATCTTGATCGACAATCCGTTTGACGTAATGGTTCCTTGTTCACTAGCTGAACCGTCGCCAACAGTTGTCGTGCCTTCTGCTGCCTGGGAAAGCGTCAGAGTTGTTGCCGTCTTCGCGGTAACTGTCGTCCCAGAGGCAATGCCAAACCCTTTGATCTCAGGCGTTGCTGCCGTATCAATTAGCGCCAGCTCGTCAGCTTGACCAGAGTCAACGTTAAGCGTGGTGCTGCCCTTAGTTACATCACCCGTAAAATCAACAGCGCCAAAGCGTTTCTGGCAACTACTTAAACGTTTGCCACATTGATCCAGTGCAGGATCAGTCGTAATTGTGTCGTCAGCCTTGAAATAGATGTTGCCGGTATAGGGACAATCAACTTGGTCGTACTCAAATGAGCTGGTATCAGAGTTGTAGTTGCGATACTTCCATTGGCAGACGTTGCGAATTGTTTGGCGCTTTGGTGCGCGAACGCCTTGCAAGTCAAAGACTGCCGCTAGTTCAAACTCAATTACGTCGCGGGTTTCCGCCGTTTTTTGATCGACAAAATAAATCTCTGTCGGCAGAAGGGCTGTAGGGTCCGGCGTGCCGTAAGGGTTAGTGCCGCCCGGAAAATTTGCCGCGTCAAGGTAACGCGCCATTGTCCGCAGGCGAGTCACCTTGGCGCCACTTAAGCCATTTGGCAGGCTGGCTAGCAGGGTTGTGATTGTGCCCAGAAGGTTGGCAACGCGAAGCTTGGGACGCGGAATCTGACCGCTGCCGCTGTACTCGAAACCGTCCGCTTCAATCGGCAACCGCGTGTAGGTGTTACCGTCCCAAACAATGTTGCCATTGTTCAGCTCGTTGACGCCCGCATGGAAGCGGTAGGTGCTGCTGACTCCATGCTGAGCAACGTTGAGTTCCAGCACGAACAACTCAATGATCGCGCTGGGATTGATTCCCTGCAGCTCAGAAATAGGAGTGCTGGTCATGGCAGCATTGCGTTATGGGTCAGGGCGCTTTTCTCGCCAGAACGGGCGACAATGGTTGCCATGGGTCAGTCTCCTATGCGGTGATTTTAAGGCTCGAAAACCTGTCGGAAAGTAGCCGTGATCGTTGCCCTGTTTAAGTAGGGAATACTTTTGTTCCACTCAAGGCACACCCACTTGTAAGACGTACCCTCGTCAAGCGGTGTCCAATCAAAACTAGCTGCGTCAGCCGCCCTGGCATCTAGAAAGGTTTCGATGGTGTCGGCATCAGTTTCTGATACGTTCCAGGTCAGCGCCCATTCCTTCGGATTTTGATTGAGCCCGAAGCTCAAACGTTGTTCGTATCCGTCGCCAAACTGCACAGACCTGATTTTGGGACGGCTGGTTTTTTGTGCGCCGTAGGTTGGAGTGATGGAAGGGAAAGTAGCCATTAGGCGAGCAAGCCTCCAGGACGCTTCTGTTTGATCAGCTCTTGGCGGACGGCAACGCCAATGGCTTCGCCAAGACGCTTCGAGTCTTCCGCATTGCCTTCGACACTGCTGCCGGATGCATCCACATTAACCACGATGTTGCTGCCGCCCATTGCGTTGTTCGGGACAATGTTGCCGCTGGCGCCAGGTACAAACAACTCGGGGCCGCGTTCGCCCACCATGTAAGGCTTGCCAGAAGAAACTGCGCCTCCCAAAGCTTTTCCGGGAAGAGGTGGTAGCGGCGGTGGTTTGGCGGCAAGTGCTCCGGCTTGACCTTCGTATCGACCGCCTGGGGCCGTAAGGCTGGTCCCGCTAAACAGTGTGCGCATAAAGCCCACTGCTTGCTCAATTACGTAGATCTGAATTAACTGGCGGGCAATGTCTTGCAGCACATTTGCGGCAATGTCACGGAGCGCCATGCCCCAGTTATTGGCGCCAGTAATCAGCAGATCGAACGAACGGGTCATCCCTTGACCCAATACATCAGATACCTGCTGAGCAAGCTGCAGTTGTTGCTGCATACCCTTGTTCAGCTGGTTTTGCTGTTTAATTTTGTTTTGCATTTCTTCAAAGGCACGCTGAGCGGCTTCTTTGTTGATCTGCTCGATGTCGTAGGCGAGCTGTAGTTCAGCACGCTTGGCCTCAAGGCCCAGATTGCTAATTGCTAGATCTTTTTCCTTTTGCGGTACGTCGCTGGCGCGAATTTTTGCTTCCTTTTCCGCAAGCTCCGCCAAACGCATACGGTGCTCAAGCTGACGTACCCCCAAAGCGTCGTCATTGCGCTTCAGCTCAAACATGGTGCGCTCAAGCCCCAGCAAGCTCTTGAGTTTTTGCTCTTCTGCCTGAAGATCAGGTACACGACTGCGGCGGCCTTTTTTAGCCTTTGCGGCTTCTGCGGCAGCTTCCAGCTGACCGGCTTTTACCTCTAAAGCGGCGGTCTGCTCAGTATCAAAAGCTTGCTGGCTGCTGACTGCACGTGCTTCGGCTGCTTTACGAACTTGACCCGCAGTTGCACTTGGATCAAGCCCTAACCCTGTTGCAAAAGTGCTTAGCTGCTTTCTACTTAAACGTCCTGTTCTGCGCAAAAACTTCTGCGCAGTTAGATCAGCTCCCGTGAGACCTGTACGCTCTCTAAATCCGCCAAGACGGTTAATTCGAGTGAGTCCTGCGCCGAGTGATGACAACAGCGGACCGGCTGCAGCTGCAATGGCCGCAAGAACCTTTGTAAAAATAATGCTGATTTGATTGCCAACAATTTGAGCATCCTTTCCAAACTTAGTTAGTGCATCTGTTGCATCCTTTCCGACCCGGCTGGCCATTAACTTGGAGGCTTCTGCAGCAGCGGCTGCTTTACCTCCAAACTCTTCAATTTTGGCCAAAAACTCTTCTGTTTTTGTACCTGCGATACCCGTTGCTCCAGCAACGGTTTTTAGGTCAAACGTAAGGGGGTCAAGTGCCTTACCCAGATTGATCGCGGCTGCACCTATGCGATCAAATTGTTGGCCAATAGCGCTAAGGCCGATTTGAGCAGCAAAGCCGGCGGGTCCAGGAACTAAACCGCCAACTGCACCGCCAAGAATAGAGCCAGGGCCGCCGCCAAACAACAGTGGGAAGCCTGCACCAAGTGCAACTCCTGATGCTTGCTCGATGCGGCGTTGGCGGCGTAAACCGGCAGGTGATCCTGCAATGTTTGGGGCGCCGCCAATAGGACTGCTGGGAGCTGTACCCCTAAACGCGGGGAAGGGTCCGACAGGAGTCGTGTATGCCCTTGGATCGCCTCGCCTGGCCATAGGCGAGCCAGCCATAAACGGGCTGCCCTGGATAGGTGAGAACGGGGCGTTAGCTGCTGAAAGCTTAAGCTGTTTTTCAAGTTCGCGTGTCTGACGACGCTGGAAGTTCAGCTTGTCGCGCTCTTTTCGAATCTCAAGAGATAACTGGGCGCTTAGCTGTTTGTGCGTGCCAAAATCGCGCTTAATTTGGGCTGAGGTAATCTCACCTAATTTTGCACGTAACTTGTCTGTTTTTAGGCCCTCTTCTTCTAAACGGCGGATCTGCTGGTCTAATCCGTAGCGTCTTACTTTTGCCTTGTAAAGAGCGTCAATGTCCTCGGCCTGCATACGGCCTGCTTTGACGCCTAGTTTTAACTTCCTTTCTTCTGCTTGAACAAACTCACGTACAAGCTTGTTTTGTGTCCTGGCTTGCTCTACAAGTTTTTTATTTGTTGACGTAGCGGCTCTATTTAACTGTACTCTTTGCTCATTTACTTTTATGCCTCGTTCTTCAAGCCTGTTTAGACGGCGGCCTAAATTAAATGTAATGACACGGGTTGCTCTAATGCGGTCTTCGAGTTTTGCCGCTTTTTCTGCTCTAGCAACAGACTGTCGTGAGGCTTGATCTTGACCGCGTAGTGGCGCAGCGAGGTTTTTCTTGAGGTTGTTTACCCTTTTTTCGAGGTCGCCGAGTTGCTTGTCGAGCGTCTTGGCGTTCAGCTGGATATTTACTTCGTAGTTGACGCCAGCCACAGAAAACGCCCGCCTAGTAGATCCAGATTAGCGAACTCTGCGATACTGGGCCTCTTGACGGGCGCGTTCGTACGCCTTCTCCTCACGCTCAGACTTGAGGTTCAAGTAAGCGCTCCAGGCGTACAGCTCTTCGGTAGACATGCGCTGGCGTAGTTCGGCCAGCGTCATGCCCAACGTTTCGGCGATAAAGAACTGCAGGTAAAGCTGCGGGTCTTTATCAATCTGCGCTTTTGACGGCCTCCGGCTCGACCCCCTCTGCCATGCCCTGCATCTTGGTCATGATGTCGAGCAGAATTGCCATCGGGAGCTCGTTGCGTAATGCGGCACGGTCGCCTTGGCTGAATAGCTTGGCGCCACCCTCATCCTCGGCTTTTTGGATGATGGTTTGGAGTGCAAACTCTAGGCTGTTCTCGTCGTCGCCCTTGTTCAGGGTTTTAATCACATCGTTGATGCGGTCACGGTCGGCGATGGTCAGAGGGCGCCAGAACACCTTCAAGACAACTTCGTCGCCGTCCTTGATTGTGTAGCTGTTGCGGGCTTCGACGCTAAACGCCTTCCGCAACTTGTCGATTGCTCTTGTACCAGTCATAAAAATTGAGCTTGACTATTACACTATACAGCTCGCTTAAATCCTCTGGCTACAAATACGTCGCTTATGTCGCCCAAGATCTCTTCGGTCTCGGTATAAACCTTGAACCAGTCTGGGTTTTGGTACTTAGCAGTTAGCTGGAAGCGTTGGCCGTGTTCCTCGTATGTGACGCCTTCGCGGATTGCCAGTGGGTTGTTCACAGCAAAACCGGCATACTCCACCGTGTTGCCGATATACAGCGGGCTGTCCAGTGGAAGCTTTAGTGCTGCGGGAGGGCTAGTGTCTCGTCTTGTCCTGTCGTTGATGCCGCCCTCGCGCTCTTTGGTGGGCTTAAGAGGTTGGCTGCTTAGTTCCCAGTTGCGGCCAAATGTGCCAGTCCACCAAGGACCTTGCTCTTTGAGGGATACGACAATCTTGGGGCCGGCTTCAGCGCGGGCGTTTTCGATCTCGCGCTTGAGATCTTTTGCAAGCCAGCCGATACCTCTAGCCATTACGCCGTAGCCGAGAAACGGCAATTAACAACACTCAAAAAGTGGCTGTTGTTTTCGCTTGTAACAGCTGTAGGACCTGAAATTTCCCCTACATGCGGGCGGGCGGAATAACTGTCGGTATAGCCCGAAGCATTGACTGAAGTAAGGCCATCAATCACGGATTCAGCGATAGCGGAAGCTGTAGCACTGCCGCGATTTATCGGCGTAAAAATGGCACAGCGTATGGTGCCTCCGTAGTAATCAATAGCTGCACCATGTGGTTGGTACGTGGACTGGCTGAAATTGATATTAACTAGAACATAGCTTTTGTTTTTGCCGGGTTTAGTAAATGGAGTGTTGTCAAAAACGACAGACACGTCGCTGTCCGCCGCTGTTATTGCAGTGTTTAGCGCTTTTTCAAAAGCGGCGCGGGCGTTTACAAGCGTCATCAGAACACCACCGTGACAACGTACAAATAAGTCTGCCCGCCTTTGTACGTCATAATATCCTGAATTTTGGTTTCCCTATTGCCGTCGGCGTACTTCAACGTGATTTCGTCCTGCAGCGTTGGCTGGTTACCGCCAATTTGCTCTGGCGCAATGTAAACACGGGCTACATTTTCTTGATAGCCGTTTTCTTCGTCTGAACGGACAAACTCCACAGGGGCATAAATGTCTTCGTAAGGACGCTCGAACTCGGTAAGTGTTCCCGTGTCAATGTTGTAAGTCGTAGTTAGACGGCGGGTGTACGTGATTTTTGTGTCCAGATCTTTTCCTAGATCCGTAACCACTGCTTGTGCAGCTGCCCGAAGTGCAGCGTTGAGTCCACCAGCCATGATCAACCCCTCACAACACGTACTTGATAGCTGCCGCTACCTCCAAGGCAATAAGCGCCAAGATAAGACTGCAGCCAAGGATAAATGTCGAAAACGTTGTTGACGGTTCCGGTGGCCTGGCTGGCTTTGTTGTATTTGACTTCGAGATCGCCAAGCTTTACCTGTTCGTACAACCCAGTATCGCCCGTGCTGTCGGTGATGGCGCCAGTGTCGTTGGCTAGAGCGCGTGCCAGTTCGTAGGTGGCGTATTTGACGTCGGCAGGGATGGCGCTGCAGGTCAGCTCGACGTTATCGACATGGTAATTGTTGCGGGGCCACTTCAGGGCTTGATCGTTGTCGCAGCGGTCGCCGTAAAAATTCAGGCTGTCGATCCAGCGGGTGGCCGAAATCAGGGAACGGTTCTTTTGGTCGTCCGTTTTGTCGTCCCAGGTGGTGGAGCTGGGTACGGTCTCGAAGTAGGTATCTGCCTCGGCCAGCGTCACATAGCTATTAGCGGAGGCGCTACTCAATGTGGCGTTGATCGTGGCGGCCACAACTACTACTACACGTACTTTCTTGCAGTGTAGCGCCAATAAAAAAGCCCCACCGAAGTGGGGCTGTCCCTCCGCATCTAATTCTGACTAGGGTCAGGGAATAGCGGTGGTATCGAGAGGAGTGTTCACAATGACTTCGACCATGGGGATGAGGTCGATGTCGTAGGTGGCGCTCCAGTTGCCCGAGGTGGCCAAGTTGGCGTTGGTCGGGTTGTCGGAAGCGGAGGTCCACTTGGTGCCCATCACGTGGTAGGCAGAGTGGTAGTCAACCGAGAGGACGTCCTGCTTGGACAGCACGTTGCGATCGGCTTCGATGCGCAGGTCTTGCTGCACACCTTCCAGGATGCTGCCGCCCTTGGTCAGGAAGCAACGGAACTCGCTGACGTGAGTGGAGGTACCGGGGCGAACGGTGTTCACCGCAGGATCCATGATCACGCGCATACCGGCGAATTCGCCGATGGCACGAGCGCCGACGCCCACGCCGCCACCACCCCAGGTCACAGCGCCAGAAGCGGCGAGTGCAGAGGTGGAGAAGGTCAGCAGGCCAACCTGATACAGGTAGAAGCCGACAGAAGGGTGGACGACCAGGGTGTCCAGCTCGTCGCCGCGCTCACCCAGGACCGAACGAGCTTCGGCAACGGTGGCGGCAGTCAGGTAGTTGGTTTCGCCTTGACCGCTGGTGGCGGCAACGGCTTTGTCCAGGGAGTGACCGCTAAGGGCGGAACCAAACAGACCAGCAAGTTGGGAGAACAGGCGAGCGCTGTTCAGCTTGTTGATGGCATCGGCCAGCTGGTTGCGGATGTGAAGCATGGGGTCTTCACCAGCCGCGAGCATCGCAACGTCATCCACGGCATACGCGAAACCGCGATGGCAGATGGTGGCGATTTGGGTGGCGGTGCCGATCTTCTGGGGGGTCAGATAACCAGCGGTGCTGGTACCCCAGGTGGCGGTGCCATCCATGATCTCCTCGGTGGGAGATACAGGATTGAATTCGGGGACTTGGATGCGGGTGCCGCCTTCGCGGGAATCCAGCAGGGAGTTGCGAACAACGGCGCCGCTCTTCAGGAAGAGGCTGCGCTCCTTGATCGCCTCAGACACGTAGGTGCTGAGATTATTGCGCTTGACGATGTCCGCCAGAAGGACACCGCCGGAATAGTTCTGAAACGGCGCGGCCATTTCAAACTCCAGGGGAAAGGTTTACGTGGTTCAAGTCACGGACTTGAGTGGTGTCCCACGGGGACTTAGCGACCCGCCTCTCTCTTGAGCACAGCTGCAAGATCGGGGTCGCTAGCTTCCAAGGCCATTTGCCTCGTTAGGTTAATACTACCCTCCTTGTAAGGATTAGTCATTCCAGGCGCAATCGTGGAGTTTGGAGTGGGTTTGGCGCCCATTCCAGCTGCACTGCTTGGCTTGAAATGATGCTCGAAGCCGGAACCGGGGTTCTTAAGGTTCGAGAGGTAAGTATTGATGTCCTGCTCCACGCCGCCGTTCAAAATGACAACGTTGCCGGTGTTGTTTTTGCGGAGGTTGCTTTGCAGAAGTTGCAGCATTTGCTCTGCATTGATCGCACCAGATTGGCTGATCGCTGATAGAGCGCTGGTGCGGATGGTTGCCTGCTCGTTGGAAGTGCGGAGGTCTTCCAGCTGGCGGTTTAGGTCGGCGATTTGAAGGTCTTTTTCTTGAGCGGTTTTGTTCGCTTCCTCCCAGAGATCCTTCCACTGACCTTGGTCTTCCAGCGTTTTCTTGCGCTGGTCATCCTGTTTTTTGTAGACCTCGTCAAGCTTGGTCTTGATGCCTTGGAATTTTTCCTCGGCTTCGACTGCTTGGGTCTTCAACGCAGCAATCTGACCCTCGTATTCAGCTCGAAGTTGGGCTGATTGGTCAGGTTGGGGAGCGGTGTCGGCTCCAGCCACGGGCTGGGCAGGAGTTTCCACGGGAAATTCCTGGATGACTTGCTCTTCCATACTCAGTATTCGTCCTTAGTGATTTTGGGGAAGGTTTGTTCGGTCTTGGTGCGGCGTTTTGCCTTGGGGGGTTCTGCAGGCGCAGCGTCAGCACGACCGACATAAGAGTCGTTCAGGTCCACAAGTTGCCACTTGTAGGTGCCGTCTGGTTGCAGAACTTTGTCAAGCGATTCGGCCATGACAAAGATACACAGTGCAGTATTACTTTACTGCACTAGAGCATTTCGTCCTCTGCAACTTCCTGCTCGGGGGTCTCCAGCAGTTCTTCTTCGGCGGTGGACTCGGTGGCGGTGGGGAGGATTTCGCCTTGGACCAGGATTTGGCGGAATTCGTCGCGGTCCAGAACGCCTTGCTCGAAGAGGGCGTTTAGCGCGGTGATGTCCTGGCCGATCAAGCGGTCGAGGTCGAAGTCGCGGCTGATCTTGACTTCGGGCGGCTCCAGCTGGAGGTAACTGGCAGCAAGGTTAAAGGCGCCTTGCAGGGTTTGTTCCAGGTCCATGGAGACCATCGACAGCATGGAGTTGGTGTCCACGCGGTCGAGGCGGCGGGCGTCGGCAGATTCGGCGACGAACTTCTGCTGGCTCAAGGTGCTGATGCCCAAAGTGGACATCTGCTGCTGGAGTTCGCGGATCTCGTGGGATTGGGCCTCGAATGCGCTCGAAGCGGGCTCCACGTAGTAGACCTTGTTGCCCGGTTGGGTGGCCATTGCGTAGTTCACGCTGATGGCCATGTCCTTGGTCTGGTCGTCCCAGCCCTCAAGGACGAGCATCGGCTGGGAGGCGATGTGGAGGCTGTGGATGAGGTCCGCTTGGCGCTGGAAGTGGGCCAGGTTCAGATAAGCGATGTCCAGCAGCGGGGGCTTGCTGACCAGCGTGTCGGTCTTGTTGGAATACAGCGTGACCAGCGGAATTTCACCCAGGCTGTAATCGCCGGATTCCACCAGCTCGAAGTCAGAAGTGCTGGTCGTTGCATCAAAAGCGTTGGGATAAGGGAAGCCGCCGGCTTGCTCTTTCTTGGTCTCCAGCTGGCGGTAGATGCGATAGCGACCGGGTTCGATGACGCGGACTTGGTCGTAGACCTTTTCGCCGAATTCGCCGTCGGGAAGGACAGCTTTCTCGGCGATACGGACTTGAATCAGGTCGCCGTAGTTGACTTCGCGGTCGAGGCGCCAGCCGTAGATGTTGGCGGGGTCAACCTCGATCCAGTAGGGGCGGCGGTTCAGCGCACGCTCTTCGGCGAGGCTGCGGGCGCCAGTTGGGGCTGGGAAATCGACCAGGGTGTGGCTGTGGCCGTAGGTCAATGCGCAGATCAGGCTGCGGCGGGCATACTCGTCCAGGTCGGAGCCGCAACCATCGACGTTCTTGGCGAAAACCTCACTCCAGTAGGGGTCGCCGGTCAGCGTGATGGGTTTGCGCAGGATCAGACCGGAGGCGGCGCGGATTAGGCGCTGCGTGTAAGGCGAGAAGACGGCGCGGTTGACTCGTGCCAAGTAGGCGCTGTAGTCCTCGCGGGGCTCCAGTGGGAGGAAGGCTTCGCTGTTCTCGCGTAGGTACTCCGTCCCGAGCGTGACGGCCTTCATGATTTCCCAGCCTTTCATCTGGTCCATCACGGCGGCGGTGCGCGTGAAGGGATTGTCAGACCCACCCATGTAGGTGGAGCTGACGAGGTGGGTGCGGATGCGGCCAGGGACGGAGTAAGTCATTTAGTCACCACTTAGTGCGATCCGCCCAGTAAGCGGCTGACATCTTGCCTTTTGCGATGTTTTTGGTGTGACGAGCCTTGAAGGCTTCGCGGCGATTCTTTGCTGCTTCACTCTCACCCTTGCGTGCCGGTGAACCACTGACTCCCTGTTGCCCGAAGCGGATTAACCGCACTTTGTCCCCTTCCTTGGCCAAGACGGCGTGGGATTTGGTCGGGTGGTTCGGGGTGCGCTTGGGTTTGTTGTAGCCGGCAAATTTTTCGCCGCGACGCTCAATCATCGTCCTCGTCCTCCACTTCGATCATCACCTCTACGCCGGCGGCTAGGCGCGTCATTAACGCGCCAAAGTCCACTGGATCGGTCGGAGTCAGGAAAGTGAAGGTGGCTGAAGTCATGCGGGTCTCGGCGTCCACCTCAAGGTGAATACATCCACCGGGGCAAATCCGAGTTCCCATGACTTCAGCCTCCAATCAACCTCACTCAAGGTTGCTGGTGATGGTGCCGCTCGTCACAAAGTTGCAGGTGGCAACCACCAGATCGCCCACGGTGGAGGCGATGTCCATGCTGGTGATGATTCCAGCGAAGCTGATGGAGTCGGTGCCGCTGGTGCTGCCGGTCGTGAACAGCTCGAAGGTGGCGTCGGCGGTGTCGCCGGTGGTCACGATGTCCTCGATGAAGCCGGATTGGCCGGTGGCATCGGGGTCGTAAACCAGCTCGACGGTGCCGGAGCCCGAAACCAGGCTGCCAACAAAGGAGCGGAAAGTGTCGCCGTGGTCGGTGACGTCCAGAGTGTCTTTGGTAATGTTCAGCGTCCAGCTCCGGGTGCCAACGATGGTTGCGTTGGCAGAGCCGGCGGCGTCGAACTGAACAGAACCTTCTTCGCCGCGAAGAATGGCCATGACTAGACAGGGGAAGGGTCTATATCCCGGAGTCTAACTCTTTAACTGTGAGATTCCACGCGCTGGTTTTAGCCGTGGTAAGCCACTCCAATGTGAGGAACAATGCTCGGGGTTCCAGAGCTGATGGAGGCAACTCTCATGCGGATTTTGTTGCAGGGTTTGCCTGTGTAGAAGTAGATGTATTGGCCGTCGGAGTTGATAGTTTTGCTGGTGTCGATGGTGAACCAGGTAATGCCGCCGTTGAAGTTAGATTCGAGGGCGAGGGTGAAGTTGGCGCCACCCGTTACGACGGCGGCAAATGTGAACTCGCTGCTGTCCGCGTGGACCTCCAGCGTGTCATTTACGGCGGTTAGGGGGGTCGATTCGTGGTACTCGACGAGGTTGGTGCCGCGGTTGATGGTGAGGGCCATTACTTTTTCCTCTTTTTGGCGGTTTTGGCGGCTTCCTTGAAGGCTTTGGCAGTTGGGGCGCCTTTAGAGCCGGGCTTGCGCATCTTTTCGCCCGAGCCAGCAGCAATGCGCTTGCGCTTGGCGGCGATATTTGCGTAAAGACCCTTCTTTTTGGCGGCCATAACTACTTTTTCCTCTTGGAGGCGGCTTTTTTCGCCTTGCGAGCTGTTTCGTACGCAATAGCAGCGGCTTGTTTCTGGGAATAACCCTCCTTCACCAACATCCGAATGTTTTCGGAGATGGTTTTTTCGGAATAGCCGCGCTTGAGAGGCATGTAGCTCCAGCGATAACTGCAGTTTAGTAAAGACGGTAGGAAGTTTGTCCCAAGGTGCCGATTTTGGCGAGGTTGAATTGTTGGAGGCACATGTAGCCGAAGGCGTCGAAAGCGTGGTCAACGCCGAGGTTTTTGTTGGGGAGGCCGGTGCCGGGGGCGTAAGTCAACGTACGAAGGGATTTAATCAACTCTTTGCAGCGGGGGTGGATATAAGTCCGGCGGGCTCCAGTGGCATCCAGTAAGGCGGTGTTGACGCAGGTGATTTTGTCGCGGATTTTCCAGGGGGAGCGGGGGCTGGAAACGTTGAAGCCGCTGCGGCGCAAAATGTTGTGGTCCGTGAGTCCCACGCCGGAGGTTTTGCGGGCGCCACCCGTGGGGTCGGGGCAGGCGATGATGCGGCGCTCCACGCCGAAGCGGCGGGTGACTTCTTCGGCAAAATCCCAGGTGGTGGCGCCACCCGTCAGCATGATTTCGTCGAAAACGTAGAGGGTGTCGTCCTTGCGGACGGCGCAGATGCCCGACATGGGATCGACGTTGAAGTCCACTCCAAGTAGGACGGGCAAAACGCTGATGTCTTCGGCTTCGGTGCTGATGTTTTCGTCGCCAAAACTGACTGCGACCAAGCCCGAGAGGTTTTCAAAGCTGGCCTCGAATTCTTGGCGGAAGGTGCGGGCGTCGAGTTGGCTGCGGGCGGCTTCGATCTCTTCCGGTGGGACGTTGTCGCCGTCAATCGTCGTGAATTGCCACCGGCTCCAGTCGGAGTCGCCGCTGTCGGCGTATTGCCAGAGTTCGTAGAACCAGCTGGCCGTGCCATCTGGGGTGGAAATGAATAATGCCCAGCCTTGTTTGTCGGCTAAAGCTGGGCGGATCACCTCGAACCAGACTTCGCTGGACATGAAGGCGGCTTCGTCGAGCACCACGCCAGCCAAACTTCTACCCCGGAGGGCCATCGCGTTCTCGGTGCCCTTCAGTTCGATCGTCGAGCCGTTCACTAGTTCGATTTTCAGGTCCGTCTCGTTCTTCGATTTGATCCAAGCCTTCGGGACTAGCTTTTTCATTACCTTCCAGGCAATGTCTTTCGCCATCCGGTATGTAGGGGCCGCGTAGAAGAATGTTTCGCCCGGCCTTTCGATCGCCCCACGCAGCAATTCGATGCATGACAGGTAGCTCTTTCCGAAACGTCTACCCGCTACTAGCACCCGGAAACGCTTGCGACTTCGGAATACTTCGCCCTGCGCATATCGGAGGTTGAGGGTTCCAGCAGCCGTGGCTGTCATTCGTATTTTG
>Ga0255781_10001405_pt1 | contig 19782 bp, 3 predicted proteins | sample 101ome_21_FD_179979 | JGI IMG/M metagenome (GOLD analysis project Ga0255781, IMG submission 179979) | Coastal salt marsh microbial communities from the Groves Creek Marsh, Skidaway Island, Georgia - 101413BT metaG (version 2) | ecosystem: Environmental > Aquatic > Marine > Intertidal zone > Salt... | reverse complement strand
AAGTCAATGACTTTTTAGCATTAGACAAAGAACAATTGTTTACACTTCATCATGGAGCGATATTAACATTGGACAAAAAACAAGAAACCAATACAGAAAGGGTAGCAACCCTAGAACGTGAAAATCAAGACTTAAAGGAGGAAGTAAATACTTTAAATAATAAAGTTACTGATTTAGAAACACAACTTGCTTTAATAAAAGCACATTTAGGCATATAATTTAAGTGCCAAGATAACAAAAATAATTAAACATTTTATTATTAATTTTAATTTGTATTTTAATTTGTATTTTAATTTGTATTTTAATTTGTATTTTAATTTGTATTTTAATTTGTATTTTAATTTGTATTTTTTAATAATTTAATAACAAACATCTCTCCCTTTTTTATTTTCAAAAAATCAAAAGGGAGAGATGTTAATAAATGAAACATTAAACATAATTTATAAAATAAAAATTTATAAATTATGCTTTTTTATAAAAAGTTGCTATTTATCTTGTGTATGTGTGTATAACATAAAAACCACCAGTTTATTACTTGAAATGTTATTTTACCAATTTTATAATGAAAATAAATTATATACGTTAATAAAATGAGTTTTAATACCTTTTATTTAAACTCTGAAAACCAATCTGGTATAATAGATGGTTCTAATGTGGTTGTAGGGGGAAGAATGGGTGTTTCTATGGACCCTCCACAATACACACTTGATGTAAGTGGAACCAGTCGTTCTACAAACTTGATTGCTACTACTGCTACTATTACCAACTTGGATATTTCAGGCGATACCGTAGACATAACTTCTCTACAAACCAAAGTAGAAAATACACAATTGGTTTTGTTGACAGTAGTGGTTGCTTCGAAAACATCTAATGCTGCAAACAGCGGCGGTAGTTCCAGTGGGTATTTTATCAATAATATTGAAACTCCTTATCTCCATCTTACTATTGGAAAAACCTACCGTTTTGACCAAAGCGATTCCACCAATTCTTCCCACCCTATTCTTTTTTATTTAGACGAAGATAAAACATCTCAATATAACACTGGTATTACAACATCTGGAACAGCAGGTTCATCGGGTGCTTATGTAGAAATAGCAGTTACCGAAAGCACACCTTCCACCTTATATTATCAATGTCAAAATCACTCTTATATGGGAAATAAATCATATATTAAAGCAAGCAATGTTACATCGATTACCTCAGTAGGGACAATAACTGCTGGAACTTGGAATGCGGTTCCCATAAACAAACAATACATTGATACTCAAAGCATTTCCATTAATGATTTAAGCAATGTGGTTTACAATCCATCTGCTGTAAACGAAGGTCAAACCTTAGTATGGAACCCAACAACACAAACATGGGTTCCTGGAACAATTGCACTTGAAACATTACCTAGTTCTATTTATTTAAATGGAGGAAAATCCAAAGTAATGGAAAAAATAGCAGGTGTATGTGATGGTAGAACCATTAGTGGTGAAAATGCAAATTACATACTTGAAACAGTTTCAACATATCAAGACATTTCCACTAGTCTTGTGGATATAGAAGGCAGTAGCATAACATACTCTCCACCAACAAACGCATCTCAAGTGGTTTATACATTTACATTTAACATTGTTGATATTAGCAATGAAGCAAGTATGTTTAACCAAAGCAATGATTTAACCGTTCGATTTTATATTGATGGAACAGAAGTAAGTAATCAAACAGCACAAATTAGTAGTTATTTGTACAACAATGGGTCAACATATACTTACAGTGCCATAATAGACATAGGAAGTGTCTCAAATAATGATATATCAAATGGTAAATTATTATCTTGGTCAATGGGAAAAACATTAAAATTAATGGCCTCCAATAGCGAAGCGGATTACCCTATTCGAATTTTTGCTATTAAAACAGTTTCATCAAACCAATATATTAGCGAGTTTATCCCACCAACCTTACAAGTCACCAGTATTGGTAATTTAAACACATATCCTTTTGAAAATACCACTATTAATGACCTTAGTGATGTATCATTCAATTCAGCATCCACCACAGACGGTCAAGCACTTGTATGGAATGCTACGGATGCGGTTTGGGAAGCAGGGGTGGTTGCGAGTAGTGGAGGAGGAGGTGGACTCACAGACCTAAGCGCGTCTTCTATCAGCGACCTTAGTGATGTTAGTTTAAATGGAATACAAATAAACCAAACATTAAAATGGGATGGTGAAAAACTTGTTCCCACTACATTAGCAACTACTGACACCAAACAAGGACAAATATTGGAAACCCTTGCTGGTGTATGTGATGGTAGAACGGTTGTAGTGGAAAGTGGAAGTTATACTCTTCCTAATGTTACAACATCGACCACTATAAGCAATACGACATACGATTTAATACCAGGTAGTTCTATAGATTATACACCACCAATAGGTTCTACAGCTATAATATACGAATTTACATTTACATATGGTAGAGAAGTTACAAATAATACTAGTCAATGGACAGGTTTTGAAATTAAATTATATCTAGATGATATTGAAGTTACAAACGCAAATACAACTATGTTTGGTGATAATATTGTTCGTAGAGATTCATATAAATGGACATTTAAAACAGATGGTTCATCTAATGATACTGCTAACGGAATAGTTACTTCTTGGAATTCAAGTAAAAACATAAAACTTAAAGCAAAAGCACGAACATCATGCGCTGTTCATAGAAGTGAATGGAGTATAACTGGAGCAGACAATACAGATGAGTTTGTCATACCAACTGTTCAAATCACCGCCATAGGAGAAACATCCGGACAAGCAGTAACCCTTACAAACAACAGTGTAAGCGACCTCAGCGACATCAGTTTCAACTCATCAACCACCACAGATGGACAATCCTTAGTATGGAATTCTACGGATGGTGTGTGGGAAGCGGGAACAGTTGCTAGTAGTGGCGGAGTATCAAGTGGAGACGACATCAGTTTCAACAATCTAGACATTAGTGGTGTGTTGGGAACCAATAAAAGTAACAATGAAATCAAACTAGGTGCTCACATTATCCCTACTACCAACTCCACTTATGATTTGGGAAGCGCGGAATACAAAATCCGTCACTTGTTTTTGTCTAGCAATTCATTATGGGTTGGTGACGACCATAAAATAGAAATCAGTGATGGAAAAATGAAATTTAGAAAATTACAAAAAGATACATTACCAAGTGGTCTTTCTGGTATTCCTGGTGCTTCTTTGGAAGATGCGGTTGCTGTATTAGGAAAAACACCTGGTTCCAATGCGTCCACATTTAGTCTAGCAGATTGGGAAGCATACTCTATCGCAAAAGGAAACCCTTTAAAAATAGATGATATTTTTCAAGCCGACGATATAAATGATGATGATGGACTGACAGATACCATAAGTAGTAGTGATATTAGTTTTAATGTAGTAGACGCTTCAGGATTAAATGTCTTTGGTACTGCTTCAATGCAATCTATTATCCCTCCTATTACAAATACATATTCATTAGGTTCAGCAACTCATGTATGGAAAGATGTGTACATTGGTCCTGGTTCTCTTTACATTGATGGTCAAAAAGTATTGGAAAGTGATGCGGACACAATTGTAGTTGGTGCCGATGCAAATCAAAACTTAAAATTAAATACTACTGGAACAGGAGTGCTTCAAATCGAATCCGCGGCAGGAATACAAATATCAAGTACAGGAGCGGGTAATGTAGAATTAGGGTCTACTGGTACTGGAATAGTACGTATCACAGACAACCTAGCATTAAATGGTAATGTAGAAATTTTCAATGATTCATCGGATATGGTAAAAATAAACGATAGTTTAATGGTTACAGGTGATATTAGTTTCAATGGTAATTTGTATCAAAATGGCACACTTTTTACAGGCGGTAGCACCATAGATGAAACCACTGATGTTTCCCTCAACAACCTCATCGTCCATGGAGATCTTTCTGCTAATGATGCTAGTTTTAATGTTATCGATGCTACTTCATTAAGAATAAATGGAGTAGATATAATAGATGGAGCACCAGCAGCATTGGATACTTTAAGTGAATTAGCAGCAGCACTAGACAATTCAGCAAACTTCGCTACCAATGTTCTTACCACCCTTTCCAACAAACAAGACACCTTAACAGCAGGAACAAATATTACCATCACAGGTAATACAATTTCTGCTAGTGGAGGAGGAGGCAGCGGTCTCACAGACCTAAGTGCTACTTCTATCAGCGACCTTAGCGATGTTAGCTTTAACTCGACCTCCACCACAGATGGAGCAACCTTAGCATGGAATACAAGCGAACAATTATGGAAACCTAGTAATGTGACCAATACAATTGGTGTGAATTTAGTGAATGTTTCGAGTGGAACTACTGCTACATATACAGCACCAAAATCATCACCAGGTGTAGAAATACAATCTTTAAGAGTTTCTATAACACCAACTGCTATGGATTCTGTCATTGAATTGAACTGGAAAGTATTTTGCGACGGATATAGAAACATAGGATTTAGAGTAACAAGAAATATAAATGGTTCGGATGTATTGGTTTATGACGATGAAAAAAATCATAATGGTTCTTTTTTAGCAATGGTTACTTTTGATGAAACAGGCACAACTAGTACACAAACTAGTCCTCAAGTAGTCCCCATATCTTGGTTTGATGAACCAAATACAACATCAGAAGTTACTTACAAATTATGGGTTGGAAATAGTTGGAATTCAACCGAAACAATAACAATTAACAAAAATCATAATAGTACAGATGGGGATGGTCGTGAATATGGCGTTTCTACCGTAGCAGCCATAGAACATCCCAAAACCAAAACCCTCGTTCCAGCAACCTCCATTACCAAACAAGGACAAGTATTGGAAATATTATATGGTTTCTGTGATGGTAGTTCAGTTGAAGTAGAAAGTGGAACTTATACTATGCCATCACTTCCATCACATCGTTCAGATGGTGTTAACAATGTATCTACAACTACATATACAAAAGACGAGGCAAGTGAAATTACATATACAGCACCTCCAGGAACGGATAGGATTGAGTTTAAATTTACGGAATATTTGCATTCAGATAATACCAGTTGGATAATGTTATATATATTATGTATTGATGATGTTGAAATAGATAATACAGAAACACTTGAACGACCTGGAATGTATGCGGTTGGTGCGTATACATTAACCGCAACAATTACATCAAACGAAACCGACCTAACACAAAGTCATAAATATTATTTTAAATTAAAACATGGAGAAACTCACCCTTTTAAATATGGGCCTCTTGAAACAGTAAGTCCAATATGGGGCCTTCAATCAAACGATGGATTTATTCCAAAGTTAAAAATCACCGCCATAGGAGAATCATCCGGACAAGCAGTAACCCTTACCAACAACAGTGTAAGCGACCTCAGTGACATCAGTTTCAACTCTACCTCCACCACAGATGGACAAGCCTTAGTATGGAATTCTACGGATGGGGTGTGGGAAGCTGGAGCGGTTGCGAGTAGTGGTGGCAGCACCATAGACCAAACAACCGATGTTTCTCTTAACAACCTCATCATCCATGGGGACCTTTCTGGTTCTAACGATATATTGTTAAATGGTAGAATCACCATAGCCAAAGAAGAAAGAGACCAGACTCCTGTATATGATACAGAATATCAAATTACTTTTAGTGGAGGAAATACGTATAATAATTGGATTTTATACAATACTAGTAATAGCAATGGCGGTAATATACCTGTAAATACGGATTGGACAATTGAATATTCTCATAAAATTACTATTGGTAATGGTGAAAATCATTCCCATTTTGCCATTGTATTAAAAGAAGACGGAATTTCAAGCACCGATTTTGGTAATAATACTTATTTTATGTATTATGCTACATTTCCAAATTCTTTAGTATTTAGATATAAACCAGCAAACTCAACTAATCAAACTGATTCTATTCCATCCTTTACATGGAGTAGTTTTTCAGAATTTGTTGATGTTAAGTGGGAGTATACTACCAGTAATAATACAATGACTTTGTATTTCAATGGAATAATTGTAGCATCCATTAGTAATTTAACCAATTCTTCAAAAATATATGGAACATGGGGATTTGGAGAATGGAACGATAATACACATCATTTGATTAATCCACGAATAACACATGGAGGAACTACATATACAATAACTACAGTAAACTCGACATCATCGACAGCGCCAACTGTATCTACAAATACTACAAATACTACAATTCTTTATGCCATGGATGTAAGTGGAAAGGCTATATTCAGTGATTCAGTAACAGCAAACGGGTCCGTATTATCATCAGACGACCGCATTAAACACAATGAACAACCCATCACCAATGCACTTTCCACCATTTCCAAAATCACACCAAAACATTACTTTAAAACAAAAAACACTTTATACGACGCGGACCATCATTTTCCATTAAACAGCCAAAACCAACCCATCTCTGCATCAGGAACTCCGTTAATCCTCAACAAAGATTACACCATTGAGACTGGTATCATAGCACAAGAAATTAAAGCAATACCAGAACTAAGTTTCGCTGTCCAAAACACAACGCCATTGGGTGTAGACTACAACAGTATCCATTGTACCCATATAGCAGCAACCAAAGAACTTCACCAACTAGTCCAATCCCAACAAACCACCATAGAAGAACAGCAAAATGATATCGAACACTTAAAACTTGTAAATCAAGACATCAATACACAACTAAATACCGCCCTTACCGAACTACAAACCATTAAACATTATTTAGGGATTTAAAACAAAACAAATAAAACAAAACAAATAAAACAAAACAAATAAAATTAATAAAACAAAACAAATAAAACAAAACAAATAAAATTAACAAAAACAAAACAAACAAAACAAATCATGTCATTGATTTTATATAAATATAAACATTATTTATACTTATTTATATAAAATGGAAAAAATCAAATTCTATACAAAACCAACCATTTCATCTACACCAGAATTAAAAATGGTAATTGATGTTAGTGGAAATGTCGGAATCGGTGAATCCAACCCCACCAAAGCATTAGAAGTGGTGGGGGATATTAGTTTCAATGGCGATCTGTATCAAAATGGTGAATTATTTGCAACAGGCGGTGTGTCCAGTGGGGAGGACGTAAGTTTTAATAATGTGGATATTAGCAATGTGTTAAATGTTAATAGTCAAATAACTATTGGGGATGAAATAGAAGGTAGTATTGATTTTACTACTTCAACACAAACAAAAATTGTAGCGAGTGATGGGGCTGCCGATGATTATTTTGGATATTCCGTAGCCATTTCCGGTAATTATGCCATAGTGGGAGCGTATCAAGATGACGACAATGGGACGGATAGTGGTAGTGCTTACATTTTTAACGTAACCACCGGTGCGGAACTCCACAAACTGGTTCCTAGTGATGGGGCGGCGAATGATATATTTGGAATTTCCGTAGCCATTGACGGTAATTATGCTATTGTGGGGGCACGGCAAGATGACGACAAAGGTACGAATAGTGGTAGTGCTTACATTTTTAACGTAACCACCGGTGCGGAACTCCACAAACTTACTGCTAGTGATGGGGTGGCGGGTGATAATTTTGGACATTCCGTAGCCATTGACGGTAATTATGCTATTGTGGGGGCACGGCAAGATGACGACAATGGGACGACTAGTGGTAGTGCTTACATTTTTAACGTAACCACCGGTGCGGAACTCCACAAACTTCTTGCTAGTGATGGGGCGTCGTATGATTATTTTGGAAATTCCGTAGCCATTTCCGGTAATTATGCTATTGTAGGGGCACGGTATGATGACGACAATGGGTCGAATAGTGGTAGCGCTTACATTTTTAACGTAACCACCGGTGCGGAACTCCACAAACTTACTGCTAGTGATGGGGCGGCGGATGATTATTTTGGAGAGTCCGTAGCCATTTCCGGTAATTATGCCATAGTGGTAGCGTATGCGGATGACGACAAAGGGTCGAATAGTGGTAGTGTTTACATTTTTAACGTAAACACTGGTGCGGAACTCCACAAACTTACTGCTAGTGATGGGGCGGAGAGTGATTATTTTGGAATTTCCGTAGCCATTGACGGTAATTATGCCATAGTGGGAGCGCATGCGGATGACGATAAAGGTAGTGGTAGTGGTAGTGCTTACATTTTTAACGTCCAAACCGGTGCGGAACTCCACAAACTTGTTGCTAGTGATGGGGCGGCGAGTGACCAATTTGGAATTTCCGTAGCCATTTCCGGTATTTATACTATTGTAGGGGCACGGATGGATGACGACAATGGGGCGAATAGTGGTAGTGCTTACATCTTTACAGGAACACTTATTTCACCAGATGCGTATGCTTTAAATGTAAATGGAGATGGTTTATTTTCTGGTTCGGTAACTTCCTATGGTTCTGTATTATCATCAGACGACCGCGTAAAACACAATGAACAACCCATCACCAACGCACTTTCCACCATTTCCAAAATCACACCAAAACACTACTTTAAAACTAAAGACAATCTATACGATCCAACACATAACTTTTTATTAAACGACCAAAACCAACCCTTATCCACATCAGGAACTCCTCTACTCCTCAACAAAGATTATACCATAGAAACCGGTATCATAGCACAAGAACTACAAACCATACCGGAACTAAGTTTCACCGTTCAAAACACTACACCATTGGGAGTAGACTACAACAGTATTCATTGTACCCATATAGCAGCAACCAAAGAACTTCATCAACTAGTTGAATCCCAACAAACCATCATACAAACCCAACAACAAGAAATCACTAATTTAAAACAAGAAAACCAAACACTGATGAACCGATTACAAACAATTGAACAACATTTAGGGATTTAACCCCTTTAAATACTCATACTCATACTCATACTCATACCCATACTCTCATTCATACCCATACTCTCATTCACATCCCTATCAAATAAATTCCATTCATTTTATATATAAATAATTTATATACCAAATGAAAAATCTAAATTTTTATAGTTTGGATTCTAGTAATAACCAAACACTAAGAATGATTGTAAATGAGGAAGGAAATGTTGGTATTGGAACTAGTATAGCAGACACTCGTTTAGCAGTAGCAGGTGATATTAGTTTCAATGGTAACCTTTACCAAAACGGTACTCTTTTCACAGGAGGTAGTACCATTGACGAAACCACTGATGTATCCTTAAACAATCTTCTCGTTCACGGTGACATTTCCGCCAATGATGCTAGTTTCAATGTTATTGATATCAGTGCGGTTTTTATACAAGGTAGGGATTTAGTGGGCGGAGCACCAGATACACTTAATACATTAAATAAATTAGCAACGGCTTTGGATAATTCCGCAAATTTTGCAACCAACGTCACAGCCGATATATCTTCTATTCAATCGCAACTTGCCACAAAACAAGACACCATTACAGACGGTGACCTTACCATTGCCTTCACCAATGGATTACAGACCGCTCTTGATTCAAAACACCCTAATATAAACGAAACCACTGATGTATCCCTCCATAACCTCATCATTCATGGAGACCTTTCCGCAAACGATGCTAGTTTCAATGTTATTGACACTTCTTCCATTAACACTACCGCCACCTCCTACATGCATTCCATCATTCCATCAGCAGACAATACTTATAGTTTAGGCGACCCTTCCAACGTATGGAAAGATGTTTACATTGGTCCTGGTTCCCTTTACATTGACGGGCAAAAAGTATTGGAAAGTGATGCCAATACTATTGTGGTTGGTGCCGACGAAAACCAAAACTTGAAAATAAACACTACTGGTAGTGGTGTGCTTCAAATGGAATCCGCATCAGGAATACAAATTACAAGCACTGGAAGCGGTAATATTGAATTGGGTTCAACAGGTTCAGGTATAGTGCGTATTACCGACAACCTTGCCTTAAACGGTAACATTGAAATTTACAATGATTCCACCAACACCGTAAAAATCAACGATAGTTTAAATGTAACTGGTGATTACCTACAAAATGGCACCAATATCAACACAATCTACGCAACCCTTGCTTCCCCAACCTTAACTGGAACCCCACTCGCACCCACCGCAACCAGTGGAACCAATACCACACAAATCGCTACCACAGCATTTGTAGCCTCAGCAGTTTCCAATTTGGTAAATAGCGCTCCATCGGCACTTGATACTTTAAGTGAGTTGGCAGCAGCATTAGACAATTCCGCCAATTTCGCCACCAATGTCACTACCACACTAGGAGACTTACAGACGCAAATCAACTCAAAACAAGCAACCATTACCACAGACGACCTAGCCATCACCGATATTAGCGGTCTTACTGATTCCCTTTCCTCCAAACAATCCCTCCTCTCTACTAGCAATCGCCTAGACGCCGCCTTAATCCATGATGGAACTGTAACCAACACAGAATTTGGGTATTTAGACGGGGTAACCAGTGGCATTCAAACACAACTTGACTCAAAAACAACCGCTTCTTCCACAGACACCTTTACCAATAAAACCATAGATGTAGACGCAACAGGGAATTCCATCACAAACCTAACCAACGCAAACATAAAGGCAGCAGCGGGTATTGAATACAGCAAACTTTCCATAGCAGACAGCGACCTTACCATAGCAAAAACATCGGGGTTACAAGCAGCGCTAGACGCAAAACAAGCAACCATCACCACAGACGACCTAGCCATCACGGATATAAGCGGTCTTACCGCTTCCCTTTCCTCCAAACAATCTCTGCTCACCACAAGTAATCGCCTAGACGCCGCCTTAATCCATGATGGAACGGTAACCAACACAGAATTTGGATATTTAGACGGGGTAACCAGCGCCATTCAAACACAACTTGACTCAAAAACATCCGCCTCCTCCACAGACACCTTTACCAATAAAACCATAGATGTAGACGCAACAGGTAATTCCATCACAAACCTAACCAACGCAAACATAAAAGCAGCAGCGGGTATTGAATACAGCAAACTTTCCATAGCAGACAGTGACCTTACCATAGCAAAAACATCCGGGTTACAAGCAGCGCTAGACGCAAAACAAGCAACCATCACTACAGATGACTTATCCATCACAGACATTAGTGGTCTAACAACTGAATTAGCCGACCTTTCCAACAACAAGCAAGACACGCTAATAGCAGGAACCAATATCACTATTACCAATAACACGATTTCCACAATCAATCAAGGCGGTAGCACCATAGACGAAACTACTGATGTTTCCTTAAACAACCTCTACGTCTATGGAGACATTTCAGCCAACGATGCTAGTTTCAACAGAATAGACGTAAGCGAGGTTTATATCAATGGTGTGGATTTAATAAATGGAGCACCAGAAGCGTTGGACACCTTAAAAGAACTGGCGGATGCCCTTGACAATTCCGCTAATTTTGCCGCCAATGTAACCAATACACTAGGTTCACTACAAACAGACGTAGCTAATAAGCAAGACGCTCTTACCACCGCATCCGATATTCAACTCTCCGAACTGTTTTGCAGTAATATTACCATTGTTGGCAGCACAATTTCAGAGTACGATACTACCAATTCCATATGGAACTTTATAGGAAGCAACGATATATACTATCAATCTGGAAATGTTGGAATAGGAACCAATGTGGTTAATTCAGCGTTGGAAGTGGTGGGGGATGTTAGTTTTAATGGAGGTCTTACCTTAACCGGTCATTTTTCTGGAAGTGACGCTAGTTTTAATGTAGTAGACGTATCTACCATTCGTATTGAAGGAATAGATTTAGGAAATAGTGCTCCTGGTTCTATTACGGTATTAAGTGAATTGGCCACCGCACTTGACAATTCCGCAAATTTAGCAACCGAAGTTACTACCAAATTAGGGTCACTTCAAACTCAAGTAGATGCAAAGCAAACAACAATAGATACCAATACGGATTTAGAAGTTTCGGATATTGTGTGTAGTACCATTACCATAGCAGGCACCAATACGTCGTCTGGAAGTGGTTCGATATATACATGGTCGGTAAATAGCACCGATTTATACTATACAACTGGAAATGTAGGTATAGGAACCAGTGCCCCCACACATCCTTTACATATCGCATCCTCTGAAACCACTGATTTGTCTGGAACTGCTTACCAATACTTTAACAATACTACTTCAACAACCGACAACAGTGGAAGCAATCACACCATTGGTCTACGTGTGGAAAACGGTATTTGGTGTGAAGATACATTGTTTGTTTCTAGTGACAGGAGAATTAAAGAAAACATAGTCGATGTTCCCGATGATTTAGCATTACAACAATTGCGAAATATTCCAACACGATACTATGAATACAAAGATAAAACTATACGCGGTAGTGACCAAACCATAGGGTTTATAGCACAAGAAGTGAATGATGTATTGCCTATGGCCGTAAGCAAACAACAGCAAATCATACCCGATGTCATGTTGCTAATCAAAAACCCAACATGGAACCATCCCGAAGTAGAGCAAACCCAATCCATCTCCTCCGACTCCCCTTCCACATCATCATCTCCTTCTTCTTCACTCTCCTCCGACTCCCCTTCCACATCATCATCTCCTTCTTCCCCTACCCATTCCTTTAACATATACCATTTAACAACAAATGAACCTACAATAGAAGATGGTGATGTGTCAGGTGTATTGTTTCGCTTTTATGTAAGTAATCGTATCGATGGTGTAGATGGGGTGGTAAAAGACGTAATAGGCAATCCAAACAAAACATTTACATTTTCTTACCCTTGGGAGCATGTATTTTGTTATGGAAGAAAGGTAGATGATTTTCACACCATTGATAAAAACAAGTTGTTCGCATTAAATTTTTCAGCAACTCAACAGATTGACCGACTTCAACAAACCCATAATGCTGAAATCCAATCCCAACAACACGAAATCGAGCATTTAAAACTCTTCAATATAGAAGCAAACAATCAAATCAACCAACTCCAACAAGAAAATCAACAATTAAAACAAGAAATCGCAACAATTAAGCAACATTTAAACCTAAATTAAACACAAATTAAACACATATCCAATACATCCCCATTTTTATATAATATATTTCAACGTAAAATTATATAAAAATTATTAAGACAACATTATATATAATATGTCAAATATTAAGAAAGGTTCAAAATTAACCGTTTCAACTGGCAATGGCATATCAAGGGCATCTTCCAACAATTTAGGTGTTTTAGAAGTTTCCGGTCCAGGTTTAGCAAATGTAGTAAGTCAGGATTCTACATTTTCATTGGCTAGTTCAAATGTCCCCCAACTCTCCATAGGAGCAATTGATAATTCCGGTATATTTCAATTGGGATTAGACAATCAAGGAAATGCAATTCTAGAAGCAACAGAAAATGGTTCTAATAACAATATTTTAATACAACAATTGGGGGGTTATGTAGGGATAGGAACCGACAATCCAGCATCTACATTCCATATCAACAGCACAGATGCTCTTATTATTCCAGTAGGAACAAACACAAACCGTCCAGGTGAATCTGGTCAAATTACAGCACAAAATGGTATGATACGCTACAATACCAGCACCAGTCAATTTGAAGGCTATGGACCAGGAAGTGCTTGGGGGTCTTTGGGGGGTGTAAAAGATGTGTCTGGTAATACTTATATCCGTTCAGAAACCTATCCAGGAGCGGGTAACAATGATTTACAATTTTTTACAGCAGGTCAAGAGCGTATGATAATAGATTCGAGTGGCTACGTCGGAATTGGAACCAGCACCCCCCAAACCGAACTAGACATAAGCGGTCAAATCACTGCCAACACAAAAGAATACACCCACGAAATCGAATTCAACAACAACGGTTCTTACAACAATTGGATTTTGTTTAATTCTTCCTATGGTGATTCTGGAAATGTTCCCGTAGATACCGATTGGACGATTGAATACAAACATAAAATGACATCTGGTTCTGGAGGAACATGGAGTCATTTTAGCGTTGTGTTAGAAGAAGATGGAATGGATTCAAGTAATTTTTCAAACAATACATATTTTATGTATCATGCAGAACTTACAGGGGAAAATTTGACATTTCGATACAATCCAGCAAATGGAACAGAAGTAAACGAAATGATACCAGGCACAGGATATCGATGGTCACTTTTTTCGGACCATGTAAATGTAAAATTGGAATTTTTAACTAAAAACAACACGATTCGCTTGTATTTTAATGGAGAAAATGTTCAAACTATGAGTAATATAAGCAATCCAAGTAAAATATTTGGACGATGGGGGTTTGGTGATTGGAACAACAACACCCACAACATAATAAATCCTCGTATAACATACGGGGGCAAAACATACCACCTAACCACCCAACATTCCACATCAAGTACCGCCCCAACACTAACCACCACAACCAAAAATATAGAACTAATAAATAGCACCAACAACCAAATCAACATCCCCAAACTACATTCCACTGAATTATATGCCGACAAAATGTTCGTAGGCAGAAACAATTTCAACGACTACAGCTTTAATGCAGAGAGGAAAATAGTAGCGAGTGATGGGGCGGCGAATGATGAATTTAGTGCATACGCTGTCGATATCGATGGGGATTATGCTATTGTGGGAGCATTTAAGGATGATAGTAGTAAAGGTAGTGCTTACATATATAACGTCCATACCGGTGTGGAACTCCACAAACTTACTGCTGATGATGGTGTGGGGGGTGATGGATTTGGAATTTCCGTAGCCATTGATGGTAATTATGCTATTGTAGGGGCATATACTGATGATAGTAGTAAAGGTAGCGCTTACATTTTCGACGTACAAACCGGAGCTGAAATTCACAAACTTACTGCTGATGATGGTGTGGGGGGTGACAAATTTGGAGAGTCCGTAGCCATTTCCGGTAATTATGCTATTGTAGGGGCACCGAGGGATGATAGTGATAGAGGTAGTGCTTACATCTTCAACGTGCAAACCGGATCGGAAATTCACAAACTTACTGCTGATGATGGTGTGGGGGGTGATATATTTGCACAAAGTGTCGCCATTTCCGGTAATTATGCTATTGTAGGGGCGATTGGAGATGACGACAAAGGTGGTGGTAGTGGTAGTGCTTACATATTCAACGTGTCAACCGGAACCCAAGTCCACAAACTTACTGCTAGTGATGGGGCGACGAGTGATGAATTTGGAAAAAGTGTCGCCATTGACGGTAATTATGCTATAGTTGGCGCATGGTTAGATAATGAAGGTGCTACCGATGGAGGAACCGCCTATATCTTCAACATTCAAACTGGTGAACAGTTATGGAAACTTAAAGCTGACTATCCAACAAGTTATGATTATTTTGGACATTCAGTAGCCATTTCCGGTAATTATGCTATTGTAGGGGTAAGGGGTGATGACGATAATGCCAATGCCAGTGGTAGTGCTTACATATTTGATGTTCGAACTGGTATGCAAATCAAAAAAATAACTGCTAGTGATGGGGCCACGAGTGATGAATTTGGACATTCAGTAGCCATTTCCGGTAATTATGCTATAGTTGGAGCAAGATTTGGTGATTCTCCAACAATCAATAATACCGGCTCCGCCTACATCTACGGCCCAACCGCCTCTTCTTCTTACCTTTTAAATATCAACGATGATGGTAATATAGGCATAGGAACCACCGAACCCCAAACCGAACTCCACGTCCAAGGCGCCATAACAACCGACCAATTATACGCCGGTACAGGAGCACCAACCGACTACACTTTCTCCATAGAAAAAAAGTTATTGGCCCATGATGGGGCGGGGAGTGATAATTTTGGTTCTAGTGTCGCTATCGATGGGGATTATGCTATCGTGGGGGCGTATGGAGATAATTCAAATACTGGTGCTGCTTACATCGTCAACGTACAAACGGGTGCCGAACTCCACAAACTTACTGCTAGTGATGGGGCGGGCGGTGATTATTTTGGAAGAGAATTTATCGCTATTTCTGGTAATTATGCTATCGTGGGGGCGTATGGAGATAATTCAAGTACTGGTGCTGCTTACATTTTTAACGTCCAAACCGGTACCCAAATCCACAAACTTCTTGCTAGTGATGGGGCGGCGGCTGATTATTTTGGAAGGAGTGTAGATATCGATGCGAATTATGCTATCGTGGGGGCATGGGGAGATAATTCAAATACTGGTTCTGCTTACATCTTCAACGTCCAAACGGGAATCCAACTCAACAAACTTACTGCTAGTGATGGGGCGGCGAGTGATTTATTTGGATATAGTGTCGCTATTTCCGGTAATTATGCTATTGTGGGGGCACGCGACCACCATACAAATGGTTTTAGTAATAGTGGTGCCGCATATATTTTCAATATTCATACTGGAGAAGAAACCCACAAACTTACCGCTTTTGATCCGGCAACAACTGATTATTTTGGATATAGTGTCGCTATCGATGGTGATTATGCAGTGGTGAGTGAAAATCGAGATGATGATAAAGGAAATGATGCTGGTGCAGTCTATATCTTCAATGTCCAAACAGGAACACAACTCCACAAACTTACTGCTAGTGATGGGGCGGGCGGTGATAATTTTGGATATGGTGTCGATATCGATGGTAATTATGTTATAGTAGGGGCATGGGCAGATACTATTAATAACATTCCGGCGGTGGGTTCCGCCTACATATTCGATGTCCAAACCGGACTGCAAGTCAAAAAAATAACCGCTAGTGATGGAGAGAACAATGACCGTTTTGGAGCAGATGTCGCCATTTCAGGTAATTATGTTATAATAGGTTCCGTTTACGATGATAATAATGGAGTTAATGATACAGGATCCGCCTACATCTACGGTCCAAACGACCCCCTTCCCCCCCTTTTAAGCATTGATAATGACAGTGGAAATGTGGGAATAGGGACCACCGAACCCAAATCTTTATTAGACGTAAATGGAACCCTACAAGCAACCACCCTAACCTCCACCAACCTCAAAGTCGGCCGCGACTATTCCTTTTCCGTAGAAACCAAGTTGTTAGCAAGTGATGGGGCGTCAGGTGACCATTTTGGAATAAGTGTTGCTATCGATGGAGATTATGCTATTGTGGGGGCGTATGAAAACGATGAAAATGGTAGTAATAGTGGCGCTGCCTATATATATAATGTCCGTACCGGAGCGGAAATTCATAAACTTACCGCTAGTAATGGAGTGGCATCTGATTTGTTTGGAAAATCTGTAGCCATTTCCGGTAATTATGCTATTGTGGGAGCAAGATTTGGTGACTCTCCAACAATCAATGATAGTGGTACTGCTTACATATTTAATGTCGAAACTGGTCAAGAAATTCATAAACTATATTCTACTGGTCCAGGAGCGAGTGAACGATTTGGATCAAGTGTAGCTATACATGGTAATTATGCTGTTATTGGAGAAAGATATGACGCAGACAAAGGTTCAAATGCCGGTGCGGCTTATATATTTAACGTCCAAACTGGAACCCAACTCCTCAAACTTACTGCTAGTGATGGGGCTGCGAATGATAATTTTGGACAAGCTGTAGCCATTTCCGGTAATTATGCTATTGTAGGAGCATATAATAATAGTAGCGGTTTTGCTTACATATACAATATCCATACCGGTTCTGAAATTCATAAATTCAATGCTAGTGATTCGGTGTCTGGTGATTATTTTGGAATATCAGTAGCCATCGACGGTAATTATGCTATTGTGGGGGCAGAAGCGGATGACGACGATGGTATTAGTAGTGGTAGTGCTTACATCTTCAACGTCCAAACAGGAACCCAACTCTGGAAACTTCTAGCAAGTGATGCTGGTACTGGTCAAAGATTTGGAACGAGTGTCGCCATTTCAGGTAATTACGCTATTGTAGGAGCATTGTTTGGAACACTTGATGGTAGTAGTACCAGTACCGGTTCTGCTTACATCTTCGACGTTCGAACAGGAATGCAAGTCAAAAAAATAACAGCTAGTGATGCTGTTTCAGATTATAGATTTGGAAATGCTGTTGCTATTTCCGGTAATTATGCTATAGTTGGTTCATATTTTGATGATACTATAGCGTCTACCGCAGGCGCCGCCTACATCTACGGCCCCTCCTCCCCCTATCTACTCAGTATAGAGGATGGAGTCACCGACATACCCAACCTAGTAACCACTGGCCTAACCTCCGGCAATTTCAACGCCGGCCGCGACTTCTCCTTTTCCAATGAAACCAAAATCCTAGCCCATGATGGGGCGGGGAGTGATTTATTTGGATATAGTGTTGCTATTGATGGGGATTATGCTATAGTGGCGGCACGCGACCATCATACTAATGGTCTTAGTGATAGTGGTGCCGCTTATATCTATAATGTCCATACTGGAGCTGAAATTCATAAACTTACTGCTAGTGATGCGGCGGCGGATGATGAATTTGGATATAGTGTCGATATCGATGGTAATTACGCAATTGTTGCATCCTATAAAGATGATAGTCAGAAAGGTAGTGCTTACATTTATAATGTCCATACCGGTGTGGAACTCCACAAACTTACTGCTGATGATGGTGTGGGGGGTGATAATTTTGGTCGTAGCGTTGCTATTTCTGGTAATTATGCCATGGCAGGAGCAATATTTGATGACGATTCATATAATGCTAGTGGTTCTGTTTATGTTTTCAATGTCCAAACTGGAAAACAAATTAACAAACTTGTAGCATCTGATCCAGGTACAAGTTATTATTTTGGACAAAGTATAAGTATCGATGGTAATTATGCTATTATTGGTTCACATGGTCATAGTTCATTAAAAGGTGCTGCTTACATCTTCAACGTTCAATCAGGAGTCCAACTCCACAGACTTTTAGCTAATGATGGGGCGGCGAGTGATTATTTTGGAATTTCCGTAGCCATTTCCGGTAATTATGCTATTGTGGGGGCATATGAAGATGACGATAAAGGTGGTGGTAGTGGTAGTGCTTACATCTTTAACGTCCAAACCGGTACCCAACTCCACAAACTTGTTGTTGGGGATGGGGCGGCGGGTGATAATTTTGGAATTTCCGTAGCCATTTCCGGTAATTATGCTATTGTGGGGTCATATGAAGATGACACCGATGTGAGTGATAGTGGTAGTGCTTACATTTTTGATGTTCGAACAGGAGCGCAAGTCAAAAAAATAACCGCTAGTGATAGAGCGGTGGATGATTATTTTGGAGTTTCCGTCGCCATTTCCGGTAATTATGTTATTGTGGGGGTATATTATGATGACGACAATGACACCCAATCAGGTTCCGCCTACATCTACGGCCCCTCCTCCCCCTCCCTTTTAAGCATTGATAATGACCTTGGAAATGTGAATGTTTTGGGGGGGAATGTGGGAATTGGAACGACGACTCCTGAATATCCATTACATGTAATAGGGATCAAACACCCGTTTAGTTATGTTGGATTTTTGAATACAGGTGGTGCTAGTGGTGGTGATAATACTAATAATGGTGATACAGGTTGGGGAATTTATTGCAACGAGTCTATAGCTACCCATACTGCTTTTTATGTGGCAAGTGATAGACGAATAAAAGAAAACATAGTTGATGTTTCAGATAATCTTGCTCTTGAACAGGTTAGAAATATTCCATGTAGATATTACGAGTATAAAGATAAAGTAAACAGAGGCACTGGTAAAACAATAGGATTTATCGCACAAGAAGTTAGAGAAATATTGCCTATGGCTATAAGTATTCAAACCA
>Ga0255781_10001398_pt1 | contig 19814 bp, 18 predicted proteins | sample 101ome_21_FD_179979 | JGI IMG/M metagenome (GOLD analysis project Ga0255781, IMG submission 179979) | Coastal salt marsh microbial communities from the Groves Creek Marsh, Skidaway Island, Georgia - 101413BT metaG (version 2) | ecosystem: Environmental > Aquatic > Marine > Intertidal zone >... | reverse complement strand
GGAACAACTGAATTGGTTCCATAAAACCCTTCAACAATCATCGGCTGAGGTGCATTTGATCTGTATGGGCGGGCAACTGCTCAATACGGCCCAAGTCTTCGAGAACATGAGCAACTACCCAGCGGAGCGTGAAACGCTGCTGCAATGGCTTTCTGAGGCCCCTGGCGCACCTATTGTACTCACTGGAGACCGTCACAGCGGTGAAATCAACCTGTTAGAACTCAATGGTAAAGCCATCGTAGAAGCGTGTGCTTCGCCCATTACGGCCAATGCTCACCCCCATCACGACGAGGAAAACACCACCAGAGTGCACGAGGGCACCACGGACACGCAACATTTTGGAACACTACGTTTGAATCATTCGAAAGACCAGTGGCACATTATGGTTTCACTGATTGATGCATCGGGCGAAGCACTGTTTCAATACGAATACGAGGTGTGAAACATAATATGATTTAAGTTTAAATTACTGTACATCAACAAATTAATTGCCACTTCTTAAACTAAAACTCCCTGAGTACTGGTCGTACTAAATCCACTCCAAAATTCATGAGAAATTTCATTTGGAATACGTTTGAGGGGTGTTTCAATTGTATTACATTTGTAACTATGGAGGATGTAGTACGTCGAATTCAGGAATATATGGACCAAAGCGGTCACAATGCCACAACGTTGGCAAAAGCCATTGGCATGAACCGTCCTACCCTTGTACATATTCTCAATGGTCGGAACAAGCCCAACCTTCAATTGCTCCAACAATTGGCCCTCTTTGATACTTCCTTAGATATTCGCTACCTCCTAACCGGAGAACTGCGAGAACTGTCTCAAGAGGTTAAAACAGAGCCTCCTCCTACTCCATCCGTGCATCCCGCAACAAAATCCGAGGAAAAACTGTTGGTATTAAATCCAAACGGGACGTGGAATACCTATACCAAAGAAGCGTAATCCGCGTATATTTGTAGGGAATTCACAGAACTATGATGACGAAGAACAAAGTATTACTAGGATTGATTATTGTGGCGTTAGCATCTCGCATCGCCCCTCATTACCCTAATTTCACTGCCATGGGAGCCTTGGCTTTCTTTGGCGCTTCTCGCATGAAGAGCATTTGGGGATCGCTGGCTGTAGTAGTTGGCGCGATGATGATCAGTGATTTGGTTATCAACAATCTCATCTATCCCACTGGTGAATTCGTTCTAATGTATTCAGGATCGCTCTTTACGTACGCCGGATTCGCTGCCTATGCGCTTCTCGGTCGTAAAGCAACGAACATGAGAAATGGTTCAGCGCTGCTTGTTGGTGGTTCTGTAGCGTTCTTCTTGCTCAGCAATCTTGGTGTTTTCCTAAGCGCCTACAGCTTGTTCCCTATGACCTGGGGAGGATTGATGGCCACTTATGCCGCGGCCGTTCCGTTCTACGCACCTGAGTTGATCTCCACAGCATTGTTTAGCGCGATGGCGTATGCTGCAGAGACCAAATTCAGTACGGTTAAAGCTTAATAGATGACCTGGCGGGGAATAACACCCGCAGGAACTGTTTCCAACAAATCTCCTGAAGTGGAATACACGCGCAATTCACCGTTGCTCGCGTAATCTTTAGCGTCTAAGAAATATAGGTTGCCCGCGTGTGCATTCAGTTTGTAGCCGCCGGGCAAGGTCATGGTAGACGTTTGCCAGTTCTGACCTGGAGTCCATTTTACAATGGCCCCGTCGTAGCTATTGTTCAAGAAATAGCCGTTCGTACCATCAGTCGTCAAAGAAATAGCGTGTTTGTTGGTATTCGGGGCTACGGCTTGCTCTGAGAACTCTGATCCAGTATATTTCCAAATACTAGATTTCGTATCAGGACTAACGCCCCAGTTCTGCTCGCCTGTATTAAGCACAAATAAATCATTGCCCATCACTGCAAAGGAATTTGGTACATCGCCAGTGTTGTGCAGGGTCACTTCGAACGTATTCACATTGATCTCAGCTACCTTATACGGGCCTTCGTAGGTGCCTACGCCAACAAACAGCTTATTATCATGGACCATCATCTGCTCTGAGAAATTCCCCACGTAGATGCTATCTACTTGGGCCCCTGTTTCCTTAGAAAGCACGTATACCGCGCTATCCTTCCAGTTAGTTACAAAAATATTGCTTCCGTGCGCCGCCAAATAACGAGGCTGTTCAAGATCTACAGACCACTTGTGCTGCAATGTATTTCTGTTGATCGCGCGCACCTTATTGCTGTTGTTGATGGTAATAAAAAGCAATGAATCGCTTTCCAGCATGTGCTGAGCCACGTTGCCTAATGGAAAGCCGTTCTCTAAAGCGAAGGCAGATTCAATCACGGTATCCGCATCGTAGGCAGTAATCGTACCTGTACCGGTACCAAAAGGCCCCTCGTTAAGGATGAGATGCAGGTCTGTATAGAATCCTGAAGGACCTGTGGCGGGTGGTGTTTTGCCGCAAGATGCCAAGGCTACTGCTGCAATAATGGCTAGGGATGATGATTTTCTCATGTGTTATGAATGGAGTTTAATGTTCAATAAATAGGTTCTGCCCGGCATAGGATAATATTGGTAGAATTGGCGCTGAGCTCCCGTAATGTTCTCAATGCGGAATACCCATTGCCAACGCTTGCTCTTGCTGCTCAAAGAATATGCCAAATCCACCCAGGATTGTGCCGGTAACTCTCCCGTTCGAGCATTGTCCCGAAGGGTGTGTCTGAGGCCTGTATAATATCCACGTAGCATCAAGGTCCCTACAGGCAATTCTTGCTCTATGGTATATACCGCTTGTAAGGCCGGCCTATAGATAAGTTGTTTGCCTATGATACTGGCGTTATTCGAGGCCACATCTAGGATACGGCTATATTGATGGGTGGTGTTAAAGGCATGTTGTTGATGCCATATTTTCCGCTGCACCCCAAAGTACGTAGTGCTGGTATAGACGGAATAATAGTTTTGCGGGGTCCAATTTCCATCGCTTCCCGGCGCCCATTGAATCATCTGGTCGTAATACAATTGGTCCGATGTGAAACGAATGGTCCAATTACCCTCATTTTCCAACGAATATTTAGCCCCATACGAACGTTCTGCGCTCACTTCTGCATTGCCTCCAGGGTTCCAATACATCTCGTTCAGTGTCGGCAATCGATAATAGCTCCCCACCGACCATTGTTGCAACCATGGGGTTTTTGAACGCGAATACAAGGCGTAAGCACTCCAATACACTTTGTTGTGGTACTGAGCCGCTTTAAGCACGGTATTCCACGCCTGGCTTGGCTTCAGATTTAGCTGTACCTGCGGCATCCATACCGTTGCGGTTCTATTCGTGCCTCCTGCGGTGTATCGGTTCAACGTGAGGTGTGCATGGTATCGCTTTTCGGTGCGGGTATATTGCGCAGTGAATTGGCCAAAGGTGTTGGTATCGCGTAGCGTCCAAGAGGACATCGTATCCGTGTAGGCTTGCCATTCCTGCGAAGCAAATAGCTTCACCTCATTGGGGCCTCTTTTTAATTTATACTTAAACCGGACCACCTCGTCCTCAAGATGGTTGATGTATCCGGGACTTAAAATGGATCCGCTGTTGTTTTTCTCGCTTTGAGTATACCAGAGATCGGAACTCCAATAGGTTTTACCCATAGATCCACTAAAACGCTGTAGATAGGTTAGATCTCCGTATCCATTGCCGACCATTCTTCCTTCCAACGAGCCGAGCCGATAATCATATTCATTCTCGCTGCTAGTAAATCGCACTATGCTCTGGTACCGGATTTTTGAAAAACTCCCCCATGAATGGGCATTCAAGGTTCGTTCACCTATGCTCGTCAGGCCAACAGCCGTCGTAGTTCCACGACCAGATTTCGGACCTAGGTTTAAGTTTAACGCCCCCATGGAGCCCATATTTGAAGAGGCGCCGCCATTAATACCGTCCACAATGGAAGTAGTACTTAGCATCATGGCCGGGACTAAACTGAGATCCAAGACCCCGGTGGCCATGCTGCTAATATCAATGCCGTCCCAAAGCACCCTACTTTGCTCACTTGAAGCACCGCCAAAACTGGATGCCACGACACTGCCAGGTGTATATTGCTTGAGGTTGAATCGCGAATCCTTTTGCAGATAATCCGAGGCACTTTCCACATCCGTGGCCAAGGAATCTGCTGAGGAGCGGTATTCACTGCCTGTGGACATCTGGCCAATGATATCGGCAGTCCACAGTGTATCTATTTGGCCCCACATGAACATAGGGCACGCTACAGCTAGAAAAAGAAGCGTTTTGTTTTTCATCCTATTCCAGTGCTTGACCCAGAGCACCATTAAATATTCATCATAGGCCAAGTCTTCTGGCTCTTCGCTCCCACACCTTCCTTCCCGCCTAAGGCAGTGGCTACAGGTGCTTTCCACACGAATTACAGCTTCTGGCAAAGCCCCGGACTCCCACCGAGTTCCTTCTTCGGTTCAACTTCCGCTGAACAACCTATGGTGTAAAGGTACGCTTATGAATAACGCCCAAATAGCTTGAGCGCACTATTATATGAACTTTCTAATTGTAAAGGATCCACGGTACAGTCGAAGCCACCGGCGGTAACGACGCTCAAGACCTTTTCTGTAGGCATATTGCCGATCAAGGCATCACTGGCAAAAGGACAACCGCCAAAGCCACGCAGCGCTGTATCTATTCTTCTACAGCCGTGCTTAATAGCCTCCTGGGCCTTCGCAGCTGCTTCCCCGTAGATGCTGTGCATATGGGCGCCCCAGGGAACTGTCGACTCCACGTTCATCAACGCACTCAAGGTTCCCACCTTCTCTAAGGTGCCTTGCCCTGTGGTATCGCTCAAAGACACTATATCAGCACCACATTCCACGGCTTGATGCAATCTTTCCAAGACCATATCTACATCATAGGCTTCCCCATAGGGATTTCCGAAGGCCATGCTGAGGTATACGACTAGTTCCACATTGTGGGCGGAAGCCAAGTCTTTTACCCGTTTCAAATCTTCTATCGCCTTGGGTATATCCTTTCTAGAATTGCGTTGTTGAAATACTTCGCTCACACTAAAGGGATAGCCCCAAGCATCAATGAAATCATATTGCGCTGCGCGTCTTGCTCCGCCTTCGTTGGCAACGATTGCCAGCAACTTAGTCGGGCTCTTTGATTTGGCTTCCTCTAGCGCCCCAAATAGCTCATAAGCATCGGCCATTTGCGGCATAGCACGGGGGCTGACGAAACTACCTGCGTCCAGGGTATGGAACCCACATTGCAACAATTGCTTGAGGTAGGCTACTTTTTCCGAAGTAGGAATAAATTCATGTATGCCCTGCCAGGCATCACGAGGACACTCTACAATAGAGATTTGGTTCATTTCTGAGGGTTGGATAGGTTCTCCTCCGAAATTACAAATTGCGGAGCATTCTACGCACCATCGCAGGACCTTCGTACAAAAATCCTGTCCAAACTTGTACTAGATCTGCACCGGCGTTCAACTTCTCCTTGGCATCTGCTCCGGTGAAGATGCCACCTACGGCAATAATGGCAATAGAACTTTTTAGTCTTGAACGCAAATAAGCAATGACTTCTGTACTGCGTTCTCGCAATACTTTTCCGCTCAATCCACCGGCACCGATGGCCTCCACCTTAGATGCAGGAGTACGCAGGCCATCGCGAGAGATGGTCGTATTTGTAGCGACAATACCGTCTAGCTCCAAGCTATTGATGATGTCGATAATATCGTCTAACTGACCTTCAGTTAAATCGGGGGCGATTTTCAAAAGCAACGGCTTTTTACCCAAGGCATTATTCTTTTCTTGCACTGCTTTAAGCAGTTTTGTCAAGGGTTCTTTTTCCTGTAACTCCCTTAAATTAGGAGTGTTAGGAGAACTTACGTTGACCACAAAATAATCTACTACAGGATGCAAGGCTTCCACGCCCAAGAGGTAATCATTCAACGCCTCCTCATTAGGAGTCACCTTGTTTTTGCCAATATTTCCACCAATGATCAGATCCGTTTTACGCTTCATCAGTCGCAATACCGCTTCATCTAGACCGCCATTATTGAAGCCCATGCGGTTGATCACGGATTCATCTTCTACCAAGCGGAACAACCTCGGTTTTGGGTTTCCGGCTTGAGGTTTAGGCGTTAAGGTTCCTACTTCGATGAAGCCAAAACCGAAACTGGCCAACTCATTGTAGAGCTTCGCATCCTTGTCGAATCCGGCGGCGAGTCCTACGGGATTCTTGAAATTCAATCCCATCACTTGTTTTTCTTGGCCTTTGACGGAACCAAAAAACACATTGACCAATGATGCTACTCCTGGAATTCGGAAGGCCCATTTCAATGTCTTAAACGTGAAATGGTGGGCCTGCTCGGCGTTCATGAGGAACAAAATGGGTCGGATGAGACTCTTGTACATGTTAATATGATTTCAATCGGGCCAAATCTCTCTTGGCATCCTTTTCTTTTAATGACTGACGCTTGTCGTAGTTCTTCTTTCCTTTGGCCACCGCAATGTTCAGCTTAATCCAGCCTTTTTCACTGATAAAGAGCTTTGTAGGAACAACCGTAGTGCCTTGATCTTTGAGTGCTTTATAGATTTTATCGAGCTCCCTCTTGCTCAAGAGCAGCTTGCGTTCGCGGATGGGATCGTGGTTGAAGATGTTTCCGTGGGACCATTCCGTCACGTTCATACCTTTTATGAACATTTCACCTTCGCTCATATAGCAATAGGCTTCCGCAATGGATGCTTTGCCCATGCGAATGCTCTTCACCTCAGTTCCTACGAGTTGTAATCCCGCAGTGTAGGTGTCCAACCATTCGTAATCGAATTTGGCGCGTTTATTTTTGATCTCCACAGATTTCATACCGCAAAGGTACGTTACTCACGGTCTTTGAGCATCGGAACAAAGGCTGCATCTCCCAACACCTTTTGAACAAAGGTGCCGTCGGATTTTTTCTGAATTCGCACCATCTTTTGTGTGCCCTCACCTACAGGAATGATCATAATTCCACCGGGCTTTAATTGCTTTAACAGTTCTTTGGGCACATAGGGAGCGCCGCAGGTAACGATGATGCGATCAAATGGCGCAAAAACAGGCATGCCTTTGAATCCATCCCCAAACTTTTGTTCCGCCCTGTACCCCATTAGCTGCAGCATGTGTTGGGAAAAATCGAAGAGCTCCTTCTGACGTTCGATGGTGAAAAGCTTTACGCCTAATTCACATAAAACCGCAGCTTGATAGCCACTTCCTGTGCCTATTTCGAGGATTTTTTGACCCCGTTCCACTTCTAACAATTCGCTTTGCCAAGCCACCGTTGACGGGTGAGAAATGGTCTGGTTAGCAGCGATGGGAAAGGCTTTGTCTTGATAGGCATGCTGGTGAAAACCACTCTCCAAAAACCAATGTCTTGGGATTCTATTCATGGCCTCCAATACGCGATCTCCGGCTATACCCTTCTCTTTTAAGGTATTGCATAAAATGGCGCGCTGGCCTTGATGAATGGAGGAATCGGTCATTTTCACTAGGATGAAATTACGCGCTCGTTGAGGGATTCTTCGGACTAAATATGGGTTGTTTTTAACAAAATAGAATTGGACCCCAATCATTACCTTTGAATTCCATGAAAAACTGCCTCGTCTTGGCCATCGCCGTCTTCGCATTGCTTCTACACAGCTGCGACGTCCAACCTGCACCTGAAGTCGCCTACCTCACCGTAGACACCCTCATGGTCGCGCCCAAGGCAAACCAGGGGACGGCTTCTTCAAAATTGACCACGCTTTGGATCGAACAAGATGGCGAGCAAATGGGCGCTTTTACCCCTCCTTGCACCATTCCCGTCTTTGCCAAGGAGAATACCACTATCAGGTTCATCCCAGGTGTAAACCTCAATGGTTCGTACGCACAGCGTAACCAATACGAGATGTTATCTCCCAATAGTGTAACATGGGATTTAGCAGCACAAAGCACTAAAAATGTGGCCACTACTAGGACCACCTTCGAATACAATATGGCATATACCTTAGAAGTTTTGGAAGACTTCGACGACGTCGGCTTGAACTATGTGCACACCATCAAAAGTGATACTACGCTGCAATTGACCTCTGCAATCGACGAAGCGTTGAATATTGATGGTGAGTGGCCCAATAAGAGCGGGAAATATGTGCTGCCTCCTATGACACGTGGGGAATTCAAGACATTACAGGCCTTTGACCTACCGAAATATGGCGCAAATGTTTGGATGGAAATTGACTACAAGACGGACGTCGCATTAACCTTCGGGATTTTCGCCAACGAACCGTTGCAAAGTGTTCAAGCGCCGGTGGTTACTTTATTTCCGAACGATCAATGGAATAAAGTATATATCAACCTCGTTACTGAAGTAAGTGCGTACCCCGCCGCCCAAGATTACCACCTGTTCTTCGGAAGCATCAACACTTCTCAGGACACGACTACAACGTATATCGATAACATTAAACTGTTGTATTGAGTTATTCTAAGCGCATAGAAAGGGTCCAATTCTGGGCATACCTATTCACTGATACCCTCAGTGGTGCTCTAGCCTACACCGCTTTGCATATCGTGCGTAAGGTCTATGTAGAGCCCGTAAAATTTGGGCAAGAGGTGGCCATCAAGTTTGACGGCAAATTCTTCCTAGGCCTACTATTGACCACCTTGGTATTTCTAGGCATCAGTGGACTGAGCGGGATCTACAGAGATTTGGCACGTAAATCAAGACTCGCCCTCGTATTCAACACCGTCGGAGGGGTAATGATTACTGCCGTTATACTCTTCTTCGCCATTTTCCTCGATGATTTAGTCAAAAACTACAGCCAGTACTACCTCACCTTAGGAACCTACGTGGGGGTATTGTTGTTCATGAGCACAAGCTTCCGATTGATTTGGAGTACCAGAGTGCGCATCCTCATCGATAAAAAGAAGCTCACCTTCCCTACCCTGATCATTGGTTCTGGAAAGGAAGCGGCAGATTTGTTGACCACCTTTACTAAGGACCGCAGCAAGGGCTACGACTTTAAAGGGTACTTATCCCTAGACGGAAATACCACCGACGAGCGCATGAAGGCCATTCCTTATTTAGGTACCGCGTCCCAATTAACCGACCTGCTCAACGACAACATCATCGACGACGTCATCATTGCCATCCCTTCCGGCAACAGCGATCTCATCGCTCGAATGATCAGTACCATTGAAAACGTCAACGTACGCATTCACGTATTACCGAACGTCTTCAGCATCATTTCTGGCCAAGTCCGCATGGAGAGTTTGGGCCGGTCACTCATCGAAGTCAAGCGCGAACTGATCAAGCCGCACGTCGCATTCATCAAGCGCATCTTTGATATCGTGGTCGCTGCCATTCTTTTGGTCCTATCCTCCCCGTTCGTATTGTTTTCCATGGCGATGATTGCCGTAGGTTCTAAGGGTCCAATTTTTTTCACCCAAGAACGCCTAGGAAAACACGGGCGCACCTTCCGCATCATCAAACTACGCTCGATGTATCAAGATGCCGAAGCCCAAGGTCCTAAGCTCAGCAGTGAAGATGATCCGCGCATCACCCCTTGGGGACGCACCATGCGCAAGTTCCGACTCGATGAAATGCCTCAATTTTACAATGTACTGCGCGGCGACATGAGCATCGTGGGACCGCGTCCCGAGCGCAAATTTTATTTCGACCAAATCATTGAATCGGCCCCGCAATACCGCTACCTGCTTAGGGTAAAGCCTGGCATTACTTCCTGGGGAATGGTGAAGTTTGGCTATGCGGAGAACGTGGAAGAAATGCTCGAGCGCGCGAGATACGACTTGATCTACACCGAAAACATTACCCTTCTTAACGATATCAAAATCCTCTTCTATACCTTAGTCATTGTCTTACAAGGACGGGGCAAATAAGAACCACACAAACCCAAATACATGAAGAACATCACAGTAATCGGAGCAGGAACTATGGGCAATGGTATTGCACATGTTTTCGCCCAAAGCGGATTTAACGTTCAACTCTTTGATATTAGCGAAGACGCCTTGCAGCGCGCCGTAGCCACCATTGGCAAGAACATGGACCGCCAGATCGCTAAAGAGCTCCTTAGCGAGGCTGATAAGGCAGCGGCGTTGGACAGATTACAAACGGGCACTGACCTTGGTGCCGCCGTGGCAGCCGCTGATCTAGTAGTTGAAGCAGCCACTGAGAATACCGCTATTAAGTTCCAATTGTTCAAGGACTTGGACGAATTGGCCCCAGCTAGCTGTATCCTTGCCTCCAATACCTCTTCCATTTCCATCACCAAGATTGCGGCACAAACTTCGCGCCCAGACAAAGTCATAGGCATGCACTTCATGAATCCAGTTCCGGTGATGAAACTCGTCGAAATCATCAATGGATACAGTACTTCGAAGGAGACTACAGATGCCGTAGTGCAGATGAGCGCGTCCCTCGGCAAAGTTCCTGTGAGCTGTAACGACTATCCCGGCTTCGTCGCCAACCGCATTTTGATGCCAATGATCAATGAAGCCATCATCGCACTGCACGAAGGTGTGGCCGGCGTGGAAGAGATCGATACCATCATGAAATTAGGTATGGCGCACCCTATGGGTCCATTGCAATTGGCCGATTTCATTGGCCTCGACGTTTGCTTGAGCATTTTGAATGTGCTCTACGAAGGACTAGGAAATACTAAATACGCCCCTTGCCCATTGCTCGTCAATATGGTGACCGCAGGTAAGAAAGGGGTAAAATCCGGCGAAGGATTCTACGATTATTCAGAAGGCGTGAAAAACGCCAAAGTCAGTCAACAATTTATTTAATACCCTCACTATGAAACTACACGCTATTGCCGCTGCCCTACTATTCTCGACGGCAGTCTTTGCCCAAGTAGATTTGATCAATAAGGTCAAAGACAATGGTGCCGATGCACCCCTAGGCTACGAATGGGAAACCATCGTAGATATTGAAGCAACCCCGGTAAAAAACCAGGGTGCTTCAGGAACTTGTTGGTCCTACGCAACGACCTCGTTTGTGGAAAGCGAGATGATCCGCATGGGCAAAGAGCCTATCGATATCTCAGAAATGTATACCGTCCGTAAGGTATATGAAGACAAAGGAGAAAAATACGTTCGTCTACACGGCTATTTGAACTTCGCACAAGGTGGTGCCTTGCCAGATGTACTCTATGTGATCAAACACTACGGTGCTGTACCACAAGAAGTATATAGCGGCTTGAACTACGGTACGGAAATCAATCGCCACGGTGAAATGGAAGCCTCACTTAAGGGGATTTTGGATGCTGTGATTGATAACAAAAACGGTAAGCTGAGTCCAAGCTGGCAAAAAGGCTTCAACGGCGTATTGGACGCCTACCTTGGAGACGATCCTGCGCAGTTCGGATACAATGGAAAGACCTATACCCCACGCACCTTTGCGGATGAAGTGATCGGCATCAACCCAGACGACTACGTACAACTCACCTCTTGGACCCACCACGAGATGTACACACCATGCCAAATCCAAGTACCAGACAACTGGACTTGGGGAACATCTTACAATCTTCCCCTCGACGAAATGATGGAAGCCATCAATACCTCTCTCGAGGCAGGCTACCCTGTGGCTTGGGCTTGTGATGTGAGCGACAAAGGTTTCTCGATCAAAAACGGTATCGCCGTGATGCCTAACCAGAGTTGGAGCGATCTATCTTCAGAAGAAGCGCAGGCAGTGTACAGTGCACCACACGAAGAGGCAGTGGTAGACCAAGAAATGCGTCAGGAGCAATACGACAATTACCTCACCCAAGACGACCACGGAATGGTCATTCAAGGAATGGTAAAAGATCAAGAGGGCAACCTCTTCTACATCATCAAGAACTCTTGGGGTGATATCCCAAATGATTACCGTCCAGGATATTTGTACGCGTCTGAGAGCTATGTGCGCTTGAAAACCATCAGCGTGATGATGCACAAAGATTCTATTGCGAAGTCAATGAAAAAGAAATTGGAGCTTTAAACCTGTTCCACTCTAGTATTGAGCCGCTTACCTTTGGGTGAGCGGCTTTTTTTGTACTCTTTGAGAAACGGCAAATACCACCAAGGCAATGCTCATCCCCAGTACAGCTCCGGCCATCACATCAGTAATCCAATGCGCCATCAGATACACCCTCGAGATCGCTACAGCAATAGCGCAAAAAACAGCAAAAACTTGAATGGCGGGACGGCGCCAATGCAAGGCAATGAGGGTGAAAAACACGAAGGCTGTAGTCGTATGACCACTCGGAAAAGCAAATTGTAACGGAAGTTCTAAATCTGTGGCCAATTGTGTTTGGCTCCACTCAATAACCCCCATCGGTCGCGGTGATGGTGCAAAGACGAGCTTCTTTAATAATTGGACCAACAAACTTGATAAAATTCCAGCAGCCACAAATTCTCCGGCACGCCACCACGCCTTTTGTAAGGCGTAGGCTATGATCACCAGTACAAACATGGGACCTTCGCCCCATCCAGTGATGAAGCCCATCCATGTATAGCCTCGGGGGGAATACCAATGGTTGTGCAAGGCTAGTTGGGCCTCGACCTTATCTGGAAAAAAGGATAAAAAAATCCCGCAGGCCATAACAAACAGGACTGCGGGTATGCTGAAATACGGGATGTGCTTCATTATGCGCCGAGAATGTGCTGCAATTCGTGAATTTGGCTTTCCCACAGTTGCTTCGCTTCTTCCATTTCTTCTGGCTCTGCAAAATCTGTCACAATTACAGACGTATCGTGAGTAATGGCATCTACCTCAATGCGGAACTCGAAATAGCAATCCAAACCATCCTCATCATCGCTGAGCCATCTGAAACGCACCATTTTGTCTTGCTGTTTTTTCAGCAGTTTCGCTTGCTCCTCAGAACCGTCCCAAAAGAACGTGAACATTTCCGTACGCGAATTTACATCGTCACAAAACCACTCGCTCAATCCTGAGGGAGTACTCAAGAATGGGAATAGCATTTTTGGGGAGGCACGTAATGGGAATTCTAGTTCAAATTTTTCTTTTTCCATGGTAGTAGTATCGTGTTTGCAATATAACACGGCGCGTCATATTTCCAAGAGTTTAGCGGATTTTGTTAATTTCAAACCGCTATTCACACACTCGCATGAAACAAAACTCCTCCATCTTCACCCAAGCCATTATCTGGGTCGCCGCACTTGGCTATTTCGTTGACATCTACGACTTGCTGTTATTCAGTATCATAAGAATCCCTTCCCTTCAGTCTATAGGCGTGGACAACGTCTCAGATGTAGGGCTGCTGATCCTAAACACACAGATGTTCGGTTTATTGCTCGGAGGAATCCTTTGGGGCGTATTAGGAGATAGATTAGGTCGCACCAAAGTCCTATTCCTATCCATAGCACTGTATTCCATTGGAAACATCCTGAATGGCTTCGTGCAAACGGGCACTCAATATGCCATTATCCGATTCATAGCGGGCATAGGCCTCGCAGGAGAACTTGGCGCGGGTATTACCCTGGTTTCTGAACTGCTGCCTAAGGAAAAGCGTGGCATAGGTACTTCTGTAGTCGCAGGTGTTGGTCTTACAGGTGCCGTACTGGCTTTCTTCATTGCCCAATGGTTTGATTGGCGTACCTGCTACTTCATCGGCGGTGGTTTAGGACTGGCACTACTCCTCTTGCGTTTAAGTGTCTTTGAAAGCGGCTTGTTTGAGAAGATGGAAAAGAATACGACAGTGGTCCGAGGTAACTTCTTTATGCTGTTCAATAAACGCGAGCGCTTTATGCGCTACCTGCGCAGCATCTTGATCGGCCTACCCACTTGGTTCGTCGTCGGCATTCTCATCAGTTTCTCTCCAGAATTCGCACGCCAATTAGGCATCGAAGCCACCATAGATCCAGGTATCGGGATTATGATTTCCTATTCCGCCATCGCCGTTGGGGACGTAGTGATTGGACTACTCTCACAACGTCTGCAATCCCGCAAGCAAGCCATGCACGTTTTTTACGGCATTACCATCATAGGTATGGTCGTTTTCTTCACGGCCACCACCCCACTTCAATTGTACATTTCCACAGGTATCATGGGCTTTGGGACCGGGTTCTGGGCAGTATTCGTCACTATTGGAGCGGAGAATTTTGGGACCAATTTGCGCGCCACCGCCGCCACCACCATCCCAAACATGGTCCGTGGATCTCTAAACGGCATCTCTGCCCTCTTCATCGGCCTCGGAAGCTACATGAGCTATGTGGGGAGTGGCATCACAACCGCAGTGATTGTCATGGCCATTACCTATTGGGCCATCTCAGGGCTCGATGAAACCTTCGGAAGGGATTTGGATTTTATTGAAGAGTAAGCCCTGTCCTTTAAATTCCAAGATAGTGCAGTGCCTCAGCCGTTTTTATCCCCTTATCTACTACTGCGCAAATTAATTCCAAGTCATTCACCCTAGACCTATGACTATTGGATAGACAGCACCCTAATTACACCCCCTGTGGATTGCCCTGAGTAATGAAGGATGATTTGTTGGCGGTGTTGTATTTGCTTAAATCTATGCGTCGCTCCCGCTTCTATTCTTTCCGTAAACAGAACTGCGCCGCGTAAGTCGTAGCCTGTTAAAATAAGGCTCTCAGTAGAGGTGTTTTTCACTTCGAAGCTGCCGCGATGTGGGTTGGGATAAACAGAAAGCTGAATCGGCTCTAATTCTTCCAATTCTAAAGTTCCATTACTAGCATCTGGCGTCGGCATCGAAAAGAACACCCAGTTTGGTGAAGCATCGTAACTGCGTCCGTAGCTCACATCAGTAGTCTGTGCGCCGTAGCTGATATAATCCACCGTATCTGCTGTTCCGCTAGGATCATAGAACAGTGCAACCTCTTCCCCAGATTTAGCAAGCTTAAAAGGCATATGATACGGGTCGACGACGGCCTCATCAGAAGCCCAGAACAAGGCGAAATCCCCCGCTGGTAGTGATACTGCTGGTAAATTGAATTTAGTAGGATTGCCTAAATCGTCCGTAAGGCCATAATCGCCAAGATAAATTGGATCAGATGATGCATTGTACAGTTCAACCCAGTCATAATATTCACCGTCTGTCGCAGCTATCGTGCCGTTATTGCTCGCCATCAACTCGTTGATGACTAATCCACTTGTCGGATTTTGGAAACCCAAGACGTGGTACTCATGTCCGGCGCGTTCAGGCGAAAACTTGCCAATGGTGGTACCGTCAGCATAGATGTAATAGTGTTGCTGAACACTTGTAACTGTGGTAAAAGCACCATATACACCGTCGTTTGCCGCTCCATCTCCATGTAGTCCATCGTCATACATCTGTTGACGATTAAATCTTTCTTCAACATCATTCCTAGTGCTTACATATACTGCGTTAGCGTTCAAGACTGAAGCTGTTATTGTACCTGTGGTACTCGATGAAAGTGTAGCCGTTACATTGGTGATTTCTGGTTGGGTAGCCGTAAAATCGGAAAGTCCAAGAATATAAGTGCTTCGTGCATTCATTAGCGCAGAGATACCTGGAGCAGAATTTCCACCTCCTGGTCCGCCTCCACCCGGTCCACTGCTAACATCCGTGGTAATATTAGATTGAAATTGGGCGTAAGTTGTTAGTTTATTTGGGTCAGCATTCACTGCACTATCAATAAAGTTGTGATAGTACTGGGCTTTGGCATAATAGCTGCCATCACTGAAATTCTCCTCCATGATCGTCTTCAAGTGCGCCAAATACATGCGTTTATACATAGGCACATTGAGTAGTTTCTGTATCAGCGGCCATCCCGCGTCGTTTGCATGCAATAAATGCGTCATTTGAGCTTTTGAGGTAGTATTACTCAAATTAATAGTACCTGTCATGCTGAACTTTCCAAAGCTTTCATTCAAATCCCAGATAATAGGATAAAACTGACGGCTCTTAGTGCGGTACAAATAATAATTCTGTTTGAACCCACCGGAATAGCTGTCCAAATTGACTAGGGCATTATTAAACGCATGCATCCAAAGCGCCTGATCCACTTGAAGAATTTCCTCAATGGCTGAAACATCATTCTTCAGCGTATCCATAAGGTGAATCAACTCTGCCCAACCTGCATCCGACTTTAGTTCATAAGAGTCGTAGTAATCGGTACTGTCGTTACCGTCGTAAACCAAATCCGGGTAGGTAGTAGTTCCTGGACCCGCACCTGCCGGGGGATTGCACTTCACGAAGGTGCGCTTTTTGGAGCCCAAGTAAGTATCAACAAATCTTTTCGTGATTGCCTCCGCACTTGTATACAGCCCCATTTGCGACCCATTCACATAGACTACAGCATAATTGGCTTTTGGAGCAAACATATAACGGCGCGCAATGTCATAGGAAAGCACTTCCCTTAAAAAAGACGGATCCTTGGAAACATTACTCAATTTGATGTCCGTGAAGCCCTGATAATCTTGGGTTTTATAGGTATCCAATTCTATGTGCCAAGGATTTTTTGTTTGGTTAGGCTGATACGTAGAATTCCCTTTGTACTTCACCCCAACACTATCATAGAGCGTCCCGTTGATACTTACAGACTGAGCCATAATATAGCCCTCACTGCCCGCTTTGGCGGTATCTAACATATAATCCCAGTTGCTTTGGGCGAAGGTGATTTGAATGTTCGTTATGTGTGTAGAGTCGTAAAGTCCTTGAGCATTTACGGTATAGAACGACCCAATGAAAAGGGTTAGGAAGTAAAGGTGTTTATTCATGCTAGCGGTCAGTATGATTATGGAATTTTCTTTGGTGCTTTCAATATAGAGTGGCTAAACACCTGAAGGTTTAATCCAATGACTGAATATTTAGCTTGAAGCGCCTTCAACGCTTTGCTCGTTCGAGATTGCAAGCTTTTGCTGCGCAAAAGACTTGCGGACTCCGGTGGGGAAGCTTGACATCAACAAGCCTTGAAGCGCCTTCAGCGCTTTGCTCGTTCGAGATTGCAAGCTTTTGCTGCGCAAAAGACTTGCGGACTCCGGTGGGGAAGCTTTACACCAACAAGCCTTGAAGCGCCTTCAGCGCTTCTGGTCTTTTTTCATCCTATGCACTTTTGTGCAAGCACAAGTGCAGGCATAAAAAAGCCCTGATGCTGTGCATCAAGGCTTTCTTGTTGTAGCGAGAGAGAGACTTGAACTCTCGGCCTCCGGGTTATGAATCCGACGCTCTAACCAGCTGAGCTACCTCGCCATTTGGTGGGGTGCAAATATAAACACCGCCAACATATTTGAAAGTCTTTTTTTAGATTTTAAAAACAAGAAGGTGGTAGATGAGTTATAGGGTAAAGCACTTTGTATTCCATGGAAACTTTGATTTACATCTTGACCGTCGGCTTTCTTGCCACCACCCTGATCACTTTTCGCGTGATTGACGCACTGGCAAAGGAATTAGCCGAATTAAAAAAGAAACTCAATCAATGAAAAAAGCCGGCTTCTGCCGGCTTTTTTTATCTCGTCATTTCTAATTCATACAACCAGTAGAAACTGTTGCCCGTATTGGGATCGTAATCATAGTGGTTGTACTGCAGGTACATGGAATCCTCCGCTGCATTGATGTGCCAATTCAAACATTGCTCCCAGTTCATGAAGAACTGGTCCGTAGACCATGAATACCCCCAGTACTGGTACATATGATCGTTCAACGCATTTTCATTTAGGATGAACCGACCACCTTTTTCTAAGGTACAGGTCGTCGAGTAATCTTCATTCGCAGCCGGTAATTGCCCAACAGCGGCGTGTTCGCGGTGAACATCCACGTTCCATCCGCTGCGATAGAATCGCTCAGTATTGGTTACTGTTGGTTCCTGAGGTTCACATGAAAGCAACGAAGCTGCTACGAAGGTTAAGAATAATAGTTGTTTCACTTATTGGGGTTTGAATAAGTTCAAATTTACCATGAAAGAGCAAATTTTGGGCCAATTACTCCAAAGGTTTGTCCCAAACTCACATCACTCTTCCAACGCTTTGTTTTAGTACGTGTAGTCGTTGAATTTTGACGGGCTTCATGATAGTTCTCATAGACCACCTTTCCGATGAATTCACCAATGACGGCACCTGCAACTAATTCACTCACCCAATGATTATGACCACGAATATCATAGACTAAGGCCGTAGTTGCCAATGCATAAGGAACCCAGCTGCGATCGAATACTCTGCTGTTTACGCTTGCAAAGGCGAAGAACATCGTCGCATGATAGGATGGAAATCCTGTGCCATAAGCATCGGAGTGTAAATACACTGGATGAAAATTGAAGAAATCATAAGGGCTTTGCACAAAGGGATATTGGCTGTCGCGATCTGAGCCTAACCCCCCTAATGGCCTTGCCGGCCGATGTCGCGCTACTAATGTTTTTAGAACGACATGACTAACCATATATGATTCTACCACAGCTTTGACAGTGAGAATTCCTGCTTCTTGCATCTTTTCATTTCCGCTAATCAGCCCTGCGGCATACATTGCGGTTACGCCCGAATACATATAACCATCTACTCCACCGCCCCAACGACCTAGCACTGGTACGCCAGGAAAAAGAGAAGGAAAGGAAACCACATCTCGTACATATACATCGAGCGGCTCAATGTTCTCTTGAAAAAACTTTGTGGTTTGGTAATCCGTAGCCACTAAAGCAAAGAGCTTGATGGCATTTGCCGTTCTGTTTGGATTATTCCAAGGGCGTTGTATGATCGCCTTCACATCATCATCGATGGTCGTGATGGTATTGCGAATAATTCCCAAACGAGTTTCTTTGATGCTACGATCCGGCTCGAATTGGATCTGCGCCTTAACGGCAAGCGACAAAAAAAGCGCTACAGCCAACCAGCCATAGCGCTCCATATGATGTTTCATTTTCAGAGGTTTGGTTGTCCCCCGAATTTACTTATTCCCAAGTAAACAACGGGCGATCTTGCATCATTTTAACCACTTCCTCTCCCACTGCCTTGATGTGGGCATCAGAATCAATGTTCATGACTACGCGATCAATCAAATCTGCGATAGTATCCATATCCCCTTCTTTCAAACCACGTGTAGTGATTGCAGGTGCACCCAATCGAATACCCGAAGTCGTAAATGGACTCTTATCGTCGAATGGAACCATGTTTTTGTTGGCCGTAATGTGCGCACGTACGAGGGCTTGCTCTGTAGCTTTACCCGTGACACCTTTATTACGCAAATCAATCAACATCAAGTGGTTATCCGTACCGCCTGAAATAATATCATAACCGCGGTCTACGAACGCTTTGGCCATAGCTGCGGCGTTTTTCTTTACTTGGAGTTGGTAGTGGAAGAACTCGTCGGTCAATGCTTCGCCGTAGGCCACCGCTTTAGCCGCAATAACGTGCTCCAAAGGTCCACCTTGGATCCCAGGGAAAATCGCCATATCCAGGATATTTGACATCATCTTCACCTCACCCTTGTTGTTGGTTTCACCCCATGGATTAGGGAAATCTTCGCCCATCATGATCATACCACCACGTGGACCACGCAAGGTTTTGTGTGTGGTTGTCGTAACAATGTGACAATGCGGCATAGGATCGTTCAAGATTCCCTTGGCAATCATGCCTGAAGGGTGAGAAATATCTGCAAGAAGGATGGCACCTACTTCATCAGCGATATCACGGAAACGAGCGAAATCAATATCACGGCTGTATGCAGAAGCACCCGCAATGATCATGCGTGGCTTACACTCCTTCGCTTTGGCCTCGATAGCATCGTAGTTCAACAATCCCGTTTCCTTCTCTACACCGTAGAATTCCGCGTTGTATGTCTTACCGGAGAAGTTCACTGGAGAACCGTGTGTTAAGTGACCTCCGTG
>Ga0255781_10001394_pt1 | contig 19875 bp, 17 predicted proteins | sample 101ome_21_FD_179979 | JGI IMG/M metagenome (GOLD analysis project Ga0255781, IMG submission 179979) | Coastal salt marsh microbial communities from the Groves Creek Marsh, Skidaway Island, Georgia - 101413BT metaG (version 2) | ecosystem: Environmental > Aquatic > Marine > Intertidal zone >... | reverse complement strand
TGATCGGGGAAAAGAAAATCAAGATGGACAACCCGTACCACCTCAGGATCATGCAGATGATTGAGGTCCTGGAACATTACATTGAAGACACCCAGTATGAAGACCCAGAGTTGGCTTACAATCTTCAATACCTAGGGAAACTTCCCGATGTGATGAGCTCTGAACAACTCCTCTCCATGGAATTTGAAACCATTGGTCTTGTTGGAAAATGGAAGGAACTCATTGGTGATCCTTCTGTTGGTTTCTCAATGATGGTATTCGGCCAACCTAAGAGTGGGAAATCCACCTTGATGTTGGAGTTCGCTCAACACCTAGCAGAGAACCACGGTAAGACCCTTTATGTGGCCATTGAAGAAGGCTTCGGCTATACACTCAAGGATAAGATTCAGCGCGTAGGGGCAACTTCTGAAAATCTATCTTTCGCAGCTGAAATACCCAAAAAACTTGATAGGTTTGACTTTGTGTTTATTGATTCCATTTCCAGAGGGGGTATGGAGATTGACGACTTGATTAAACTCCAGGAGCAATACCCGAGAGTTGGGTTTGTCTATATCTTTCACACCACCAAGGATGGTCGCTTCCGTGGAGGAAATCACTATGCCCATGAAGTTGATGTTATTGTGGAAGTGAGTCCTAAAGAGATCAATTCCAGCGGGAGATTTGGAGCAAATGCTGTTCAGACAATTTGATTCACTTTTAATTAATAAAATAAACTCTCAAACAGGTAAATGAAATGAGAATTATTACTCATTTCATTTTCGCTTTTTCCTAGTGAAACTTTAAATTAGTAATAACCCAAATACTGTTTATCATGAAATTTTATCACTTACTAGCAATAGGAACAATTGCTCTTTTTGCTTCATGTGAGGAAGAGGCTAACAACCCAACCCAAAAAGAACTTGACAAGAAAGAAACTTATCATGTCATTGGTAGATCAATTGCAAAGTCCATTGCTAAACCAGAAATAAAATCCTTTATAGAAGAAGAAGCCAGCAAGCTAGAATATGGGGACTACGAATTCTTACTATCTGGCGCCATAAAGAAGAAAGTAAATGGAGAACCTTTTTTGCAAATCATTGCACGAAACGCAGGTAAAAAGACGTCTGAAATAGAGGAAATGATTTCGAATTATCCAAAAATCACATTAGCAGTTCACAATCCTATCCAATACAAAAATCAATCTGCCACAGCGGTAAACACATACATTGTAGAAGAAGAGGTGGTAGACTCCCTATATGGATATACACCTGCGGGGAACACTTGCTCAATTCTAGCAGCAACTGAACCAACAACTCCTGTGTTATTAATAAAAGATAACGAGAGAGTTTTTTCAGTAGAAATTGATTCAGACGCATACCAGTTGGTAAAAGTAAAGGAGTCAAACGGTCATGTTTTTGACTATCCTATTTATGAAGACAACACTACCTTATCAATTAGTATGTTTGATTATTTTAAACTTCGTTTAGACACAGTACAACAAAACTCTAACAAGGTCAACAGTTGTAATCCCGTTGGATGTCCAACAACTGCTGATAGAGATTCTCGCAATAAGAAAGATGTGGTAAACAACTTTAGTTTTCAAAATAACAGCAGCTTGAATGACGTGGAACCTTGGTACTATCTTGGCCCCGAGTTTCAACTAACCATCATTATGGCTGATTGTTCGGGCGCTGACAATCCAATATATCATCCATGGGGCGGAACTAGAAGTGATTATCTAAATGGCAATGTTCACACTCTTCCATATCCCTTAACCGTTGTAAACTGGATAGAATCCACTTGGGGTTCACGTATGTATTATCATATACAAGAAATTGACAAAAAACCTGAACTTACAACTAAACTTACATTGACAATGTCAACAACTTTCAACATAGGTGGCCAAGAAGTTGAAGTTGAAGCCGAAACTGAAATTGCCTATCACCCAGATAACGACCTTGTAGGTGCAGTTTATGTTGAATACTGTGACCCGGCAGATTGGTGGGATACGTTCAGATATACTGCTGGTGGGTTTATATTTCAAGTTTGGGAAAAACATAATTAACAATGAATTACAAAAAAACTTTGGTAAGCTTTTTGACAGGGCTGTCAATAAGTGTAAATGCTCAAATTTCATTGAAGGCGCAGGCAGGGTATTCTTTTCTAACTAAAGGAGACTTTCCCGCTATTTCACATGGCTTTGGATTATCCACACAGCTTAACAACGTATTTACTTTTGCTATGGATTTCTCATCTCATCAGAGCTGGAGCACAAATAGCTATGCCGGCAGCCTTAATGTTGAAACGAACATGATAATTACGGACTATTATAGAGGACTTGAGTTCGGCAATATGCCATACAATACCCATACCCTCGGGTTTAGCCAACTAGGATCAACCCCTTGGAATAGTCAAATGAATGCCTTAAATGCGTCGATTATAGCAAACCAAAGAATAGGAGAAAAGTGTACTGCTACTATTAACGCAGGGATATCCCTTGGACATTTTAAAGAGTCTGGGGTTCATCTTCATTTCACTGCCAGGGAAGCACAAAACTCTGCTCTTGACCTTCCTAATGAGATTCAAATCTATCAGACTTATCATTTACAATGGCTAGACCTTGGAACTAAATTAGGAATAGGTTTAAACAGATCTCTTTCATCCAAAACTATGATTGGACTCAGCTTTAATGGGTTCTACTATCCAAGAACTCCAAACCTGATTTGGTATTCTAACGTCAGTATCTCAACTGAACTATAAAGTATTTTCATGCTTTACTGATAACAAGCCCCGCCAGGCGTAAAACCAAAAGAATTTAAAAAAAAAACAGATAGGTTATTCGATAGACATGGGATAACATAGAAACTTTTATTAATAAACTAAACCAAAATGGCAAAAACATATCGAATTTTTGTTAGTCACTCATGGACATACAGTGATGCTTATGAAAAAATGATCAAATTTTTCAATGATCAAAATCTAGATTATTATAATCATTCTGTTCCACAAAGCAATCCTATTCATACAAATGGAACAGACAAAGAATTAAAAGCCGCCATTGAAGCCAAAATCAAGGGCACTAGTTGTATCGTTATACTAGCCGGAGTCTATTCGAGTTACAGCAAATGGATTCAGAAGGAAATTGAAATTGCACTTGAATATGGAAAACCAATTATTGCTGTTGAACCCTGGGATGCGGACAAAACATCTAAAGTTGTTAAAGACAATGCTGATGTTACGGTTAAATGGCAAGGGAAATCAATCGTTGATGCAATAAAAAACTACGGTTAAATGAGAAAAGCACTTGTTGTAGGAATCGACTACTATGAAAATGTAAACACCCTTTTTGGTTGTGTTAATGATTCATATGCTGTTAAAGCAGTTTTAGATAGAAACAGTGATGGAACTGTTAACTTTTCGACCAATCTAAAAGTGGCTTCCAATGAATCATCAGCCATTACAAGAAGGGAATTAAAAGATTTGTCAAAGGAATTATTTAAAGATGATTCTGATGTTGCACTTTTTTATTTTTCTGGGCATGGTTTTGTTGAGAATACAGGTGGTTATCTTATAACTAGTGAATGTACCAATGGTGATGACGGATTCTCACTGACAGATCTTCTTCAAATTGCAAATAATTCACCTGCAAAAAATAAGATAATCATTTTGGATTGCTGCCATGCTGGATTCGCTGGCAAAGCCTCTGGGAATTCCAATGATTCAGTTCTTAGTGAAGGATTAACCATCTTAACAGCTTCAAGTGAAACACAATATGCACTTGAAGTTGATGGATCAGGAGTATTTACCTCCTTACTTGTAGACGCCTTAAATGGAAGTGCCTCTAATCTAGTAGGAGAAATAACTCCGGGTAGCGTTTACGCTCATATTGACCAATCTCTTGGACCTTGGGAACAAAGACCTTTGTTTAAAACTAATGTTAAGAGTTTTACAAGCCTAAGAAAAGTCCAAGCTCCCATTTCCTTAAATGATTTAAAAGAGATTACGAATCTTTTCCCGAAAAGAGATGAACCATTTAAGTTAGACCCATCGTTTGAGTCTACAGAGAATTCAGCCATTGCAGAAAACACCGATAAATTTGCGCTGCTTCAAAAATATAATAGAATAAACCTTGTTGTTCCGATAGATGAAGAACACATGTACTATGCGGCTCTGAATTCTACAGGTTGTCAATTAACAATTTTAGGCGAACATTATTGGAACCTAGTGAAAAAAGAAAGAATATAAAAAGCCCATAACAAAGTGTATAGTGCATACCCTTTGGGATACGCACCATACACAAACGGTTAGCCACCATTAAAAAACACTAACTTTAGTCCAACTTATGCTGACGACTTACATTCTATAAGCGGTTACGGTTATGGGCTCGTGTTAGACGTGCATTATTCGGTTAACACTATTTGACTCAACTCTTTCAATGTTGCATTAAGGAAACGGCTTAAGTAAAAATTATCATTTGGTTACAAAAAGATACGGGCAAGCTTTGGAAGCAAATAACTTTATATTCAAATTAACATGAATTCAAAATCAATTTTTTTGGCTGCCTTAATAGGCCTTTCGTCGATCACTTTTTCTTGTTCAGAAGATGAACCACTACCTGAGTTAGCTTCCTCTAGTAAGACATTGAATACCACAAATTTCGAATCGTTTATTAAAGACGTTGAAGACAACTTTCATAGTGACCAGTCTTTTGTTGAAAGTTTCGTTGGGAAATACGACGCCGGCACTTTAACTCAAGAAGATTACAATTATATGCTTATTTTACTACAGTCATCATTAGTAGAAGACGTAACCAACCTTGACAACCAGTGTACCTCTTTAGGCATTTATGATGCCATTGAAGATAGGCTTCAAGATTCTGACTTTCCGTCATACGCACCGGCCGGTTCCTCAGGAGGATCATTAGATTGTGATAGGCTATTAGCAATCAGAAATGCAATGTTAGAGGAATGTGACAACTATTTCTGGGGAGTAGATGAATACTGTAGAATGGCCGTCATGATTGCGTGGTGGATTCAAAGTGAAGACTGTGTCTAACAGAAAAGAAAACATGAATAAGCGAATAACATCAAGAATAGTTCAACAAGAGATAATAAGAGTTCTTGTTTTTCTCGGACTATTGACTATATATTTCACGAGCAATTTCGGTAAAACTATTGGGGTTCTCCATTTCTTATTGATATTGCTAAACCCAAAGGTATTTGGAATGAGTCGTGTAGTAAATAAGGTTCATTTCCTGATCTTCAAATAAGTTGGACGGGGTTTATCAACACTCTCTGTCTTCTGCCATTGAGTCTGATACTTTAGATCATTTATTTCTATTGAGCTAAAAGACAATAGACACAATTAGCACGATACTAAGGAATGAACTTATGAGTTCATAAAGCAGTTAAGCACAAATTATCAAACTCTAAAAATGCAATTTTACAATAGGTTCTATATTGAGAGTAGATCTTGGGTTCAAGGAATGAAGCAATTAAAAACTGTCACTTTGAAGGCTTCCCATTAAACAGTAACGGTTAAAAATTAAAAATCGTTAACTTAGAAAAGAAGGAAGCAAAATGAAAAAGAGCAAGTTTACAGAGAGCCAGATTATTGGCTATTTACGCCGGATGGAACAAGGCGAGAAGACTGCAGATCTATGCAGGGAAGCGGGTGTCAGTCAGGGCACCATGTACCAATGGAAGAGCAAGTATTCCGGCATGGAAGTGAGTCAGCTGAAGAAGCTCAAGGAGATGGAGAGCGAGTTGTCACAGTACAAGAAGATTGTGGCGGAGCTGACGCTTCAAAATACGGTCTTAAAGGATGTGATCGAAAAAATGCTATAGGGCCTGCCGAGAAGCGGGAGCTGGTGGATTACAGTCGTAAAGAACACGGCATTAGTCTGCGGCAGGCCTGTATACTGTTTAGTCTTCATTTTTCGGTGTACTACTACAAGCCCAAGCCCAATGAAGATCATCTGGTTCGTGATGCGTTATCCTCCTTGGCCGAGCAGCATGCACGTTGGGGGTTTTGGATGATGCACCACCGTTTGAGGAACCTGGGACATCTATGGAACCATAAACGCGTGTACCGCATCTATACAGAGATGGGGTTGAACTTGCGCAGAAAGACCAAGAAGCGATTGCCTGCGCGTACTCTGGAGCCGCTTTTACAACCGATCTATGCGAACGAGACGTGGAGCATGGACTTCATGCATGATGTGCTGAGCAACGGAGTGAAGTTCCGCAGCTTTAACGTAATCGACGACTTTAACAGAGAGTGCCTGAACTTGACGCTAGACACTAGTATCAATAGCAAGCGAGTGATACGCGAGTTAGACAAGCTCATCGCATGGCGTGGAATGCCCAGAAGAATACGTGTGGACAACGGTCCAGAGTACATCTCACATGCTATGGCAGAATGGGCAGAGCAGAGGAGTATAGAACTGAAGTTTATCCAGCCAGGGAGCCCCTATCAAAACGGATATGTAGAACGCTTCAACAAGAGCTACCGCGAAGAAGTCTTAGATGCCTTCTCTTTTACGCGCATCAAAGAGGCGAATGCCCTGTCACAAGCCTGGGCATGGATCTATAACAATGAAAGACCACATAAGTCACTAGGACACCAACCGCCCATAACCTTTGCACAGCAGCGACTTCGGAGCTCCGCTCCTTCTTCGCTGCTGCCTGACCAACAATACCAATGGAAATCACTACTTTTAAATGTTACTAATTAAGGTGAGCCTTCAACTTCATTTAACCAGTATTTATAGACTGTAAGTCGTCAGCATAAGTTTAACCTTTTCTATTGAGGCCGTGTTTGTTTCCGTATAGCCGACCATAAGAATACCTCCATCTGGGGTCAACGATCCTCCCGCGCTCCGTGGCACACAATCTAATTGATACATCTAGAACTTCAACTTCGACATATCCTCCTTCAGTTTTGAATCTAGTACCTTAGCATAGTGCTGGGTAGTTTTAATGTTTGTGTGACCTAGCATTTTGCTCACAGACTCTATTGGAACCCCATGCTGTAATGTTACTGTCGTAGCAAATGTATGTCGGGCAATATGAAAAGTTAGGTTTTTGTGAATACGTGAGAGATCAGCTATTTCCTTAAGGTAGCTGTTCACTTTTTGGTTACTAGACACATTAAATATTTTTTCCTCCGGAAGCATTTCCTCAAGGTTAGCATGACTGTTTATTATGGATAATGGAAGTTCCAAAAGTGGTATAGTAGAACGTATCTTGGTTTTTTGCCGTAAAGTTTTAATCCACCAAGTTCCATCTGGAGTCTTGAGAATTTCTGATCGCTTTAAAGTTTGTACGTCGATGAACGCCAAACCAGTAAAGCAAGCGAACAAAAACAAATCCCTAACCTTCTTTAACCTTGGAATAGTCAAATTCAATTCTGATATGCGCTGAATTTCGTCCATTGATAAAAAATCCCTCTCCACAGGGTGCTTTGACAGCGGAAACCTGAGATATGGATTTGACTTCAACCATCCATTATCAATAGCCTTAATTACCAAAGTTTTAAATATCTGAAGATGCTTTATAGCATGATTGTGTCCAACTTCTTTTTCACGAATTAAATAGCTATAATAGCTTTCAAGGTGATGCTTCTGAAGTTTTGACACTCTAAGGTTCCGAGTATTATACGTATCTATTAAAAAAGAGGTAAAGTGTTTTCGCGAGGTCAAGTAACGTTGATAAGTAGCATATGCCAGATTCTTCCCGACTCTACTTCGTACATCTTCAATTTGTTCGTCCCATAAATCACCAATATATCGCACCGATCCCACGCCGACACCATTCATCAAGTCACGTATATTCGATAACGTGAATTCTTCCTCTTCTCTTTCTAGTGTAGAAAACGCATCGAAGGCTCTAAATTCTAGATCCTGTAAATACCTATTCAATTCTCGGTACCCTTCATATCCCTTCGATGCTTTAGAGAGTTTTGAATTCCAAAATTTCTCTGGCACCCTGTGATTTATTGAAAAATTCAATTGATCACCGTTTAATGTGATTCTCATCATAATAGGTGAACCTTTATCATTGGCTCTACCATTTCTAAGGTAATAAGTAGTCTTAAAAGACCTTTTTGATGTTGACATAACAACAAGTGTTGCGGTCATTTTAACATTGACCTGTTATGTCCTCGTATTGCGATTGGAAAGGTAGATAGAACGTACTAAATTCTACCTATGCAAATCACTGCTGATTCCTGCAATCTTATGATTTTCAGGATTTTGTCCAACTGGTGACCATTTTTTCATGGTCACCAGTTTGGACACCAGTAATTTGCATTAATCTGCATAAATCCGCATTTTTCGCGAATACTCACTACATGCTTTTGCAGTGATTTGCAGACATTTAACTGAAAATCAGCTAAATAACAGTGGGCCCAGCAGGGCTCGAACCTGCGACCACCTGATTATGAGTCAGGTGCTCTAACCAACTGAGCTATGAGCCCGGGAGGGCAAATATAGCATAGTCGTGGTTAATGATTTTTATTTTTTTATACCTGTTGTTTTAAAGAAAAACTATTGAACTATCAAAACTCTTTTCTCACTCAAGCCAGATTGTTTATTCGCAACCTTGAGTAGATAACTTCCAGAAGCAACAGACTTTGATAGTCGAATAATGTTTTCACCACTTGATAATTCACGCTTATAAATCGATTGTCCAAGCATGTCGAAAACCTCGGCTTGATAAATCTCATCGAATTCGAACAACTCTATCGTAAAAACACCATTCGAAGGATTCGGTCTAATGGAAAACTCGATATTATTCTCGGGTATATCTACGAAACTTACACAGACTCGATTCGATTCCGAATAGTACGGTGAGGCCGAACTTTTGCTTTGGACATAACCACAGAATGTTTCAAAACCAATATCTCTAGCAATGACTATGGATGTGTCGAGTTGGTTGGCAACTAAACTATAATTACCTGGCGTTGTTCCATTATATTCTTGCCAATACACCGAATAATAAACCGTGCCTGAATCATTAGTCTGATTATTCCAGAAAAGGCTAAAAGAACTATCTGTAGGTACAACAGTCAAGTGCAAGGTTTCAAATGACTCAGCATCTATGGCTGGAGAAATATTTCCACATGTATCGTGCGCTGTAACTAAAATAGATTTTGCGTTTGCAGTTGCGTTGATATTAACCTGAACTGGCATCTGAAAACTATTATTTGAAATAGAATCTTTGGGCTGGTACATTCCTGTAGAATCTTTTTCATACACTCGGTAAAACGAAACATCTTGATCTAACGATTTGTCAAAATCAATTTCTAAGTTATTCTGAGCATTAATAGATGCATTTTTTATAGACACAAAATCTGGAGCTACAATATCCATTTCTTGTATTCGCTTTGAAAGTGCAATACAATTATTATTCGAGGATAACTCATATTGAATGTTACCATTACAAACCGATGTTGAATCCATATAGGAGTTAAGACCCGACACTGTATCTAACAATATCCAATTCGCGTTTATTCTTTTTTGTAAAAGGAAGGAGTTGTTTCCTAATGTTGGGTTACTTGGAACCCAATTCAAGGATTTTGTGTTCGAACCAAAAGGAGTATATACAACTTCTATTTCCTCTCCTATGATTTCAGAATAAGGCGAGGCAAACCCTAATGAAGAGACCGCTTGTATCCTATACCTATTTGTAACATTCGTATCGGATACCAAATCGTAATAAGAACTCGTATTCCATGGAAATACTGTATCTAATATTGAGCTAGAGCCCGAAGTATCCGTATGATGAATCAAATAGTATCCCCAACCCGAACCTGTATCTACGTTTGGGGTCCATTCCAACAAAATCCCAGAACTAGTACTTGGCGCACAATAATTAGTAATGTTTGGCGGACTGGGCACGTCAGTTTGGATGTTGACCACCAATTTAACTGTCCGCGATTTATTCACCGGACATTCATCGTCACTTGCCGTAAAATAAAATTCATAGCTCTTTGATGGCTCTAATCCTCCATAAGAGAAATGAACAGTATCAATTCCCCACTTAAAAACGGCTTGATTAATACCTGTTGAGGTAAAAGAAGATGAAGTATTTAATGAGGTAATTGTTGCACAAGGCGGGTTAAATAGACAGGTGTTTGAATTTGAATAATTAGATGCTGAACTAAGATTACCGCCACGAGATTCTAAAGTAATATTCTGCGAATGACAACTAGGGTTTGGCCACGGATCATAAGCCCTTATATTTAGTTTTATAGAATCACCAATACCTACGTTCAAGATGTACTGATTTGTATCACCTGCAGAATTCACAACTGGCACTAAAGCTAATTGATTTAGCAAACTGGAGTCTAAGGTAATGTTGAGGTCTGGAGCTGAACTTACGTAAGCCGCAGAACAAATGCCAGTTGGCGGAGTGCATGCCAGGGTAAATATTGGAAGATCTCTATATACCGCACCAATCAACTGACCATTTCGCCATTCCTCAATCTGAATACACGTCGCCCAGGAGCCAGATAGTGCAGAATTAAAACTTATCTCCCCCGTGGCAGAATCTAAAACTGCACCAGTCGAGGTGCCCGTTGAAGGAAGAGGGCTATCATAAGAATAACCGGATGCAAAATTGACTGAATTCGATGATGCATTAGACGAAAAACTCGTTGCATCCCAAGGATAAGACCATGAATAAACCAGAGAATCTACATTACGGTCGTATCCTAATAAATTAAAAGACATATCTGTACTCGTGCACGACACTACTTTAGGATCCTCTAGGAAATTGGGAGAACTATCATAACATGAGGCCACTCCATTCACAGTCATTGAATCAGAGACACTATTTCCAGGCTGAATGTATGGATACATAATAGCACGAAGCATATAGTTTGCTGAACCTGCATTTGTAACATTCGAGACGCTACTCGGTCTACAACATGAACTCCAAGTGAAATACCAACCGCTTACCGGAGGAGAACCATATAGTTGTATATCACTTGATTGATACACATACTTTTGCATTCTTCCCAAACCTGAGATTGAGCTTGATGAACATGAAACTGTACCCGTATAGCACGATGGCACAACATCTGTTGTGCTTACATAGCTACAAGATATGGCGGTACCACAATTAGTTGAAAGCGTTTGAGCAGTAGTAGGAAGCGTGACGCTACTCCCGCAATCACGATATAATACTAGGGTAAATCTAAATTTTCCATTAGGTCTACATTCCCACGAAATTTCTCCCCCTAATAAATGAGTTGCGTTTGCTTGGAATGATAAAATCACGAAAAGAACTAGCAGTATTTTTTTGTACATGGTTTATTGATTTGTTGGCAATGGGAATTTACACCAAATCACTGACTTAAATCGTTTCAATCGAGACACAATAAGAGTCTTTACACGAGTAATACGGACTGAAAATCAAGATCAAAAACAGCAATCACCATAGAGCTAGATAAATCAATAGGCTCTTTGATAAATCAATGTCTTGAATAATTCATGGGTACATTATCCTTATAGAAAATACTTTTATGACACGATTTTTACCATTTCTGTTTTTAGTCGGATTTCATTTTAATGCTATAGCTCAAGCTCCGACCCCTTCAAATTCTGAATATTCATCATCCACTACTTGGCAAGACACTACTTTAAAATGGTGCGCTGAACGCACTTTGTCGAACGGAAGTTTAGTGCACTGGTTTTATCAAACTTCCATTTACTCGGACACTAATTTGACTGAAGAATATATTTCAAGTGTTTTTTCCGGAAACACCTATTACAACCAATATTTATATTCCTACTTCCCCAACGGGTACAAGCGCGATGAGTTTTCTAGCCAGGATTCTATGAACTGGACGCCGGACGGTTACTCTAGATACTATAATGACAACAACTTAGACTCTCAGAGTTTCTATAGCTGGGACATGAACGCCGCTCAATACTTTTTACAGACAGCGACCATTACCTATAACAATTCATACGGCATTGATAGCGTGAAGTATTGGGACGGTTACAATTTTATGTTCCATGAAAAGAGAGTTTATTACCGTACGAACGGTATTATGGATAGTATAGTAGTCTATGAGAATAACGGCGGCTGGAATAAAATTGCCTCTGAAGTGTATGATCCAGATGGAAATTCAATTTACCAATCCGTGATATACCAACCCTACAAGGTTTACCGTGATTCAAGTGGAAATAGTATTGCTTATGTCAATTATGATATGAATTGGAATCTCATTGATAGTAGCTACACGTACTATGAAAATCTACAAATGGATTCTATCGCACGTTTTAGCGACCAACTAATTTTCAAAGGGGCTGAAAGCTATACCTACTCTAACCTCGAAGAGAAACGAATGGTGTGGGATTATGACTCAAGTCTTACTCTCACACAATCCTATCATTTCAATCTACAAGGTGATTACATCGGCCAACAAACTAAACTCAGTGATGGAACACTCTATTCAAAAGTTTCACTGTGTGCTATTTATGATGTATTGAATGTTGAACAGGCAAGTGATTATTCACTTCAAATATATCCTAACCCGACTGAAAGCGATCTATTCTTCGAAGTAACCAATGATCGATTTTATATGTATGAAGTCATTGATTTACAAGGAAGAAGAATTCAACATGGGACATTAAAAAGAGGCCCTAATTCAATACATGTAGGGAACTATCCGAATGGCCTTTATACGTTGCGAATGTATTCAAGTGAACAAATCATTAGTAAAAGATTTATCAAAAATTAATTTTATCAAAAACAGCCCGAAGTAAACTTCGGGCTGTTTTTTTTGTATTCTGTTCGCTACATACTAAAAACTATATGGGTGAAGCCATATGATCCTTGAATCCAAGTATTCCTAAACTATATGCATAAAAATCCATCCTTAACTTTTACTATACAATTAGACCCTGTGGCTAGACGGAACGATTTTACATTTTTTAGTTCAAGTATCTTGCCTTGATTCGTATGTCGTTATTCGCAAAATCACCTTCATTGTGGTCGCATAATATGAGCTTCACACGATCTGCTCCCGCCATAGCATAGGCCGCTCTAAAATCTTGATTGATTTGAGTCAAACTAGTAGTTAAATCATTCTTGATGGCATCGACATTCTCACCGTCCCAGCTAATGCCGCTTTTCGCCTCTAACAATATCTCTAATGTCTTATCGCCAGTAGCATCCTCGCTGGTTCTTATCTGGAAGGTATTGCACTTTTCTACGAGTGTTTTAATTTCAAACATTGATTCTTGGATATCTACTGGACTTACATTGGCTCCAAAAAAAGCGACAGTCATATCGGCCCGACCATAATGGAATAACAACGGCAAATCAGTTCGTGGTGCCACTATTTCAGACTTGTCTATGCCCAATTCTTCAAAGGCCTCATACATCTCTTTTATAGTCACTTGGTGCCCTCGGTCGTGTATGTTATACCTGACTTTGGGCGCAACATAGTGGAATCTACATACGGTAATAATAAGCTCACCATTTTCTGTATTTTGAATCAAGAAATCCGAAGGATTGTACTGGAAAATCATTGGCAAGGCACCCTCATGCCTTGTAAGACGTTCCCTTAACTGTTGGTTAGAACGCATCAACCTTCTCAGGCTGATTGTAAAATCATTTTCAGAGCCAAGGTTTAATTCTAAATCGGACGCACCTAGAGAACTATAAACTTTCTTAATTCCTTTGCTATACAAAAAGTCGCGCATCCCTTCAGACATAGACTCTCCACCAAAAATGAATGAAATATCATACTCCTGCCAAGGGATTTCACTGTGATCGACCAATTGCTTTAAAAAAGGCGGGTAACCCATGACTACATATTTGTACTTCGTGCCAAATTGCCGCAGGGTATTTTCAATTTTTTCCTTCTCAGGCCCCAGCGACTTTAGCATGGAGAACGTCACACACGACATAGTGACATTAACTCCCGTAGCCCAAGGCCCTAAGGCAAAAGCGTTGATGATGAAATGTGGTTCGGTACCAAAAAGAGTCTCGAATCCAAATCGTATAATCTTCCCGTTTCTCTTACGCTCTGTTTTTCCTCGAACCCAATTCGTTGCAGTACCAGATGAACCAGAACTTTCATCAAAGATGATATTCCGTTCGGGTATTTTTCCATCCACACAACGACTGTCCATATCATAGACTTTAACATAGTTCTCCTTGTCTATGAATGGAATCTCCTCAATCTGAGGAACAAATCCTTTAAAGCTTGGCTCCGAAAAACCTTGGCTGTCCAAAAACTCCCGATAAGCTGGAACCCTATTCTTCGAATATCTAAACTGGTAATAGGCTCGAGCACGAGAATTAAAGTTGCGAAGTCTATTGAAACCAGGAACATACAGCAATTTAATAGCCCAAGGAAAGGTCAGGAACATTTCGCGATAGACACCGCCTAATCGAGCGTAATAGTATACTAGTAATCTTTTCATTCTATTAAAATATCTGAGGTATTGATTCTAAAACTTCTAGGGGGGACTTTACTATATCCAGCACGACATACGAATGCTAATGGAGCCTCATTATTTGGGTCTAATTCCAATTTCTCCGATAACGCACTAAAAGCTGTTGGATTTGTGATCAAGCTCCCAAATGGATGCATATACGCACCTTCTTTAGTTAATTGGAGCCAAAGACGACAAAGAAGCCTCCCAAACTCATATTGATCCATTGAACTAGACCAATGATGCTGAACCCACATGATCGTAGCAGTACCCTTGTAGGTACTACCGTAGTAGGACGAAAGCATTTTTTTCCTCGCCCCCTTAGTCCATTTTTCATGATGACGAAACACGGATTTCACCAATTTCCCGGGAAAGCCCATGCATTTCGTCCACAATCCTGTTTTCTCTGCCTCCGCCTCCTTTTTGGAATATCTAAATAGACCATCTAACTCCTCTCGCATTTCTGTATGAGACAAATCTTCAAAAAGTGTGGCTTGATTGATCTTTACAAGATGGTCTACCTGCTCCTCATCGCTTGTTGAGAACAAGGCCGCGCCAAAACTTGAAACAAGCTCTTCGCAATTGCGTATTGTAGAAGCTTTTAGTGGCTCTCCGGTATAATCTGTGCGCGCCGTTCTCCTTTCCTTCAACAATTCTGGCGACAAAGTTTCCTTTGTGGTCCTTTCATTCATCGTGATTTTACCGAAAGGCCGAATTCCTTCTTGATCAACCGATGGCGCTTCTATGAATTCAGTTAGCGAGACCTCATAGCCATGTGGGGCTGCAGCTATTGATAAACTCTCGACAAATACACCCAATACTGCTGTGGAAAATTCAGATTTAGGATCGCCTGTGGGCAACAAGAATTTTGTGTCGTAGTATAAAAGAGCTTCTGTTTTTGAAATGACCTTTACCCTATATGGCTGCAGATTATGCACACTAGGCGCCCATCGTGCCCAATCTATGATACTTTCCCAACTAGGAGGCTCCTTCGTCTTCCCAAAAAGACTGTTCGGTAAAAAGCTAGCAAGGCCGAAAAAGAAGCTGGAAGTGATAAAATGGCGACGATTCATGTTCATGGTTTTACATAATGTAGGAATTTTCAGGGACATACGTAAAATCAAGAAGAATGAGCACGTGCGATGTCCTGCACATGTCCTAGTTGCGAAAAGGACGATACGGCATGTTCTTTGTATCATTACATACCCAAAATGTATACATGGACAGAATCCCATCCTTGGCTCTTGCCGCATTCTTAGGGCTGTCCGTTTCAGCACAAAATGCTCCTATTGATTTTGAACCTAATGGCCATGGGGCCAATTGGAATTGGAAAGTATTTGAGAACAGTTACAACCCGCCTTTAGTAGTTGTTCAGAATCCTGATACGAATGGCATCAACACCAGCCCAAATGTTGCTCGCTTCGAAGCTTTGCAACAGGGCCAGCCATTTGTGGGATGTGAGTCGATGCACGGCACTGATATTGGCACTTTCACCATTGATCAAGATAATTACATCATCCGCATCATGGTCTACAAGACGGCGATCAGTGATGTAGGGATCAAATTAGTGCGTTGGGATAATTGGTCACTTGGAGAAATTAAGGTCGCGAATACCAAAACCCATGAATGGGAACAGTTGGAGTTTGATTTCAGCGCACACATTGGCTTGACCTACGATCAAATCGTCATTTTCCCTGATTTTACCGCGCGTCCTGCCGACCGTACCATCTACTTTGATAATGTTTGGGGCGATCTATACGTTCCACCTCCGCCGCCGCCACCGCCTGTGGACAGCGCGACGATGACCTTGCCGAACTTCTTTAGTCCAAACTTCGACGGGGTCAATGACCGCTATCGACCAAAGATGCAGCATGCAGATTGGGCAGAATGGCGCATTTACAATCGCTGGGGACAGGAAATGTTCTATTCAGAATCTGTAAGTGAAGAGTGGAATGGTATGTTCAATGGCGCTGTCGTTAGTCCGGGAGTGTACATGATTCAGGCTCGATGTGGATCCACTATTACCGGGAATGTGGTGGAAAAGCAGGGCACTATCCACGTGGTGGACTAGCACCGAAGCAATTATCACGCTCCAGTATTTTTTTCTCGTGTAATTTCGTGTAACAAATGAGCGCTAATCGTCTTATGATTACACAAATCTGGTTTGATTTTGGGAATGTTTTTATCCCGGTACATCCGCACCTAACGCAAGAGGCGCTGGAGCACTGTGGCGTACAAATGAAGCCCGAACAGTTTGAGGTGTTGGCGCAGGAATATGAGCGCGGAGAAGTTTCCACAAAGGAGTTTTTCCAAGCATTGACCGCAAGTTGTAAGTTTTTACAGAGCTCAAGATGTACGACTCGAGCGTGGAATGCGCTGCTTGATGAGTTGAATGATCATACGTTGTTTCTAAAGAAATTGGCCGAAGATTATAGCCTTGCATTAGTGAGCAATACCAATGCTGCCCATATTGATCACATCAAACAAGAAAGTGGTCCGTTCCTTTGGAACACCTTTACTGAGAAGTTCGATGCGCTGTTCCTTTCGTACGAAATGGGTTGTCGCAAGCCAGATACGGAGTACTACGACCGTGTGCTTGAAGCCATGGGCGCGCTGCCTGAGGAGGTGCTGTTCATTGACGACACACAAGCGAACCTAGATACTGCTGCCGAGATGGGCATGCATACCTGGTTGTTCAATACACAAGATGGGGATTTAGAACGCGAATTACCCGCGGTCTTGACAAAGCTCAATGAGCGTACCGCCAGTAGTGCGGGGATGTAAGAAACACACCCACTTATTATCAGCACCCGCTTTGGGTTCTTCATTCAACAGCTGAAAACCGGCAGCCGAAAGGCGTTGCATCTCAGCGCGGATATCATCTACGGCGTAGGCGATGTGGTGCAGACCTTCTCCACGCTTTTCAATGAATTTGGCAATAGGGCTATCCGGGTTGGTGGCTTCCAACAGTTCGATTTTGTTGGGTCCCGCCTTGAAAAAGCTCGTTCGCACCCCTTCACTCTCCACGACCTCTTCCTTGTAGGGCGGCACCCCTAAAAGTTTGGTGTAAAGGGCATTGCCTTCTTCCAAGGACCGTACGGCGATGCCGAGGTGTTCGATTTTATTCAGGTGTTCCATCGTTGGCGTTTAGCGTTCCTAAGTTAACCAATGCTGCGTATTTCCCGCCTTTGGATAGGAGATCTTGATGTGTGCCCAATTCTACTATTCGCCCCTCCTCCACATAAGCGATTTGGTCCGCGTGCTTGATGGTGCTCAATCTGTGTGCCACCACCACTGTGGTTCGCCCTTTCATCAAGGCATCTAGAGACTGCTGTACCCTTGCTTCACTCTCGTTATCAAGTGCCGCGGTGGCCTCGTCCAACAATAGGAGTTTTGGATCGGCGTAGAAGGCACGTGCAATACTCACGCGTTGTCGTTGGCCGCCGCTCAGGAATTTTCCGCCTTCGCCGATGGTTTGGTTGTCGAAATTGGACACAAAATCATCGCAATATGCCGCTGAAATGGCCTTTCTATAGCCTTCTTCGCTTCCTTTTGCATTGAATGTGATATTTCCTTGAATCCCGTCATTGAACAATAATGGATGCTGCGGTACCCAGCCCAACCCCTTGCGGTACTCAGATATATTTACCTGCTTCAAATCCTTAGATCCTAAAGCTACTGTTCCTTGTTGAGGATGATCGAAGCCCGCCAATAAGTACAATAGTGAACTTTTACCGCCACCGGAGGGCCCTACGAGCGCAGTTGTTTTCCCAGCAGGGATGATGAGGTCTAAGCCTTGCAATACATCGCGGTCGTCGTAGGCAAAACGAACGTTGCGTAGGGTGATATTTTCTTTCCAATCGGCTTCAACCACAGGCTGATCTCCCGAGGGCGGTACGACCATGTCCAAAACCTCAAAGATTCGCTCCGCACTGGCATTTCCTTTTTGGATGTCGTAGAGGGCGTTGGTGACGTTTTTGAAGGCAGGAATTAATTGGTAAAACAATAAAATAAAGGCCACTAATTCTCCACCGGTCAGGCGCTTACCCGATAGCACCTCTTGACCTCCGAGATAAAGCACTACGAGCAATACGCTTACCCCCAAGACTTCTGCGATAGGCGAGCTTAGGTCGCGCTTGCGGAACACCTTAGTCATCGTGCGCTGCCATTGACGCACACTTTGAGCGAACACATTGCTCATTTGCGACTCTACAGCGTAACTCTTTATAATGGGAAGGTTTGATAAGGCTTCTTCTAGCGCAGTGGTATTTTGTCCCAAAAGGCCTTGAGCTTCCTTCGCGCTGCGCTTCAAGCTCTTCCCTACCGTTGCAATAAGACCCCCGGAGATGGGGATAATGGCCAAGGCCCATAAGGTCAAGGTAGGACTCATCGTGAAAAGCACTGCCAACGTTCCTAAAATCATCAATGGATCGCGCACAAAGCCCTCCATCCCCTTGAGCATGGACCATTCTATTTCATTTAAATCCGCCGTGGCGCGGGTCAGTAAATCTCCTTTTTGCCATTTGCTGTGTTGACGCAAGCTCAAAGCAATCCACTGATCGTGCAGGGCTTGCTTGAAATTTGCGACGACCCCGTTTCGCACCGGAGCCAAGGTCCACAAGGCAGCGTATCTCGAAATGTTTTTCCCAATAAAGATGGTGAAGACCAAAAGGATGATTCTTACCAAAGTAGCCGAGGCACCGTGCACATCTCTGTAGGCTTCTACACGCTCCGCAAGCGCTACTTTCCAAGGCGCAGCGCCCACTAGATCTGAACCTGGCGTGTCGAAAATAATGTTGAGTAAAGGAATAAGCGCACCGATAGAACCTATGCTAAAAACCACGGTAAGGAGGTTGAAAAAGGCCGCCAACGCTATATAGCTGGCGAAGGGGCCCATGGTTCGAATGATGCGAAGAAATGCCTTCATAGTTCTTTTCGTTGCAGCGAAGGTAGCGCTTACGCGGCAATGCGTAAATTTGCACCTATGGAAAGCACACGTCAACTTAAAATCGCCAAGCTCCTTCAGAAGGAAATGGCAACGATCTTACAGCAATTGGCCAAAGATCAATTCCCCGGTACCTTACTCAGCGTCTCGAAAGTGCGCGTGAGTCCTGACCTTGGTGTGGCTAAAATTTACGTGAGCATTTTTCCCGTAGCTAAAACGAAGGAAACCTTTGATTTCTTGCAACTCAATAACGCAAAATTGCGCGGTGCTTTAGGCCATGTCGTTGGGAGCCAACTACGTGTGGTTCCAGAGCTCATGGTCTATGTAGACGACAGCTTGGAGTACGAAGAAAACATCGACCGACTGTTGCGCGGTGAAGGCGAAAGTCCCATCAAATAATCACAGGTGAAATCTTTCAGCACCTATCTCGCTCGTAAATACTTCTTTTCCAAGGGAAGATTAGGTGCTATCCGTCTGATGTCGCTTACTGCGT